>Ga0306920_100009820_pt1 | contig 12794 bp, 15 predicted proteins | sample flu12Cox44000170_FD_204666 | JGI IMG/M metagenome (GOLD analysis project Ga0306920, IMG submission 204666) | Lab enrichment of tropical soil microbial communities from Luquillo Experimental Forest, Puerto Rico - flux4day.12C.oxic.44.000.170 (v2)... | ecosystem: Environmental > Terrestrial >...
GGCTTGCCCGGAAGGTCATCCTTTACGCCGACACGTGCTTTATCGATTGACCCGGCAGCCGCACACCAAGCCTGCATCAAATTGCCCGCACACGCCTCTGTCGCACTCCTAACACCGAGGGCGCGATGACGATCATGGCTGCGACGGCTTCGATGGAAAGGCATAAAAGCAGCCCCAATCGGTAGCTGCCTTCCGCGGCCTCTACTTGGCCGAGCAGGGTCGGACCAAATGCGAAACTGAATTGGTTTATGGCTACTACAAGGCTCACGATTCGCGCGAAGTGCTTCTTTGGAAACTCCTGCTGAACAAGGAGGCCAGGGAGGGAGGTAAGATTACCAACGCCAAGGCCGAACAATGCACATCCGGCGTAAAGCAGCGTCGGTGTAGTGGCGGTTGCCAGAACCGCCATCCCGATCATCTGGACTATAAAGTTGACGGCGGCGATGATTCGTCGGTCGAACTGATCAACAATAAAGCCCACGACAATACGCCCGACCACGGCGGCAAACGTGGTCAGACTGATCGCCCATCCAGCGGCCACAGTCCCGATCGTCGGTGATAGGAAGGCCATCTGATGCGTGAAGAAGGCCACCTGTGCAGTCAACCCCAGCGCAAATGGAAGCGAAATCGAGATGAACCGACCGCTGCATAGGACTGATCCGAGCCGAAATCGCTCTGTCTCTACACGCAACTGAGCGACATGAGAGTTTGCGAAATCGCTATCCGGGACGTCCCGCTCATCCTCGCGTCTCGGACGCAAGACCAGGATCACAACCGGGATCAGGATGGCGAGCATCGATCCGACCAACGTGCCCACAGCGAGTTCAAAACCGTACCGGTTCGTCAGAAATGTTAGTGCCGGTGCAATGATGACGCCCCCGGCGCTTGCTCCGTTCAGAGCCCAACTGATCGCAAGGCCGCGCCGATGCCGATTGAACAGGTGAGGCACTCCCCGACCTGCTCGCGTAAGGCGCGCTTCACCTTTACGGCCAGTTGCCGCGCAACCGGCACCTGCCGTTCGGTGCCCATCAGCTTGCAGGCCATTTCGTCGATCGAGCACACCTTCTCGACCGGCAGGCAGGTATCGACCGCCTTCAAAATGCGTTCGTGATATTCGGTGTAGAGAGCATGGTTGGCCTGGACCGCGATCATTGCCGGGCACATCTGCCTTGCATCGCGCATGAGGGTGCCGGTCTTGATGCCGAACGCCTTGGCCGCGTAGCTGGCGGCGATCGCGACGGCGGAATCCGTCAAGGTCTGCACGACGATAATCGGCCGCCCGCGCAGGGCCGGGTTTTCCTCCTGCTCGCACGACGCAAAGAAGGCGTTGAGGTCGAGGAACAGCCACTGAACCGGGTTTTCGGCCGTTGACGTGTTCATCTTTTGTTCTATACGATAGCCGGCAGGAATCTTCAAGCCGAACCATGCCGCCGCGCTACGCCTTCCGTCTCGAGGATTTGCGCGTGTTCCACTTTGTGCGCGCGAGCTGCCATGCTTGCGGACACAAGGCCATCATTCCAAACGCGGCGCTGCTGCAGGGCCGGCCAGGCTACACACGCCTGATGGCGCTCGAACGGCAGCTGCGCTGTCAAAGATGCGGGGCGAGAGGAAAGGCCTCGCTCGACGTCGAATTACGGCCGCGCGATTGACCATGAACTGGGAAACATGGCGGGGGCGTGCAGGCAAAAGCTCCATCGCGCTGACCGGCGGCGCAACGAGAGTACGTGGTCAGTGGAGCGGCCCGGCTGGCGTCTGGTTCGCGAGTTGGCCGACGGCATCGGTGATCCGGCGCCACAGCCTCACCTTTGTAATCGTCCTGCGCGGCGAGCTCGTCGGCGCGCGCGGCGCTTTCCTCAAGGGCTTTGTCGCCGTAGCGCTTGAGCATGAGGGTGGCGGCGCGCCAGATGTCGATCTCGGGTATCACAGGAAACAGGTTGCACGCTTAAGATCGCTAATCGTTTAACACGAAAGATCGAGTTGCATGCAACGTTAGAGATACGCCAGCTACATCCGTGTGCCGTCCGTGAAGAAGCTGGCGGATCGGAGGGTGTTTTGACAACAGGACATGGCCGGGCGCAGAACCGGGGCATGTCGACCCTGCCGATGCGTTTGCTGTTCGTCGTCGTGTTCTCCGGCGTTTTTCTCGCGCTGGCGGTCGTCGCCCGCGGCGGCATCGGTGCTTTCTTTTCGCAGCCGGCGCTGATCGGGCTGACGGTCGTGCTGATCGCGCTGTGCGCAGCGGCGCTCGCCGCCGGCGGTAATTTGAGTCCAGGTGTCCGCGAGGACACCAGTAACCGCTGGGTCATCGCCGTCTTCGGCGTGATCACGCTCCTCCTCGTTTTTCTGCCGCCCTGGAGCGACCGGAAGGGCATCTGGATCATTGACGGCGACCCTATCCGCTGGCTGGGCGTGGCGCTGTTCGCTGCGGGCGGCGCCCTGCGCCTTTGGCCGGTCTTCGTGCTGGGCGACCGGTTCAGCGGGTTGGTGGCGATCCAGCGCGGGCACCGGCTCGTGACGAGCGGGGTTTACGGCGTGATCCGCCATCCGAGCTATCTCCGGTTGCTGATCAGCTCGCTGGGCTGGGGTCTCGCCTTTCGTTCAGGCATCGGCGTATTGCTCGCGGCACTGCTCATTCCGCCGTTGCTGGCGCGCATCAAAGCCGAAGAGAAGCTGCTGCACTCGCAATTCGGCGACGAGTACGAGGCCTACTGCGCGCGGACCTCGCGGCTGATACCGGGGCTTTATTAGGCTTCAGAACTCCTTTCATCCCGATTAGAAAGATGTTTACTCTCACGGTCATATTTACTGCACAGTAAATATGTGCGTTTCATCAAATATTAGAGAATGAGAAACATGATCGGGGCGTCCGGTCGACTTGCGGAACCGCTCAAGGCTATTCAAACCGTTCGTCGCGGCTTCGGTGCAGCTGCGTCTCCCACTGTCTTATCGCCAAGATTTGATCTTGAAGCGCGGCATGGGCACGCATCGCATGGTCAGCAAGGCGACGGTTGTGGTGCTCGCCAAGGGGAAGAAGAAGCGCGGCGCGCGAATCTAGCATTGCGGCTAATGAGCCGCTACGCCGCTCGGCCTGAATTGCGGCAGGAATTGGTCGAGAACGGCTCCGGGGTCCGGCGCCTCTGCAAGAAGCGCTTGGGCTGCCGGTGTCCACTGCGCGACCGCTCCGTCTTCGCCGCCGGCAACAGGCGTGATGATGGCTGCGGCCTGGATGCAACGTGTGGCGGGTGCTGCGCGGCACCATGCGAGCAGCGTCTCGGCGGAGATAGCGTCGGCCGGGTTCCGATGGACGAAGCCGGTGTCGCGCAGCAATCGCAACATTTCCTGTGTGGTGTTCTCGTCACCCGAGGTGATTTCATCGAGCACGGCTGCAGGTTGAGTGGAGAGCAATGCGGTCAGCAGGCCGTGCTGTTTGTAGGCGTATGTTTCTTGGCGGCGGATAGCAGCGACGAAATTCTTCCAGACGAGTTTCGCGGTTTCTGCGCCTTCCGCCCCGGTCAAAGCGGCATTAGCCACAAGCTTCAAACGGTAACCATCATCTTGGTCGTCGTGGCTGAACGGAATCTGTGCAAGAAGAGCGCGGCCAGTAGCTGCGAGGTCCGGATCAGGTGGCCGGTGGTCGGCATGGTCGGAGTGCAGCCTCATCGAGAGGATTTCCATGGCCACGTCGTGGCCGCTGGGCTTAGCAGCAATAAGGGCGAGCAGAGGGCTCAAGCCAGAGCCGGGAATCGGATCAGTAAACCTTCCGTAGGCCAGAGATTGGTATGAACTGATTGATGCCCGATCACTGGCGAGTGCACGGATGAGGCGCTCGATGCCATTCGCGTCGAGCGGCACGGCGGTTTGAAGCACCGGGAGCCAAGGGCCAAGAACGTCATGGTCGACGGCTCGATCCAGAAGCGTGCGCGCTAGCCCAGGGTCGCGGGTGTTCAGTCCGTTCAAAAATCCTCGGAGAACTTGGATATTACCAGTATTTTCCGTGGTGATCGCGAGTTGCGCGACGAGCTGGTCCCATAGGCCTTCGGGCGCCGCATAGGCTGTAGCAAAGCCCCGGCCAAATGAAGTGAGACGGCCTCTGCCGGTGAGCAATTCCGGCAGCAGTTCACGCAAGGCGGCTTCATCATGTGCGGTAGCCTCGCCAAGTTCTTCGGCAATCTGTTCTGTGCGCTCATATCCGCCGTGGTCCGCCTCCGCGTTCTCCGCGTCGAAGTCGAGGCCGTCAAAATCGACAATGGAGAGCGATTCACGCAGAACGACCGACCGGACTTTTTCGACTAGATCCTTGGGGCGCAGGAACGCCTCCAGGGCCCGCAGCCGCTCAAGGACGTCCGGACTGAATGCGCCGTGATCGTAGCGAAAGGTTTGCCGCACAGCGATCCATCCTTCGCTCCAATGCCCCCGTTCCATGATAACGTTGCCTACCTCTTCAAGGGGATCGTACATGCCCGCCTGTGTCCAAAGGCCCCGGAATCGTTTAGCTACGATCCGCTGAACCTGAGGTGCCACGGCCAGGTTCTCGGCTATGACGCGACGGGCTAGGGCGAGCCCTGCACTGAACCATTCCGGAATGTCTTCCATCCGGCGCGGCCAGTAGCCGAAGTCGCGAGCGTGCACCGAATTGGAAGTGATAATTCGATCTGAAATGCCAAGCCTCGAGTAGCCCGCCCAGTCCAAGCAATCCGGCGCTCTGCAATGCCGGATCGCTTGAACGGAAAAAACTTTCAGTCAGACGTACCCGCTGCTCGATCGGAGCATGGGTGCCAGAGAGGTAAAGTTGAAACAATGCCGTGATGGATTCGTCCGCGCCAGTCTTGTCGTCTTGAGCAGCGATCTTCGCGAGCAGTGCGACGCTGCGCTCGAATAGGACGGGATCCCACGCGAGAGCGCGCAACAATTCGGCCAAATCTTTGGTCCAGGCGACGGGTGCGCGAACGCCCGCTCGATTGCGGCCAGTGTCTCGTCCGGCGCGACTGGCGCAATGTTTTTGAATATGGACCGGCCAAGCTCATTGAGATTACCGACGTCGCTAAGCAGGCCGCCCGCTGTCAGCCAGTTTTTCGCTATGCGAAGAGCCTCGGGACTGGTCTCGAGATAACCGAGCCGCCGGCTGAATGATTTCAAAAGGCGCTCGGGCGCGCCGTTGATGAGCCGGGCTTCGATAGTAGAGAAGGGGATGTCCTGAAGCGCGGTGGCAGCAAGGCGATTGGCAATTGCGTGTGGCAACACCGCGCGCCAGACGCCCCGGCGTTGCGCGAGATCGCGCCTTAGCAGTTCGGAGACAGAGCCAAAGAGGGCCGCTGCCTCAACGCCGATAAGCGCAGCGAGACGAGGGAGCTCGGAATCTTCGCCTGTAATGGTCTCGCCCTCGAACGAATAGACCAGCGCACAGGCCTGTGCAGCTTGAAGCAGGCCGGCGTCATGCTCGTGGCGTTGCCGAAAGAGGCGCTGAAACAAATCTCGATCGGCTAAGCCGGAAAGGGTTTCCTGTCTGCCGACCGTCGCCGCCAGGGCGATGGCGATACGAGCGTTCCCACCCGAGAATTCCGCCGCGGTGCGAGCATCAATTACCGAGAGGTCCGGGAAGCGCCGCTTGATAAGGCGCTCGACCAACCCCTCCGAGGAGGGCAGCAATTCGAAGACTTCAGTCCCTTCCGGTTCGTCTTCGCGAATGTCGTACTCGACAGTTATGATGCTTACGGTGCTGCCTTCGCGACGGCAAACCTCGGTAAGTCGCCGGTGCAAGTCCGGAGCGCAATTGTCAACAACGACAATCGCCCGAGTACCCCCGGCAAGCAGGTCAGACACCATACCGATCGGCTGAGGATCGGGATCATCGGACATATTGGTGTAGAGCGCGAGCGGGGGATCGAGTGGCCGTTCACCGATCCGGGCATCGAAGAGGGCCTGTACCAGACGGGTTTTGCCGACGCCCGAGAGACCGATCAGCCGGACAACCTTTCCTGGCTCTCGCAGTACGTCGCGTATGCGCGCAATGCCGCCGAGGGTTGAGAGGCCGTCGCGATCGTCCTTTTGCCCAGTTTGGACGCGTGGAGTGTCATCTAGGAGGAATTCCGCACTTGTTCCTTCCGGCTGATAGGCCCAGGGACCGTAGCTGTGCCATCCACGCAGTGGCCTGCGGATTTTCTCACGGACCCATGGGATCAGGCCCGGATGCTGCCGGACCCAGGAAGCAATCCGCGTTCGGTCGTAAAATTCGAGAACCAGGTTTGCAGCGTTTGGCAGACTGGCAACTGCCTCAGCCATTGCCGCGCGCCGGTTTCGTAGGGCGGAATCAGAGGTGGAACCTTGAGAGCTGATAATGACATAGGCGCCGGCAGCATCGGCGAGTTGGCTGATGATGGGGCGCAGTAAATTTGAAGGTCGCATCTCGGCAAGTATGGCGGAGCGCGGCATGTCCTCGCGCTTGAGCTGAAAGCCGGTATTGGGTCTTGGCACAAAGTCGGTGAGTGCTGATCCCGCAGGCAGGACGACCCGAACGTCGAGGCCGCCGTCCGGGGCGCGATGATCGCCGCCCCAAGTGACAGCTGAGACCGGAAGATTATGTCTGGATAGCTCGGCTTCGCACAGTCGACCGATTAGGGTTCGAAGATCGTCGTCGGCAAGTTCAGCAATATGGTCTGGGGTAATTTCGAGCATAGAGACGAGTCCACTCGCCTGATTATGGCATGAGCTTCCGGCGGCTGCGACGCACCGGCCGCCGACCGCGCCACGGCAGCTTGCGTTTTGGACCGCGCAGCGGATAGGCGTTAGCGTAGAGCGGTGCCAGACGAATCATCTCGGCTGTGAGGCGAGGATAGCTGTCGAGCAATTCGGCTTGCGTGGAGCCTTGTGCGACGAGCTCGGCGATCGTATGGACCGGGACGCGGGTGCCGCGAAAGACCGGATCGCCGCCCATGATGGCAGGATCGCTGACGATAAGGCGGCGTGCGCGGCGCAAATCGCGGAGGGAGGCGGTCCGCCGTCGGGACACGGATGCAGGGCGCCGTTTGGCTCTTGAATTGCGGGAGCTGGTCAAGCTCTAGCTCCATATGCCTTAAAGATGTCGGTGATGATTTTTGCCGCTACCGCTTTGGGCGAGGCGAGAAACAGGTAGTACACAACCGCCTTCCTGCTGTTGCGCATCGGCAGCGGTTTAGGAACAAAGCCGAAGCCTGCGATCTCCTTCAGTCGCTTCTGAAAGGCGGAAACGATTTGCTCGTTGCCTTGCTTCTCGAGATCGGTTCCGAAGAAACTGCCTTGGCGGGATTCCGCGTACGCAGCTTGGCGCCACGAGTCATCGCCCCAGAACTTGTTCATGCGGTCAACACCGCCCGGCGGCGCCTTTTGTGGATCTCTCCAGATGGCATTGCGGTTCATGTCCATAACAGGGAAGTTGAGAAACAAGTCGACCGCTCCGGACTTTCCGGCTTGACGAATGACGTCCCAGTCGAGGTCGAGGCCATAGGGATCGAGGAGGCACAAAGCCCGATTGTATTGTTCATACTGGATTGTCGGCAGCAGCTCTTTGGTCAGATGTTCATTGCAGTCGCCGGTATGAATGTGAACATTGGGACGATCCCCGCATATGGACCGGAGATAGTCGGTTTTGTCGGCATTGAGATCGATGAAATAAAACGCATCGAACGGGGGCGTGATTTTCAGCGCGCGCGCCGGGCTGCCCTCGATCGTGGCCTTCGTCCTCTTTGAGACACGGACTCCGGCACCGCTGAAGCCGTCGATGTAATATTTCTTGAGGTTGCGCGTTTTGGCGAAGGCTTTGGTGTAGGCGGCGCCATACTTTTCGATGATTTCGAGCTTGAGCTCTGACCAGGCACCGATCGCATCAAATTTGAAAGGAAGGTGGGTCACGCGCGGGCCAGCAATTCAAGCTGCCGGGCGGACGCCGCTAACGTCGCCGGGAACTGATTCCATTCTCTCCCCTCAAGGAGGCGACCGCCGGATTTGGGCGAGCGGCCGCCCCACTGCTTGAAGAAGAAGGCGACCTTTGCCTTCAGGCACTGGTTGCGGACCTCGATGGCCCATTGGGTCTGCATTGGCCGTGCGTGGGGACCGCTTTCGCCGCCAACGATGACCCAATCGATGCCAGTTAGGGAACCTCTGCAAAAGCCATCGGCAAGTGATCGTGATACAATCGGCGGCGGGGGTGGATTGGCGCGCATAGGTTGGGGGCGATGAAGCAGATGACGCTGGCGGCGGCGGGGTTTGAACGCTACGCCAAGACGACGCGGCGGGCGGTATTTCTGGGCGAGATGGAACGGGTGGTGCCGTGGCCGGGGCTGTGCGGGTTGATTGAGCCGTTCTATCCCAAAGCTGGCAATGGCCGCCCGCCGGTCGGGGTGGAGCGGATGCTGCGGATCTATTTCTTGCAGCAATGGTTCAACCTGTCGGACCCGGCGGTGGAAGAGGCACTCTACGATTCGCTGGCGATGCGCGATTTCGTCGGCATTGATCTCGGCCGCGAGCCAGTGCCGGACGAAACGACGGTATGCCGCTTCCGCCATCTGCTGGAGACCCACGATCTGGGCCAGCAGCTGTTCGACGAGGTGCAGCGGCATCTGACGGCCAAGGGACTGAAGGTGGCCACCGGCACGATCGTCGATGCGACGATCATCAGTGCGCCCTCGTCGACCAAGAACGCCAAGAAGGCGCGGGATCCCGAGATGCATCAGACCAAGAAGGGCAACCAGTGGTATTTTGGCATGAAGGCGCATATCGGCATCGACAGCCGGACCAAGCTGATCCACGCGGCGGTGGCCACGCCGGCCAATGCCGCCGACAGTACGGTGCTGCCCGATCTCTTGCATGGCCAGGAGACCCGGGTGTGGGGCGATCAGGCCTATCGCGGCCAACGCGCGGTGATCCGGCAGCACGCCCCAAAGGCCCAGGACTTTACCAATCGCCGCTACCGCCACCGCGGCGTGGTCGATGAGGCCGAGCGGGCGAAAAATCGTACCAAGTCCAAAGTGCGGGCCAAGGTCGAACATTCGATCGGGGTCATCAAGCGGGTGTTCGGCTTCGCCAAGGTGCGCTATCGCGGGCTGAAGAAAAACACCCACCGCCTGCTCGTGACCTGCGCATTGGCCAACCTGTTCATGGCGCGCCGGCATCTGCTGCGCGGCCTGGGGGCATAGACTACCCGCAATGTGTCAATACCCTCCCATAAACAACCGAACACGCCCACGACAGCGCGCAATCACCTACCTCGTCGTGCGCTGACGAATTTGTCTATCTCCATTCGCCTCGCGCCAGCCCTTGTTCAGACGTTCCCTAACCCCGGGATCGGGATTTTGAGTGCGACTGGTTGACCATCGACTGTCACCGCTTCCGATACGAAAGCTTCCGTTGCGTTCGGGAAAAGTCGGCCGGCCTTGACGCTCCATTCGGCTCCGAGTCGGCCCAACAGGCTCGGCAGCGCTTCAAGCCAGGAGGCTCCGGGCTCCCCCTGGGAAGCAATGTTTCTGAGCACCTTGTCGCGAAGTTGGATGGCCCCAATCATCATTGGTCCAATATCCGGTACCAAATCTGGTTGTACACGATTCTTTCGCACAGGATTGCTGCGGCTCTCCGCGAGCTTGGAGATGCTTAATACAACCGGCAAAGGTCCGGAATGAGGCAATCTCCCGCATCCGTTTGATCACTGGGGGAGTGGCGGCGTTGCGCCGCTTCCGGACCTTCCGGTCCTCGCTCCGGAAAGGAGAGGTTCGATCCGATGCAGACCTTCGCGGCCCGATCATGGAAGCAGGCGATCCGCCGACACTCCCTCCGGCAGATCCGGATGAGTCGGATTATCAGTTAGAGGGCCGCGCGAAGGGGTAAGGACCAGTGCCGCTCACCAGTTCGCGGCTGCCTCCCTCCGCGAAAGCGCGGTAGCTCAGCAAGGGATGACCGATCAGGGCCTCGAATGTCGCGCGGCTGTGGCCCAGATAACATTTGAGCCGGCCCGGGGCGCCGGGGCGGTGGTAAACAATTGAACCGCCCCGCCCGACGGCGCATACTCTCCCGAACCACGGATCGACGCTGCATGCAGCGCGCCGCTTCGAACAAGGGAGGGAACTGATGGATAGGCTAACAAGGCGGTCAGTTTTGCGCGCGTCGGCGGGGCTCGCGGCAGCGGGTGCGATCGCTCGCCCCTTTATCGCCAATGCCGAGGCCAAGACCGCGACTGTGTGGTGGGTGCAGGGCTTCGCGGAGGAGGAAGACATCGGCTTCAAGCAGCTAGTCGCCGACTACGAGAAAGCGAGCGGCAACCATATCGAATACAGCATCGCGCCGTTCGCCGCGATGCGACAGAAGGAAATCGCCGCGGTGACGAGCGGCGTCGTGCCCGACATCCTCAATGTCGGCGACTACTTCTTTGGCGTGCTGAGCGCCTGGAACGACCAGCTGGTCGATTTGACCGACGTCATCGAAACGCAGAAATCGCTGTTCCTGCCGACGGCGCTGCAGACCGCCTACGCCTACAACAACGAATTGAAGAAGCGCAGCTATTACATGATCCCGCACCGCATGACGGTCATTCCGTTCCATGTCTGGAAATCGCTGCTTGCGAAGGCAGGCTACACACCCGCCGACATCCCGAAGACCTGGGACGCGTTTATCGACTTTTTCCAAGGGGTGCAGACGAAATTGCGGGCGCAGGACGTGATCGCAGAGCCGCGAAACTGAAGCATCAGGCGGCGATTGAAATCGAGCCTCAGCGCGCCCCGATCCTCTTCACCCGACGGATCCCCCATTCCTGCCCCGTTCGATCCCCCATAAGATGCTGAATTCTAGCCCCTAATTGTCGCGGAGGCCCTCAATTTCGCCGCGTCATCCGGGGAATGCGGGTTAAGAGGCCACAGTGTTGTCATCCTTTTGTACGTAGGTCGATCCTCTCGAGAGAGATTACTGACACAGGGGGTAAGGACAATGGTGCGCGGGTTTTCAAGAGGGCTCGCTCTGACAGTTGCTCTGGGTGTGTCGGGCGCAGCTCATGCACATGAGTTCATCGTCAAGCCGGGCGCTATGACGGTTCAGGCGGGCGCTGAGTTACAGGTCGCCGGTCTGTCCTCTCACATTTTCCTCATCAGCCAGGAACTTGGGCTGCAAAGGATGTGAAAATCGGTCTCTACGTCGATGGCAAGCGCACCGACATCACGGTGAAGCCGAATGAGAAGACACTGGCCTATGAAGGCACCCAGACTGCGCCCTCGATCGGCACCTTCATCGTGACCGGTGTGCGCCTTCCGCAAATCTGGGCGACAACCCCTGACGGACTGAAACAGGTGACGAAGAAGGACCCAGGCGCATCAAATCCATACAAACGAAATTCGCCAAAGCGCTCGAGAACGTCACCCCTACCGACAACGGCTTTTCCACCGCAATTGGCGATACGCTAGAAATCGTGCCTTTGACAAATCCGGCAACGATCAGGCCGGGCGACGAGTTGACCGTGAGGATCTTGTTCAAAGGTCAACCGCTGGCCACCAACGTCTATGCGACCTATGATGGGTTCTCGAAGGAGGAGAACACCTAGCCTACTATACCGAGGGCCACAAGGACGGCACGGCCAAGGTGAAGATTACACAACCGGGCATCTGGATGGTACGGGTGCAGCACGCGGTGACGGAGTCCAGCGAGGATTACGACCGCTATGTTGCCCGCGCAGTGCTGTTGTTGTCGATTTTGGGCTAAATGCAAACCCTCCAGCGCATTCTGTGGCCCATCGCCGTTACGGGCGCATTAGGAGCTTCCATCGACTTTCTGATTGGCAAAACCGGTCGACAGAAAGCAAAGAACTTTCTGCTCAAATGGTGGGTCCGGTTCGACCACGTCCACTCGAAGAACTTTGGGAGGGAAGAAGGGCTGTTTGCCGGACGCCTTATCGCGAAATGGTTTGGAAGGAGAATATGGGGTTATCGGCGTATAGTGACGGCTTGTGGGGTATTTTTGGTGTTTCTGCTCCCAGGGTACTTAAGATTTGTTAACTCATTGCCAAACTCCCTGCCGTGTTACCTATGCAACGCTCGTGTGCTAATTTCCGTACGGATTGAAATATTAATTATATTCATTATCGGGTTTTGCATATTGGTTTCATTTACGAAGTTTATCACTTATCTTATGTCCAGCGTATGTGGAATTGGAGCGTTGAAAAATTTTACGGTATTTGTTACGGTGTTGATGCTAAATTATCTCACATTTTTATTTTCTCTTCCACTATTAATCACTGGTAAAGACACTATAATACTCTTTCTTTGGGGTTTGCCATCTTCGCTTTCGTTTACGGAATTTACTTCAATTCTTTCTTCCACATGTTTAACACATTATAAACATTTACTACAAAATTCTTTGCGTTCTCAATATATTGAAGAACTTCTTGTTTACGATAATCTTTCAATAGATCTATGGGCTCTTTACAGCCTTTCGCTATTACCAACTTTAGTTAGGTTGCTATTGTCCATAGTTTTCGTCGGTTCATTTCTGTTACGCCCATTCGTAGTGCGCCCTATAACTCTAGTCTAGGCGAGAATTATCGATTAAAGAAGGCGGAGAACCGGTTTAGATTGAGTGCTTGGGCGAGCCGCTCCGACCGGGAGCCGGCTTGCGCTGCTGGGAAACCGAGAAGGTTCACGCGAGTGATGCGCTTGCGGAACGTAAGCATCCGGCCGAGGCCGCGGACCGCCGGCTCATAATCTGCAAGAGCGCCAGCAGTCTGCAATAACAGTGGTGGAATAGGTTACGCGGCGGCGACGTGCTCGGCCGTCGGCGCGTGCCAGTTC
>Ga0306920_100009821_pt1 | contig 12793 bp, 13 predicted proteins | sample flu12Cox44000170_FD_204666 | JGI IMG/M metagenome (GOLD analysis project Ga0306920, IMG submission 204666) | Lab enrichment of tropical soil microbial communities from Luquillo Experimental Forest, Puerto Rico - flux4day.12C.oxic.44.000.170 (v2)... | ecosystem: Environmental > Terrestrial >...
GGCGGCAAAGAGTGCCGTTTCGAATTGCATCCTAAGGAGATGGTTGGCTAAATGGATTTTCCCAAGTTTCAGCGCCTAGTCGAAGAGCGCAGCGGGTTTCGCACTATGGAGAGTCCGACCGCCAGCGGTGAGTACTTCAGCGACTCGTGCGGCGACATGTACAACTTCTTCTTGAAGGTCGGCCCAGGCGCAGTCATCGAGGACATCTCGTATTTCACGACCGGCTGCGGCTTCGGAACGGCCACGTGCAGTTTGGTCGTCGAGCTCGCTAAGGGCAAGACGATCGACGAAGCTTTGGGCATCACGGCGGGCGATATCGAAGCGCAGCTCGACGGCTACCCCGAGAAAAAGAAAGATTACCCGGAACGCGCGCTCGAGGCGCTGCACGTCGCACTCGACGATTACCGCGGCAAGGTATCCGCGGGCGCAGTTCCCGACTACGCCGCGATGCCGCGCGCGCAGGTGCCTGAGTCTGCGCCGGCGCCGCCCTCTTCGAACGGCGAAGCCGGCAAACTCCTGATCAAACTGCGCTAACGTCGTTTCGTTCAGCCGGAACGGCGCCGCTGCCTTCACCGGTCAGGATGACGCTCTCAAGGGTTTCGTAGCGCGAGGTATTGTGCGCCCTGTCGGGGAGTGACTCGAAGAGCGTAAGGCGATCGATGCCCAGCGGAATCGGCGGGAATTCGACTAGCGGGAGCGGGCGGTGCGGCGGTTTTACGCGCGCGATCGTGACGTGCGCCACGGCGTCGTTTCGAAACTCGAATCCAAGCGCGGCATAGACGTCGCGTACGCGTTGCGCCAGCGATCGAAACGGTGCACCCTGTTCGCGAGCGCCGACGAAGACGATACGCGGCTTTCGTTCGTGCGGAAAGCCGCCAAGTCTGTCGAGCGTGACGCTAAACGATGCGGCGTTCCCTGCGGCCTTGAGCGCCTCGACGACGCTCGCGTAACGCGTAGACTCGACGTAGCCGAGAAACGCGAAGGTCACGTGGAGTTTTTCCGGCGCTTCGTATCTTGCCGTAAAGCCGGTCTTGCGCAGCTGCTCGCAGACTGCGGCGCATGCCGCCCGTGACGTGGCGTCGAGCTCTACTCCGGCGAAGAGGCGTCGTTTGCGTTCAACCACGGAGGTAGGGATTTGACGTTCGTTCGATTCCGATGGTGGTAAACGGACCGTGTCCCGGAATCACGCGAATATCGTCCTCGTAATCCAATAACTTCGTCTCAATCGAACGGACGATGTCTTCCATCGACGTGCCGCCGAGATCCCACCGGCCGATCGATCCCGCAAAGAGGGTGTCGCCCGTCAGCAGCGTCGTGGTCTTGGTCTCATCCTCGACGGCGAAGCAGACGCTTCCGGGAGTATGCCCTGGCGTGTGCAGCACGCGCAGAGAGGTTGTACCGAGTTTGAAGCAGTCGCCGTCCTGCAACTCGCCGTCGAGGGCGACGACGGCCGGCGCACGGTAGAGTCCGATCAACTGTGCTTGCCACGCCAGTGCCTGATAGAGCGGGATATCGGCGTGATGCAGTAAGCCGTTTGCTCGGGTAAGCTGGCGCAGCCGCCCGAGATCGCCGATGTGGTCGATGTGCGCATGCGTGTGGATCAGCTGTGTCGCTCGCCATCCGTTCTTGGAGAGGCGGGCGGCGACCTCATCAACCCCGTCACCGCCGTCGACGACGATCGCCTCGCCGCTCTGCTCGTCGGCGAGGATCGTGCAGTTGCAGGCAAGCGGACCGACCGCGAAAGTCTCGAGCAACATACTAATCGACGTGAATGCCGAAGTCGTGGAAGCCGCCATTGAAGTATCCTAGCGGCGATCCAGGCCGGGCGCTGCACGAAAGAACGTGCCCTATGAGAATCGAGTGTGAGCCAAAGAGATATTCGTGCGCAACCTCGCAGTCGAAATGCGCGATCGCTCCTTCGAGCACCGGGGCTCCCGTCGCATCGGTAGTGTAGCCGATCTCCGCAAACTGGCGCTCGCGCACTTTTCCGGAAAAGTGCTCGGCGAGACGCCGCTGGTCGCCTGCCAGAACGTTTACGCAAAAGATGCGCGACGTCGAAATGAAGAGATAGCTGCGAGCTTCGCGATTAATGCAGATCAAAAGCGACGGCGGCTCTAACGAAACGCTCGTAAACGCGTTGACGGTAATGCCACGCGGCTCGCCCTCTCTGAGACTTGTTACGACCGTCACGCCCGTTGCAACGCGGCGCATTGCGTGACGAAATTCGGCGGGACTCGTCATTGCCGGCGTGCACCGATGCCGATCCCTTCGCCCAACGGGAGGATCGTAGCGTCGAGCGTCGGGTGGTTCAGAAAACGCTCCGCGAAATCTGCTTGCGCGAGGCAATCGTTGAAAAGCACCAGTCCGGATAGTTTGAGCATCGGGATCACCAGCTCGAGATAGCGATGATATTCGCTCTTATTAGCGGCAATGAAGACGATGTCGAGATTTCGCTGCGGGAAGTTCTCGAGCAGCTCGAGCGCAGGCGTATCGAAGAGTTCGATATAATCGTCCTCACCGGCTCGCCGGAAATATGAAAGCGCGATTTCAGTGTGTGCGGCATCGGGCTCGATCGTCCAGATTCGTCCCATGCGCGGCTGCGCCAGCGCCATCCAGAGCGTCGAATAGCCGTATCCGGTCCCAACTTCCAAAATTCGATTGGCTTGCATCGCCGTCACGATCGTCGAGAGGAAGCGGCCGGCTTCGCGCGAGATGATGGGAACGCCGTCTTTGCGCGCATGCAGCTCCAACTCGACGAAAAGCGGATTCGGAGGTGGATACATCGCGCTCTAGTGGCCCGTAACGTCAGGACGTGCAGTGCCGTTATGGGCACCACGGGTGCGATTGGCAAGGCGCGAGGAGGGAGCATAACGGTAGCTCTGTGACCGACGAGCAACGCAGCCAGCGCGCCCGTGCCGCCCATAACCCCCAGGGCTGCCCGTTTGCAGGCGGCCTGCTGCGTCGCTCTTCGCTCGCAAAGCGCAGCTTTTGTCGCTCATCGCTCCTTGCACTTCATCCTGCAAACGGGCAGCAGCACCGTACGGCATGGCGTTACGGACCACTAGAGCGCGCGTGCTCCGCGGCTTTTACGACGTTGCGAAGTAGCGCGATGTTTGTCACGGGGCCGACGCCCCCCGGCACGGGCGTAATCGCACCCGCCACCGCGGCCGCGCTCTCAAAGTCGACGTCACCGCGCAAAACGCCGTCGACGAGCGTCGTGCCGACGTCGATTACCGTGGCTCCAGGCATCAAATCCTCGCCGCGGATTAAACCTGGAACGCCTGCGGCGACGACGACCACGTCAGACATCTTCACATAAGGCTGAAGCGACTTCGATTCCCGATGGAGTATCGTAACGCTCGCATCTTGCGCTAGCATCAGCATTGCAACGGGTGCGCCCACGACGATCGATCGGCCGATCATCGTCGCGCGGCGACCCCGCAAGGGCCAATGCGGGCTGCGTTCCAGCAGCAGCATGACGGCGGCCGGAGTCGCGGGCAGATACTCGGTCCCGCTGCCAAATGCCAGGTGTCCTTGGTTGGTCGGATGCGTGCCGTCAACGTCTTTATGCCGAGGTAATGCGTCGGCTATTTCACGGATGGAAAGATGCGGCGGCAGCGGCTGCTGCAACAAGACGCCGTGCGTTTGCGGATCGTCGTGCAGGCTCTCGAGCCGAAAGCGGATCTCAGAAGGTGTGGCATGCTCCGGAAGGCGATCGACGATGACAGTGATGCCGACTCGTTCCCCGGTTCGAACCAGATTTCGCACGTAAGCTAGGCTCGATTCGTTCTCGCCCACAAAGACGATGGCGAGTTTGGGATGAATCCCACGGTCGTGCAGCGCATTCGTACGAGCGACGAGTTCCGTGCGCAAGTCGGCGGCAAGGCTTCGTCCGTCGAGGATCAAGGCGGGCACGCCGTCGCCGTTTCGTCTGCCGAAGGAGGGGCACCTACGCTAACGAGCTTACCAGCGTACCGTTACGTCGCCGGATTGATTGCGGTGCTCGGATTGGTTGCGCTGATCCTGATCTTTGCACCCTATTTTGCATCGCATCCGGTAAAGACGAGCGGGCCTGCCGGGCTCGCAGGACAAGCCGCGCCCGTCTTTGCGCTCTACGACGATCGAGGTCAGCCGGTCTCGCTCGCTCAATATCGCGGGCGCATCGTGGTTATGAATTTGTGGGCCTCATGGTGCCCGCCATGCCGCGCGGAGATGCCCGACTTGCAGCGATTGTCGAATCTGTATGCTGCGCGTGGACTCGTAATTATTGGCGTGAATCAAGGCGAATCGCCGCAACGGGCGCGGAGCTTCGCAGAGTCTCTGCAGATTCACTTTCCGATTTGGGTCGACGGCGCTGAGCGATATGGACGCCTCTACAGCGCGCTAGGCCTCCCCACTACGGTTATTCTCGATCGTCGTGGCATCGTCGTGCGCGGAATCGATGGTCCACTGACCTTCGACGAAATGCGTGGTGCCATCAGTCCATTGCTGGTTCCCAAGCAGTCGTGATCGGTTTGGCGGCGCCGGCGCTGCTGATCGTCGTCGCGGTAATCGTGCAAATCGCGCTTCCGGGGCGTGCCGTCTATCATACCGGATGGTATAACGTTGGGCTGGCTGCGTTGGTAATCTACGCGCTCTTCGTGAGTCGCGCGCGGTTCCGTGCGGCGCGCACGACGCGTGCTCGGTTGGCGATCGTCGCGATCGTCGTTGGTGCGGCGAGTGCCGGCGTTGCGGGCGTGACTAGCGGCCTGCTCGGGCCCGATAACGAAACGATCGTCGGGGCGCCGGGGCAGCGCGCGCGCGTCGAAGGCCTCGGCGCGCTCGCCTTTCCCCTCGTGAGCGTGGAGAGTGCGGGCGATGCCGCGGTAACTCTGGAACGCGCGCTGCGCGCGCCGACGGCGATCGGCCCGCATCCGCACGATGCCGGCAACTTTATTCTGCGCGCCTTGCCGCGAGACGTCGCGTACGTCGAGGCGTGGGATTCGCGCGGCAACCACTTGACGGTGACGCAGCCGACGGGCGCGACCTTTCTGTCACCGGTGCTGCTGATGGAACATCGCCAAACGATCGCCGGATTGAATCTTCCGTTCGACTCGTTCAACTTGCCGGCCGCGCGGCGCGTCGTCAAAGCAGTACTCTTTACGCCGGCACAAGCGGCGATGTTTTCACATGGGCTCGCGCAACCCGGTGAAGCCGCGGTGCTCTTCGCGGTTGACGATGAGAACGATCGCTTGCTGCCGCATGGGATTGCGTTGAGCGCGGGTGGTCGAACGGTCGAGGTGGGAGGCCTACACTTACGCGCGATGGTGACGCGTTATCCGGCCATCGAAGTAGCTTCGGCGCCCAATCTCGTCGTAACGGCGATCGGCGCGATGCTCGTTTTGGGAGGGATCGCTTCGTTTATTGCCCCGCGACGATAGCCCGCACGTTGCGTAAGACGATCGTGCCGTTTGAAAGCTCGATCCCTCTTTGCGGCAGAACGTAGATCGAAACAAGCCGCACTGCGTCGGTATCGGCTGGAAATCGCACGGCGATGGTTCGCCAGCCCGACTCGCCGAGCTGCGTCGCATCCAGCAGCGTATCCTCGTTGATTAGGTTGCGTACTGCGACGCGCACGCGCCCTTCGCTGCCGTCGTCGTAAAGGTCGAACGTCAGACCGATCGTCTCGGAGGGCAGCGGAAGGTCGGCCATCGCGTACGCGCCACGTTCGTTCTGGCTGAACGAGAACGTCAGCTGCACGCAACTGCCGCAACCTGCGTTAGCGGCCAGCGAGCCTTCCCCACCATGCGGACGCGTCTCGAAGCGTGCGTGCTGCGCGAACGCAAGCGCGACCTCGTGCGAGCCCACGGTAACTGACGAATTCGCCACAGCGTTGCCGATTCGAACTCCGATACGCGCGGTGTGCGCGCCGGCATGATAGATCCCGTGCGCATCGATCGAACCGGTGCTCGCACTCCAGCGAAGCTGCGGCGGAAGCGCGAGCGCGTAGCCGTACGCATCGTAGGCGTGGGCGACCAGCGCGATCGTTTCACCCGCGTCGACGTTCGGTCGCGCAGGTGTTATGCGAGTGCGCGCCGGCGTCGCATCGACCTCGAGCGGTATCTCGCCCTTGAGCGAGCCGCTACGCAGCCGCAGCCGTCCGGTGCCTGGATGCATCGCAACGAATTCGCCGTTTTCGAGTCTGCCTAACGATGCAGGTGTGACGCTCGCGATCACATTCGTGCTCGTTTGAGTAGCGTGGTACGCGGCGTCAACGGCTGCGATCCGAAGCGGGACTTCGGCGCCAGTCAGCGTGCGTACGATGCCCGGGCGTGTCACCAACCTAATCGGAGGCCCCGCCGCAGCCGTGCTATAAACGAAGAGGCCGTCGGCGACGGGGCGTTCGCGCCCATCCGAGGGCGAGTTCATCACGTCCGCTTCGATCTCGCCCAGCCGGCGGGCGACGATCGTCGATGAGCCGCCGCCGTCGAACAGAATACCTTCGGTCGCACCCAGCGACCGCATCAACGCTGCGAGCTCCATTCGGGTCACGCCGACGCTGAGCTCGCGTTGGCGTCCATCGACTTCGACGAGGAAGAGCCGGCCGTCGGGCGCGATCGCCGCGCCCGAACATGGCATCCGCCGGACGTTCTCGCGCCGATAAGGCGCGTCGTCATCGTCGTACCAATCGCCGTCGTGAAGAATCAGCGCACCACCACCGACGGCGGCCGTCAGCGAATCCAAGCCGAGTGGGGACAGGTCGCCGTTGACTGAGACGATGTCGCCGACTTGCGGAGTGGCGATGACACCATAGTCGTTTAGCCCGATGACGGCATAGTAACCGGGTGACTGCGAAGTGAGATTGTCGGCGACTCCGGTCACTCGATAGCGCGCGAGCGGCGGCGTTCCGCTCAACGGCGCAAGGCTGACGAGCGTTACGTTCTCTTGCGGCCGCACGCGACCGTAGCTGGGAGTCAGCAGCGAAAGTCCGCCGTTCGGCGGCATCTCATCGAGCCCATCGAGTGGCATCGTACGCTCATCGATCTCGATCTCGCCCGAAAACGTGAACTCGGCGATGTGAGGTGAGCCGTCGTGGGCGATCGCCAGCGCGTAGCGCTTGTAGGGAGGCTGCAAGAGCGCGCCTGCGCGCACGACTATGTTGATCGGCCGATTGGTGTTGCCGATATCAAAGAAATCGGCGTTGATGCCCGCGACGGCGCGCGTTCGTCGTGCCATGGACCCGACCGTTTCGCCTCGCGACACGAGCGAATCATCGGCTAAGACCGTGCCAAGCCGGATGTCGTCGCGATGCGGCTTGACGGCAACGACGTGGACCGAGAGCGGCCCGGCCGTCGTGAACAGCTGATAATCACCGTACTCCACGCCCGGCGCGATGCTTTCGAGTGTAGGCGCTTGCTCCAGGATGCGCGGAAACGGGGCATCCGGAGCCAGACGGTCCGGCAGTGCGCCCGCGCGTGCATTCGTCGGCGCCGCAAGCGCCAACGCTGCGAAGGCTAGCGTAATAAAGCTTCTTAACGCGGATGCCATATAGCCACGGCGAGCGGATATCCGCCGGTTGAAAATGGAGCGCGTGCAACGCGCCGCAACGTATGCGTATCAAAAACGTCGACCGCATCGGCGCCGGCGCAGGGAACGTAGAGCCGCGCGTTCACGGCGTCGTAGGCCGGTTTCCACGGCGTCATACAGGTCCGCAGCGGAGCGTGTCGCGGGTGCAGCGTCGCGGCATCGAGCACGTCAACTTGACCGAGCTCTTCATCGGTGACGAAGAGCGTTTGCGATGCGGGATCGAGCGCGACGCCGATCGGAAACGCAAGATTCGCGCTTCGGGCGACGACGCGCGGTGACCCGGGCGTCAGCGCGATTGCGACTGCGAAGCCGGGCGCGGCATATGGCGATCCGATACTCTGATTCGAGATTGCGTAGATGCGAGCGCCGTCGGCTGAAATCGCCAGTGAGAAGACCCGAGACGCGGCGTGAAATCGCCGAACGACGTGCATCGAGTCCGTATTGACGGCGACGATCGTCCCATCATTGGTGTTCGCTACGTAGACGAGGTGACGCGGAGCATCAATGACGAGACCCTCCGCCGTCGCGCCGGTGGCAACTCGCGTAACGCTGCCGTCGGATGCGACCCGCGTGAGCGCCCCGCTTCCGTTAACGTCGCGGTTTGTAATGAAAATCGCGTGCGTCTGCGGATCGATTGCCACTTCGTCGCCGAGCGGAACGCCTTCGACGTGCGCGACGCTCCAGGGCGAGAGCGTCGCGAGAGTCAACGTCGTCCCCTGCGTGTCGGGAGCGGCAATCCGGCCGGAAGCATCGACGGCCGTGTCGCTCGGCGTACCGCCGGTTGCGAGCACGCCGAGCACCGAAAAATCCCGCGCGTCGTGAAAGACGATGCCGTCGTCATAAGATGCCACGATCGCGAGCGGCCGCTTTACAGATGGTGGCGAGGCGATGCGAAGGTTCGTTGCCGCCAGGCCGTACATGTTGCCGGCAACAAGCAGCGCGCTCCCCGTCAAGGTACCTTGCGGAATATCGTAAACTCCGCTGGGCAATAGGCGGCCCGGGCCGAGCAGCGCAATGTGATACGGCGCGGCGAAACCATCGACGCGCAGCGGGATGCTGCTTCCGGGCAGGTACGGCCACGCCGTCGCCGCGATCTTTCCGGTCGCCAGATGCGCGGAAGGATTTCGCGCAATGCTGCCGGTTAGTGCCAGCAATGCGGTGAGCAATGCAGCGAGGCGGCTCAACGTAGCTTATCCCTTTTGGACGAGACCCGCAACCAGAAGCACCAGGCCGGCAGAGCTCAGCACGCAGCCGAGCGGAAAGAGGAAACGCGCTCCGGTAACGGCCGAGACGGAAACCAGCACGATGGAAATCTGAAAGGCCGCAGCTGCATACTGAAGCAGTTCGTAAGATTTCAAGATTGCTTCAGACCGGTCGTCGTCGCTGTCAGCTTGGCGCTCGAACTCCTTCGCCTTTTCCAAAACACTGGGCGCCGATTCCCTCTCGTGCTCAGCCACTGCTTCGATACGGGCCCGCGTGTTTGACTTGTTGATTACACCGCCGTCAAGCAGCGCTTTGTAGATGTTGAAGCGGATTTGCTTAGCCTCATATGCATTGTAAGTATCGGTAGCCCGCGATTGGCTAAGAATCGCCTGATTCTTCGCGGCCAGCGCCTGAATCGAGCGATGGTGCGCAAAGAGCGTGCCGAGTGCGGCTAACACGGCGATGATCGCAGTGGCCAGCGAAACGAGGCGATTACTGCCGGCCGGGCCGAGCGAGTGCGGTGCTTCTGAGTGCATTACGTCAGTTCCGCAATTCGTGCGAGACCCTCACGGATGTCCGTTCCGGGCGCGACCGCCGTTTCCATCGTCCTGCGCGGGTCGAGTGAGAAGCTCGCCAGCTGAAAGTCGCCGAACGTACCCGCAATGATGGTTCCATCGGGATCGACAGCAAACGCACGTCGCGCCTTTCGATCGAAGACGACCAGATAGATGAGTAGTTCGAGTGCGCGCGTCCGCGCGATTCGCTCGGTCCACTCGCTTGCCAGATCGCTTGTCCAGGCGATCAGCGTGTAGCCGGCGCGGCGATACGGGACTAAGCCTGCCGGGTCGCGCACGATTGGATCGCCGACCGATGCAACCGGAAGCGTGCGGTCGAGCATCGCGAAGCGCTCGCGGTTGTTGAGGGAGAGCGCGTGCCCGTCGTCAAGCATTTCGAGACGTGCGTCGATATCTTCGGGAAGCGGCTCGAACGAGATGGCGATCCGCACCGGCCGGTCTCCGGGAGCCTTGCGTGGCGCCGGCTGATCGAGCGCTGCGCGCGCAGGCCGCTCGCCGGCAAGCTCAACCGAAGCTTTGAGTGTCTCGGGCTCCTGCGCGCTCGCCAGCGCGACGACTGCCCCCTCAGAGTTCACGATTTGGCTCTTACCGCAATATGCAACCATACCGAGTTCGGCACCGCACTTGTTAGCCGCGATGAATGGGACGCGATTCTCGTAGGCGCGTACGCGTCCGAGCAAGTCAGCTTGAACGTTTTCCAATGCGCGCGGATCGCGTCCGCTCGTAACCCATGCGGTCGGCATGACCAGCACGACTGCACCGGCGTCGACGAGGGCTCGCGCAATCGTGGGAAGGCGTCCGTCCGCGCAAACGAGCGCACCGAGCCGGCCGAGGCTCGTCGCAATCGGCGCCAATCGGTCGCCGCGCGAAAACCACCGGCGGTCGAAGTGCCACAGGAAGAGTTTATCGGCACGTCCTGCGATCGAGCCGTTCGCGTCGACGACGATCGCACTATTCCGTAGGCCGGCACTCGTCGGCAGCGCAGCCCCGATGACGATGACGGTCTGGGTTGCGCGGGCGACATCTGCGATACGTTGCAGCGCTGCGTCGATCGCTGCTTCGTCCAGAGGCGCGTTGCCCAAGACGTACGCGGGAAGAGTCGCTTCGGGAAGCACGACCAAGTCGGCGTCCGCCGACGCCCGCTGCACCGCCTCGATTGTCCCGTCGAGGGAACGCTCAAAATTTGCGCGGTCGTGCGCGCGCAGCTGAATTGCCGCGACGCGGATAGAGCGAGTCATTGCTTGCCGGTCTTTCGCGCAAGCAAACCGGCGCCCCTCATTACTCTGCGAGCGGAAGGCTGTATGCCGGGGTCAGAGGAAAGCATTATTCCCCAATGGGCATTACCGAGCATAGCGGTACCCGAAGGGAGAATCATTCCACGTGAGACGTACGCTGCCAACGTTGCTGCTAATGGCTGCAATTGCGATTACCGGTCTATTGTCCTTGGTGCCGGTTCGTTCCACCGTGGCGCTCGCAGCCACGCCCCAACCATCGCCTACCAAGGCGTCAACATCTAAGAAAAAAGACGTCTGCGCTTCTACGAAGAGCAAATGGGCGCACCTTCAATGCGAGCAATACAATAGTTCAGCGCCGGGCGACGAGTATTTCGGCCGCACGAAGATTAGCTATCTAGGGATCGATAACACATATCGGGACGGCGCGATCAGTGCCGGCGCCTACACGAACGACCCGCATCTTATTTCGAAGCTGGATTTTGCGACTGAAGCGCTGCGGCGCTGGGCAGCAAAATATCCCAACGATCCGCAACTGCCGCGCTCCTATTTTCTCGGGGTTCAGGTGATGCGAAAGGTCTACACTGAGCCCGAACAAGAGACCGCTTGGGAGTTCATCCAAGTGCTGGTCCACAAGTATCCGAATACGTATTTCGGTAAGACGATGAAGGCTAGCCTCAGCAAAGATGGCTTTACGGAGCATTGGTTCAACCTGGCGCAAATTTGTCCGACGGCGCTTCCGCTCGGCGTCGGCGTCAATCCGGAAGTGACGCCTGACGTCACGCCGATGCCGTCGCCGTCTCCTGGTCATCCGCCCGTCGTATTGGTTACGGAGCCGTGCGTTCAACCCTCGACGGCTCCAACCAGCAGCTCACCACAATAATGAAGGCCCTTGCATTCGCAAGGGCCTTCCGGTTCTAGACTCGGCGTGAAGCTTAGATCTTCAAGCCAAGACCCGCATACGGGCCGAATACCGAGAAACCGGCCGGAGCCGTGTTATACTGCCACCCGCGATCTCCAAGGAAGCCGGCTTCGAAGAAGAGCGGGAACGTCGGGCCGAAAGTGAGGCTTACGCCGATGTCGTACTTCAGAATGTTGTAACCGACGTTGTACGTGCACGGAGCCTGCACACTGCAGCTGCCGCCCGGGAACTGCGAGTTGATTATTCCCGACGTGCTGATGTAGTTACCATTCACGCCGAAGAAGTAGAGCGCGCTGCCGTAAAAGGAGAAGGGGTGATCGAGGTCCGGGAGCTTCTCCAACCCAACGCCGCCGCCTTGCTGGTGCGGATAGCCGTAGTTGTTTGCGCGCCACATGTATCCGCCGACGATGTAGATACGCGGCTTAAGAACGCGAATTCCAAGCCGAGCGTCGAAGTCGTAGTCGCGGCCATTGAACGCCGGAACGTTGGTTGCGAAGAGTCCGCCGATCGCCGTTACGAAGCCGGCGGGGTGCTCCCAGTTCCAATCGCGATAGTCGACTTCCACCATGAACGGTATGTGATAGATGGGGTACTCCAACGCACCGTGAATGCGATACGAAAAGCCGCCATTGTTGTTGTTAGAGGTAGTGCCCGGAACGAACTCGTTATAGGTCTTCGGTGAGATTATGTAGTCGCCGGCGACATAGAAGTCGTAGTACGGCGGCGCCGTAGGCACCGGTGTCGGAGCCGGCGGCGGCGGTGGCGGCGGCGGAGCCGGGCTAGGCGGCGGCGTCGCCGGAATGTAGCGCACGACCACGAGTCGGCGATCGGCTACCCACAGAACGTACGCCCCCATGCCTTCCGAGATTACGCGGACCGGCACGAGCACGACACCCTGGTAGATCTCCGGCGGTACGTCCAGCGGACGCGATTCGCCGTTAATCACGACTTCCGGTTTGCCGACGGTCACCTTGACCTCGGCGCCCGGCTTCGAGACCGTAGCGGTTTTGCTTCCCGCATCCCAGGAAACCGTTGCGCCCATTTGCTCGAACATCGAGCGCAGCGGAATCAAGAGCGTTCCACCGCGGACAAGCGCCGCGAGCACGCGACCACGCTTTAGGATATCGGGTTTGGCATAGACGTGGTGGTCGTTATAGAGAATCGGAATTTGACCCGACGGCGGAGAACCGAAGTTTGCCGGCGGAGTCGTCGCGCCCTGATCCTGCGCGATCGCGTTGGTTCCAATGTTGCCATGCGATCCGCCGGGATGGGCTGCGACTGCGGTGAATCCAAAG
>Ga0306920_100009824_pt1 | contig 12793 bp, 7 predicted proteins | sample flu12Cox44000170_FD_204666 | JGI IMG/M metagenome (GOLD analysis project Ga0306920, IMG submission 204666) | Lab enrichment of tropical soil microbial communities from Luquillo Experimental Forest, Puerto Rico - flux4day.12C.oxic.44.000.170 (v2)... | ecosystem: Environmental > Terrestrial >...
CTTCGCCGCGGGAGCAGCCTTCTGGAATTCAAAGCTCGCGCACGCCTTCGCTCTTCTGTGTCTCGCCGCAATCCCTTCCATGTACTGGAACTTAAGAGACAACGGAATGGGCAACGTCTGGGTCATGTTCAACCAGCCCAAGGATCGATTCGCATTCTTTCCTCCTCACTTCGTGTTCGCGATCTTCTTCTTGGGGCTGTTTGCGTTGGCATTGGGAACATCTCTTTTACGGTTGCTCCCCGGTCGATGGACTCTCCGCAAAAATCCAATCTCCAACCGAACCTGGCCGGCCTTTGTCGCCAGCGTCGCGTTCATGATTGTCTGGTTCTGTCAGTCCGTGATGCCGTATCGCATTCCCGGTGCCGTGGACTATGCCGGTTGGCCCATCCTCCAGATACTCCATATCGAGAAACGGGGTCTTCAAGTTCACGAGACGACAGTGAGCGTCTCCGGATACAAGTTCAGAAATGGTTTTGACATTCGCTCGGTCTATCTCCTTGAGAATGACCGTCGACTCTTGCAGTATCGCTTCGCCCATCGAAGCTCGACTGCCGAACTAACCGACTCGCTCAGGGAGCAGATTCGCGCAATGCTCTCGTCGTCAGTCCAGCCTCACCCGGAATGGGAATGGGATCAGGCCAAACCGGTCCGGGATTGGAATGCCGACAACTGGTACGTCATCATCGAAGGCGGCGGGATGAAAGCTTATACGAAACAGAACAACGCCGTTCCACCGCCAGCGATCGTGAATCTCTTCAACGATCTTGAAAAGCTTCCGCAAACCTCTCCCGGGCAGATGGAAATGAGAGATGTCTGCCTTGGCTTCTGCTACGACCCTCTCTCGGCCATGGGATACCTCTACGCCAACCACCGCTGCCACAACAACGGCCAAGGCACCGTCTGCCGCTAGCCGTATAAGGCTCTTGCATCTTCTTTCAATTCTTAGTGCGGTAAGGGTAATTTCCAGACAGGGTTGCGCGTCCATCCACGCCAATTGTTCTTGGCGGAATGCACCGTATCAGTCGGCCGAAATATGTAGCCCTCTGGATTGATTGATATTCGATTGAGACACCTTATTCCAAGCTCGCTGCTTGGACGCAGCCGCAAAGCGGCGAAAGAATGCAGCCCACGGCGCAAGCCGTGGCTAAAGGTCTCAGAGAAAAACAAAGCTCCGTAGGAGCGAAAGAGAACGAATGCGTGTCGTCGATGGGGAAGCATCAGGAAGGGCACTGCTGCAGTTTTTCCACAGCTTTAATTTCCTTTTGTGACGAGTGACCTTTACTCAGAAAACTGGATGAGGAAAGCTGCGACCATGCGCAAGAGCGTCTTTGGCCAAACCGCAGAGTGCACTGAGAAAAACGCGTGTAGGAACCAGGCCTGATGGATCCATCGAGTTTTTCTCAGCGTTCTCGGCGGTTCTTCTCAGCGATCTCTGCGGTTAAAGGTTTACAACTGTCGGCGGAGTATCCAAACTATGCCCTTAAGTCCTTGTTCACCAAGATTTTGCCACAACTCACGCAGAATCAAGAATTTGCAGACTCAAGCGCGACTCAGATCGACCTAAGTCCTTTGGCCCGAAGATTTTGCAAGAGGAGATCAGAAAAAACGAAATCGAGCTATGACCTTATTTTGAATTCGAATCAACGAACCAGCCGTCATCCAGAGCGAAGCCGTTCTGCAGACGCAGCGGCTGCATCATGGAGGATTGTCTTGCCTCTCTCTAGCTCCTCAATTTCACCCCCGTTTTCGGGGTGTAAACTAGAAAGAGTCAATCGACCTCATACATCCGTTTCGAAAGGAATTTCTCCCATGGCAACGTTGGAAGCCCCCGTCCGGCCGCGCACAAGCCTGCACTCTGGACCATTTGTCACCGAGCCGTTCTACGATTTCCGCAGCGAAGAGAACGCGCGCCGCATTCGCGCCGCCATCTCCAAAGTCCGAAGCCAGTTGGGCCGCGAGTATGACCTCATCATCGGCGGCAAGCGCGTCAAGACTGCCGAAAAGATCAAATCGCTGAACCCCGCCAAGCCCTCCGAGATCGTCGGTATCCACCAGAAAGCGGGCCGCGATCACGTCGAGCCCGCGATGAACGCCGCCCTCAAAGCCTTCGACTCCTGGAGCCGCACCTCCGTCGAAGAGCGCGCCAGCCTGCTGTTCCGCGTTGGCGACACCATGCGCTCGCGCAAGATGGAATACATGGCCTGGCTGGTCTTCGAAGTCTCGAAGAACTGGGCTGAAGCCGACGCCGATATTTCTGAGACCATCGACTTCTGCGAGTTCTACGCGCGCGAAGCTCTGCGCTTCGCCAAGGCGCAAACACCGATCCAACTTCCCGGCGAGCGCGACACGCTGCACTACATCCCGCTTGGCGTGGGCGCCGTGATTCCGCCATGGAATTTCCCCTGCGCCATCATGGCCGGTATGACTCTGGCGTCGATCGTCTGCGGCAACACCGTCATCCTGAAGCCGTCGAGCGATTCGCCAACCATCGCCGCGAAATTCGTCGAACTACTCGAAGAGTGCGGCATGCCCGAAGGCGTAGTGAACTTCTGCCCCGGCTCTGGCGCCAGCTTCGGCGATGCCATCGTTGCGCACCCCAAGACGCGATACATCGCCTTCACCGGATCGCGCGAAGTCGGACTGCACATCAACAAAACAGCCGCAACCCAGGGCCCCGGCCAGGTCTGGATCAAGCGCACCATTCTCGAGATGGGCGGCAAAGACGCGATCATCGTCGATGCCGACGCCGACATCGATTCGGCCGTCGAAGGCGTCGCGCAGGCTGCGTTCGGATTCCAGGGGCAGAAGTGCTCCGCCTGTTCGCGCGCCATTGTCGACGAGCGCGTCTATGACAAATTCCTGCAGCAGCTCAAAGCGCGCGTGGAAAAGATTCAGGTCGGTGACCCTGCCGAGAACGCCAACATGGCCGCGGTCATCAATGAAGGCTCGATGAACACCATCCTCGACTACATCGAGCAGGGAAAGAAAGACGGACGCGTCATCACCGGTGGCGAACGCGCTCGCGAGGCAGGCGAAGGTTACTTCATCAAGCCGACGGTCATTGCTGACATTCCGCCAAGGTCAAAGCTCGAGCAGGAAGAAATCTTCGGCCCGGTGCTCGCGGTGATCAAAGCGCGCGGATTTGACCACGCACTCGAAATCGCCAACGACACCGAGTTCGGCCTCACCGGAGCGGTCTACACCAGTTCGCAAGACAAGATCGATCGCGCCATCCGCGAATTCCACGTCGGCAACCTGTACATCAACCGAAAGTGCACGGGCGCAATGGTAGGCGCGCATCCATTCGGCGGATTCAACATGTCAGGAACGGATTCGAAATCCGGCGGCCCGGATTATCTATACCTGTTCACGCAAGCAAAAGTGGTCGGCGAAAAGATCCTGTAGCTTGTGTAGGGGCGGACGCCTCGTCCGCCCCGAGTCGCGAAGCGACGAGTGAAGACAGCCTCAATTTTCACGAATTCATTGGCTGGCTCTTCGGAGCTGCGGCCCACGGATTCCGTTCCGTGAACTGCCGCTGATGCCAGTACGGATAAATCGGCGTCGCATCACTCGCCGCATCCAGCCTGGTAATCTGCGCCGCCGTCAGATTCCATCCCGCGGAATCCAGGTTCTGCCGCAACTGCTGTTCGTTCCGTGCTCCCATGATGATCGTCGCCACGGTGGGCCGCTGGATCAGCCAGTTCAGCGCAACCTGCGGCACGCTCTTCCCGCATTCCTTGGCCACGTCTTCGAGCGCATCGACGACTTTGTACAAATGCTCCTGAGCAACCGGCGGGCCCATGTCGCCAGTCTTGTGCAGACGGCTTTCGGTGGGGAGCGGCTGTCCGCGGCGAACTTTTCCCGTGAGCCGTCCCCAACCCAGCGGACTCCACACCAGCGCCCCGACGCCCTGATCCGCTCCGAGCGCCATCAGCTCCCATTCATATTCGCGGTTGATCAGCGAGTAGTAGACCTGATGTCCCGCATACCGCGCCCATCCATATTTATCCGCCACGTCGAGCGATTTCATCAGATGCCATCCGGAAAAATTCGAGCACGCGATGTATCGCACTTTGCCGGCCTTCACCAGATTGTCGAGCGTGCTCAACACTTCCTCGACCGGCGTCAGCGCATCGAATCCGTGCAGGTGATAGATGTCGATGTAATCCGTTTCAAGCCGCCGCAAACTCGCTTCACACGCCTGAATTAGATGATGCCGCGACGATCCCAAATCATTCGGCCCGTCACCCATGCGAAACGTTGCCTTCGTCGATATCAGAACCTTGTCGCGCCGTCCCGCAACGGACTTACCGAGAATTGTTTCGGACAATCCGTTCGAATAAATATCAGCCGTGTCAAAGAGATTCACGCCGGCTTCGAGGCAAACATCGACGAGTCGGGTCGCTTCGGCCACATCGCTCGCCCCCCATGCTTTGAAGAACTCCGTTCCACCGCCAAACGTTCCCGTGCCGAAGCTGAGTACGGGAACCTTCAATCCAGACTTGCCAAGTTGTCGAAATTCCATATCCGCCATAGATGTTGCCGATCCTTTATAGATGCGTTTTGAAAAGAGTCACAACCACGCCGACGGTGTCCGCTGGTGGACGCTGATTTACGCCGTGGACACTCTTCGGCCGCGTTTGTTTGCCAAGTGCAAGATTTTAAAGCATTCCGGGGAACAAGAAGTGGCAGTCAATCTGCATCATCCAACCATCAGCTTCTCGCGCAAGGAGTCAACCGATGCTCTCAGCCCTGGTTCAGGACCTTCGCTACGCGCTGCGACAACTCCGCAAAACGCCCGGCTTCACCACGACCGCGGTGCTGACGCTGGCATTGGGCATCGGCGCCAATGCTTCGGTCTTCACGCTGGTCAACGCGATCCTGCTGAAGAACCTTCCTGTGGCCAAGCCCGAAAATCTGGTGAAGTTGGGCGACCTCAACATTTGCTGCGTCGGGTTTGGACCTCGCGAAGATGGCGACATTTCGCTTTTCTCCACGGCAGCGTATGAACACATCAAGAAGAACGCTCCGGAGTTTGAGGAACTCGCGGCAATCCAGGCGGGATTTACGTATCGCCCCGTGGTGATTCGTCGGGGCGCAACTCAAGAGAACGCCCGCTCGGTGATGGGTGAATTTGTTTCGGGAAACTACTTCCGAACCTTCGGCCTGAGTCCCGCCGCCGGCCGGCTGCTCTCCGATACAGATGATGTGCAGGGTGCTCCATTCACCGCGGTGATGAGCTACGAGACCTGGCAGCATGACTATGCGGGTGATCCCAGCGTTGTCGGCAGCACGTTTTATGTAAATACCAAACCGGTTACTCTTGCCGGGATCGCTCCTGAACATTTCTACGGCGACCGCCTTACCAGTACGCCTCCCGATTTCTATCTCCCCATCGAGTCGATGGCGCCGCTCGCGAACGTAAATTACGTCCACGATCCCGACGGAAACTGGCTCTACATGATCGGTCGCCTGAAGCCCGGCGTGTCCCGCCCGGAACTTCAGGCGAAGCTGAGCGGATTGCTGCGCCAGGAGCTCGCCACGACTCGGACGTACTCCGCAGTCGGTAACAAGCCGGCTCTCGAGCGCGCCCATATCGTGCTGGCGCCTGGCGGCGCGGGCATTCAGGCCATGCAGGAGCAGTATCGATCGCACTTGAAGCTGCTGATGTGGAGCTCTGGGCTGGTGCTTCTGATCGCCTGCGCGAACATCGCAAACCTGCTACTGGCGCGAGGCATGGGCCGGAAAACGGAAATGTCCGTGCGCACCGCGCTCGGTGCCGGCCGGATCAGAATCGTGCGCCAGTTGCTTACGGAAAGCCTGCTGTTAGCCGGACTGGGCGGGCTCGCGGGCATCGCCCTGGCCTTTGCCGGAACGCAAATGTTGTTGGCGCTTGCTTTCCCGCAAGCGCGGAACCTGCCGATTCACGCGAATCCTTCGCCGGCTGTCCTGGGTTTTGCGTGCGGACTTTCCCTGTTTACAGGTGTTCTGTTCGGGGTGGCGCCGGCGTGGATCACCGCGAACGCGGAGCCCGCAGACGCGCTTCGCAGCGGCTCACGCTCAACGGGCGGCGCCACCCTGCTACAGCGCGGACTGGTGGTCCTGCAGGCCACCTTGTCACTCATCCTGCTGGTGGGAGCAGGTCTGTTCTCGCAGAGCCTTGGCAAGCTGCAACATAGCGATCTGAAGCTTGAGACCACCAACCGGTATATCGTCCATTTCAGTCCGCACGCCGCTGGCTACTCGCAGCGCCAACTTGGCGAACTCTATCGCACCATCGAAGACGAGTTCCACGCGATACCCGGAGTCGAGAAGGTGGGCATCGCTACCTATACGCCGATGGAGGACGACAACGACGGCTATGGCATGCGAGTCGAGGGAAAGCGTGACCTTGATCTCCTTGCTTCGGCAATCAGGGTAGGTCCAGAGTACTTTGACGCAATTGGAACCCACGTGCTCATGGGCCGCGGGATTGGGATTCAGGACACCGCGACCTCTCCAACAGTTGCTGTGGTGAATCAAACTTTTGCGAAGAAGTTCTTCAAGCCCGGTGAGAATCCCATTGGGCGGCATTTCGGTAACGGAGAGAAGCACGTGCATGACTGGGAAATTGTCGGCGTCGTCGATGACACGATCTATACCGACATCCGGTGGAAGGACCACCTCATGGTTTTCTATCCGCTACTGCAACGATCGCCGACCGATGAAACGCCGATCGAGCAGGATGAAATGATGTATGTCGGCGCGTTCGTACTGCAGACCTCGCACCCAATGCCGGATCTGGAAGCTCTTACGCGCCGCAAGCTTTCCGAGATCAATCCGAACCTCGCGGTTGTACGATTTCAAACCTTCGATGCGCAGATTGCAGACCAGTTTATCGACGACCGCCTGCTGGCGCGGCTGACCATGCTTTTCGGAGGGCTCGCGTTGATTCTGGCAACGGTCGGGCTTTACGGAGTGAGCGCGTACGCCGTCGCGCGACGGACAGCAGAAATTGGAATCCGCATGGCATTAGGTGCCGCGCGAGGAAACGTTACGGCAATGATCATGCGCGGTGCTCTCATCCAGGCGATCCTGGGACTGGTGATCGGAGCGCCCATCGCGTGGCTCTGCGTGCGATTCGTCGAATCACAACTCTATGAGGTCAAGGGAATTGATGCGGCTGTATTGATCACTTCGGTCTTGACATTGGTAATAGCCGCATCCCTGGCGGGATTTATTCCGGCGCGGCGCGCGGCATCGATTGATCCCGCGAAAGCCCTAAGAATGGATTAGCTGGACGTGCACTAGGCGGCTTTCTGGGTGAAGTAGTGCTGCTTCTCTTTGCCCCAGCTCAGCACGCGCGCCTGGTGCAGCCGCCTGCGTTCCTGCGCTGCAGTCTGAAATACCTTCTTCCACGCTGGGATCGCATGATGCCTGGTCCGGTCGCCGCCTCCGAGCCGTGCCAGCCGATCCTGCAACACCCTCGCCTGATGTGTGAACAGGCGCTCGTATTCCTCGCGCTCGGCGCGGATATCAAAGCGAACTTGCGACTCATGGGAGGCCCAATTCACCAGAGGCCAACTCTCTCAACTACGAACTGCGCTGCCAGTCCAACTATGTTAGGCCTGGAGCGACCTGCAAGCAACGGAAGCGATAGATTCTGTGATTAGCGCGCAGATCAGTTCGTCCCAGTGCCCGAGAGAGTCGTCTGTTGCAGCCCTCCGCCCCCGTTGTCCTTTACCTGCACGACGTTGGGATACGATCCGGCTCGAGTTGGAGCAAACTGTACGCTGACGGTGCAACTGGCTCCGGCGGCGAGTGTGCCGCAACCCATGGGCTGCAGAGTGAACTGAATGTCTTCCTGATTCTTGAGGGCGACGCTAGAAATCGTGACTGGCCCAGTCCCAAGGTTGGTCACTGTCACGAGCTTGGGGCTGCTTACCGTCCCTACTTTCTGATTTCCGAATTGCAGACTGGAGGGAGACAAACTGATCCACGTACCGCTACCTCCCAACGAAATCGATTGTTGTTGATTGATGGCGTTGTCCTGCACGACCAGGGACGCCGTTCGTGGCCCCTTGTTTTTCGGAGTGAAGGTGACGTTGATATGACAACTCGCGCCAGCCACAACACTCGCGCCGCAATCGTTCTTGAGAGAAAAATCCTGGGCATTCGACCCGTTGGCGCCAATCTTGTTGATGGTGAGCGGCTGCTTCCCGACGTTCGTCATGAGAACGGATATCGTGTTGGAAGTTCCCAGCAGCTGCGTCGGAAATATGAGCTGCGCCTGTGAGAACAAAACCGCGGGTCCGTTCGTTTGTAGCGACACGTACGCTCCACCCGCGTCGTTGCGATAGGCGAACGATGCGACCGCGAGGTCCATTGCGCCGTCGTTGTTGAAGTCTGCCAGGTTCAACATCTGTGCATTCAGGCTGCTCTGGAACACGCTGGGAAATATCTGGAATGTGCCGTCGCCATTGCCCAGAAGAATCGATATCGTATTCTCATACGCATTTCCGACTGCGATGTCGGGGATGCCGTCGCCGTTGAGATCTGCAACAGTCGCCGCGTTTGATAGTGAGTAGAACGTGGTATAGGTCGTGGGTGCGCCGAAGCTTCCATCTCCACGGCCGATCAACACCGCTGCTCCGTCGTCATCTCCCGTTACCAGATCGAGTATCCCATCGTGATTCACATCGATCGCAGACACAGTGGCAGGGCCCGGCCCTGTCGCGTAGCCGCTAGCCGGTTGAAATGTTCCATCGCCATTGCCGAGAGCGACGACCACCGCACCATCAAACTGATTGAAATTGGCAGTCACAATATCCAGAATTCCGTCGCCGTTGACGTCCGCAGTGCAGATTCCGAAGGTGCCGATCACTAGCGTTGAACCTTGTTGAAAAGTTCCGTCGCCATTTCCCAGGAAGATAGAAACACCCGCGGAATAGGACGCGACAGCCAAGTCGAGCTTGCCGTCCCCATTGAAGTCACCGGTCACGATGTTGACCACATCGGAAACTGTCGAATGGCTGATGGGCGATTGAAACGTACCATCTCCATTCCCGAGCAGGACGGAAATTGTGTTGGTGCCGTAGTCTGCCGTTGCCAAATCCAGCTTGCCATCTCCATTAAAGTCCCCCACGGCGATTCCACTCGACATCAAGCCTGCAGGATAAAAGCTGGTGGGCTGGAAAGTTCCGTCGCCTCTTCCCAGCAGAACAGCCAGGTTGCCTGTGGAAGAGAAGTCTGATACGGCTAAGTCCTGCTTGCCATCGTTGTTGAAGTCCCCTACCGCGACGAACTCTGGATTTCCCTTGGTCGAGAACTCCGTTCCTGTGAAGGCAACCGTCGGAACCGGCGTCGTGACCGAAAAGAAGACGACGTTGGAGGCGACTGCCGAGGCTCCAGGGTTAGCCACCGAAACCGCAGCCGTTCCCGCGGTTGCAATGTCAGCGGCGGAAATGTTCGCGGTCACCTGCGTTTTGCTGACGAAGTGCGTCGTACGCGCATGCCCGTTCCAACTCACCACGGCGCCGGCGATAAATCCCGCGCCATTCACCGTCAGCGTAAATCCGGGTCCCCCGGGTGTGGTGCTGGCCGGCACTAAAGGAAGGTGAATCAGTGGAACCGGATTCGACTGCGCTGCAGCAAGGAATGCATTGGCGCAGAGGAGGAAGAGAACGGCGAGGCGAACAGGTTTCATAGCAACTCGCTTCAGCGGGCGGAATCGTGGTCCGATCGGCGTTCAGATGGTCCACGGAAGCGAAAATGTTCTTATGCAACCGGGTGCGCGTCAAGTGTGAAGAAACTTTCACCCTGCACGAACGCTGATCCAAAGATAGAAGAGCTTCGAGATCGGCAGGAAAATGAAAGGCCGCCCGAGTGAGCGGCCCTTTGATTTATCGCTAGCTGAATTCTACGGCGAGACGCCTGCCGGAGGTTGGGGAGCTGCTCCTGCGGTGGTCGCGGCGGCGGCTTCGTTCAGGATCCGGTGATGGATCGTGAACAGCGCCAATTCAAGCCGGTCCGACACGCCGATCTTGTCGTAGACGTTGCGCAGATAGTTCTTGATGACCTGTTCGGTCGTGCCAAGCTGCGAGGCGATTTCCTTGTTCTTGTAGCCCTGCACGATCAGGGCGACGATGCGCAGTTCTTTCGCGGTCAGGCGATCGCGCACGCGCAATCCGACCATATCGTTTTCGGTGAGCTCGCTGGGCACGGCGACATCCTGCACCCAGGTTTCGCCGCGGGCGACCTTCCGCACGCAGTCGACGAGCGCGGCGCTGGTCACGTTGCGATAGACCACGCCGTGCGAGCCGTTCGACATGTGCTTCTGCGCGCTCTCGCCGGTGTCGGCGAGGACAATCACGCGCGTCTTGGCCTTGTTCGCCGCCTGCACAATGGCGGCAAAGTCGTTGTGAAATCCCGCTGCCACGACCAGAACGGCGGCGCGGAACTTATCCAGCGCCATGAACATCTGCTCAGGCGTCTGTGCCTGGGCCACAATGCGCATCTCGTCTTCGACCGCGAGCACTTTCGCGATGCCCGCCCGGAAGATCGCCTGGTTATCGGCCAGAATCAGTTTGAGCATGTTGTCAACGCTCCCAAAAAAGTCCGCTGCAAAAAGTTAGGAGTTCCTGACGAACTCGTAAGAGTCGATCACGCAGGCTACGCCGCGGCCTTCGCCGCCCTCGCCGGTTTCATCGGCGCGGACCACGCGTCCTTTGCACTGAATCGTGACGTTTTCCTGGCCGCCCGTCATCTCGGGTGGCAGCGTGATTTCAAATTCCACGGGCGAACCGATCTCCATCGACGCGTCGGCGCGGATGTACACGCCCGCCGCGCTGAGATTTCCGGTCACACCGCTGGCATCTCCGCTCTCGCCTTTATGAATCTTGATCGGCAATTCCAGCGGAAATCGTTTGCCGGTCCGTGCTTCTTCCCCCACGGTACCTCCTCTATGTTGACCTGTCGGTTTGTCGTCGGTGAGTGCGGCCAACATCGTCAAATCAAGCTCCCGAGCGGGCTGGGGCCCGCTTTTGTGCTCAGGGGCGGTTATATCACGGAAAGTTACTCATGTAAAAGGCTGATAACCCGTTAGTTAACGGTAGGAACGGTTCCCCCTGGGCGCGGCTCAACCACTATGGCGGGATAGTTGCCAGCCTATCGATAGCGCCGGTCAAAATACGGCGGCCACGTTCCGCGGCTGGCAATCATGATGATCTCGTCTCCAAGTTCGCCGCCGACGTTTTCGCCGAACAATCTGTGGCGCCACCGGCTCGCCTGAAGAAAGGGCCAGCGCAAAAAATCGCCGAGTCGCTGTTTCATCGTCCGAGCGTGAGGCCGGAAATTGAGAAGCCGCACGTCGTCGAATCCGCACATATCGAGAAGCGAAATCAGGTTGGAAGCGGCAAATCCGTACTCATGCGACATCGTCACATAGAAACTCGAAAGAGCGCACGGACCTTCCATGTTGGGAGTGCGTACCAGAAGCGAGCCGCCGACCTTCAATGACCAGTAGAGCGAATCAACGACCCAGAAAAGGGAATACTTGGGCACGTGTTCGATCACGTGTGACAAGTGGATGAAATCGAATCGCTCCTTCCGGTCGCTCAGGAACTCTCCGATATCGCCATTGATCTCGAAGAGCGAAATGCGATCGGGCGCCCAATTTCGGATGTGATCCTTGTTCCCAATGGAGAAGTCCGCGCCGGAGAGATTTGTGTAGCCAAGTTTCAGGCAGGCGGCGAGGAATGCCCCGTTGCCGAAGCCGAGATCGAGAATGGCTGCCGACCGGTCGCTGGGCAAGTAAGGCGAATATTGATGCGCCGATGAGACGACCATCGGATCGCTTTCGATTCCCCGCCATCCCAGACGGGGCTGTTGCGCGGCATGGCGGGCCGCCATGCGTCGGTAGACCTCGGCGATGAAGGCATGGGGATCCACGGCAGGCTGATTTCAGCGGTGAGCGAGAAAATAGTAGCAGACCGCGAGAGCACATCCGATCCTCGAAACCCCTAGTAATAGTGTTGGGGTTTGCCCGGTGGAAAGTCCCTGCGATGGATACTGTCAATGTTCTATTTTGCGGATCCGGCGCCAGCCCGCAGTGCCCCCGCGGCCCTTTTCTTTGAGCGGCCTCATGTATTGCGCGGGTTGAACTGCGCCTCCATTCGAATACTTCCGAATCCGTTTCCATAACGGTATCGTTCCCGAATCGAAACCCTCCACGTCTTCCCGTAATCGATTCGTGGCCTCACCTCACCGCGCAAAATAGGCGAATAAGTTACTGTCAGGTTTCTGGACTGTTTGTCTGCAGATCGGCAGACCCCTTCAATACTCCATGTTCATGCACCAGAATTCGCCGGAAGTGATGGAGTGGCACATTGTCGAGGCCCCGGATCCAGTGGCGCAGGTCACGCGGCAGCCGCTGTTTCACATGGGACCGTTTGCTTCCGAGGAGGAATGCCGCGCAGTACTCGCAGGGCTGGGGAAGATTCTTGGAGAACGGCATCGCGCTCTGGAAGTGCGCCAGCAGGCCCGGCGTCGCGAGAAGCGAATTCGCATCAAGCTGGCGGTGACGCTGTCGCGGCTTGCCTGTCCCGATAAGACGTGGCCGGCTCAGACCATTGACATCTCCGGTATGGGTGGGCGCCTGACCAATTCTTGCATTCCAGTGAAGCTGGGAGAGTTCCTGAACATCCGTTACGGGCAGCGCGAAGCAGCATTCCGCGTGGTGTGGGTCGGGGTGTCCGGCTCGACTACCGACGGCCAATTGGGCGTGGAATGCGTGACCCCGGAGAGCAATATCTGG
>Ga0306920_100009825_pt1 | contig 12792 bp, 13 predicted proteins | sample flu12Cox44000170_FD_204666 | JGI IMG/M metagenome (GOLD analysis project Ga0306920, IMG submission 204666) | Lab enrichment of tropical soil microbial communities from Luquillo Experimental Forest, Puerto Rico - flux4day.12C.oxic.44.000.170 (v2)... | ecosystem: Environmental > Terrestrial >...
TGGCTTTAATGTCGTGTCGTGGTACGGCTTCTTTGTGCCGGTTAAGACCCCAACTGAAATTATTGTGAAAATGAATACTGATGTCATTGCCGCTCTCGCGGATCCGAGCGTCCAGGGGCGGCTGGGGCCACTCGGTTATGAGAGCCGGCCCGATGCTCCTGAGCAGGTTGGAGCATTTCTCAAGGCAGACGCAGAATTATGGGGGCGGGTAATTAAGGAAGCCGGCATTGCTCCGCAGGAATGATTTTGGAGCTTCCGAAGTCCGATATGGGGGAGTACAGGTTTCTGATAAAACTAAAAATGGTCCCCTCTTCAAGGCCCGTGTCTTTCTCCCCGTCATTCACAATATTCGCTTTGACCTGGCTGAGCCGACGGGGATTGGTTTAGACGCGGAGCCTCGCTGGAAGTCGGCGCTTCGCCGCCTCCATGCCGGGCGCGCTCCATGTCGGCAACGGTGTACGCCGAGGCTCCGGCCGGGTTTCCCGCGTGGTGCCTTTACCGGCCTCCTTGCATGAACGGCTGCCTTGAGCTGTTTCGGATTGGGCGGCTCCGATTTCCGAGCTGATCGCACGAAATTCAAACACATTCAGGGTTATTTCGCAAACCGGAGTCGCGCTAATCTTGGTGCTACATGAGGTTGAACCGACCACTGCTCGTCGTCGCCTTTGAACTGAGCGAGAGGCGCAAGGTGATCGTTGCCGACGCTCTCGCCGGTGCAGCCCGCGTCGTTTATCTCACCGAGCTCGATGAGACGGCCCGTGCCGAAGCGCTGCGCAACACCAGCGTGCTCTTGACATTCAATACCGCCAAGGAGCTACGGCCCGGCGAGGCAGCGCTGTTGAAAGGAGCGCGGCTGATTCAATTCATGATCGGCGGCGTGACTTTATTCCGCCGGGCGAGCTCCCGGAGGGGGTGCCAGTGGCAACCAACGGCGGCGCCTATGCCGAGTCCATGGCTGAGCACGCGGTGGCAATGGCACTTGCTGCGGCCAAACGCCTATTCTTGGAGCACGAAAATCTCAAACGCGGCCAGTTCAATCAATTCACACGGAACCGCATGCTAGCAGGCGGGGTCTGCGGAATATTCGGTTTTGGCGGCATCGGAGCCGCGACGGCTCGGCTCATGCATGGCATCGGCATGCAGGTGCACGCCATCAACCGTCACGGCCGGACGGATGAGCGGGTGGATTGGATCGGAACACTGGAGCGGCTCAATGAGCTGTTGGATGCCTCTGACGTGCTGTTGATCAGTGCGCCGCTCACCCGGGCCACTTACGGACTATTTGGTGCCGCCGAGCTTCGACGCATGAAGGACGATGCCATTCTCGTCAACGTGGCCCGTGGAGAGATCGTGCAGGAAAAACCATTGTATGACCACCTGGTCAAGAACCCTCGTTTCACGGCGTGCATCGATGCCTGGTGGGTTGAACCGGTACGCCACGGAGAGTTCCGCATGGATCAACCGTTTCTCAATCTGCCAAACGTCATCGCCTCACCGCACAACTCGGCACAAGGCACTGGCGCGCACGACATCAGCCTCCGCCGCGCAGTTGAGAATTGCCGCCGCGCGTTGACCGGCGAAACACCATTTCACCTCATCGGGCCGGATGAACGGCTGATATAGGATGGGGTGAATGGCGGCATGTGCTGACGGGGTGGGGTATAAAATCACGTGCCGCGGAACGGATGGGCGACGACCGCGAGGTAATGAGATGTCAGACATGCCCAAACTCGATCGCGTGATTGAGACCTGCCTCTATGTAGACGACCTCGGTCGTGCAGCAAGATTTTACGAAGAAGCATTGGGATTGAAGGCACTCACCTACGATGAGCGCTTTCGCGCCTATGACGTCGGTGGCCAAAGCGTCCTGTTGCTGTTTCGCCGAGGCGGAACATTGAAAACCGTTCAAATGCCTGGCGGCACCATCCCACCGCACGATGGACATGGGCCACTGCATGTTGCGTTTGCCGTTACGGCAGAAGCGTTGCGGGAATGGGAAGAACGGCTGCGGGATCAGGGCGTCGCCATCGAGGGCCGGACCGATTGGTCACGCGGCGGACATAGCATTTATTTCCGCGACCCTGACGGGCACCTCCTTGAGCTGGCGACGCCCGGACTGTGGGCGACTTACTAAGACCTAACCCGGGCGGATTATTTCTGAGAAGAAGCCACCCTAAAAACCGAGGCTGATTCGAGTGCTCAGCCAGCGAGACGACAAGAATCCGCTGGAGGCACGTCCAATCCAAATGGCGCGCAGCGGTTAGGTATCGCAACCGCTCGATAACAACAACATCGGCGGAAGAGCCCTCCAATACTCGTACGGACATTCCCCCACCGCAGCGCCCAGAACGGCTTAGACGGGATGCCTGAACACTCCATCTGCATGGTAACCGAAGAAAGTGCGCGAATTGACTCCGTTTTTTGGTTCTGCCCAATGATGTGTTTATGGGCGTCATTCGCTCGCAAACCGGCTGTTCGAATACAACGGAGAAAGGCATGAGTCCCGAGCGTCAGAACCACATCAGGAAGACATCGGAGCGCCTTGGTGTATCCCTCACGATCGGTGGGGACCTGGCCGTGGCCCGAATTGGCTTCGGCGCGATGCGATTGTGTGGGCCAGGCATATGGGGTAGGCCCCGTGATCCCGATTCGGCCAGGATGGTGCTCCGGCGCGCCATCGAGCTCGGCGTCACGCTGATCGATACTGCCGACGCTTATGGACCTGAGATCAACGAGCAACTCATCGCTGAAACCCTGCATCCTTATCCTGAAGAACTCGTCGTCGCGACCAAGGGTGGGCTCACGCGGCCACGGCCCGGAGCCTGGGAGAACGACGGGCGTCCAGAGTACCTGCGTGCCGCCTGCGAAGGGAGCCTCAGACGGTTAAAGCTCGAGCGCATCGATCTGTATCAACTCCATGCGCCCGACCCTCGGGTGCCACTTGAGGAATCCGTTGGTGTTCTCGCTGACTTGCGAGCTGAGGGAAAGATTCGTCACATCGGGATCTCTAACGTCAGCGTTGATGAGTTGCGACGGGCGCTCCGGTTGGTGCCAATTGCCGCGGTTCAGAACCGCTACAATTACGGGGATCGCTCATCTGAAGAGATACTTCGCGAGTGCGAGCGCGAAAGCATCATTTTTCTACCTTGGTACCCACTCGAAGCGGGCGGCAGCGCAAGCAGCACAGGCACTTTGGCGCGGGTAGCTGCGCGATACAACGCAAGCCCCGCTCAGATCGCTATTGCATGGTTGCTCGCACGTTCTCCCATCACCGTGCCGATCCCTGGAACCTCATCGATCGCGCACCTCGAAGAGAATGTCGCGGCGCTATGCATTCGTCTGTCGCCGCAGGATCTAACCGAGACCAATTAAGTTGACCGGCGCGTGGCTGGGCAACCTGCATACGGTGAACACCCCTGCCACGTAGCTGCGTATCTGGCCTTAGCACTTGCAGCTGTGCCGTTCGAGCTTCTCCCGGCTTGGCCGCCGGCGTATCCCGTCGAGACGCCTCATTGAGTTATAATTGGGTTTGAGGACGAAATGACGCAGCCGGCCGGGGTCCACGGGTCACATGGCAATCCATATCGGAAGGCGAGAATTTTGCCCGAACAGGGACGGAAGCTATTTGGCGCGCCGAAGTACCGGCCGATACCATCGAGGTCAAAGTGCCACGAGGGCACTTTGGTTTCGGCCGGCCAGGCGGCGCCACCAAAATCGATTTCAGGAGCCGATGGCCCGCCATACAATCACGCGAGTTGACATCGGCCGCGTTCCCCAGTTGCCTGCACGATCTTGCAACTCGCCCGGCCAGAGGGACCGTTTCAATGCTCGTGATCGCAGGCGGATTGGTGCATTCGGTTTCTGCGTCGCGCGGCGAGCCGCGCGACATCGTCGTCGAAGGCGATGTCATCGTCGACATTGTCGCGCCCGGGGCAGTGAGGAACGCCAATGCCGAGGTTATCGACGCCAGCCGCCGCCTGATCATTCCGGGCCTGATCAACGCCCACACCCACAGCCATGGCGGCCTGTCCAAGGGCGTCGGCGATCTCTGGGAGCTTGATCTCCTCCTCAATGCCGCGCCGTGGATCGGCGGCAGCCGCTCCCAAGAGGACAAGCACCTCTCGACCCTCATCCATGCCGTCGAGCATGTCGAGAAGGGCTCAACCGCCTGCTACGACCTGTTCTTTGAGTTTCCGGCGCCAAGCATCGAGGGCATGGAGGCGGTGGCGAACGCCTATGCCAAGGTCGGGCTGCGCGCGGTGATCGCGCCCATGGTTGCCGACCTCACCTTCTACCAGGCGGTGCCCGGCCTGATCGACGCGCTGCCCGACGATGCGCGCCAGCGCGCCGACAAGATGCGCATGGGAGAGGCCGACGCAACCGTCGCCGCGCTGCGCCGGCTCGCCGCGACTTGGTCGCACCCGCGCGACCGGCTGCGGCTCGGCATCGCGCCGACCATCCCGCACCACTGCACCCGCGAATTCATGATCGCGTGCCGCGACATCGCCCGCGAGCATAATCTGGCCATGCAGACCCATGTGAGCGAGGCGAAATACCAGGGCGTGTCGACCTTCAAGATGTTCGGCAAATCGACGGTTGAAGTGATGGACGCATGCGGGCTGGTGGGGCCTTGGTTCTCCGCCGCGCATGCCATCTGGATCAGCGACACCGATATGGACCTGCTCAGCCGCAAGGGTGCCCAAGTGTCGCACAACGGCGCGGCCAATCTGCGGCTCGGATCGGGCATCGCGGCGGTCCGCGAATACGTCCGCCATGGCGTCACCGTCGGCATCGGCACCGACGGCTCGGCCTCGTCCGACAACCAGAACATGTTCGAGGCGATGCGCGCCGCCGCCTTCGTCTCGCGCATCCGCGGCCTGCCGCCGGCCGATTGGGTCTCGACGGCCGAGGCTTTCATTATGGCTACCGAAGGGTCGGCGCGCGTGCTGGGCATGGGGGACTTCATCGGCAAGATCGCCAAGGGCTACAAGGCCGACCTCGTGCTGCTCGACCTCGACCACGTCAATTTCGTGCCGCTCAACAACTCCACTAACCAGATCGTGTTCACCGAGAATGGCGGCGCCGTCGACAAAGTGCTGATTGGCGGCAAGCTCGTGGTCGCAGGCGGCCGTGCCATCGGCATCGACCGCGCCGTGCTCGCGGCAAAGGCGCAGGCCGCGGTGGAGCGCCTCGCCGCGCTCAACGCTGACGCTCGGCGCTTCGCCGAGCGCATCGAGCCCATCGTCTCGAACTTCTGCCGCGGCCTCGCTGACGATAACATGATGCGCCGGCTGCGCCGTGACCTCGGCCGGCCCGACGCCCGCTGCGTCTATTGCGGAAAACCACCCCACGGGTAGGGCCTGGCGACTCGCGGAAATTGCCGGGCTCGGTCACCGTGCGGCGGCGCCAGATAGTCCTTGCAGCAAGAGTGGAACGACGGTGGGGAGGGTTGCGTCGATAGGCGCCGCCGCTGAGTATCCTTAACATGCCGGAACCGCGACTAAGGGTAAAGGAGCTCGGCAGGGTTGTGGTGCAAAAGCTGCTTGATCTCCTCTACTGAGAACTCCTCCTCCATCATCAGCTGGCACATGAGCCGCAGCGCCTCGACCATAGGTGGATTATGGATTTGGCCGCAGTCGCTCGAGAGAATCGCCCGCTGCACACCGACTGTGCGAATGGCCGTGGCAAAGTCGGTCACCGACACGCGCCACCAGCGCGGCAGAAGCTCGCCCGCCGTGAAATTCATAAAAGCGCCGCGCTCAACAAGCGCAAGCTGCTGCTTGAGATCAAGGCGCAGGAAAAACGGATGATCGCAGACCACGCGCCTCGCACCTTGGCGCTTGGCCTCTTCCAGCACGCCAATCATCTCGGCAAAGGATGTGTGACCGAGGTTGAGGATGATATCAGCCTCCTTGACCTGCCGGACAATCTCTTTGAGCTCTGTGCGCACCGCGCCATCGTTATCGAGCACATGAATGCGCGGCCGCCTGCGCGCATATTCGGAAATACCGCCTTTGATAGTTAGGCCCTTCCCGTGTTGCCCGACTATGCCGGTGACTATCTCATGGTTAGTCGAATCGATGGTGGGGAGCCAGATTTGCCGCACGCCGTATTTGATGGCCGCCTCCACGGCGAGCGGATTGAGCCCGCCGACCTGATGATTGCAGGTGAGACTCCCGAATATGTCGACTTCTGGGACGAGCTTCTTTGTCAGTTCAGCGATGCCGGCGGTGGGGAAATTGTGTCGCTTGATGCAGATCGCGCGCATACCGGCCGCGCGTGCATCCTGCGCAAGCTCGATTGGATCCTGGATGCGCGGATAGAGATCCGGAGCATGATGGATATGGATGTCGACTGCGCCGTGTAGCAGGGCCCAATCCTCGCGCAGCGCGGGCGTTACTGCTTGCATCGATCACCTCCCGAACGGCGTCCCTCAAAAAACGGCAGCGTAGCCAGGATACGGCGCCCCCTATGTTCGCGCCACACAGGTTGGATCGATCTCAATCAGCGGGCCTGGAAACATGGTTGCGGTGCTGGGCACAAAAGCTAGCGCAGGCGCTCTGTCGACATCCGGGAAATACTCACGCCATACCCGGAGGAACCCGCGATAGTCGCGACGTGGATTGGTCAAATATACCCGCGCGTGGTGGCAATGCGTCCAGTCGGTTTCGTTTGCCTCGATTTGCCTCGTCAGCGTATCGATAATGAACCGCGTCTGCACCTCGATATCCGAGAAATGGTGGGGCAAGCCGGGCGGCGCTCGATGCACCGTCTGCATGTCGGGGGTGGCGGTCTTGCCCGCAAAAAAGCGCCAGGGTCCGGCCTTAATCGTCGGCGAATAGTTGACCTTTCTTTCCTTGGTTGGATGGTAGCTGATGCCTTTTTGCGATTCTTCTTTCACGTGGCTTTTGTCGGGAACAAGCACGATCAGGTTGGCGACGAAAACCGCACCAGGCACAATAAGGCCTTTGACGCCCATCGAGCTGCGCCCAGGCGGCACTGCCATATAGCGGGCCCACACGGAGTCCACGTCATAAAAGGTGGAAAGATCCGGTTCGTAGAGTTGCGACTCGACTGCCTGTTCGAGCGAGGTCCCAGCTTGCGCGAGGACACGATTGAGGCTGGTGAAAACATGCTCCGCCTGAACGACAGCGTCGTTGCCATAGTTGGGAAAGCCGGGCTTTCTGCCGACGACAGCAAGGCCTGTTTTGAAATCGCTGGCTGTGAAACCGGAGCAAAATATCAGGTTTCCGGCCCGCACCGCCGGGGAGGCCCATTCGGCATCCAGCGGGTCGGAACCCATGGGGTCGACTAACACTTGACGCTCGAGTTGGGAATCGTCGGCAAGCGCCACCGCATCGAGGTTGAGGCGCACTCCACGAAAAGGGAACGTGTCCCCCACCTCGACGGTGATGCGCGCGGGGGGATCAGACGGAAAATGTTCGCGCCACACGAGCTCGAATTCATAGAAGTCCGCGGCATCTACGAGGTGATGGCAGCGCGAAATCCATAATCAGCGACCGCGTCTTTGAGGAAAAAGGAGACCGGTTATGACGAATCACGTTTCACGACGGTCCTTTATAGGCGGCTCCGACGCCCGGATCATCATGGGCGCCGATGAAGCTGCGTTGGTCCACCTCTGGCGCGAGAAACGGGGCGAGGCGGAGCCGGAGGACGTCTCCGGCAACCTCATCGTCCAACTTGGGATAGTGACGGAGGCCCTCAATCGGCATTGGTACGAGCGCAATACCGGGCAAACCGTCGAATGCGTTCAACATCGGCGCAGGCATCCCCTGCTGCGGTGGATGGGAGCGACACTTGACGGGATCGTCGCAGGCAGTGGGACGGTTTTCGAGGCCAAATTCATGCTGCCCTGGTCGTTCTCGGAGGGGGCCGCCGCGGAAAAGCATATGGCCCAGCTTCAACACAACGTGTGGGTCACCAATTCTCGAGGCGCTGCGCTCTCGATCATTACCGGCGGTGGCAAGTGGCTCGAAATCAAGATCGCCGCCGACTCTCTCTACCAGCACCTCCTGGTAACTGCGGAAAAGAAATTCTGGCGATGCGTGGAGAGCGGCGAGCCCCCTCACCTCTTCGGCATCGAGCCGCCACGGGCCCGCATCGAGGCGGTCCGGATCGTCGATATGAGTTCGTCCAATGCCTGGGCGGAGCTCTCCAATGTCTTTCGCCGCACCCGCGAGGCTTACCTCGAGCACGAGAATGCCAAGGCAGAGCTCAAAGGCCTCATGCCGGAGGACGCCAAAGAGGCGATTGGGCACGGCATCCGAGCCAAGCGCTCAAGATCCGGGGCCGTGAGCTTTGATGTCCTGAGCACGGAGGGCGCCGGCCATGCACCGCTCCAGTGATACAATCGGCAACATTTCCGGCGCGCTAGCCAAAGCCCAGGCGGAGCTGACCAATCCAGAGAAATCGCTGGTTGCCACCATCCGCTCCCCCTTCCCGCGCGAGCGCGACCGCACCTTCCGCTATGCCCCACTGTCGAGCGGCCTGGACATTATCCGCAAAACCCTTGGCCGGCATGAGATCGCGACGATCCAGTCGACGGAAATCGATAAGGAAGCCGGTCTCCTGCGCCTGACAACCATCCTTTCCCATTCGTCCGGTGAGTGGATCTCCTCGGAATGGCCGGTTTGCCTGATTACCGATATCGCGTCGGCGCAGCGCATGGGGGCCGCCCTCACCTATGCCCGACGGTACGCGCTCTTCACGCTGGTGGGCATTGCCGGAGAAGATGATCTCGATGCGCCGGACATCGATGCCGTCCCTAATCCCGCAGTCGAGCCGTCGCGATCGCCCGGGCAAGCTGCGGCGGTGCAACCGACAGCGGTAGGTGATGGAAAGCTCCGAGGGTCGTCGACAAGGTCCGTTCTGGGACAACAGCTATCCGCGAGTTCTCGCGATAGCTTGATTGAGCAAATGGAGGCCATCAATTCGGTGGACGAGGCGGCTGCATGGGCGCGGCGGAGTCTGCCTGCCAAGAACACGCTGACCGCGGCAGACGCCAGAATGGTTGAGCAGCGGTTTCAGGCGAGGCTTGGCGCTATCGGTGACACCGAAGCTGCCGGCGGGCCACAGGAGAGGCCCGGAGCGGTAATGGCGGGTGCTCTGGGGGCGGGCGGGACCATTGCCGATTCTCCTCATGCCATCCCAGATCAAAGCGCGGCGTCTGGCGGCTCAGCTGACGCCGTCAGAAGCGAGAAGGCTACGGCCGTCGCGGGGAAGCGGCCACGCCAGCCGCATAGGACTGTCATCGGTGTTTTGGGCAAGACGGTTCGCTTGCGCGACAAGGACCACCGAAAATTCGTGCTGCGACAGGCTTGCCTGGTGTGCGGGCGTGTGCCGTCCGACCCGCATCACCTCACCTTCACACAACCGCGCGCGCTCGGACGCCGGGTCAGCGACGAGTTCATGGTCCCGGTTTGCCGGCTCCACCACCGCGAGCTCCACCGCTCAGGGAACGAACTTGCTTGGTGGCGCAGCCTCAACATCGACCCGCTTCCAGTCGCGCGGCGGCTCTGGCAGCAGACCCGGGGCAACGGCGAATTGTCCAGCTCACGCGACGCCACCACCCCGGCGACGGCTGTGGACAAGCCCGCAGTATCATCCCAAAGAGCCGGAAGCCGCAACCGAAACGGCCATCCGGACAACGCCGCTTAGTCCGCTCAGTCCTGGGTATCGAAATTCAGGCCTGAGGGCCGAACTTTGCGGAGCTCAGTGCCGGTCTTGGTGACAACCGATATGTTCAGCGACACCGCGCACTGTAACGAGCTGTTTCACACTGCAAGCGGCACCGCATTCGCCGATATCACCATTGCCGGCCATCGAGAGACCTGGCCCATCCGCAGCAAGCGATTTCACGCCTTTCTCAAGCGCAGCTATTACCACGCCACAGGGAAGGCCGCGAGCGCAGCCGAGATTCGGTCGGCGCTGGATCTGCTGGAAGCGCGGGCGCAATTCGATGGTCCGCAGCGCTCCGTCCACGTCCGCATCGCCGAGCAGGCCGGGCACATCTACCTCGACCTCGCCGATGAGCAGTGGCGGGTCGTTGAGATTGGCGCTGACGGATGGCGAGTGACGGGATCGGCGCCCGTGCGCTTCTGCCGGCCGGCCGGGATGTTAGCGCTGCCGGTGCCCGAGCGGGGCGGGTCCATTGAGACACTCTGGTCCTTCCTCAACCTTCCGAGTCGGAACGACTTTGTGCTGATCGTTGCCTGGCTGCTGGCGGGATTGCGATCGCGAGGTCCCTATCCGCTATTGGCGATCTCGGGTGAGCAGGGCTCGGCCAAAACCGTCCTCTGCAAGCTGCTGAAAGCCCTGATCGATCCCAATGCAGCTCCAGTGCGGGCGCTCTCGCGTGAGGAGCGCGAGCTGATGATTGCAGCCAACAACGGCCATCTCCTCGCCTTCGACAATCTGTCTGGCCTCCCCCACTGGCTCTCCGACGCCCTCTGCCGCCTCGCCACTGGCGGCAGCTTCGCCGTACGGCGGCTCTATACCGACGATGAGGAAGTGCTTTTTGAGGCGGCGCGCCCAATCCTACTGAACGGCATTGAGGACGTGATCAGCCGACCGGACCTCGGTGATCGGGCCATCGTTCTGACCTTAGCGCCTATTGCCGACGTAGACCGGCGCCCGGAGGCGGACCTTTGGCACCGATTCGAAATTGCCCGTCCCGGCATGTTGGGAGCACTGCTCGACGGGGTGGTGCACGGCTTGCGCGCCAACAATCAGGTGGACCTCGAGCATCTGCCGCGCATGGCCGACTTCGCGCTCTGGACTGCCGCATGCGAAACGGCCTTCTGGCCCGCCGGCACTTTTGCTCGCGCCTATGCGGCCAATCGGAGAGCGGCCATCGAGAACATACTCGAAGCTGACCCGCTTGCCACTTGCGTGCGCACCATTCTGGGGGAACGAGGCAGTTGGAGCGGGAGCGCATCAGACCTGCTGCGTTTGTGTGCCCAGCACGCCCATGCGGACGCCTCCTTGAGCCCGCCCTGGGCCAGAAATCCCCGCGCGCTCGCAGGCCGGCTGCGCCGGGCGCAGACATTCCTGCGTATGCTGGACATCGAGATCGTCTTCGGCCGCCAAGGGCGATCGGGAGCGCGCATGATCAGAGTGAGCGCTTTAGGGCAAAGCCGCTCCACGGCGAACGGGATGCATGCCGACGAGGGGTCGCAAGCCTGCTATCGCGTGAATGGGGGAGTATGAGCACGGTCGCATCGTCAGTACCGTCAGCATCGTCCGCGGTAGATCGCGTCGACGGCACCTTTTCCGAGGGGACCGGGGTGAAAGTAGAGGAAACCGAGCTGACGATGCTGACGGTGCAGACGCAAAGGCGCGTGCTCTGGGGAGAGCATTCAGCGAAAAGCACGATCCATCGCACTGCTCGTACCGGCGGTGCCGAGCTAAATGTGGCTGAGGTTCGAGCATGTGCCGGAGTCGTTGCTGGAACCGATTCGGCACTCCCACCAACACTGGCACCAAATGGCGGGGCGAAATCTTCGAAAAGGTCGCTCGTGCGAAACAAGCGTTAGAATCACAGCCCTAGAGGAACAACCGGATTCGGCGAGACTCAGCCGCCCAGGTTAGTTCTCTCGTTGAAACGGCCATCAGTTTGCCCGATGTTGCCTCGCGCAGAGCCCGCCGTTCCGCGACCCTGCGTACAAACGCCAGCTTGAGCGCGTTCTTATTGCCACGAGCGGCACTTGGTTCCAGCCGGCGCGCACAACGTTGATCGAAACGTCCTAATTGGTTATACACAGCCCGGTAGAGGATGTGGCGCAAGGAAAACTTGGCCAGGTTTGGGGTTAACGAAGCGCGCGATATCTGCGAACAAAGCGCGCTCGGCTTCGCAGCTCATGCCTATTCTGCCTCTCGATCATCCCGAACCATTTGCCGCCACGCTTGGCGTCATGCTCTATCCTGGAACTGACGATCTCGAAAAGCGTAAAGCGGCAGCTTTTCAGATGCGCTGGCTCGCGAAGCCAATCGAGCGATTACACGCGGATGGCCGCGAGCTCTCGTACAGTACTTTACTGCATCTAATAACGAAAGCAGGGGAGGAACTAGAGGATCTCGATAAGCGATGGTGGCAAGCAACCGCGACCGGCGAGTTGTTGAAAACCGTATTTGCGCTTTATACAACCAATCCCGCACTCGCTTCTTGGAACAACGCAGTCAAACTTGCTAAACTAGTGGCGGCCCGCGAAAGACACGTCGCAAAACGCCCCGCCTCTCGCGCGGAACACTGGGCTGCAAGAAGGCGATATCTTTCAGTCGCCCACCTCTGGGCCGCTTGGTGCATCCGGGAAGGGAGGTTTGAGACACGGCCTGAAATAGGCTATGACGGATGTGCGGATTTTGGCTCATGAGTCCGAGATCATTCGTTTATGGGGCCAATCCTATCGCCCATCACGTGAATCCAGCAGCCCCATCCTACCGCCCGAGCTCTGGTACGTGGGTAATGACTGGCGACCTACGATCCGCGAGCCCAGCTGGCCTGACACGGGCAAGATTCCCGTTCTCACAATCCCGGAATATTTATTGGCGGATTTGAAGCCCGCGGGCCGACCACGCAAACGTTAAACCTGTCCATTTTTTCCGGACAAATTTTTCGGCGCCCCGCACCTCACTATAGCTGCTGTCGACCTGTTCGAGCTGAAGTGGACCCCGGATTTGGGACCGGTTGACTAATTGGATTCGGAGCCGTTCCGTCGCAACAGACGGAGCGGAAGATGACGAGCAGAACGAGACGCAAAATTGACGCAGCAC
>Ga0306920_100009826_pt1 | contig 12792 bp, 6 predicted proteins | sample flu12Cox44000170_FD_204666 | JGI IMG/M metagenome (GOLD analysis project Ga0306920, IMG submission 204666) | Lab enrichment of tropical soil microbial communities from Luquillo Experimental Forest, Puerto Rico - flux4day.12C.oxic.44.000.170 (v2)... | ecosystem: Environmental > Terrestrial >...
AGGGTCGATACCTCCGTGATAAGGGGCCGTTTCCGTGCTTCACGTATTCTACGATCCGCGACCTGCTTGACGCCAGAAGCGTTTCGTGGCTTTATTTCACCAACACGTCGCGTGCGTACGTCTGGAATGCTTTCGATGCGATCCACGCCGTACGCTACGGATCGGAATGGACCAAGAACATCGTCATCCCGCAAACCGCAATCTTCCAAACGATCACCAACGGTCAACTTCCGGCCGTCTCGTGGGTCATTCCGGACGCAATTGATTCCGACCATCCTGAGTATCGCTCCGACAGCGGACCGTCATGGGTGGCGAGCGTCGTGAACGCCGTCGGCCAGAGCAACTACTGGCAGTCGACCGCAATCATCGTGGTCTGGGATGATTGGGGCGGCGAGTACGACCACGTCCCGCCGCCGCAACTCGACGGGCAGGGACTCGGCATGCGCGTACCGATGCTGCTCGTGTCGGCATTCGCCCGCAAAACGTCACCGAGCCAGCCCGGTTACGTTTCGCATACGCAGTACGAGTTCGGCAGCATCCTAAAGTTTCTCGAGGATAATTGGATGCTCGGAACACTCGGGCGAACGGACGCGCGCGCGAATAGCATAATCGATTGCTTCGATTTCACGCAGCCGCCCCGTTCGTTTATCCCGATAACCGCGAAGTATTCGAAAGTGTACTTCGAACGGCGGCCGGCGTCGGGCCTACCGGTTGATACCGAATAACGCAGTCTTGTGCGATTAGCGGTTTCGCTCTCGCGAGAGCTCGGCAGCAACGTCGCGATAGAGCGAGCGAGTCGCGACCGCGACGAGCTCGGCAACACGGAAGAGCCCATCACCAGAAATGGTGATCGCTTGCCACTCCACTGCTTCGTGCCGGTGAACTAAAGCGTACGTATCGTTTCCGACGTCGTAGATCGCAAACTCGCTCGATTCGGCAATCAGCCGTCCGTTCGCGAGCGCGTCGCGGTCGATAGCCTCTACTAATTTCATGTTCTCCCCTCGAGTTGCATCGCCGTTCGACAGCGGGCGAGCGCCTCCCGCAGCGGATAAGCATGCGGCCGTGGGAAAGAGAGTGAGATGACGCGCTCGCGAGGTCGTCTGCGGTGGGGCGCGACAGCAGTTGTCGTCATTTGTATCGTTGCGCTTGCCCTTTGGAAATGGCAAGACTTGGCACGATTCGCAATCGTCACGGCGGCGGATGCGACGCTGCACGTGCGTCTTTCTTTCGGAAGCATGACGCTAGGCCTCCATCAAGCCGTCCTCGACGACGTGCGCATCGAATCTCGGCAACACGAGCCTATTGCGGAGATGCCACGATTCTCGCTTGCGTACGATCTGCGCGACCTGCTTCCTGGCGGTAAACGTCTTTTTGGTTTGCGCTCGATCGAAGCCGAGTCGCCGCACGTGACGATCATTCGGCGCCCAGACGGCAGCTACAACATTCCGATTCCCCAGTTCCAAGCGAACCGCGCTAAGGCGCAGCCGCCGCTGATCGCACTGGTGCGCGTCCGCGACGGCTCGATCTCAGTAGTCGATCAGCGGCGGCAAGCGCTGACCGGCGAGCGGCGGCTCTATGTCGCCGGTCTCTATGTTGATGCCGACATCTCCATGGCGGGGCGTTCCAGCTACGCCGCTGATCTGCATTACGGCGAGCGACCGGATCGTCTCTATTCAGTCCGCGGCCGCGGCGAGATCGATACGCAACGCGGCTACATCGATCACCATTGGACTGCCGCGGAACTTCCGGTGGCGTCGGCAGTCAATTTCATCGCCGATTCGACATCGCTTTCATTCCTCGCCGGAACGCTGCGACATCTCGACGCGCGTTACGTTGGATTCACCGACGAGCACGGGAGGATGTATCCGCACATCGTTGCAAGCGGCGACTTAGCCGGCGGCAGTATAGCAATCGCAGGTCTCAGCAAGCCGGTCGAAGCGATTCGCGGACCGGTTGACGTCTACAGTGACGGACTCATGACGCCGAGGCTCGATGCGAGCTTGGCGGGCACGCCGGTCGCAATCAGCGGGGGCCTCTTTGGCGTGCGCAGTCCGCACTTACGAATTGCAATCCGCGGAAGCGGCGAGTCCGCACAGTTGCGCTCGGCGTTTGCGCAAGCCAGGCACTTGCCGATAAGCGGTCCTTTGAGGTTTGCGTTGCTCGTTGAAGGCAGCGCCACTAAACCGGTTGCGTGGATCGACCTGCAGGCGCCGCACCTCAAATACGCTTTGACGTCAGTGCAACGGCTAAACGGACTTGTCGCATTCGAAGGTCAGGAAGCAGACGTCATCGGATTGGGGGGAGCTTATCGAACGCTCGATCTCGGTGTGCGCGGGCGCGCCGCGTTCGAGAAGCGACCCGGCGCGGTGGAGATGCTTCTGCGTGCCAACGCGCCCGCTAACGGCATCCCCTACGCGAGTACGTACTTGCCGCGGATGGATCTGCATGCGACAGCTCTCGCGACCAGTAACGATCCGAAGGCGATCGCATTGAACGGAGCGTTGTGGGGCTCGAGCCCGTCACAGACGATGGACGCGGTTTTCAACGTAGACAATCGCGGAAAGGGTTCGGTCGGACCGCTTCATCTCACGAGCGGTAGCGGCTCGCTCTACGCTCGCCTCGCGCTCGACCGTCCGCGCAATCTCAACCTCGGCGTGGTCGAGGCACGTGAGTTTCCACTCGCTCCGGCACACGCGATGGCGAGCGGAACGGTATTCGGCGGTCAAACGAGCGCCGGCACTGGAATCGGCCTTACGACTAATTTGCGCGGCTCTTGGGGAGAAGCGTATACGCAGGGCAGATTGGCGCTACGCAAGGACGCTCTGACGGGTGCTCTTTTCGGCACGGTCGCAAATGCGGCAAGCTTCGGCGCAAAACTTGCCGGAACGCTGCAATCGCCCCAAATCGCGGGCACGATCGTCGTCGCGGGAGAACGCTATCGCAATTTCGCGATCAACGGAAACGCCGGAGCTGCGTATGCCGCTGGGACGGTTCAACTGCGCGACGCTGCGATTAGCATCGGTCCGCTGTTCGTAGGCGTCGCCGGAACGATCTCCGGGCTTGTGCCGAAAGGCCTCAGTGCGATGCGCTACAACCTCACGGCGCAGCTCCATTCCTCCGACGTAGGCGGATTGCTTGCGACCGTGCAACCAAAAACCGCGAAGCTCATTCAAGGTAGTCTCGATGCGAACGTGCACGTGCGCGGCGCGGGGCTCTCGCCTGCCTTTGCCGGAACCATGAGCTCGCCCGAAGGCACGATTAATGGCTTGGCGCTGCGAGATTTGCGCGGCCACGTGAGCGGAAATTCGAATCGAATCTCGCTCAACGGCGGCCACGTTCTGGTCGGCTCGACCGCGCTGGCGCTGCAAGGCTCAGCCTCGAGAACCGGGAGCGCAGCAGCCGAAGTCAATGCGCCTTACGCCGACCTCGCCGATTTCAACGACTTCTTCGATTCCGGCGACACCTTCGCCGGAAGCGGACGTCTTGCGCTGCGGGCCGCGCTCAAAGGCCGGCGTCTCATCTCTTCAAGCGGTAACGTAGATTTCGCAGGCACGCGTTTCCGCCGAATCGATCTCGGCAATCTGACCGCCCATTGGCAGTCGCATGCCCGCGCGGTCGTCGCCGCGGTCCGATTCGGCGGCGCCACTGGTGAGATCATCCTGAATGGTAACGTAATGCCGGATGTGATGGGCGCGGATCTTCGAGCGACCGCCCACGCGGTCGATCTCGGAACTTGGCTGCCGATGCTCGGGCTTACGTTTCCCATCACGGGACACCTCGACGCACAAACGACGTTATCGGGACGGTATCCCGACATTGCCATGCATTTGCGCGCTGCCATTTTCGGCGGAACGGCCGGCCGGCTGCCCATCGAGCGTTTCGAGGTGACGGCATCCACATTGCACGGCCGCGGGACGATTCAGTCCGCGGTGCTCGACGTTCCAGAACTCCACACCGTCGCCTCCGGAACCTTCGGCTTGCGTCCGAGCGACGCGTTTGCGTTGACGGCGCACAGCACGAGTTCCGACGTTGGAGCGTTTTTACGAGGCGCGACCGGCAAGGACGTGCAAATCGGCGGAACGCTCGACTCGTTACTTCGCCTCGAAGGCACGCGCTCCGCGCCGCGGCTGCGCGATGCGATCACGCTGCAATCTTTGCAGTACGGCGCGCTGGTTATCCCGCGCGTAACGGGTGAGATCGACGTGGATCGTCATTCGGTGGCGCTGCAAAACGGCGAGCTCGATTTGGCCCGCGGCAGAGCGCTGCTCTCGGCATTGGTTCCAATTCATCTTACGACGCCGGCTCCAACGCTGGGCAGCGGCCCGATTTCGGCAACGTTGCGCGCCGAAAACATCGAGTTGTCGAACTTCCTGACGCTTCTACCGAAGGGAACGAAGATTGACGGCCGGATCGATGGAACCGTCGACATAAAAGGTACGGCGACCGCGCCCGAGCTGCTCGGTTCGCTGACCCTGCGCGGCGGCTCGTTCAGTGGACCGATGGAGCGAACGCCGATCACCGATATCGGAGGCGACCTGTCCTTCATGGGCAAGAGCGCGCAACTGCAGTCGAGCGGCTCGACCGGCGGCGGAATGCTGCGGGCGCAAGCCACTGCATCGCTGGCAAGTCTGCAACGGCTCGCCGATTCTACGTTAAACGTTCACGCGAGCGCAACCAACGCACGCCTCAACTTACCCGATTACTTTAACGGGATTTTAGATGCGGACGTTTCCCTCTCGCAGGCCGGCCCAGCCGATCCGGCAGTCAGTGGCAGGCTCTCGGTTTCGAAGGCTCGCATTCCGGTGGACGCCTTTCTCAATCAAAAAGGCGGAGCGAACGCGAGCTCGCGCCTGCCGAATCTCGCATTCAACGGATTTCGAATCGCGGCCGGTCCGGACGTACGCGTCCAGAGCCGAAACATTGATATCGGCGCAGCCGGTAACGCCGTGCTGGGCGGGAGCCTCGATAAGCCGACGCTTTCCGGTAGCTTCAGCTCGACCGGCGGATCGCTGAATTTCTATCGTAGCTTCAATCTCGAGCGAGGAACGCTGAGCTTTGCCCGGTCGAGCGGCATCGTTCCGGACGTCGATGCAGTCGCTACCACCTTCGTTTCCAATCCGCCGACCGCGATTCGGCTGCACGTCACCGGTCCGGTCACGGGCATGAATCTCGAGCTTGCCTCCGATCCGGTTTACTCACGCGAGCAGATCCTCGGAATTCTCGTCGGCGCGCAGCAGTTTGGTGCGGTGCAGGGCGTGCAGGCGAGCTCGCAACCATTTTCCGCAACGCAGGCGGCGACCAATATCGCGCTCGGGCAAGTCAACACGCTCTTCACGCGCAATCTGCTGCAACCGCTCTCAACGTCGCTTGCGGGATCGCTTGGATTTACCGAAGTGAACATCACGAGCGACTTGCAAACCGGAATAGGTGTCAGCGCGGTCAAGGCGTTTGGGAAGTACCTCAGGGCCGTCTTCTTTGAGAGTTTCGGCTATCCCAGAGTGCAGAGCTTTTCGCTCGAGTCAAATCCTAGCGACCGCACGGGATTGCGAGCCACCCTGTACACGGCGCAAGGACCGACGGTGTTGTCTCTCCAGCAGCCGCAGCCCGTCGGGATGGACGTGATGAATCTCAATCCGCTGACCGCCTTCACTCCCGTCGGCGGAACCAACGGCTTCGCATTCTCGTACCTGAGGAAGTTCTAATGAGGCTTACGATGCTGCGCGTCTTCGCGCTAACGCTTGCATTCATCTTGATGGATGCGACAAACCGCGAGGGACCCGTAGGCTTCGTAGATCTCCCGCACCTGCTCGCGTTGCATCCGCTACACGGTATGCTCGACGACTACGATCGCGCGATCCTAGCACTCCGCCGCACGCAAACAATCTCTGGTCTCGAAGATCCGGCGGCGCGAGCGCAAAACGGCGCGGCGGCGGCCCAACGCGAATCGGTTGCCGCACAAGGGCGAATCGAACGGATACCGGCGAGCGATGCCGGAGCCGATCCTGCCTGGGAGCGCTCGGCGTTCGCTGAAGTGCTTTCATCTCAGCACGGGGCGGATCGCTCGCTAAATGCCTATCGCAGCGAGCTGGCGCGCGAGACCGAGGCGAACCTTCGGGGTTTTGCGGCGGGGATCGCCGCGCGGAATCAGCGCGCGCTGGCGGCGCGGCGGCAACAGCTGCTCGAAAACGAGCTCGCGCTCGGATTCGACCTGGCGCGGCGCGACGCCGCGGAGCGGCTGACGTTGCGCGTGCGCCTCACAAACCTTTATCTCGATGGCGCAGCGCGCGCGAAATTGCAGGCAGAGCTATCGGAAATCGAACGGCATCACGGCGCGGCGGTGGCAGCGATGCGGCGCGACAATGAAGCGGCCTTGGCAGCCTACGCCCGGCAACTACAAAGCCAAGGCACCGCTGCCGATTCGGCGATGAGCGCGCAACTCCGTTCGAAGGCCGCAGCGAATCTGGCGTTGAGATTTCGCGTTTTGCAGGCTGAGTCGAACGCAGTGGATGCGCTGCCGAATCTTCCCGCGCGCCTCGATTGGTTTGCGAGCACATATCGCTTCACCACCGATGCAGCGGCTATTATCGCCGGACTGCGAACTGCACGGGTCGATCTCTCGCAGCGGTTCGCGCAAATTGCGGCTGTCGATCGTACCTCGCGCACGCAAACGAATGCCCAAATCGAGCAACTGCAAAAGAATCGCCAGGAGCTCTATCGTTCGATGACCGCACAGATCGTCCGCGCCGCGCAAGAGCTCGCGGCGCAGCGTCATCTCCGCGGCGTCAGCTTCTCCGGTTCGCGCCCGCAGGGCAGCGTCGATCTTACCGGTGCACTCGCCACCAAACTAAAACTGATCTAGGGAAGCCCTCTACCTATTTGAGTTGGCGCAGTGGTACCGAGCTAATGCCCGCTGCTTTGACGATCTCTTGTACGTCCTTCTCGAGCGCCTGGCCGAGCGAATCTTTAGGCGGGCAGTCGAGGTCCGGTGAAGTCCAGCCGTGCCACGTAACGTGCGTTGTAGTTCCGAACGAGGCACTCTTCATGCAAGGTACGGACACCACGTTGCCGGCGCGCGCGGCGGCGAGGTTGGAGAAAAAACGCGCGGTCGTCGCGGACGGAACATTGAAAGACTTGGGCGTGCTCGCCGCACTGCCGTCGCGACGCTGTGTCGTTACCGACGCCGTTCCGTCGGACCAGAGCGAAATTTTATAACCGACCGTATTCGTCGAGCCTGAATTAACGATGAGGGCGTTATCTCGCGCCGGCGCGGCAGCCACGAGGCTTGCAATCGTGAGCAGACAGAACAGAGTTTCACTTCGCTTCATCTTACTAGCCCGAGTTTGGCGGCGGCCCGCGTCATGCGACCGGCGTCGTGATGCGATATCCAGGCGGGCGCGTTCGTACGCGCGCTGCTGGGGCCGAGCGCGAAGAGCGCGGCAACGATCGGCGTAGAGACTCCGTTGCCGCCTGCTTGTTGCCAGCCTCCTCCAGCCGATTCGTAGAACGCGACCCCGGTTTTCGGATCGGCCACGGCAGCGATCGCAGAGCCTGGAGTTTTGTGCCATGCTTCTTCGGTCCAACTGCCTCCCGCGGCGCGCAGCGTCGTTCCGCCCACGCAAATCACCTCGGCATACATGCACGGCAATTTAGCTCCGAGGCCATCGTTGCCGGCGCTTGCCGCAATCGCTCGTCGGCCGCGCCGGTACGCGGAATCTGCGCCATTCGCTTCATTGCCGCCGTAAGAATTGACGATCGCCACCGCGCCTAGCGCTGCAGCCGCGTTGACGCCGGCGCCTAAATCGGCGTCCTTGTTACTGTTCGCCTGAACCAGTACGATTCGACAGTTCGGACAGAGGGCAGAGACCATGTCGAGATCGAGCGCCTGTTGCGGACGCCAGTCGTCAGCCGAATCGCCGTTCGGCTTCGGCAGCGGCGTCGCGCGTCCGAGTTGGTTTACTACGCGCAGGCAGTGATTTGCGGCAGAACACTGTGGCAGACCCATTCGTTTGCGGTAGACGCCTACGTCGCTCGAAAGGCCTGGATAACCGTAAGCATCGACGATGGCGACCGTCACGCCTTTGCCGTTCGTCCTTGCGGCACGCACGAGTCCATATGCGGCTTGAAGATCGGATGCGCAGTAGGGCGCCGTCCGATCGCAGCTCGGCGAAACGTGCGCGACGACGATCGCATCGCATTCGCGGCGGCCCGACTGCGCGGGATGGCGGCAAACGTATCGCGATGCAGTCTGCGTCGATGCCGTAGGCGATGCAGCATTTGTCGGCTTGTTAGGAGCGCTGCTCGCTGTGCGCTGACGCGGTGTGCTCGCCGCCTTGGGCGCTTCCGAAACCGGCGCCGTATCGTCGGATGAATCCGCGGCGTCGCTTTGGTCCGGCGACGCATTCGAGGCCGGCGCTTGCTCGTCGGACGGCTGCGACGGCACAGCCGGCAAGGAAGACATTCCCTGAAGCCCACTTGATGCGCAGCCGGCCAGCCCGGCGACGGCGATCGCCGCGATCAGGCTAAGCATTCGAGCGTTCATCGCATTTTTAGAATGCATCGATTCCCTTAGGCGTTCCCCAACCGGTCGGGCCGTCAAACCCGAGACCGGCCGTGCATATATACTTCACGGGCGACGCGCAACGAATGCCGAGCTTGAGATCGATATTGTTGCCGAAGAAGACGTCATTGAGGTTGCCGGTGTGATGCTTCCACAACTTCTCTGCACCGGTCAGAATGCCGGCGTTGCCGGCGAGGGCGTAGGTCGATGCGACGATCGGTGTAGAAACGCTCGTACCGCCGAACGCAAACCAACACTGAGAGGGCGGGCATCCCAATTCAGAGTTGTAGACCGCCACTGGCGAACGCAGCGAAGCCGTGGCCGAAACGTCCGACTCCGAACGCATCCGGCAACCCTTATCGTGCTGCCAAAGAGGCTTCGCGATGAACCTGCTGCAGCCGCTTCCGGTCGCGCCGCACGGCGAGTTGCCGCTCGAACCGCACGCGTCGAGTGTCCAATCGTTCCAAACCGATTCGCTCCATCCGCGCAGGACGTGGGCATTGCGCGTTAAGTGCGTGCCGCCGACGCAAACGACGTATGTGTAAGTACACGGCTGCGCGGCCCCACCCTGAGGACCCCCGCCGCCGTTGTCGCCGGCCGCCGCGGTGATTACCACGCCGTCCTGATGAAAGATCGCATTGTCGCCTCCGGTCTCACTACCGCCCCACGAATTGCTGATGTACTTGGCGAACCGTCCCGCTGTCTTGACGCCTGCGTATAGATCGCTCGTGAAATTATCGTTGGTTTGAACGAGAATTATCTTGCAGTTTGGACAGATCGCCGAAACCATGTCGAGGTCGAGCGACTGTTCACCCCTCCAATCGTCGCTGGGCGGCGGCTCGTGCGGCAGCGGAGAGGGATTGCCGTGCTGATTTACGATCCGCAAGCACTTCGTCGCAGTCACGCAAGGTTTGAGCCCCATCGTCCTGCGGTACACCGCTAGGTCGCCGGCGGCGTGCTTATAGCCGAACGCATCGACGATCGCGACAACTCTGTCTGCGCCTTTGATCAATGAAGGTAGTTTATAGGCTTCTTGAAGGTCGATCGGACAGTAGGCTCGGCCTTCGAACGGACACATCTCGGCCCCACGTTCGATTTGACTCGAAAGCTGCGGCGTCGGCGAGACGTCGGTGCGCACCATCGCGAAGCATTCCATCCGGTCGGAGCCGGCCGGCGCGCCGCAGAGACGGCGAACGGGATTCGGTCCAACGAACGGCACGTCGCCGTCCCCGGTAGCCTGAGCAAATGAGGGTGCGGTCTGCGGAACGAAGGACCCGCGCAACGAGTTCTGCGAGCATGCCGCGAGGATGAAGATCGTAAGTAGCGGCAGCGCTCGAGCGAGAATGCGATTCATGAAACCTCCGAAGAAATTAGGTCGTCATAGTGAGAACGCGGCGGGGGTTGCGCGTGTTCCGGAGCGGCACCGGGAGAGTTGCCTCTTCAACGGTGGCGCGCCTACGCCCCACCGCATTCCGACGCCGTTTGGTCGCGATTTGTTGATCGTAAGCAACGGATCGGCGATCGTCGCGAGCGACTTTGTGCCGCACAAGCGCTTTGCCGAGCGCAAACCTTGCGACGCGTTGCTTTGTGAAGCAAGCGCTCAGGTGCGGGCTTACTTTGCGCGCCGGCTTGGCCGCTTCGACCTTCCGCTCGAACTGCATGGCACGCCGTTTCGCGTTGCAGTGTGGAGAGCCGTTGCAGCGCTCTCCTTCGGCGAGTTTGTCTCCTATGCTGATGTCGCGCGTGCGGTCGGTCAGCCCTTGGCGCATCGCGGCGTCGCGGCCGCGATGCGTTTAGCCCCTCTCGATCTCCTTATTCCGGCACATCGCGTAATCGGTGCGGACGGGCGCGTCAAAGGCGCGCCGCCGCGTTCCCTGCGCGCGCGTCTCGCTGCATTCGAAGAAGCTAATGGGCCGGCTCGTAAGTGGTGCGGTCGACGTTAGCAAACGTCTCTTCCAAGAAGCGCGCCTGATACGCGATAATGTCTTCGACGAACGGAAACTGTGGATGGCGCCGAATCGCCGCGAGTCGATACCGGTTCCCGTCGCGTTGCAGAATATTCCAGCCAACCATCAGCGGCAGCGCGCTGCGCACCATGCGGCGTGGATTGCGGCGCAATTCGGGATCGACGAAGAGCGCACCCGGCACGGCCGCGAGCCGCGCTTCGATCGTCGCGCACGCTTCATCCTCCGTAAAGGGCTCATCGTGCGTCGCAAGCCACGCGCCGAGGAGCTGGCTCGTCACCACCGGACGAACCGCCGCCAGCGTTCGCGTGAGCGACTTCATGCCGTCCTCTCGCAACCTTCCAAAACACACGACGCGATAGAGCATCGAGAGACGCCGCGAAACGAAGGGATCGTAGCTCACGCCCGCCAGATAGATCGTTGCAAGCGGCGCAAGCCGTTCGATGACGCCGCGCATAGGGCCGATCCGCCCATCGGTTGAGTACTTTCCTTCTGGCGTCAAGTAAAACGTGGCGCCTCTGCGGACGATACCTTCCATCAAGGCAAGATCCGACTCAATGTTGGCGCGAGTCTCGTCGAGAATTTCCCGCCGGTACGGCTCCCGTAGCGTTGCGAGCTTTACGACGGCGCGCGATTTCGCGAAGCAGTCACGGCGCCAAAGATCCGACGTTTTGGTTCCGTCCGGGAACTCGGACGCAACGCGTTCGTCGAAGACGTCGCGCAGCAACAGCGGCCCGTGGCGCTGCTGTACCGACCACGCCAGCGGGCCGATCTCACGCGCACCCAACTCGTTCTCGAGCGGCAGCATGCCGAAAGCGATAAAGAGCGGGCCGGCGTTGACGCGCCGCAGCGGCGCGCGCAGCCATGGCAGACGCGTCGCCAGGAAACCGGGCGCGTACATGCGCCGGGAGCTCGCAGTAAAAATCGGGTGACGCCACGGACCGCTTTGCACCGCGGTGGTGGTGACGATCGACATCGACTCGAGATCGTGTTGATGATTGGCGACGATCACCGTCGGACCGCGCCGCCGCGGCAGCCGGCCCCAGTTGCGAACGCGATAGGCGCAATGATCCCACGTAAAGTTCGCGAGCACTGCGACGAAGCGCAGCGGCAAAGCCCAGAGCGAGGAGATCGGTCTGCGGCCAACGCGCAGTACCGCGAGTGAGGCGAGTGCGAAGCTGAAGCCCGAAAGCCCGAACACGGCTTGGTATCCCGCGCGCGTTCCGTGGAAGATGCCGATCAGCCAACCGCCGACCAGCGGAGCAATGACGTTCGGGAGCAACGTCGCAATGCCCCACAATCCCAAATCGCGAGCGACGTCGCGGAGTTTTGGAATTGCATCCATCGCGAGCGCCCAGCCGCTGGAGATGACGCCGCCGAAACCGATGCCAAAGAGCACCGCGAAGGGCAGCATCCAACTTAGTGCCGGCGCAAGCGCGAAGCCGATCGTGGCAATCGCCATCGCTCCGCCGGCGAGCGAAGTCACGATCTTGCGCGGCACACGATCGGAGAGCAGACCGAGATAGAGGCTCGATGCGACCGCGCCGGCGAGCGTTGCAAACGCGTAGAGCGCCGTCCCGGCTGACGGGTCGCCAACCCGCTGGACGTCGCGAAAATAATAAAGCACGAACGTTTGCAGCATGATGAGTCCAAAAAAGACCAGCGTTCGCGCGGCGAAGACGACCAAGAAGTCGTGCCAGTCGCGTACGTGAGCATGCTCTTCGCTGTCGTAGACGCCCTCACCAACGCCGAGCAGCGAAAGCCCGCCGAGCGCCATGATCGCTCCGGCTGCGAGGAAGGTGAGGCCAGGGTCCGGCATCGAGCCCGCAATGGCGAACCCGAGCACCGTACCCGCAAGCGTCGTCGCACCGCGGACGCCCGAAACCGCGCCCCATTGGCGGCGTGGAACTAACTCCGGCAGCATTGCTTGATAGGCGCAAAGCGCGATGTTCGCACCGGCCGTCGCGATCACGAGCAAGACGGCAAACGATGCCAGCGAATGCGCGTATGCAAGCGCGACCAAGGCGCCGACGTCAATGAGGATGCCGACCGCGACGAAACTGCGGCGCGACCCGCCACGGCGGCGCTGCGCATCCGAGAGCCAACCGCCGAGCGGCGGGACAATCATCGCGGCAAGCGCGGCAATGCTGGCCAACACTGAGAGCACGAAAACATGATTAGCGGGCGCGAGACGTACGGTCGCCGCGGGCACGGCGATCGTCATCAGCGCGGTATCCTGAAACGTTAGCGGCAGCCACAGCGCGTTGAGCA
>Ga0306920_100009827_pt1 | contig 12791 bp, 17 predicted proteins | sample flu12Cox44000170_FD_204666 | JGI IMG/M metagenome (GOLD analysis project Ga0306920, IMG submission 204666) | Lab enrichment of tropical soil microbial communities from Luquillo Experimental Forest, Puerto Rico - flux4day.12C.oxic.44.000.170 (v2)... | ecosystem: Environmental > Terrestrial >...
CGGATTGGGGCGAGAATGAACATGATGGAAACCGTGCTCCAGGTTCCGTCGCAGAGCGTGATCACTCGCGACAACGCCGTCGTGACCGTAGACGCCGTCGTCTTCTACCAAGTGCTGGACGCCGCTAAGGCGGCGTACGAGGTCACCAATGTGGAACTGGCGATCCTCAATCTGGTGATGACCAATATTCGCACGGTGATGGGCTCCATGAACCTCGACGAGCTCTTATCCGAGCGCGATCGCATTAATACCCAGCTGCTCACCGTCGTCGATGCCGCGACCACCCCGTGGGGGGTCAAGGTGCAACGTGTCGAGATTAAGGACATTGCGCCGCCTCCGGAACTGGTTTCAGCTATGGCCCGGCAGATGAAAGCGGAGCGAGAAAAACGCGCCAATGTACTCGACGCGGAGGGCTTCAAGCAGGCTGCGGTGCTCAAGGCGGAAGGCGAGAAGCAGGCGGTGATCCTCGCCGCAGAAGCGCGGCGCGAGGCGGCGTTTCGCGCGGCCGAGGCGCGGGAGCGGCAGGCCGAGGCCGAGGCCAAGGCGACCACGGCGGTCTCCGAGGCGATCGGTCGCGGCAGCATCCAGGCGATCAATTATTTCGTGGCGCAGCGTTACATCGATGCGATTGGCCGCCTCGCCGGAACTCCGAACCAAAAAGTCATCCTGATGCCGCTGGAGAGCGCATCGATGATCGGCTCGCTGGCCGGAATCGCGGAACTCGCCCGTGAAAGCTTCAGCGCGTCCCCCGCCTCGCCAAATCCTGCGATAACCGGGCCGACGGAGCCCGCGGGGGCGTAATCGCTATCGAGGCACAAATGGAAATATGGTGCTTCAGCAGGACGGGAGTCCGCGTCTGATGCCATTCTGGTATTGGGCGGTGTTCGGCGCTGTCCTCGCGGTAATCGAGATTGCGGTGCCGGCGATGGTCTGCATCTGGCTGGCCGCCGCCGCGCTTGGCGTGGCAGTGATCGCTTGGCGATATCCCGGGCTCTCCTGGGAGCACCAAGCGCTGATCTTTGCGGTGCTCGCAGTCGGCAGTGTCGCACTTGGCCGGACCGCCTTCGTTCGTCCCGGATCAACCGGGAGCGAAAAGCGCCTCAACCGGCGCGCCGAAAGCTATATCGGGCGGATGTTGACGTTGGATGGACCGATCGTCGACGGCCGCGGGCGGGTGAAAGTCGACGATACGGTTTGGCTCGTTGCAGGGCCGGAGCTCCCGGCCGGCGCCCACGTGCGGGTGATCGGCGCCGACAACACCTTGTTGCGGGTCGAACCCGTGTGACCCTTCTTGTGCGCCGCACAATTTATCTTGAGCTCGGCTGACCTTCCAGTTAACCTTGTAATTGTGCTGCGCGAAAAGCCGCGGCTCGAAGACGAGGGTCAGATGATGGAAAGCAAGGGCAGGCGCGCGGTGCGCGCGAGCGCACGGGTCGAAACCCCGCTCTCGACCTCGATCGAACCACAAAACCCCGCTGAGATGCACGGCGAAGCCGCCGAGCCGCCGGAGGCTGCGGAGCACTTCGGGGCACCCGCCTCGGCGGCGCCCGAAAGCTCCGGTGCCTTCGCAACCGCGAACGGGAGAGCTCCCGAAGAAATTGCTGATTTCAGGCGCGAAACCCTGGGGGCTTTGGCCCAGTCGCAGGCCGCGCTGGCGCGCGGTCTGGAAGCCCTCAGCGCCGAGATGGCGGGTCTCGCGCTTTCCGGGATCGATACGGCGGCGCGAGCGGCTACCAGGATGCTTGGGATCAAGACGCTCTCCGATGCAATCGAGGTGAACGCCAGCCTCACTTGCAGCAGCTTCGACGCCCTCGTCGACGGTTCTGCGAGGCTTTCCGAACTCGGCGTGAAACTCGCCGCCGAGACCTCACAGCCGCTCTTCAGCCAACTCGGCAAGGCCTGGATCAAGCCGGCTCGACGCGGCTCCTGAACTGCGGCCGTCTCGGCGCGTCGGCCCGCTATTCGATCTTCGCCAGAAACGCCCGAATCTTAGCGTCGATAAACTCGCCTTCCGGGGTCCCCGGAACGGCGCGCGCTGCGCGGTGGCCGAGATCGGACGGGATCTCGGCGTAGCTCGGAAGCTTGATTGCGTCGCGAAGCCGGCGGGCGCCGTCGAGCCCCAAGAGGCGGTCGCTGGTACTCGGCAGGATGAGTGCCGGCGCTGTGATTTGCCCCAGAGCCGTGTTCATATCGCCGCCGAACGGGGCGGAGACGTCGTGCGCCCGGCTCGCGGCGTAGCGCAGGATCAGCGAGTTGGCATCCCAACCGGCGAAGGACCGCGCGCTTTCCTCCTGTTCTTTGGCCAGCTGCTTTGCGCGCAGGCGGTCGATATAGGGCGCCGATACGACCCATGGATAATAGAGCATGCCCGCGAGCCGCAGCCCTTCGACCGGATTGCGCGCATAACGGCCGCCCTCCCACTGCGGATCGAGCGCGATGACCGAGGTCATCAGATCGACGATAAGCTGGAAATTGGCCTCGGCCTTGGGACTCGGGACGAGGAGGATCAGGCCGCGCACCATCTCGGGGTGGTGGATGCCCCATTCGAGGCTGACGAAGGAGCCCATCGAACTGCCGCCGACGGCCCGCAATGTCGACAGCTCGAGCCCGCGGGTAACGAGCGCATGTTGCGCTCTCATCATGTCGCGGATCGTGTAACGCGGGAAATCCTGCCCCAACCCGTCCTTCGGCGATGACGAGTCGCCGCCGCCGATCGCATCGACGGTGATAACGAAATTCTTGCCGGTGTCGAAGGTCTTACCGGGCCCGATCATCGCATCGAAGCTGTGCCGGTTGCCGCTCGTGCCGTGCACCAAAAGAATTGCATTGTCGCGCGCGGCATTGAGTGTGCCGTAGGTCTCGTAAGCCACGCGCAGTTCAGGTAGCACCGCGCCGGTCTCGAATTCGAAATCGTAGGCCAGGAAGGTCTGGGTTTCGGCATGAGCGGCGAATGCGCCGCAGAGCGCCAGCCCCAAAGCAAGAAGCAGTTTCATGCCGTTACCTATCGTTAGGCCGCGTTCGGCGATTTTCATTCGACACTGGCACCGGGCCGTGCCTAGAGTGCCCGGCCACGATGGAGGAAAGGCGCCATGCGTACGCTTCGGTCGGCCTGTCTCTCGCGGATTATGCCGAATGCGCCACGAGGGAACACCCTCCTCGCGCTGCTGTTGTGGAGCGGCGTCACCGTCTTTATCTTTGGCATCATCATCGATTTGTTCCGGTGATTGTCTGCTTCGCCCGCCGCCTCAGCCATCGTTCGAGGCGGGCGAAAAGCATGTCGGTCACGATCGCAAACAGCGCAACCAACAAAGCTCCTTCCAAGACGAATGCCGGGTTGTTGGCGACCAGGCCGTTGAAGATCGGCGTGCCGAGCGTCAGCGCGCCGACCGTCGAGCCGATCGTTGCGGTGCCGATGGCGATCGTCACCGAGACCCGTATTCCGGATAAGATGATCGGCGCGGCGAGCGGCAAATCCACGTCGCGGAGCCGCTGCCACGGCGACATGCCGAGCCCTTCGGCGGCTTCGCGCACCGCGTAAGGCACTCCTTCCAAACCTGTGATCGCGTTTTCGACGATCGGCAGCAGGCCATAGAGAAACAGAGCAATGATTGTCGGCCGCGGGCCAAAGCCGACGGCGGGGACCGCAATCGCCAGAACCGCGGCGGGCGGAAAGGTCTGTCCGACGGTGGCTACCGCGTCGATCATCGCTCGAAAGTCTTTCCCGGCCGGGCGGGTCACAAACACCGCGAGCGAGACCCCGACCGATACCGCGGCGAGACTTGCGATCGCCACCAGCCCGAAATGCGACAGAAACAGCGCGAGAAAGCTGCTGCGCCGGTAGATCACCGGCTCGATACCGGGAAACGCCCAATGCAGCGCGGGTCCCAGTAGATCCGTCCGCAACAACAGGGCAGTGAAAAGGAGGCCCATCCACAAGAGCGGGCTTGTCAAAAATTGTCTGCGGTGCATGCCTTGTCTGTGGCGCCTCTCTCGACGGAATTGCCCCCCGCGTGAATGAGCGGCAAAGGTCGCAGCGTGATTGTGCTGCAGGAGAGCCTGCAGTGAGTTTTGGCGCCGCAATCAGCGGTGTTTCGCCGGACGAGCCTTGATCAACGCAGCCGCAATATCGATCGGGTCGTCATCGGCCCCGGTCAAGTAGTCGACCGCGCGCGAGACCGGCTGATAAAAGCGGTCGGCCAATTCGGCGGTCTCCGAGATCCGCGCGGGGCGCCGCTCGTGTTGCGAGGCACATTGGTCGAGCACCCGCTCGAGAACGAACGCCACCGTGATCCGGCTCGACGACATCGACGAATTGGCGCAGCTGCGGGCCGATATCGCCAGCTCGAGCAAAGCGTCCACACTGCCGAACCGGCCGCGCTGCGTCTGATACAGAAATTGGCGCCTGAGGTGCGCCGCCGCCAGATCGATGACCGATTTAGTCAAGTAAAGTCACGCCGCGTGAACAGGGATTCGAACTCGATCCCCGCCGCTTCGAAATTCTCTTCCGCGCCCTCCAGGCGATCGACGACGGAGATTACCTTCAACACCGTGCAGCCGCATTGGCGCACCCGCTCGACCGCCTGCATAACCGAGCCGCCGGTGGTCGTGACATCCTCGAAGAGAATGACCCTCGACCCCCGTTCCAGAAGCCCGTCGATCGGTTGGTCGGTGCCGTGGCCCTTGACTTCTTTGCGCACGAAAAAGCCGTTGATCGGCTTTTCCGGCCAACTGTGCATGCTCACAGCGGCAACGATCGGAATACCCCCCGCCTCCATCCCGCCGATAGCGTCGACATCCTGGTCCTTGATCCGCGCGAACAGCAGATCGGCGAGCAGCGCGGCGCCCTCCGGATCGAACATCGTCTTTTTCAGATCGATGAAGAAATTGCTCGACCGGCCCGAGGTGAGGCGAAACTCGCGGCCCTGCAGCACCGACTGACGCCGGATGATCGCGAGCAGTCTTTCTCGTTTTTGCGCGAGGTCCGACATCGCTGTTTCTCTACGAGGCGGCGCTCCTTTCGCAGGCCGACACGGGCGCGATGCGGAATTAAACCTGAACATCACGGTGAAGACAAGAATGCCGAGATCGGCGCCGGCCCTGTGGCGGGCGCGCCTTGACCGGCCGGCGCCGCGATCGTACTGCTAGCCTCACATAAGACTATCCCGATCAACTCTGCGCATGGAGGAGACGATACGGCAGTCCGGCTCGTTGTCACGATCACCGCTGCACCGGGAAAGGGTCCGAACTCGCGCAGACGTACAAGGCGCGGTGCGAAGAGTGCATGAAGGAGCCCGGTTGCGAGCAATTCGAGGTCTTCCAAAGTGTGCTCAATCCGGACAGGCTGGCGTTGCTGGAGCGCTGGTCCGACCAGGCGGCGCTGGACACGCACGCCAAGCTGAATGCGACCCGCCCGGCGCTGCGTCCGGAGCTGCGCCTCGGTAGCGATGAGCGCGAAGATTACCAGTACGCCCGCACCCGCTGATCGAGGCGCGACCCGGCCCGGCGCCCTAGTTAGGGAATTTCGCCGATGCGTGGCAAAGTCGATATCGGACCGCTCAGCGGAACGTCTCTGGCAAAACCCGGCGGCGCGCAAGCCGAAGGGCAAACCGTCGGAGATGGTGATCGTCGCTCTTCGGCCGGCTGTCCGCGCCGTCCGAGGCAGCCTGGAGCCGCGAGATTTGAAATTGCTGGCGCAATGGATCGATCTCAACAGAGATGTACTGATCGATTACTGGAATGATGTTATCGAGTACACCGAAGACACGATAAATGCCCTCAAGCGGTCGAGAGATCCCAGGCTAGGATAAGTCCCATGAACGCCGCCGTTTGGCCCGATCTGCCCTATGCCGCCTGGCGCGACACCGCCGCAACATTGCAGCTCTGGACCCAGATTGTCGGCAAGATCCGGCTGATGTTGACCCCCTGGCTCAACCATGGCTGGCAAGTTCCTCTCTACGTCACCGCGCGAGGTCTTGGAACGTCGCCGATCTCGGCCGGCGGCGAAATCCTGGAAATCGAGTTTGACTTTATCAGTCATCGCCTTGTCGTGCGCACCAGCCGGGGTGAGACGCGCGAACTGCCGCTGGAGCCGCGACCCGTCGCCGACTTCTATCATCGCGTCATCGAGCTCCTGAACGGCATTGGGGTCGCGGCCGCCATCCATGAGATGCCGAACGAGGTGCCCAACCCGATCCCATTTTCGCAGGACCGCACCCACGCCGCCTACGACCCCGCCCGCTCACCGCTTTTGGCGCGCGCTCATCCAGGCCGATCGAGTGTTCAAGCTTTTTCGAACCGGCTTCTTGGGCAAGGCAAGCCCTGTTCATTTCCTTTGGGGCAGCTTCGACCTCGCCGTGACCCGTTTCTCTGGGCGGCCCGCTCCGCTCCATCCCGGCGCCGTCCCCGGGTTGCCCGACGCGGTGACGCGCGAAGCCTATTCGCACGAAGTCAGCAGCGCCGGGTTCTGGCCGGGCAATGATGCCTTCCCGCGGGCTGCGTTTTACTCCTATGCCTGTCCGGAGCCAGTCGGCTTCCGTGACCGGCCAGTAACGCCTGGCGCCCACTTCGAAAGAGCGCTCAGCGAATTTATTCTGCCATACGAAACGGTCCGTCACGCCGCGGATCCTGACGCGCTGCTGCTCGAGTTTCTGACGACGACCTATGCTGCCGCGGCGGAGACCGGCGGCTGGGACCGGGCGGGGCTGGAATGTCCCTTTGGAGTTCCGGGGCAGGTGCGGCAGATTTAGCGCTCAGCGCCAGCGAGGTCTCGTGCCGCCGGTCATGCCGCCGTCGATCACGAGCTCCGCGCCGGTCATGTAGCTGGACGCGTCGGAAGCGAGGAATAGCACGCCGTTTGCGATGTCCTGCGCCTGTCCAACCCTGCCGAGCGGCACACCGGCTTTGGCGACATCGTTCGGATCAATCGGTGCATTGCTCCCCGCCGACGTCGGCAATTTCGTCCAAATCGGCGTATCAATGACCCCGGGATGAACCGTATTGACTCGGATTCCATCGCCTTCCGCCGCACACTCCATCGCAACAGCCTTTGCGAACAGGCGCACGCCCCCTTTTGTGGCGCAATAGCCGGCCAACCCTGCTGATCCCCTGAGACCGGCAACAGATGACGTAATGATGATCGAGCCGCCGCCCGAGCGTCGCATCGCTGGAACCGCGTATTTCACAGAGAGGAAGACGCCATCGAGGTTCACCGCGGTCTGTCGACGCCAGTCGGTCAACGACATCTCGACGGCCTTGCACAAGATTCCGATCCCGGCATTGGCCACCATAACGTCCAAACACCCGAAGCGCCGCTCGGTGGCTTCGATCACATCCGGCCAGCTCTCCTCGATGCTGACGTCCTGATGGAGGAAGATGGCCTCACCGCCGGCGCTGGTGATCCTGTCCGCCACGCCCCGGCCGCCGGCGTCGTCGAGGTCAGTCACCACGACCTTGGCGCCTTCTCGTGCCAGCGTGGTCGCACAGGCCGCGCCGATACCGGATGCACCGCCCGTGACGATCGCGACCTTCCCTTCCACTTGTCTCATTGGCATCCTCCCCAGCTCATCTCAGTATCAGTCGGTAATTTCTGGGCCTTCAGTCCCAATGCTGCGGTTAATTCCTACCGAGCAACAGCTCGCGAACGCTCTCCGGATCTCGAAGCAATTCGCCCAGGCACGTCAGCGACCTGTCGACCGCCTCAGCATACTTGCCGGCTCCGCCAAAGCGTTCGAGCGTCTCTGGCGGCACGAATTTAATCAGCAGATCGGCCGTCCCCGGCGGAACGCCCACGAAATGCACCATCAGCATGCCGTAATCCCGGAGAAGAAGCATCGAGAGCGCAGCCGAGGCTTCGTAGGGCACCACCGGCGCCTCGCGCACTCCTCCACGCTCCATTGCGATCTCGAGGATATTGTCGGCGGCAATCTGCACCGTGGTGGGTGTCTCATGCAGCCGATTGCCGAGCAGTGGTCGGAGCTCGCTGGCGATCTGTTTCGTCGTCGCAATAAGCGCCCGCACCCGCGCCGGGTCGTACTGTTCGAGCGTCCGGACCACCGCCGGGTAGAGCATTTGGCGGGCTTCCATGCCGAATTCGAACCCCTTCGCCCGGATCCGGCCGACCAGGTCCTTCCTGCCGGCAAGTAGGCCGAAGCGCGGTCCTATGGTGCCGTATTTGTCGAGACCGGTCGCGCCGACATCGACACCCAGCTCCAACATCCGCGGCTGATCGAAGGCGGCAGGACCAACGCGCGCGCCGCCGGCATCGTCGACATAGACGAGGGCGCCCTTGTCGCCCGCGAGCCTGACGATCGTCTGGATTGCTTCGAGTGGCAATATGTCATAGGTCACCGCGAGCCGCGTCAGCACGACGAGCGCCACGGAGCGTTGGGTCGCTATTGTATCCCAAAACGCGCCAAGGCCAGCGATATCGATAAACTGTGCCCCGACATGCTGAGCGGCCCGGACGACTGAGGGATGGCTGTGGCTCGCCGACACACCGATTACGACGTCGCCGGGGCTGACCAGGGTCAGATGCGTCGCCATCGTCGCTCCGGTCAGCCGATTGAATACCGCGACATCGTCGGTTGCCGGAGAGCCGCCGAGATGTTCGAGCGCCAGCGCCTTGAGCCGCTCGAAGCACAGCGCCGGCGCGATTTCATCGTCGGCAAATGCGAGTTCTTCGGCGGCGAGAGGCAGCGAATGCTCGAGCCCGGTGAAGACGTAAGTCTAATCCGCGCCCCGCCCGCAGGTCAGCGACCAGGCGCGTTGCAATTTGTGGAAATCGTCCTCGGTGCTGCTGAGGATCTCGCCGCGCGCATAAGGCAGGCTCGGCGCATGCAAATTACCGAAGCGATCGACGCCCATCCGGTTTCTCCCTCGTCAGTCAGTGCCGCTTCTCGGCTGCCAGAGACCTGCCACGATCGCTGATCAGGTGTCGAGAGGGATTCGGTCAAGCCTCTGCGCAGTTGGCAGGTGGCCGCACGAGGATTGGTGATGGACGAACCTCGCATCCGAACAGCGACCTCCGCCGATGTCCCTGCGATTGTGGACATCGTTGACCAGGCTTACCGACACTACACCGCCCGCATTGGCAAGCCGCCCGGGCCGATGCTCGATGACTACGCGGCGTGCGTCGCGAAAGGCGTGGTCTGGGTGCTCGAGGAAGGAACTGCGATAACCGCCATCATTGTGCTGCTGCCCGCGCCCGATTATCTACTTCTGGATAATATCGCGGTCTCGCCGGCCCGCCAGGGCTTGGGATTAGGTCACCGGCTGCTCGCGTTCGCGGAGGCCGAGGGGTTAAGGCGCGGGTATCGCGAAATTCGGCTCTACACGCATCAAAAGATGCGTGGAGAATCAGCGCCTCTACGCGTCAATCGGCTACGAAGAGACGGGACGCGGGGCCGAGGCCGGCTACGAGCGCGTCTTCATGCGCAAGCAACTTCGCGGATAGCGCGACCGAATTGTTCCCGACACAGATCCGGGGAACCGCAATCGGCTTTGCGTACATTTTAGGCAGCGCCGGCGGAGCTCTCGCGCCGGCGATCGTCGTTGGATGGCGACGTCGCATTCGATCGCAACGGCACTCCCTCTCCTCGCCCTCTCGTTCTTCCTGATTCCCGATGTTCCTCTTCGTGGCGCGAGAAACGACGCGCCGTGAGCTCGCCGATTTCGTCGGCCCAAGAACCTGACAAAGAGCGCTGCGCATCATCAACGGGCGGTCCTGATGGCCGCCAGCGAGCGGGTCGTCGGGCGGTGAATGACGGGCTGATTGGTTACGGCGTTTCGGTTGGTTATGATCTCTCCCGGGCAACCCCGATCGTCGAGGAGCACGGGTGATGGACCAGGCGAAAGGACAATCGATTTCGTACCGGCCAGCGTTTCAATGGCCGGCCGAGGGCAATGCCCGCATTCCCTACCGGGTGTTTTCCGATCCGGAGATCTATCGCGAGGAGCTAACCCGCATCTTTCTCGGGCCAGCCTGGCAATTTCTGACCCTGGCCAATCAATTGCCGGGTCCGGGCGACTTTCTGACGACCTTCCTCGGCGAGACGCCGGTTATCGTGACGCGCGGTCATGATGGCCAAATCCATGCCATGCTGAACCGCTGCGCCCATCGCGGGAATCTCGTCTGCCTCAAACGGCGCGGCCATGCCGACGATTTGACCTGCGTCTATCACGCCTGGCGTTACGATCTCAAAGGCGACCTCAAGAGCGTCGCTTTTCGCCGCGGCGTGGCCGGGCGCGGTGGCATGCCTGAGAGCTTCCAGCTCGATCGGCACGGATTGAAGAGGCTGCGCGTCGACACGTTCGGCGATCTGGTCTTCGGCACCCTGTCGCCCGAGGCACCGCCGTTGGGAGATTACATCGGCAATCTCATCGGTTCGCGAATCCACCGGGTATTGCACGGCACGCCGAAGGTCCTGGGCACGACCTCGCAGATCCTGCACAACAATTGGAAGCTCTATTTTGAGAACGTGCGGGACACCTACCACGCAACTCTGCTTCACACTTTCTTCACCACCTTTCGCCTTTCGCGGCTGACCTCAGAGGGCGGAGTCGACATCGCCGAAAGTGGTGCGCATCATGCCAGCTATACACGCAATAAGGTCGAGCGCGTCGATCGCGCCAATTCAGACAAGCTATATGCCGGCATCCCGTCATTACGCGAGGATTTCCGGCTGGCCGATCCGGGTTTCCTCACCGCCGTCGAAGAGTTCGGCGATGACACCACGACCCAGATCCTTTCGTTGTTCCCTAATTTCGTGCTGCAGCAGATCCAGAACTGCATCGCTCTACGCCTGGTGCTGCCTAGAGGCCCGGACAAGACCGAGCTGCAATGGACCTATATCGGCTTCGAGGAGGACGATGCCGAGATGACCTCGCTGCGCTTGGCGCAGGCCAATCTCGTCGGCCCAGCCGGCTATGTCTCGATGGAGGATGGCGCTGTCGGGAATTTTATCCAGCGCGCGATCCGCGGGTCTGAAGAGGATTGTTCGATCCTCGAGATGGGCGGTTTCGAGCATAGCTCGGAACCCAACCGGACGACCGAGGCGTCGGTGCGCGGCTTCTGGCATGTGTATCGCCCGTTGATGGGATGGTGACGCATGAATCTCGACGCGATCGTGCGGCGATGGGAGTTGGACCAGCTGTTTACTGATTATGTCTACTGTCTCGACGCCGACGACCTCGACCGCTGGCCTGACTTCTTCACCGAGGACTGCTCCTACAGAATAACCTCGGCCGAAAATTACGAAGCTGGTCTTCCCTTGGGCCTGATCTACGCGACTTCTCGCAACATGTTGAAGGATCGGGTCAGCGCATTGCGCCAGGCCAATATTTACGAACCGCAGCGCTACCGGCATCTTGTCTCGTCAATCAAGATCATCGCCAATTCGGCGGACGAGACAGGACCGCTCGATGTCGAAGCGAATTTTCTCGTCGTGCGCACGATGCAGGATGGCGAGATGACGATTTTTGGCGCTGGCCGCTATGTCGATCAGATCAAACGCGACGCCGGAAGCTGGAGATTCGCCAGCAAGACCGTTGTCCTCGACAGCCGTCAAATCGACACGTTGCTGGCGATCCCGATCTGAACGCGGGCGCGGAGCGCATCGGCAGCAGAATGTCGAAGACAACGATTCCACGACGGGGATTGGGGTTCAAGCTGCGCCGCGCCACTGCGAAATCGTGGCTCCTCTCGCGCTGCTATTACCGTTGCCGGGGCGCTCGCTTGCTCGGCCGGCCGCAGGATGAAATCTGGTATTTCGCGTATGGCGCCAACATGCATGACGCTACCTTCCGGGTGCGTCGCGGCATACAACCACTCGAGCACCGTTCCGCTCGCATCAGGGGATATCGCGTGCGGTTCAATCTGGAAGGCCGACCAAAAGGCAGGGCTGCCCCTGCGAACCTGTACCCTGACCCGGACGCGGAGGTCTGGGGCGTGCTCTACCGCATCACCAGACGTGATCTGATGCGCTTGGACTCGACAGAAGGGGTGCCCGGGCGCGGATATCGCCATGTCGAGATCGACGCCGAGGACGGTAATGGCCGGATGATCCAGGCGATCACCTACCGGGCTCAGGGCACGGAGGTCGATGGAAGGCCGTCCTTGCGGTACATCACGCTGCTGCGCGAGGGCGCGAGGGCGCACGGGCTGCCCGAAGATTACATTCGGCTTTTGGAAAGCGTCGAGCACGCGGTGTAGAGATTCCCGAGACCGCCGCCGCCTAATAGAAAAACCGCCCTTCCGACGCGGAATCGGCTCATGACCGGAGCTTGCGGGGCGGGGTAAGTGCCTATAACCTGGATTGAACGAATAGGAAGAAGCGCTCAACATGGGCAAAGGGAGGTGTTGCGATGGCCGTCTCAGTCGAATGGGAAATAAAGGGCACCGAGTTTGCCAACTGCAACTGTGCTTATGGCTGTGGCTGCCAGTTCAACGCGCTACCGGACAAGGGATTCTGCGAGGCGGTGGCGGGGTATCAAATTCATCAAGGTAACTTCGGAGATGTCTGTCTGGATGGTCTGCGCGCGGCCGCCATGTGGCGGTGGCCCGGCGCAGTCCATGAGGATAACGGGGTGATGCAACTCGTCATCGACGAGCGCGCCGATGCACATCAGCGCAATGCCCTCACGCAAATCTTGTCCGGACAGGAAACCGAGGACATGGCCACGGTGTGGTGGGTCTTCAGCGCCATGTGTCCGACCAAGCACGACCCGTTGTATTGTCCGATCGACTTTGAGGTTGATGTCGACGCGCGCCGAGCCCGGCTTGAAATCCCCGGCCT
>Ga0306920_100009829_pt1 | contig 12790 bp, 6 predicted proteins | sample flu12Cox44000170_FD_204666 | JGI IMG/M metagenome (GOLD analysis project Ga0306920, IMG submission 204666) | Lab enrichment of tropical soil microbial communities from Luquillo Experimental Forest, Puerto Rico - flux4day.12C.oxic.44.000.170 (v2)... | ecosystem: Environmental > Terrestrial >...
GAGGACTACCGTAGTGTTTCCCGCTGCGGTCTTCACGATCATCGTATCGCCGGCCCGGGAAGTGATCATTCCTTTGACTTCGGCTTTGTCGCCAGCAAGAGCGTATACCGACGCCATCGCGAACAGTGCCACCAGACTTACCACGATCGTTTTTCGGGGCATAATTTTCTCCATTTTCCTCAGTTCGTGGAAGATGGTTAGGGAAAACAGCGCAGCGTTCAACTGTATGAAGTGCTAGCACTGCGACAACCATCAGCCACTCCGGAAAGTGCTGTCGGATGTGCCGCTCGTCGCGCTCCCGCCCGCACCGCCCGCCGCCCGACGCGCGCCGCACTCCGCACCCGCGCTTCCCGGATGCAACGCCCGCCCGCCGCCCTCTCCGCTCGCACTCCGGAATCGCCCGCTCCATCCCGCATGCTAGGGGGACTCTGCGCCAGGCACCCACGCCGCTCGGCCCGGTTCCGCCAGGGTGGGGGTGCAAGCATCCTCCCAAGCCGTTAACTACATGGCAACGATACCGAAACCTGCCCTCGTTGCCGAGTAGTTAACAGATTTTTGGGCGCAGGGTCCCCCACCCTGGGCTGGTAGAGGATAGGGCGCGTTGTCGCACGACGCCCGAAGAGTGAACGTGGGAGCGTGATGCAGGTTAACGACGCTAGAATGGGAACGAGCGTTCGCATTCCCGCACCAATCAGTTGCACATTGACAATAATCGCTCAGCACGTGGATTCGCCTGGTCGGCATGCACCTGGGTTCGGAACTCCTAACTTGCAGAATCACAATTGACTCAACGCACCAATCTGACCAACAATCCGTCGTCCTGACGGTCCTTGGACACAGCGTCACTAATGAGCAGCGACTGCGGAAACGGACGTGTCCGGGCCAAGAACGAAAGGTGGCGCAAAGTGCGTTGTAGGCGACGACCGGGCGCGTTGGCAATTCTGGCCATCACGGCTACGCCGGTGATGCATTGTGGCATACATGCCTTCAGTCAGGAGATTCAGCTCGCCCTCGCAACGCCGGTGGCAGGAACACAAATTCGCAGCTTTCCTGGGCGGGTTCCTGTTGTCGTTGCACCGGCGCCTTCCACAAATCAAAAAGTCTCACCTGTGTTACATGCGCGGTTGCACTCCAGAGACAGCGCAACTATCAATTTCATTGTCGAACTGCGCGAACAAGTGGATTTCAACAAACTGGCGAATATCTTCGCAGAAAATCATGTGTCACGGGCCACCCGCAAGGCATGGACGAAGGAAGCATTAACGCAGATCGCCCATCGTTCGCAGAGGAGCCTCAATCGAATTCTCGAGGCCGATAAACACAAAGGAAATGTGGAATCTTGGTCGAATCTCGCCGTTGCGAATGCCATTGTCGTAAGGGGACGCCCAGCAATCCTCCCGGAACTGGCCTCACGCCCGGAGATCGCATCGTTGACTGAGGAAATCGAGGGTGGCGGATCCCCGGAGTTAGTACAGGAAGGTGCCGAAGAGCGGCCATCCGAGCGGAACCCCTTGTGGCCGCTTGAGATGTTGAAGGCCGAAGCGGCTTTTGATGTGGAGGCTGTAGCCGAGCTTGAAAGGGCGGTGGCCTTATCCAGCCCTGGCATGATGCCTTTAGCACCCTGCTCCCAAAGTTTACTTAATAGTTACTATGGGGACCGGTTTCAGATCGCTCTACCTCCTATCCCCTCGACCGCTTGACGCCTTTCCGGCCCGGCTCCTAGACTTGTTGCATGATCCAGCCAAAATCCCACGCAATTGAAATGACCGCGCGACAAATCGATAGAAAATCTGAGGACCGCAAGGTGGAAAAATTGAAGGTGCGGCTGCGAGAGGAACAGCTAAAGCAAAAGCAGCAGCTGTGGGCGGTGCTTGCGCGGGCTAGCTAGCCTTCGGTCCCCGTTCTCTCAGGCGGCTTTGTGCGACTCCGCAACGCGCATCGCCAGCCGGTTCTCCAAGTGCTCCTTCCATTCTTTGCCACTCAGACCGCGCGGACGTTTCGTTAGGATTTTGAAGTCGCACGCGGTGCACTTGTAGATGCCGGCGGAGATCTGCTTCAGTTGTGGTTTGCCGTGCATGCTGCGAATTGTAGTCCGGATGGGCACGGAATGAAGACTTTTCATGGCGCTCTCAAATTCTCTGCTTTCATTGACTTGCATCTCGTGCCGAAGTAAGATTCCGCGCCAGTGATCGGTCAGACCATCTCGCACTACCGCGTCGTCGAGAAGCTGGGTGGTGGCGGGATGGGTGTGGTTTACAAGGTTGAGGACACCCGGCTGCATCGTTTTGTTGCCCTGAAATTCCTGCCTGAGGGCATGGCCCAGGACCAGCAGACCCTCGAACGCTTCCGGCGTGAAGCCCAATCCGCCTCGGCACTCGATCATCCCAACATTTGCATGGTGCACGAAATCGGGGAGCACGATGGTCAACCGTTTATCGCCATGCAATTCCTCGATGGCGTTACGCTGAAGCACCGCATCACGGGAAAGCCGCTCGACACTGAGACAGTGCTCGACATCGCCATCCAGGTCGCCGACGCGCTCGATGCCGCTCATACCGAAGGGATCGTTCACCGCGACATCAAGCCGGCGAACATCTTCATAACCAAGCGCGGACAGGCGAAGGTGCTGGACTTTGGGCTGGCCAAGGTGGTGGGTGCGAGAGCCAGTTCGGATGCCACGGCAGCCACGGCGGCGAGCGAAGAACACTTGACGAGCCCCGGCTCGGTCCTGGGCACGGTCGCCTACATGTCTCCGGAACAGGTTAAGGGCAAGGAACTGGACGCGCGCACCGACCTATTCTCCTTTGGCGCAGTGCTGTATGAAATGACGACGGGCACGCTGGCATTCCGCGGCGAGACAACCGGACTCATCTTCAAAGCCATACTGGACAGCGCTCCGGTGCCTCCAGTGCGGTTGAACCCGGACCTCCCGCCTGAACTGGAGCGAATCATCAACAAGGCTCTAGAGAAAGACCGTAATCTGCGCTATCAGCATGCGGCTGACGTGCGGACCGACCTGCAGCGGCTCAAGCGGGACACGCAGAGCGGATTCACGGCAGCGGCAAGCTCCGTAACGAACGTGCCTGCCAGTTCGGGCGCGGTTGCTGCGGCACCGCAGCCCGCGCAGTCGGCACCTTCCGTGACCCCACCTCCGCCTTCGGGTTCAGTTCCGGCGACGGTTTCGTCTTCTTCATCAGTCGGTGCTCCGCCGTCGGTCTCTGCGACGATCCCGAGCGGCAAACGCTGGAAAATTCTTATTCCGGCAGGCGTTGTGCTCATAGCGGCGCTGGCTGCCGCGTTCTGGCTGGGGCGCGGAGGGCGAGGTGCTGGAGGTAGTGTAGCGCAATCGGGCACACCTTCCATCGCTGTGCTTCCCTTCGTCAACATGAGTTCAGACAAGGAGCAGGAGTATTTTTCCGACGGCCTTTCCGAGGAGTTACTCAATAACCTGGCCAAGATTCCGGGACTGCGGGTAGCAGCACGTACATCTTCATTCCAGTTCAAAGGCAAGACCGAGGACTTGCGCAGCGTGGGCGAGAAACTGAACGTGAGCGCCATCCTTGAGGGGAGCGTACGCAAGGAGGGCAACCGAGTGCGGATCACGGCGCAGCTCATCAAGGCTGCCGATGGTTTTCACCTGTGGTCGGAAACCTACGACCGCGATTTGAAAGACGTTTTCGCGGTTCAGGATGAGATTGCGCGTTCGGTTGCATCCTCGTTGAAAGTCGCGCTGCTGGGAGCCAGCACTGCTGCCGATTCCCCTCAGCAGAAAAACACCGACGCGTACAACGCCTACCTGCAGGGGCGGTACTTTCTTGAGCGGCGCGACAAGGCGAACATGGAAAAGGCCATCAGCTACTACGAACAGGCCGTCAAACTTGATCCGGGCTACGCTCTGGCATGGGCGGAGTTGTCCAGGGCCCGCAGCCGTCAGGCGAACGCGGGCTACCTTCCTGTGGACGTAGGGTTTCCGAAGGCGCGTGAAGCGGCGGAGCGCGCTCTGGCGCTCGATCCGAACCTAGCAGAGGCCCATTTGGCTATGGGATACATCAAGAACAACTACGACTGGGATTGGGTGGGAGCGGACGCCTCCTTACAGCGGGCGCTCGCTCTGGAACCTGGAAATGCGATGGTTATACGGGGCGCTGCCACTCTTGCTGCCACGCTGGGCCGCTTTGAAGAGGCTCTGTCTCTGGACCGTCGGGCAGCGGAACTAGACCCACTTAGCGCGTCGACTCAGAACAATATTGGTCTCTACGCTTACCGCTCCGGTCGGCTGGATGAAGCAGTGGTGGCTTTCAAGAGGGTTCTGGAACTTAACCCGGAAGGCCCTGTTGCACATAGCTTCCTCGGTAGAGTCTATCTGGCGGAGTCCCATCCGCAGGAAGCCTTGGCCGAAATCGAGCGGGAGTCGGACACTTCCTGGCGCCTGCAAGGGCTAGCGCTGGTGTATCACGCCCTAGGACGCGAGAAGGAATCAGATGCGGCCCTAGCGGAATTAGTCTCGAAGTACCACGCGGAAAGTGCCTTCCAGATTGCCGAGGTGTACGCCTTCCGTGGGGAGTCTGACAAGGCGTTTGAGTGGCTGGAGCGTGCCTACGCCCAGCGCGACAGCGGGTTCGCGGAACTGAAAGGCGACCCGCTGCTGAAGAGCCTGGAGCACGACCCGCGCTACGCCGCGTTCCTGAAGAAGATGCGCCTGCCCACCTGAAATGGCGCTGAGTGCATCCCGACATCCCCGTCCTGAAAGAAGCCAGGGCCGAGTACGCGAAGCTGCAGTAAAAGTTGAGAACTTCTAAAAGCGACAGCCAGTGATCCGCCCTGCCTGCCGCACGTGCTCTCGCCCCGCTCCCCGCCGGCGCCCGCCCGCCGCGCCCGATCCCCACGCCCATCCAGCATGCAACGCGCACGCTCGGAGAGTCGCCCGTCCGCACGCCCCCGCGCTCCACTCATCCCGCGCCCCGCCCGCGCCCCATCCTCATCCGTCCATGGTGGGGGGACCATGCTCCGCAAAGCCAAAAAGTTTACTACTTGGTTATGTGGAGCCGTTTTTCCCGTAGCCACATCCTACCCGCCGCCGCATTGACGGGGTTAGCATAATTGGCCTAGATTGCGCACCCCCCACCCCCTTCATGCACCATTTTGTGTGCAATCGCGCGGATAACGGGAGATCCGATCCCCTGACGAGCGGCGCGCGCGTTTGGGGCGCATGGCCCCCCACCCTGGGGCGGATGAGACGTGCGGCAGGCGGCGTGCGGACGAACGCGAAAGAAAAGCGCCTAATTAGGATTCGTCGGGCCTTACGATTCGCCACGCGTTGCCACAATCATCGACTTGGAACTTCTCTTTTGCGGCTGGCTGGAAGCGCAAGGCGATACCGCGGTTCGGATCGGGCGTAAAAACGGAAGCACGCTCCTCTTGCGCTGCAACTTGCGGGGTTAGCCGGGTTAAGGGAATTAAAGTATGACTAACCCTGCTCGCTGGCCGAATGGGGGAGGTTCTCTGTGCGTGGGCTTTTCGTCGATAGTAAAATTCCCGCTGCTTGCGGAGATACGTTTCTCTAAGTACACGTGCGACGAGAGCTGTTGGAAATGACCGCGAGCTTCAACATGAAGTTCGAGAAGTCGCTCATCTCTAAGGCTCGCAAAGTTGGCCAGATTAACGCACGCGGTAACGGTGGATGCCTCATCTGAGTCCTCTCGCACACACCCGATCGGGAAAGCGCCTATTCATCAGTTGACGAGGAGAAGCCGGCTGATCGGCGGTCGGTGTCCCCAATCGAGGCGTTAGAAGACCTCGCGGAATTGTGTGGCCGTGAGAGCGCGAAGACATTGGGGCTGAGTAATGATCTCTATTCGTTAGAAACGTGTAGTTTTCTAATCGGGAGCAGAGGGAAACAGCCTCGAGCCGCTTCCGTCCTAAAAAGCGACCCTGAGAGCAAGCTGGATGATCCGCGGGCTGGAGCTGAAGGACAGGACTCTGCCAAAATTCGCATCACCGATGTTGCTGATTGGGTTATCCCGATTTGCGTGATTGAGCAGGTTGAAAATGTCTGCGCGAAACTCTACTGACTTTGATTCGGAGAAGGGAAACCGCTTACTGATTGAGCAGTCAACATTGGTCTGTCTCGGCCCACGCAGCAGATTTCGACCGACATTCCCTATGTCAGTACCGAGATCGCGGGCTAACGCTGTTGGGTCCTGTGCGCTTGGGATCGGTTGCCCGGGTTGCACGATAGCTTCGGTGAATGCTGAAGGATTGAAATAATAGCCACTAGGGACGTGGCTCGTCGCCGTTGCAAGATTCGCACCGGATGCCCATGAAGGGCGAGCTCCTGCAAGCCCGTAGAGTGAACCACCGATGGGATCAAACGTATCCACCGGCAACCCCGACATGGCCGTTACAATCCCTGAAAGCTGCCAGTTGGAAAGAGCGAGTCGGCGAATTGTGGAAGCGTGAACAAACACAGGCTCCGGCAGTATCCAAACGGCGTTGAGTGAAAAGTAGTGGGTTCGATCAAAATCTGAGAGTCCTCTATTCGCATGGGGCCCGAACTGGCTTCCCCACATGGTCCCCGTATCCAGACCGCCTCCGCGATCGATCGTCCCGTCCGTGTTTGCGCCGCCTCCGGGATTGGAGGCGTTATCGATGGATCGCGAGAAGGTATAAGACGCAGAAAACTGCAGGCGCCGGGAGAAATTCCGGCTCAAGGTCGTTTGCAAGGAATGGTAGGTCGACTGTGCAGCCGATTCGTTCAAAGCAAAAAACGCTGTGCTGATTCCCTGGAGCGGAGCACGCAATGCGGCATTTTCGTTAGTGTTGTCGGTAATTGTCTGACCCGTGATGGCGTTAATGATCGGTCGATCTGGGCTCGCGATGCGCGCTTGATTGACGTTGACGGCTCGAAACAACTTCACGCCCCGCGAGCCCACATAACCCATTTGCAGCGTCGTCCTATCGCCAAACACGTATTGCACACTGGCATTGAACTGCTGCACGTAAGGCGTGCGAGCGTTACGATCGATCACATACGCTTCGATCGCATTTCCTGTCTCGACAAGGGGGAAACCGCTGTCGGGTGGGGCCGTCGCAAACGGAGCGCTGAAGGGTTGTCCTGAAGTGTCGGAGTCCTGAAAAAAAGGCGGAGCAAAGTAACCAAGTGCGAGATACGAGAACGAACTGCGCGAGTAAAAGACTCCATAGCCGCTACGCAACGCTAGGCGACCCGAACGCAGCGGGGACCAGGCAAGACCAATCCGGGCTCCGAAGTTGTTGGGATCCACGCTCTTGACGATTCGCTTTCCTACTCTTAGCACTCCGGGCAGGCTGTATTGAGGAGGACCATTACCTGCTTGCACAATGCCCATGGCGGGCGGCCCCACTGGATATCCGTTCGAGTCCACCTGCACGCGTGGTTGATACAACGCAGGGTCGAAACCGCCAATCCGGCCATGGGAATCGTAGGGCGGCAGGTCGAGTTCGTATCGCAGCCCCAGGTTCAAGGTGACCTTGGGAGATACTTTCCAGTCATCCTGAACGAACAGGTGATAGTTCTCGGCGATTGTGTCTCGATCCGTCAAGCCAGTGCCGAGATGGGCAAAACCACTGGTACCTAAGTATTGCGAGACGCCGGTATTACCAACAAGAAAATCCCGAAAGGTCGGAAAATCGATTTCTCCGTACGAAAAGACTGCTGCCCGTGCGTGCCATGCGGAGTGCTGGATTTCACCGCCAAGCCGGATGTCATGCTTCCCACGCTGCAAGGACAGAGTATCGGCGAACGAGAACAAGGATACATGCCCTGTGTAGGTGATGTCGGAGGTCCCGATCGATCCAGCTCCTTCATCTCGCCCCAGAAGGATTAACGGCAATCCGGGATACTGTGCGGCCGTCGACCGCTGCAGGCCAATCGACGAGTCCTGTAGAGATTCCTGAGGCACTTCGTCATGGCGGAGAAAGCTGTAACCGAAACGCGCTTCGTTCACGGTCACCGGGCTGAAGGTATGAATTCCCTGCACGGAGAGCACGCGGTTATCCACATTGATCTGCGTACCGAAGCCGGGCAGGCTCGAAGGCACGCCGAAGTTCGACCCAGAGAGCGCACTGAATAAGGGTGCGCGTGCAAAAAAGAATTTCGCACTCATCAGATCTCTTGGGCCCGGTCGGTACTCCAGATTGGTGTTGAACTGCTCCTCATGGTAGGTGGACAGTGCTGTGCCGGTCACCAGCCCATCTGATGTCTGAGGCGTGGGGATCAGAAACTGACCGTTGGGCAGTCTGAAGTTAAGAAGTTGCAGGGAAATCGGATCGATTGAGGCCACGTCGAAGGCACTCATCAGCGTCGCGGCCGAGCGATCGTCAGTTAAGCCGGGGGCGATGAGCAAATTCTTGTATAGGCTCTGATCCGTGGCGCCGTTGGCTTCCCGGGTTCCTTGGTAGGAAGCAAAGAAGAACGCACGATCCGTGCGCAAAGGTCCGCCTAAGGTAGCGCCGTAGACATTACGGCGCATCAGCGGTCGCGGATCCCCCGCAGACTTCAGATTGGCATCGTTGGCGTCCAGTATCTCGTTGCGAAGGTACTCGTAAGCGCTCCCATGCAGTTTGTTGCTGCCACTCTTCGTTATCACTTGCACGTTGCCGCCACCGCCTGCCACCGATGCATCGTAAAGCGACGTCTGAACGTTCACATCGCTGAGGGTTTCGGGTGCAGGAACTGCAACGTCGGCGAACACGTGCAGTACTACGTCTCCGGCGTCGATGCCATTAATCCGATAGCTGTTCTGATTCACTCGCAGCCCATTCACTGACACATTCGGTGAGTTGCGTCCGATCGCGTTGTTGTTGGTCAGGGGCGCACTCACACCCGGCGCGAGGGTGAGCAACTGCAGGAAATTAAGTGTCGGAAGCGGAAGGGCTTCCAGCGTTTGGGGGGCGAGCCTTGACGAGAGTTCGGCGCTATCGGTGCGCACCAGTGGTGGCACGTCCCCCACCGTCATCGTGACGTTCCCGGTGGCAACTTGCAACATAGCATTGACAGTTATAGTTTCAGCCGAGCCGACAATGACGTCCGCGAACTGTTCCGGCGTGAACCCCGCCGCCTGAATATTTACTTCGTAACGCGCCGAGGGAAGCTGCAGAACGGAGAAGTTGCCCGAGCCATCCGTTTGCACAGAACGCCTGTCGGCTGTCGCAGGATTCTCGATCGTGACGCTTGCTCCCGCGATAACGGCGCCTTGGGGGTCTTTCACCGTCCCACTGATGCGCCCGGTGGTCTGTGTCTGGGAGACTGCGCACATACCCATTGCAAGTAGCAGGCAACTGAAGACGATGGCCAGGCGGGTACTTTGCAATTAGCACCTTTTGCGATCTCAACAATGAAAATGCCGTGTCGAGCCCAGAATCAACAGATACTTCAGTGCAGTTATTGCGGCAGCCCCACGCGGCGGAGCAGATCCGCGAATCTGGGATCCGAGCGCAGCGGTTTCCAGTCCGGGTCTGCGTTGAGGGCGACCAAGAATCCGTCCCGTTCAACATAGCCCTTCTCCAACCACTTGAAGGCATTGTTCGTGTCGCCGAGGCGAGTGTAGACACCGGCCACCACCACGGGCGACGCACCTACGGTCTGCAGATTCTCCAAGTCCTTTGCCCACACCCTCAGCATAGCTTGTATTCCACCCTTCGCATACGCCCGACCAAGGGGACCCGCCAGTTCGGGGTGTCCATAACAAGCCACGGTCCGTTGAAGTTCCGGAACCGCATCGCGGTAGCGTCCAGTGTGCAAGTAAGCGTCAAATAGGTAAATATGGGCGTCTCCTCGGTTCGGGTGGAGGGCGACCACCCTCTGAGAAATTTCAACGACTCGAGCGTACTGCCCGCGGAGGTTGTAACCGTCCGCGAGATGATCGTTGTCAGGGTCGAGTTCCTGCGCACGCAGCTCCTCGCGATTTCCCTCCTCGAGGCGACCTCGTGTATCCAAAAACCAACCATAGAAATCGTGCGCCATTGCGCTATTGGGATCCGATTCAATTGCGCGCCGGAACTCCTGTTCGGCACCAGTGAAATCCCAGTCGTGAAGCTGCTTAAACCTCGCCATCCAAAGATGTGCTTCGGCAAGTTCGGGATCGAGAGCCAGTGCCTTATCGAGCGCGTCTTTTACGATGGCAACATCCTGCGGCATTGGCGAAACAAAATGAATGTGCGCTCTCGCCAGTCCCACATAAGCGCGAGCAAAGGTAGGGTCCTGACGGATGGCCTCCCGATAATACTCCGCCGCTTTGGAGCTCTCTTCAAAGCTGGAGCCCCCGCCGACACTGTCTTCGTAATACTTGCCTTTGAGGTAAGCTTCGAGAGTTGACTGATCTACTCGCCGAGGTTCTCTCAGCCGTTGCCGTTCGCCGGCCGTCGTCTCGAGCCGAATATGATCGGCAATGTCGCGCGCAACCGTGCTCTGCAAGGCAAGAGAGTCTTTGAAATCACGATCGTAACTTTGCGCCCAGAGGTGCGTTTCCTGTGGCGCATAAACCAACTGTGCGTTGACCCTTACCTGACCGCCAACTCGCTGCACCGATCCTTCCACTACTCCGTCCACACCGAGTTCCTGCGCAATTTCCGGCACGGTCTTTTTGGTGTCCTTGTACTTGTTCGTCGAAGTGTGAGAAATCACACGCACACTGCGGATCTGGGACAGAGAGGTGATCAACTCATCGGTCATCCCATCAGCAAAATAATCCTGGGATGGATCGCCAGAGAGATTCTTCAGCGGCAAGACGGCGAGGGAATGAATCTGAGGAACGCGGGTGCGAGCCCAGACCCGCTCGCGCAGGTCACCAACAGTCAGAGCCGCCACTAGGCCCATGACAGTCAAGGCACTTCCGATTCCGAGCGTCCAGATCAAATTTGTGCGCCTAGTTCGGACCCCACCCCTAACCGATTCCGCTGGCTGGGGCTCCAGTCGTGCATGAAAGCTGTTCACGGGGGTAACCGGCGTTATCAATCTGTACCCCCGCTTAGCAATGGTTTGAATTACCTGCGGTTCTTTCGCGTCATCTTTGAACACTTGCCGCAACTCGAAAATCGAGCGAGTGAGGACCCCTTCCCCGACAAAGGTGTCGGGCCAGACTGTTTGCAGGATTTGCTCTTTGGAAACGGGCTCGCCGGCGTGCTCGGCCAAACACACGAGCACTGACATCAACTTTGGCTCCAATTGAACCGTGGTGCTGTCGCAGGAAACAGTGTTTAGGCTGGGTTGGACCAGCCACGCGCCCAATCGGAAGTCCCCGTCCACGACCTCCCCCCTTAGCCAGCTGATCGGGGCGGATTATACCCCAGTTCAGGACCGCGAAAAATCTGTTCCATAACGAGAACCTAGGCGAAACCTAAGCTTTCCTTAAGGACTTCCTGTTGCCGAACGCACATCTTCGGGCGAAGTGGCGCTTGGGCACACGAACACATCGGAAGATGTGCCGTTCGCCTATTCGAGACCCGAAAATCAAATGCTCGAATTACCCAGATCAGGAGGAGCTCTCTATGTATAGAAGGACATTAGCCGCATTATTGATGGGGTTAAGTTTGAGTGCCATGGCACTCGCCGCCCCGAAATGTAGTCCCTTCACGGTGGCTGGATCTTATGTTCGTCAGGTACCGCCGTACATCGATCAACTCACGCTGGGCATCGATGGTACAGTGTATGCGTTTTCGAGCGCGGCATTTCACTTGATTCTTGAGGGAACTTCGATTCCGGGGATTGGCAGTTGGACTTGTCTCAAGGACGACACGGTACTGGTAACGACCATTGATTCTGGGTACCTCAACAATTTCGGCGACATTCCCCAGCCGGGCCTGCCATTGGACATCTACATTTCTGACAATTTCAGAGTTACACGCAAGTTTTCTGTTCTAGATGGCAACACGCTCCAAGAGACAGAACGGATTGTTACGCGCGTTTCTTTGTCAGATGATCCATTTGGTCCTGGAGTGCTTGGTGGCAGTTCTTGCATGCCGTCGGGAAAGCCTTGTGCTGCAGCTCCATATAGGAGGATTAAACCTCAAGTCGCAGATATACCCTGAGCAACGTGCTTCCCAGCGGGCCCGAGCTTGTTGCTCAGTCCATAGATTGGCATCTCTGCATTCCCTGGTGCTCTCAAGTGTGACTTCCGTCGGCTGAGTCGGGCGTTTCAGCCGATGATCTCGCCTATGACCTCAGCCAGCTACAGGGAAAAAGCGGAACTGCCAAGGCTAAAGACCAGCTGTTTGGCGTTACAAGTCCCGGCAAAAGACCGCCGGGAACCTTCTTCTCCGGAATTCGTAGTGCGTTTGCTTTCTTCATAGGAGTGTACGATGAAGTCTTGTCGTCCGATAGTGGTTCTTCTTCTCCCATTCATGCTTCTTACTGTGGGCTGCGGCGGCGGGTCAAGTTCTCCGCCCCCGCCTTCACTGTCCATTGCTACAACATCGTTGGCAAACGGAACGGTCTTGTTTCCTTATAGCCAGACGATTCAGGCACAGGGTGGGGTTGCGCCGTTTACATGGGCCGTAAGCTCGGGAACCCTACCTCCCGGCATATCCCTGCTCAACGGGTTGGGAAATTCAGCAACCGTGTCCGGCATGCCCAACACTGCTCAAGCAAGCGTAGATTTTGCGATACAGGTTGCGGACGCGAAACAGCAAATAGCAAGCAAGTCGTACACGATCGCCATCAACAGCACAGGTTCCGCTGCTTTACAGGAAGTTCAGGGGGTACAAGTTCCGGCGGGTACTTTGGAGATTCAAGGGTTGAGTGCTGGAGCATTCA
>Ga0306920_100009830_pt1 | contig 12790 bp, 12 predicted proteins | sample flu12Cox44000170_FD_204666 | JGI IMG/M metagenome (GOLD analysis project Ga0306920, IMG submission 204666) | Lab enrichment of tropical soil microbial communities from Luquillo Experimental Forest, Puerto Rico - flux4day.12C.oxic.44.000.170 (v2)... | ecosystem: Environmental > Terrestrial >...
CGGATGGATTCCTCAGATACACGGGTGATCCCCACACACCGCTGGTTTCCTCAACGTAGGTTGCGTTGCTCTCGAAATTGGCGGCGGACTGGGCACCAACTGCTACGCAATCGCTCACAGTCGGACATGAGATGGAGTTCAACTCAATGCCGCTGTTGCCTGAGAGCTGTGATACTTCCAATGGACTGCCAACAATCCCGGTACCGCTATGGAATGTGTCGACAACTGAATGAACCGCCTGGGGGATGGAATCCGTCAGGTACTGACCAAGTAGTTGACACGTCGATCCAGAAGGTCTGCATGTCGCCGAAACGAAGCTCGACTCCGCCGGACTTGTACCCGCATCTGCGGGAACCGGCAGCTCAACTCCCCTCGCCCACACTCCGGACGATTCAACGGCGTAGAAACTCTCTGTCTGAGTCGAGCTAATGCGATAGGCACCGACTGCGACACAATTGCCGGCGCTGAAGCATGACACCGCGTTCAGGTCCGAAAACGTGTAGTCCGGTGCATTGACCGGGGCCAGGATTGGCGTCGCAGTCCATGTCCCGGTGTTGAAGTCTTCTGCCATCGCGTGGGGTAGGCCAATTGTGTCGGCGTACTCGCCAACTGCGGTGCAATGACCCGATGAGGCACAGTCGATTCCGAATCCAAGGGCGTCGTGCAGTGGACCAGCCTGGATCGGGACGGGAAGAACCGCCGCAATCGGCGTCGAAGTTGAGGCGAACGCGATGAGGGGAGCTACAAAGATCGACGCGATGAGGATCACCGAGGTCACCCCCATCGACATCACTGCCTGCTTCGCTCGCCGGATCTGTATCGGTTGGGAACCCACCGGTATCCACCTTTCTCGCATCAGCCGGACGAGCCTACGCGTATCCATGATCAGAGACAGACGGAGCCGTCCTTTCGGTTCGGAGTTGGGATCGCTTGTCAACATGTAGCGTCCACGCCTGATGTACAGGCTGAAGCCGATGGTTCGGCATTTGGTTGGCCACGTCATCAGGCGCCTTCGCGACATCGCTGCGGATGCAGGATTGGTCGGCGAAGGTGACGATGTTGCAAGCCGCTTTGGTCGATTCGGTAGTGGTAGCGCACTTCTCTTCCCGCAAGGGGTGATATTCAACGAGCAGTACATATTCATCGGAAGAGGAACGTTGGTCGGACCCGGCGTCTGCCTGACGGCGGGCATGGGTCCGGGCCAAGCAATGCTGACGAATCCAGTTGTCTCAATTGGAGATCGATGTGTAATTGGAAGGGGCAGCCACGTCATCGGTCATTGGTCGATCGAGATCGGCGATGACATTCAGACAGGGCCGTACGTCTACATCACCGACCAGAACCATGGTTACGAGGATCTCAATGTTCCCGTCGGCCTCCAGCCGACGAAGGAAGCGGCTGTGCGGATCGGCTCCGGCAGCTGGCTTGGGGCGAATTGTGTGATCCTGCCGGGAACGGATCTCGGCAGGTGCTGCGTTGTGGCCGCAGGCGCGGTGGTGCGGGGCTCGTTTCCTGATCACACGGTTGTGGCCGGTGTACCGGCCCGAGCAATACGGGAGTTCAAGGACGGGGAGTGGCGACGTCCGAAGGGGTGACTTCCAACAAAGGTCGGCAGCGCATCCTCGGGCTCGATCTCCGACCACTCCGAGCGTCTAGGGACTATCGGAGACTCTTCGTTGCCGGGTTCGTCGGCAACATCGGCGCGCAGGGCACGTACGTCGTCGTGCCCTACCAGATGAAGATCTTGACCGGCTCGGTGCTCAAGGTCGGTCTTCTCGGGGTCGTTGAGATCATCCCGCTGATCGTCTGTGGACTTCTCGGCGGCTCGCTCGCCGACTCCGTGGACAAGCGGACCATGATCCTGACGACCGAGGCGGTGATGCTTCTGGGGACCCTCGCGCTGGTCGCCAACGCCCTCCTCTCGCATCCACAGATCTGGGTGCTCTTCGTCACAGCGGCCATCTTTGCGGGGGCGGATGGCCTGCAGCGGCCATCGCTCGACGCGATCGTGCCTCGACTCGTGCCGCACGACCTGCTCGTGGAAGCCTCGTCGCTCTCGACGTTCCGATGGACCTTCGGTTCGATCGTTGGACCGATCGCAGGTGGGACCGTGGCGGTGGCGATCGGCCCTGCCGCTTGGTACGTCGTCGACGCCCTCACCTTTGCGGTGACGCTCACGTGTTTTCTCTTGATCGCCTCGTCGCCACCCAGTCGCGCCAGCCGTCCGGATCTGCGACACGTGCTTGATGGCTTTGGGTATGCCATCAGTCGCCGTGACCTCCTGGGGACGTATCTCATCGACTTCTCGGCGATGCTCCTCGCCTTCCCCGTGGCGCTCTTCCCATTCATCGCCGAGCGGTTCCACGAGCCCTTCGCCCTCGGCCTGCTCTACGCCGCGCTCCCGATCGGCGCGCTTCTCGCGACGTTGACCTCGCGCTGGACCGTCAGGGTTCGCCACTACGGACGTGCGATAGCCGTCGCTGCGGCCGTCTGGGGACTCGCGGTCGCAGTGTTCGGTCTCGCCCGAGGACTCTCCCTGGCGCTGATCATGCTTGTTGTCGCAGGCGGCGCCGACGCGATCAGCGGGATCTTCCGCCAGACGATGTGGAACGCGTCGATCCCCGACGAGGTCCGTGGTCGGATGGCTGGTATCGAGCTTCTCAGCTACTCGACCGGCCCGGAGCTTGGACAGCTCCGAAGTGCGCTCGTCGCCTCTGCGACGTCCCTTCGGACGTCGATCGTCTCCGGTGGGCTGCTGTGCGCTGCATCGAGCGCCGTCCTCACGGTTCTCTTGCCGACGATGTGGCGGTTCGATGCAGCAGCCGACCCGAACGTCGCAGCGGTCCGGGCCGAGCGCGCGGCGAGGGGCGGTGCGCGCAGCTGAGGCTGCCGCCGGGTTGCGGACCCGACGTACAGTCGCGGCGTGACGACCGAGGACGACAACACCGATGTGGGCCATCGCCTCCTGATCACCGTCTCCGGCCAGGACCGTCCCGGCGTCGCCGCGGCGCTCTTCGATGCCCTCCGCGGCGTCGACGCAACGGTCGCGGACATCGGTCAGATCACCATCCGCGGCCACCTCGTCCTCTGTGTCGAGCTCCAGTGCGGCGCCACGATCTCGCCCGGATCCGTCCGACGGACGGTGCTCGCCTCTGAGCTCGGAGGCGACGACCGACTCTCAGTTGGCGTGACGGAGGCGACCGAGGAGCCAATCGGAGCGTCGGGCCGACGGCTCCTCGTGACGCTGATGTCTCCCTCGGTCACGGCGGAGGCGATCGCCGGGGTCTGCGCCGCGGTCTACGAGGCCGGCGGCAACTGCGAGCGGATCGTTCGTCTCGCGACCTACCCCGTCCAGAGCTACGAGCTCGTCGTCCTCGGGGCGGACCACGAGCGGCTGCGCGCCTCGCTGGCGACCGAGTCGTCGCGTCTCGGCCTCGACCTCGCCGTGCAGCGCGCCGGGCTGCACAGACGGGCCAAGCGCCTGGTCGTCCTTGACGCCGACTCGACGCTGCTCACGACGGAGGTGATCGATCAGCTCGCCCGCGAGGCGGGCCGATCGAGCGAGGTCGCAGCGATCACCGACTCGGCCATGGCAGGGGGTCTCGATTTCGTCGAGGCGCTGAAGCGACGCGTCGCCCTCCTTGCCGGGCTGTCAGTGGATCGGCTGCATCGGGTGGCCGAGCATCTCGATCTCGCACCCGGGGCACGCACGCTCGTGCGGACGCTCCGCACGCTCGGCTTCTCGACTGCGGTCGTCAGCGGCGGGTTCCACGAGGTGCTCGACCCGGTCTGCCACGAGCTCGGCGTGGACAGGGTGGCGGCGAACCACCTCGGGGTCCACGAGGGGGTCCTCACCGGCGAGGTCGTCGGTCCGATCGTCGACCGGTCAGGGAAGGCGTCCGCGTTGCGGCGGTTCGCCGCCGAGCTCGGCGTGCCGATCTCCCAGACGGTTGCGGTCGGCGACGGCGCGAACGACGTCGACATGATCTCGATCGCCGGGCTCGGCATCGCCTTCAACGCACGACCCGTCCTTCGGGATGCCGCTGACGCCGCCATCACGGTGCCCTACCTCGACGCGGTGCTGTACCTGCTGGGGATCCCTCGAGAGGAGATCGAGGCCGCCGAGCACGCCTCCGTCGTTCGTCTCGACCGGGATGAGACAGAATCGCTGGGTTAGTCTCACCCCGGGAGGGGTTCGGGTGCGAGCGACGATCGACCACCACCGCGGTCAGGGCCATCCACGGTTTTCCATCTCGGTCGAGGCGGGCTGATGCCGCACGAACCCGTGACCGACTTCGCGATCGACTTCGACCACACCGACCCGACCTGGGTCAGGGACCCCTATCCCATCTTCGAGGACCTGCGCGGACGTTGTCCGATCGCCCACTCCGACCGCTACGGGGGGACGTGGCTCCCGGTCCGGCACGCCGACGTGAGCGCGATCGCCAACGACCACGACCACTTCACGAGCAGGGCGATCCTCGTCACCGAGGGGCGACCCGGTCCGCAGGCGCCGCCCGCGCCGATCGGCGTGGCGCCGCCGATCACGTCTGACCCGCCGTTCCACCAGATCGCCCGCCGGCTGCTCCTCCCCGCGTTCTCGCCGAAGGCGATCGCCCAGCTGGAGGGGTTCACTCGCTCGCTCTGCTCGCAGCTGCTCGACGACGCGGGGTCCACGACCCAGCTCGACGGCGCCGTGGACTACGCCCAGCACATCCCCGTGGGCGTGATCGCCCGCATGCTCGGGTTCCCGCCAGAGGACGGTGACGTGTTCCGGGCGTTCGTCCACACGATCCTCGAGAGCGTCGACCTCCCGTTCGAGGAGCGGATCGAGCGGTTCGGCCCGATCGAGGCGTACTTCATCGCCCAGGTGGAGGACCACCGCGCGAACCCCAGGGAAGACCTGACCTCGTTCCTCCTGGAGGTGGAGATCGAGGGCCAGCGCCTCGGCGACCGGCACGTCTTCGGCACGATGGTGCTCCTGCTCGCCGCAGGCATCGACACGACCTGGTCGGCGATCGGTGCGTCCCTGTGGCACCTCGCCACGCACGAGGCTGACCGGCGGCGCCTCGCATCCGATCCGGCGCTCCTTCCCATCGCGATCGAGGAGCTCCTGCGCGCCTACGCCCCTGTCACGATGGCGCGGCTCGTGAAGGAGGACTTCGAGTTCCAGGGCTGCCCGATGCGCAAGGACGAGTGGGTGCTGCTCAGCTTCCCCGCGGCGAACCGCGACCCGGCGGCGTTCGATCGGGCCGGAGAGGTGGTCCTCGATCGCGAGGTGAACCGCCACCTCGCGTTCGGGCTCGGCATCCATCGCTGCGTTGGCTCCAACCTTGCTCGCATGGAGCTGCGCGTGGCGCTCGAGGTCTTCCTCGGACGACACCCCGAGTTCTCGCTGGCTGACCCCGGCGCGGTGACCTGGTCTCGTGGCCAGGTCCGCGGCCCACGGGTGCTCCCCCTCGCGATCGGGTGACCGCGCGTGGCCGGCGACCCCGAGCGGGTCGCGTTGGTTCCGCCGACCCGACCGCTGCGCGTCACGCGGAGGGCGCGGCGGGGCGCTCCCGCGCGACGAGGGTGTCCAGGACGTCGGCGAGGGTGACCCCCGAGGCCCGGATCGCGACGAGCACGTGGAAGAGCACGTCGGCCGCCTCCTCGGTGATCTCGCCCGCCTCGCCGGCAGCGATCGCGACCGCGAGCTCGGTCGACTCCTCGCCCAGCTTCTTGAGACGGAGGTTGCGGTCGGCGAGCAGGGCGGCGACGTAGCTGCCGGGATCCGCGTCGCCGCCGGCGCGCCGCTCGATGAGCCTGTCGAGCCTGCCGAGCACGCCGGCTCGGTCAGCGTCGATGAAGCAGCTGCGGGTGCCCGTGTGGCAGGCGGGGCCCTCGGTGTGGACGACGGCGAGCACCGCGTCGCGGTCGCAGTCGGCCGCGAGCGCGGCGACGTGCTGGACGTTCCCGGACGTCGCTCCCTTGTGCCACATGCCGCGGGTGCGGCTCCGGTAGTGCAGCTCGCCGGTCTCGAGGGTCGCGCGGAGCGCCTCGCGGTCGGCGTGGGCGACCATGAGCACGGCCCCGTCGGTCGCGTCCACCGCAACGACCGTGACCACTCCGCCGCCCTTCTCGAAGTCGAGCGCGTCGACGTCGATCGTCGTCACGTCGGCGGTCCCGCGTCGCGCACGCGCAGCCCGGCGTCCGCCATCGCCTCCTTCAGGCCGGCGACGGTGAGCGACCCGTCGTGGAGCGCGCCCGCGAGCAGCGCGGCGTCGGCGCCGGCGTCGAACGCCGCGATGACGTGCTCGGCGGTGCCCGCGCCACCCGACGCGATGATCGGGACGGTGACGGCGTCGCGGACCTCGCGGATCAGTGCGAGGTCGTAGCCGTCGCGGGTGCCGTCGCGGTCCACGCTCGTGAGGAGCACCTCGCCGGCACCGCGGTCCACGCACTGGGTCACCCATGCGACCGCATCGAGGCCGGTGCGCTCCGTCGCCATCCGGGTCCGCACCTCCCAGGACCCGTTGACAGCCGCGGCGTCGACGTTCGCGACGACGCACTGGGCGCCGAACGCCTCGGCGACCTCCGTGATGAGCTCGGGCCGGTCGACCGCGGGCGAGGTGAGGCAGACCTTGTCCGCGCCCGCGTTGAGCGCGGCGCGGGCCTCGTCGAGGGTGCGGATCCCGCCCCCGATCACGAGCGGCACGAAGACCTCGGCCGCGGCGGCTGCCGCGACGTCGAGGACGGTCCCCCGGCCCTCGGTGGAGGCCGCGACGTCGAGGAGCACGAGCTCGTCGATCCCGTCGCGCTCGTAGCCGGCCGCCATCGCGACGGGGTCGCCCAGCTCCTTGAGGTCCTCGAACCGCGTGCCCTTGACGGTGCGGCCGTCGCGGACGTCGAGGCAGGCGATCAGCCTCGCGGACGGCATCAGGCGCCGACCTCCCAGCGCACCGCGCCCTTCGTCGAGAAGACGGCGCCGTGGTCCTGGAGCGCCGCGCGCAGCGAGAGGCCGAGCCCCTTCATGGCGGCCTCGGTGACGTGATGCGGGTCGGTCCCGCGGACGACGACCACGTGGACGGTCGCGGCCGCCGACGTCGCGAGGCTCCGCAGGAGATGGTCGAAGGCGCCGTCGGGGAGCGCGCCGCCCCAGTAGCCCCGACCCCCGAGGTCGACCGCGACCGTCACCAATGCGTCGTCCATCGGGACGGTCGCCGCTCCGTACCGCGCGCAGGTCGCCGGCGTGGCCTCGAGCAGCGCGCGGCCGAGCGCGATGGCCACGTCCTCGGTCACGTGGTGCGCGAGGTCGCCGGTCGCGACGAGCTCGAGGTCGATGCCGCCGTAGCGGGCGAGGGTCGTGATCATGTGGTCGACGAGCGGCTCGCCGGTCGAGACCGACACCTTCGGGTCGCTGGCGCCGACGCTGAGCGTCACCGTGACGTCGGTCTCCTCGGTGATGCGTCGCACGGTGGTCATGGCAGCAGCTCCTCGCTCAGGCCCCCGTCACCGGGGGCACCGGTGTACAGCGCGGTGCCGACGACGACGGCGTCGACCCCGCACGCGCGAAGCGCGGCGAGGTCGGCCGCGGTGCCCACGCCCCCGGCATACCCGAGCCGGTGGTCCGTCGCGCCGCGTGCGGTCCGGGCGAGCGCGAGGTCCGGCCCGTCGCGGGTGCCCTCGACGTCGACCGCCGTGACCACGACCTGGAAGAGGTCGAGGCCGATCGCGGCGCCGATGGCCTCCGACTGGTCGGGGCCACCCGCCGAGGTCCAGCCATGGGTCGTCACGCGCGTGCCGCGCACGTCGACCGCGAGCGAGATCCGTCCGGGGTACGTGGCGGCGATCTCAGCCAGCCACGCCACGTCCTCGACGGCACGGGTCCCCACGAGGGCCGACCTCGCGCCCGTCTCGAGCACGGCGGCGACGGAGTCGCCGTCGCGCAGCCCCCCGCCCACGTGCACGTCGAGCCCGTCGAGCGCGCAGATCGCCGCGGCGAGCGGCGCGTTCGACCCGCCTCCGACCGCGGCGTCGAGGTCGACGACGTGGAGCTCGGTGGCGCCACGCGCACGCCACGACCTCGCGACCTCGACCGGGTCGTGCAGGCGGACGAGCTCGTCGTCGAACGCCCCGCCGCGGAGCTGGACGCAGCAGCCGTCGCGCAGGTCGATCGCCGGGACCACGATCACGGTGACACCTCGTCGAGGAACGCGTGGATCATCGCAACGCCGCGCGCCGAGCTCTTCTCGGGGTGGAACTGGACGCCGAGGACGTTGGCGTGCCGGAGGACGGCGGGGAACGGCTGGTGCTCGACGCGCGAGGTCGCCGTCACGCGGTGCAGCCCATCCTTCGGGCAGGCGAAGGAGTGCGCGTAGTAACCCCAGACGAGCCCCGACGCCTCGAGCGCGGGCTCGCCCGTCGTCGGCGTGACCACCTCCCAGCCGATGTGCGGGAGCCGCCGTGCCTGGAGGCGGCGGACGGTGCCGGGGACCACACCGAGGCCGTCTCGCTCCCCCTCCTCGGACGCGTCGAAGAGGAGCTGGGCGCCCAGGCAGATCGCGAGGCACGGCTTCCCGCCGTCGAGCGCTGCCGCGAGCGTCCTCGTGGCGCCGCCGAGCCGTGTCATCGCCGGGTCGAAGGCGCCGACGCCGGGGAGGACGACGACGTCTGCTGCGCACAGCGCCTCGACGTCCCCCTCGAGGGTGACCTCGCCGCGGCCCGACAGCGCCTTGGCGAGCGAGTGCAGGTTGCCCGCACCGTCGTCGAAGATCGAGATCCTCATCGTCGCTCGCCGACGATCGCTGCGAGGGCCTCCTCGAGCTGGGGCCTCGGTCCGATCGTGATCCGCAGCAGGTCGCCGAAGACCGGGAGCGCCGTGTAGGCGCGAACGAGCACGTCCGCCTCGAGCAGGCGGTCGCGCAGCGCGGCGGCGCCCTCGACGAGCACCGCCACGAAGTTCGCCTGTGAGTCGAGGACCTCGAGCCCGGCGCCGCGCAGCTCATCGGCGAGCCATCTCCGCAGCGACCGGACCTCTGCGACCCGGGCGTCGACCCATGCGCGGTCCTCGCGCAGCGCGCCCGTCGCCACCGCCTCGGCGACGCCCCCCACCTTGTAGGGACCCCTCGAGGTCGTGATGGCCGCGATCGTCTCCACGTCTCCGATGGCGTACCCGACGCGCAGCCCCGCGATCCCGAAGACCTTGGAGAGGGTGCGGACCACCACGAGGTTCGGGTGCGCGTCGAGCAGCCCGGTCGCGTCGGCGTCGGCGAAGTCCGCGTACGCCTCGTCGAGCAGCACGACGGCGTCGGTGCCGGCGAGGAGGGCGCGGAGCTGGGTGAGCGCTGCCGGGGTGCCGGTCGGGTTGTTTGGGGCGCACACGTAGTAGAGGTCGGCTCCGGTCCCGAGGATCCCGTCGACGTCGAGCGCGCCGTCTCGGCGAAGCGGCACCCGGGCGATCGCCAGCTCGTTCACCGCGGCGAACGTCGGGATGACCGAGAAGGTCGGGACCGGCACGCCGATCGTCGACCCGGCGTCGCAGCACGCTCGCATCGCAGAGTCGAGCACGTCGTCGGAGCCGCACCCCGTCACGACGCGAGCCGGGTCGACGCCGTGCCGGGCGGCCACGGCCTCGCACAGGGCGTCCGCGTACGGGGTCGGGTACCTCGAGAGCTGCGCGTCGGAGAGGGCGGCGAGCGTCCCCCGCACCGAGGGCGCCGGGCCCCACAGCGAGGTGTTGTCGGAGAGGTCGACCCGGGTCGGCGGGCGCAGCGGCTGGTAGCGGGCGAGCTCGGCGATCGCCGCGGTGCGGCCGGCGCCGGTCACGGGATGAACCGCTCGATGCGCGTGACGACGATCCCCGTCGCGCCGATCCCCTTCAGCGCCGTGATGGTCGTCGAGACCGCGGAGAGCGCGACGACCGCCTGGACCGCGACGAGCTCGCTCCCGTCGAGCAGCTCCACGACGTCCGGCCCGCCGACCCCCGGCAGGATGTCGCGGACCGAGGCCAGCCGTGCGCGCGGGACGTTGGCCATCAGGTAGCGCTGGTTGCGGGCCTTGACGACCGAGGCGAGCGCGATCACCAGGTCGTCGAGCCTGGCGCGGAGCGCCTGCCCGTCGACACCGTCCGGTCGCGCGACGAGCCGTGCGCTCGAGGCGAGGAGGGTCGCGACCTCGTGAAGCTGGTTCGCGCGCAGCGTCGAGCCGGTCGCGACGAGGTCGACGATGAGGTCGGCGACGCCGAGGCGGGGCGTGACCTCGACCGCCCCGGAGACCTCGACGACCTCGGCGGCGATCCCGGCGTCGGCGAGAAACCTGCTCGTGAGCCGCGGGAACACCGTCGCGATCCGCGCCCCCGGGGGCACGTCGGCCAGCGACCCGACGCCGGCGCTCGCCGGGGCCGCCAGCACCAGCCGGCACGGTGCCAGCTCGACGTCGAGCAGCATCTCGAGGTGCCGGCCAGACTCGCAGACGAGGTCCCACCCCGTGATCCCCACGTCCGCGGCCCCGTCGGCCACGAACTCGGGGATGTTCCCCGCGGCGACGAAGACCGCCTCGTACCCCTGGCCGAGCGTCGCCTGGAGCGCGCGCGTCCCGAGGTGGCTGCGTGGGTCGAGACCGGCGTCGACGAGCAGCTGCAGGGCGCCGTCCGCGATCACGCCCTTGTTCGGGATCGCGACACGGACAGGGTTCACGGTGGCCTCCAGGTGGTCGGCGAGCGCGACGGTCGGCGGGGTGCGGTGGGTGCCGGTCGGCGGTCAGCGCGGCGATCGGCACCGATGGGCGCCCTGATGGACGCCGATCCAGGCGCTCGGGGTGCCGCCCTCGCACATCGGAGCCAGTTCACCTGATGGGTTGGGCCGCGTCAAGGTCGTCCGCGAGCGCGGTCGCGCGGCCGTGGTCCGGGGTGCGAGCCTCAGACCACGAGTGCGTCGCGAAGGGCGTGCAGCGACCGATCGGTCATGCCGGCGGGCCCGACGAGGTACGCCTCCACGCCGCCGTGCGCGTCGTCGAGGTACGTCAGCGCGTCGGCCATCGCCCAGCGCGGCGTCGAGAGCAGCCCGCGAGCCACGTCCGGGTCGACCCCATGGGCGACGAAGGTCGCATGGACCTCCTCGAGGCGAGCGGCGTGGATCGCGGTCCCGGGCTTCGCGGCGTACTCGTCGAGGACCAGCGAGCGCTCGACCCCGAGCGTCGAGAGGAGGAGCGCGATCGCGAGCCCGGTCCTGTCCTTGCCGCCCGCGCAGTGGACGATGGCGGGGAGCGCGCCGCGGCGCGAGAGCACCGTGAGCGCCTCGCCGAACCTCGGGGCGCCGCTCATGAGGAGCGCGACATAGAGGTCGCGCAGGAACCGCTCGGCGGTCTCGCGGCCCTCGATCGCCCGAACGAACGCGAACTCGTCGCCGGTCACCCGCTCCTGGACCGCCACATGGATCGAGGGGATCGGACCGGGCTGCTCCTCGCGCTCACTGGCGGTCCGCAGGTCGATCACCGTTGCGATGCCGAGCGCCGCGACGGCATCGCTCCCGTCGTGGGTCAGCCGGTGGAGCGAGTCGGCGCGGTAGACGCGTCGGGTCGCGACCCGCCTGCCGTCACCGACGGGGAGACCGCCCACGTCGCGGACGTTGACGAGCCCGTCCAGCTCGATGAAGTCGAAGGCGCCGTCAGCCATGCGAGTGTCGCGACCGCGTCGAGGATGGCTGCCCCCGGTCCGCAGAGGTCACGTTACGCGACGGTGTCCGCGCCGGCGGGGTCCCGCCATGTGCCCGGCAGCAGCACCCGGTCGCACCGGATCCGCATCGTGATCCGTCGGCGCCCCGGCTCGTGCGCACCGAAGCGGGGAACGCCGGTGTACTTGAGGCTCAGCTCGTCGATGAGGTCGTCCGCGCCGTCCGTGGTCAGCTCGACCACCGTGCCCATGACCGCGAGCGCGTTCATGGGGTCCTCCGGGTCCACCATGCACACGGCCACCCGTGGGTCGCGCTCGACGTTGCGGACCTTCGCGCGGCCTGTCGCGGTGTTGACGAGCAGCTCGTCCCCGTCCCTCGTGATCCACACCGGCGTCGAGTGCGGGCTGCCGTCGGAGGCGAGCGTCGTGATGACGGCGAGCACCGGTCGGTCGACGAGCGCCCTCGCGGAGTCCGGCAGCCTCGGCATGGTCCTCCCCGTCGTGTCGCGGACGATCAGGCTCGCACGCGGCGACGGGGTCGGCGAACGTTCACCTCGGGTCCGGTGCGAGCCCGGCCTGTCGCGACGCGGCTGCCCGGAGCAGCGGGTCCGGACGGCGCTCGTCGAGGGTGCGGGCGGTGTAGACGAGCTTGACCACGTGCTCGTCGTCGCTCGTCGTCGCCGCCGCAGCGATCGTCGGCCACGCGGCGGGGGCGTCGAGCCAAGGCGCCACGGGCCCGGACGGGTCGGCGAGGTCGGGTGCGCCGATCGCGAGGTACGCCGCGGCGAGCGCCTGGAACCACCACGCGCAGAGCGCCGCGCGGTCCTCGACGAAGGGAGCCAGGACGAGCGCCGCGTGGCTCCCGGTCAGCCCGTGGAGCGCGATGAAGTCGTCGGTCGCCGCGTAGAGCGCCGCGGCTGCGGCGCAGAGCCGCGACGGCGTCGTCTCGTCGGTGGCGAGCCAGTCGGCGACGCCCGTGAACGTGGGCTGTGCGGCGACGAGCCGCAGCCGCTCACCGATCGTGCGGGTCCTCGGCGCGCCGCCGCTGGCGCGCTCGGCCACGGCGGCGAGCGCGACGACCGGGTCCTCGGTCCGGGGGACGTCGACGCCGCGGGGCCCGAGAGGCTGGTGGACCTCGGT
>Ga0306920_100009831_pt1 | contig 12790 bp, 17 predicted proteins | sample flu12Cox44000170_FD_204666 | JGI IMG/M metagenome (GOLD analysis project Ga0306920, IMG submission 204666) | Lab enrichment of tropical soil microbial communities from Luquillo Experimental Forest, Puerto Rico - flux4day.12C.oxic.44.000.170 (v2)... | ecosystem: Environmental > Terrestrial >...
TATCTACGGACTCTCTGTCGGCGCGGGGGGCGGCGACATCAACCTCTCCACCAATTACCTCGTCGCCGGACAGGTGGTGCAGATCAACTCCGGCGTCATCTATCACTACTAATTCCGCCAGTATTTGCCCAAGCGCATCGAACGTACTGGTCACCGTGCCGCCGAACACCAACGTGTCGGTGGCGGATTCCTGAACGCTCAAATAGCCGGTCGCGGCTGGCGGCAGAGGCGTATAACTGACGATCACCAGCCCCTGCGTGCCGGAGCCGTTGGCCGCGCCATTGCCGGTGTAGCCTCCCGACCCGCCACCGCCATAATAACCGCCGTTGTTGCCGGGATGAGATGCGGTGTAGGCGCTGCCGGCGCCGCTGCCCGGGCCGTAGCCGCTCCATGTATTGCCGTTATTGCCGTTGGAGCCCGGGCCTCCGCCCGCCACCGTTCCGGCGTTGGCCGCGCCGCCAGATGGCGGATTGCTTGAACTGTTGGTGCCATTGCCGCCATTGTACCCACCGCCGGAAGGACCCGCCGCGCCGCCGCCCCCGCCGCTATTGGCGTAAGCCACCCCACTCAGCCCCTGCCCGCCGTCGCCGCCGCCATAGCCACTGGGAGCCGCGCCGCCGCCACTCCCATGCGACGTTCCGCTGCCGTTGCCGCCACTCTGGCCCCAGACAAAAGAGCCTGACGCATTGGAGTTGCCGGTGCCCCAGCAGGAATAGTCGCCGTTCCCGGCATTGGCGGGGGAGATATGATATGATACCGGGAAGCCTGTGCTCACGTTATTGATATAGCCTCGACCGCCGCCGCCGCCGCCGCCGCCGGAATAATTAGCGTTCGCTCCCTTCCCGCCAGCCCCGCCGGCGCCGAGGCCTTCCCATGTACTACCAGAAGCTTGATAGTTGCCGGGATTGCCCCAGCTACCGCTGCCAGTGCCAGTGAAGACAATCTGAGTCATGGGGCCAGCTTCTTGAGCAGTTCGAACAACTGCTCATGGTTGGAAGTCGTCATAAAATCCCCTCGCTCCATTCTGACAAGTTCCACGGCGCGCTCTTTGCCGCCACCCTTGATCAGCATCCAGCGTGGATTATCCAATTCAGCATCATCGTCAGGGTTAATAATGGCGAGAACCTCCTTCGTTTCGTAATCCCGCACTACTCCCACAAACTTGCTCTCAGCCATCACAGCCGCCAAAATAAAAGCGTGATGGCGACGTAGGCGAGGTTGCCATCCTGCGATCCCGGGCAATTGATGGCGAACATATCCCCAGCGTTATAGGTCTGCGCCGAAGACGAGAAATAACCAATATAAGTCCCAGCGTAAAAGGTGATCGTGCCGATCTGCGACCACCCCGCCGGCCCATTCCCGGGATAGGGCGCATGGTAAATGTAGAACTGTGCATTGGCTGATGGAGCCGTGTCGCATTGCGCCCGGGAGCCAGCGCAGTTCGCTGGAAGCCAAAGCGATATCGGAAAGGAGAGCCTGCTGCTGTTGCCATAAGCCCCGCTCGGTGGCGGTTTGCCCGGATAGGGAAAATTGACTGGCACCTGCTGTACTTCCGCCGGAAGCGCCGGGTAACCCCACGTCTGTGCTTTCACATACGCCGTGGTTGCCACATTGGCTGAATTATCGCCTGCGGCTGGCGTGGTCGAAGTCGCGCCACTGGACAAATTCACCGTCCCAGTGGTGGTTAGCGCCGCCGTCGTCACAGTGCCAGTAAAGGTCGGGCTGGCGAGAGGCGCATACAAACCGGCGATAAAAGACTGGGTGGCGATGTGTCCCTCATTGGTGACGTCGATCCAGAGATCAGCATTGGTCCCGGTCCAGTTGATGTTGAACTGGTTGCCGCTGAGAGCGCCGCCTTGGCCCGCACGGCAGGCATGGCCGTTCGCCGTGATTTCGCCGCTCGTAGTAAGCGAAGCGGCGTTCAGTGTTGCACTGAAAGTGGCATTGCCGGAACTATCAAAGGTTTGCCAACTGGGGCCAAACGTCAGACCACTGAGCGTGTAGCCACTGCGGGTCGCATAGATGATTTCGTTGGCAGCGGTATAGGCGTCATTGAGCAGTTGCCAGTGCAAGTTGCCGGCCGTATCACTTTGATGGCGCGAAAATTTTTGATTGGCGGGAGCACCGCTGGAGTCGAGGTCATTAACCGGAGCCGTGCCAATGGTGCGAATTGACCCGCCGTTGACGGTCACTATGCCCCCGGTGGAAATTGCCCCAGCTACCGCACCGCTGCTTTGCCAGCCATTGGCATGACGGAAATAAATATAGGCGTCATTTGGCGCATCCTGCACGAACAGAAAGCCGTCGGAGCCAAGCCTCGCCATGTTCGACGGGTTAGCGCTGACCACCGTAGGACCGGCTGGCCCCACTGCGCCAGTAGCGCCAGTGTTTCCTTGGACACCCTGCGCTCCGGTAGCGCCGGTTGCCCCGGTGGGGCCGGTTGCCCCGGTTGGCCCCTGCGGTCCAACTACGGCGCCGAGGTCCTCCCACCCGCCAGCGACAGACGCCGTTCCAACATAGCACCAGACATGCCCATTAACGGTGTATTGCATCCCCTGCCCAATAGACAAGGTTAAAGTCGTGGCCGGATTACCCGCAGAATCCCAATTGGCTGGGATGATGCCATTCGGAGGGAGGCTAGACGGCAGATTGTTGGTGAAATGCCCAACGATGACCACCGTCTGGCCGGGGGTGCCTTGGATGCCTTGAATGCCTTGAATGCCTTGGATGCCTTGGTTCCCCTGAATGCCTTGGAGGCCTTGGATGCCTTGGTCGCCTTGCAAACCCTGTAGCCCCGTATCCCCTTGGAGGCCTTGGATGCCTTGGATGCCCTGAGCCCCAGCAGTCCCCTGCGAACCTTGCGGTCCCTGTGGCCCCTGCGGCCCCGTCAAGCCGGTCAACTGATCGGCTTCGAACTGCACGGTAATGCCGTTCTGCACGCCCGGGATCGGTTCCGGACCGACGATTGGGCCGCCCTGTGGCAATTCGGAGATCGGAATGCCTGCCCCTGAACTGACCGGGCCGGGAATACCCGGGATCGGCGGAATATCCTTCGGCTGGGGCGGCGCCCACGTAGACCCGGGTCGAACGATGCGGTTCATCACTCGATCTCCAGCGGCTGATTTGACAATTCGGTAATAAGATCGATCTCAGCGACCTCTGTCACGATGTACCGGAGATTGAGCGGGTAGAGGTAGGGCTCTGGGCGAGGATCGTTGACGGGGACCGGATCGGTTGGCATGAGCCGCGCCTTAAGCTGCGGGTTGGGCCGGTCCTTGCAGTCGCGGCAAACACGGAAGCGCTTGTTGATCAGCTTCGTGCCTTGCCATTCGTATTCGTATGTTAGTTTGAACAAATTCCACCACAGGCCACAATGGTCGCAGACCCCATAGGCGCGCGGGTTCTCCGGGTTGCAGACAGCCCGTCCGGCTCTGGAAGCGTAAGCCATTGCCTCACCTCAATCGAAGTAGGTCTCAACCATCGGCAGGAAGTAGATAGAGCCCGCTTCTGTGTCCTGCGTTGCGGCGATCTGATAGGCCGAATCGCTTTGTGATTTGCGTTGCATCTCAAGAGCCGGAGCATAGTGGACCGCCAACCGCGCAGCGAGCCCGGCGCACGCGGCGTCAAGCCAACGGTACGGCACCTCAAGCTGCATCGCGGCGCGCTGCACTGCGTCCATTTGCTGACCGTAAGACCAGACATGGATGTGGTAGACCTGATCGGGCGTCGGCCAGAAAGTAATCGTTGGCGCGAGCGCCCGGTCGTACCAAAACGATGTCGGCCGGGCCTGAATGGCCTTGTTCGGCTGCATCGTATATTCTTGCCGTGTCATCGGCGTGATGGTCAGTTCCTGCTCGTTCGGCGGGTTTCCCATACCGACAGTGACGTTAAGGACCATAATTGCAGTCGACGGGATTGGATAGGTCGCCTGCCCCGAAACCGTGTCGAATACCTCCTCCGAGACCTTCCACAGATTGGGCCCGCGATTGCTCCATTCCACTTGCATCAGGTTGGCCTCCATCCACGCCTGATGAAGGTGCTCCGCGAACACCATGGGTCCACGAATCTGTACCCTAGAGAGGGCATTCAGCGTGCATTCCCCAAGGGACGGGAAGAAGTTATAGGTCGCCGAGGTGTTAACTGGCTGTGTCGGAGTTGGAGTCGGAGTCGGAGTCGGACCCGGACCCGGACCCGGAGTGGCGGGTGAAAAAACATCGATAATGACGGCCGAGCCACTCCCCGCTGGATAAAGAAGGGAGATATTGTTCAGCGGCACATTGATGCGATAGCCACCAAACCCAGTGCCATCGTCCAAGGCGAGTCGAACGCCATTTACGGTAACATCGACGAGATACCCAGAGACGAGCAGGAATTTATTGCCGAATCGATCATTGGAGCCGAGACTGAACACGACTTGCCCCGCCGTGGCGACGTAGGTGAGCGTCGTGGCGAGTTCAAAATACGCTGGGGCGCCTACCCCGCCGAAGACATCGATAATGACAGGTGATCCAACCCCTGCCGGATAAAGCAAGATAACGCTGTTCAGCGGCACATTGATGCGATAGCCACCAAACCCAGTGCCGTCATCCATCGCGAGTCGCGCCCCGCCAACGGTGACCTCGACCAGATTTGCCGCCGACAGGATGAAAGTGTTTCCGAACCGATCATTGACGCTAAGGCCGAATGCGGTTTGCCCCGCCGTGGCGACGTAGGTAAGCGTCGTTGCGAGGTCGGAACTCATTTCGCCATGGCCCCGTAGTTCGTGCCCTCTTTCGTTGCCTCCATCAAATGCGGAGCAGCGAATGGCCCGCTCACGATATTGGAATGGCTATGGGTGCCAACCTGAAGGAAGATTGCGCGCGCCGATCCGGTCGCGTTGGTCAGGTTGAATTGCATCCAGAGCGGCGCGGCCATGATGACGAATGAGATATTCGACGTGCCATTCGCGGCGCCTGTCGGAAGCAGGGAAGAACCCCATACCATCGAGCCGACAGGGACTGGGTTGACCAACTCATTAGGATCATCGTGTGAGTGCCTAAGCGAGAAGGCCGCGCCGCCGGAAGCGACGATCTGCACCGCAAGCCCTGCGCTTGCGTAATTATCCATACGCGCCATGGCCGATGTTGCGCCGGGCGTAACGGTGGCAGTGATTGCCCTCATGCGCTATGCTCCGAGGCGAATCGGACGCTAATTACATTATGGCTCAGTGACATTGTATTGCACCAATGTCATTCTAGCAGTTGCGGGGCCCGTCGCAGCTAGGATTCGCATCCATAACGGCGCGGTTGCAATCGAGAAAGAGATCGTGCCGGTTGCGCCTATGGCGCCAGCCGGAACAAGGCTCGTATCCCAGACCATCGATCCGACAGGAACCGGGTTGACCAGATCGCAAGGATTGTCCATCGAGTGTTGCACCGTGGCCGTCCCTGCGGTGACGACAAGCTGAACGCCAAGAGGCGCATCCGCCCATTCATCGAGATTTGCCATGGCCGACGTGGCGTTGGTCGCTGCGCCGGGTCCGAGGTTGACTGTGACAGGGCGCATTAGGCTTTCCTTCCGAGATGGGGCTTCTTGCCTTTGCCTTCGATGAACCCGCCGCGTTTTTTGGCGAGGATGCGATCTGCCTTTGCATCGATGGCCGCCTTGTCCGGCGCGTTGTGCATGGCGGCGAAGCCCTTCGCTATGGCGGCGTGACGCTTATCCGGCATGGGAAAGCCGCCGGATTTCGGCCGGCCAAGCCTAGAGGCGGGAAGGCTTGCTCGCGTTTTGGCCGATACGGTCATCTAGGCCTCCTAAAAAAGACGCCGCCCAAAGGGTCTGGGCGGCGATGCGGAAACGGACGCCCCTATGAAAGGCTGGGCTGCCATCACAAGAAGGCTGTGGGAAGTCCTTTCCGAATTATGGCTCCGCGTCGCTCTCAGGCATGATTGAACGCTGCTTCGGGCCAGAGCCCGCATTATGTGTCCTTGGATGGAGATCAGCGCCAACGCCGCCGCCACGCGCTCGGCCCGCTCTTCCCATCGACGGCTTCTTGCCGCCGCCGGAAATCGAGCCGCCAATCGCCTTCGCGACCCGGCCTCCCTTGAGGCGCTTGACGATGCCGCCATCCGCACGGTCGACCACCGCTCCGCCGTCCTCGCGGAAAATGCCGCTGCCGCGTGACAGCGTCCCGTCCGGCGTGTTCTTTGGGTGCGCTCCATGAAACTCGCGGATGACATTCTTCTTGATGCCGCCCATCTTGATGCCGCCGCCCTTGGCGCGGCATTCGCGATCTTCTTCGCCTCGCATTGGGGCCTCCTTAAACCGATGGCACGCCGAGTAGCGGGCCGCCATTGATGCCGCTTGATAGCATAACCGCCAGCGGATCGAATACTTGCCAGACAGTGAGCAGCGCGGGCGGCGCCCATGTGATGGTCGGCGCGGCGCCGGGCCCGTTGGCAGTTAGCTGGATGCCGCCGCGAGGATCGCCAGTGCTCTGGGTAGCCGGGTTGGTCAGGTCCGCAGGAACGATGGTGTAGTTGGCGGCGCCCGCCGCCGCGCCCGCGAACAGTACCTGATAAAGGCCATTGGCTGATAGGACACTGATCGGCAGCCCGATGAGGTCCGATGTGACGACGGTGAAGTTGAACGCGCCTCCATTTTGGAGCGGCGTGGCGGAGATGAACGTGTCATAGGTTTTCTTGCCCCACGCCGTCGACGCGCCCGCCGTGGTGTTGATGATCTCGCTGGTATAGGCGGCGTAGCAGTCGGTCCCTTGGATCAGGATCGGGATATTGGCCGGGCCGCCAGTGCTGCCGAGAATGCCGACACCGCGCCCGTTGCCGCATTCCGGAATGCTGATGCGCGCGCTGCCAGCCGGAACCTCACCGCCAATGCTGGTCGGAGGACCTGATCCATACAAATTTGGATTGTAGCGGTTGGTGAAGCAAATCTGGCCCGTCGCGCCATTGGTGCAAGTTGGCGCGGGCAAGACCGTGATAACGCCAGTTGATGTGTTGACCGACTGGACCTGAGTAAACAGGCACGCGCCCCCAATGCCGCCATTGAGCATTGCAAGCCAGAGGCCCGGCTTGTTGTAGCGCCATGCATTGGCAGGCACGGATAACGTGATTGTCCCGGCGGTCTGGAAGGTCGCCGTATCGATGCCGAGGTCCAATCCGATACCCTGCGTCAGAACGCCAGCGCTCGTGTAGATCGGCACGGGCGCACGCCCAGCCGCGTAGGTGGTCAGGTTGGTGAACGGCGTATTGGCGACCGCATTGGCTGCGACTGTCAGCGTGCCAGCGCCAGCGGTCAAGGTGGCGTTAACGGTCTTTATCGGGCTCACTGCCGTAATGCAGGGGATCGCGCCCGGCCCGGTTGTGTCCTTGCTCACCCTCGCTCCAGTCGCGGGGATGCCGAAGCCACCCCAGAACAGACTCGGCCCGATTTCGTCAGAGTATTCTTTCGGTGCCGCGCCGCCTTGCCCAGCCATTAGTCCACCGAGGACCAATACAGGGCCAGAAAATGTTTCTTTGGCCATAGTCTTTCCTCAGTAGTTACATAGTCGGGAAAGAACCCCAGATCGATCTGAAGTCGAAATACCCGAAACTATACCGTTCATAACCTTTAACCAACAAGTTGTCCGTGGTAAAATCGACTTGCATATCTAATTCAAAGCTTACGCGCTGAAGATAAAGCAGTCCTTCTTGATCGGTCAACACGAACCATGCTGTCGGTGAGGTCAGATAGTCATGGACTAGATGACCATCAGGGATGCCTCCACTTGTCTCAGGAATTGCGTTGATGTCGTTATCTGACGTTCCGGGGCGCAATACTGTCTTGAGCAGGCGTATCGCGACCGGCTCAAGCGCGATAGGAACGACCAGCTTCTTGGCGCGGGCCTGCATGCGCAGCCCGGCGTTGTCTCTGAACTGGCCACGGATCGACGCCTGCGCGTTGAGAAGCGCGGCCTCATTCAGGTCCATGTCGACGGCGAATCTGTTGGGAATGACGCCCGTGTCGACAGGATGGTTTAGCGAGCATAAGGGCTGCTGGTCGCCAAGGATAGTCGGATCATAAACGGTCGCACTGTTCAGTACATACGCGCCATAGATTTCTTTTGTCTGGTTGAACGACTTCTGAAGCCCAAGATTAGATGGCTGCCACTGTCTTTTATACAGATTATCGTCGATCATCTTTCTGGTGAATGCATATCCAAGACCAATTTCCTTATGGTATTGATTGTAGACATAACGTTCACCGGCCTGATTATCAAATGTAGTCGGGCCGCCTTCATTCTTCAATGCTGCAAGCCCGAGATATCGCATCGAGGCTGTACGCTCGACGGACATATATGACTTGTCGACATGATAGATTTTTGGGTACAGCCGATCAAGGTCCTTGTATTGACCGGCTACTTTACGCAGGCCCGGGAACAGGAGATCGTAGGCTTGCGAGACCGATACGGCCATTGTACTTCTCCTCTACGATCAAATACCCGTCAGGGACTTGTAGTCCTGATTATTGAACGTGACATACGCCCAATTGTACGGGGTGGTCAGATCGGTGCCCTGCGAACCCGGAGGATCGCGGACCAAATCGATGATGCGGAACGGGAAGGTGGTGGTGACGGCCGGGACGTTGGTCACGACATCAAGCGTGTATGCGGATTTGCCGGTGACGGTATTGCCAGAGCCCATGGCAAACTGGCCGTTCATGCCGACCATCGCCATCGTAATCTGGCCATTCCCCTGCACGCGGAAGACAGTAAGCGGGTCGTCAATCACCTTCGCCAAGACATCGAAGCCGGTGCCAGAGACAACAGCGTCGCTACCGGGCCAGTAAGCGTTGGCTACCCATCTTTTCGAGGAGGCGCTCATGTACTCGCAGCCGACAAAGATGCCAGCAATCTGGACCGCACCGGGCGCAGTCGGCGCAGCGATATAGCCGGTCGACAATTGGAGGACCGGATCGCCAGTGAAAATGGGGCTATTGTTGGTCGCTAGAATCCAGCGACGGGACATCTGGTAGTTGACTGCGGCGCCGAGGCGATGAGAGTCGGCGTAACCGAAAGGTGCATTTGCATTGGCCATGACGATCCCTTCCGCATTTGCGGGTTGAGAGGGGTCGTCATCACCGAGCGCCGGACGATGACAGGTATGCTGCCAAGCTTGGACACGAGCGCCGCATCCAAGCCTACCGTCGTCAGTCGGGAACGCCTATGGGCCCAACGGTGGAACCCACCCGGGGCATCGTTTTTCGGTGACCATCGCGTGGCGCAGTCCCGGCCGGAGCCTCCGCCAACTTAGCCTCTGAATCACGTACCTGATCGGTGGCCTTTCTAATCTCGCGCATTCTCCTACGGTCTGTCAACTCCCTTGGTCGCTCCATCAGCATGAGACCGTCGATAATGATCGCCTCATCGGTGTATCCGGGCCAGAGAAGTTCACGGTGGCGCGATGATGGGACCGCACTCCAGCCATTGCGCATCAGTAAATTGGTGTAGTGGGGGAACTCTTTATTGAAGACGGTATGGGTCTTCCATTCATAGCTCCAGCCCGGAGGCGCTTCCGCATAGAAACGGTCAGCGTATATATCGCTGTCGTCACTGTCTAAGTCGCCGTTTAGCGCGCGAATATCCGCCATTCTGCGGCGTGCGCGCTCCATGTGATCTGTTACGCCTTCGCGTTCTTCATCTTTATTGCGATAGTTGGGCCGATTGCCCATGACGAAGGGAGAGTCGTCGCTGTCGTTGATGCTCATGCTCTAGCTCCCAAAAGTTTTCCCCTGTCGCGCGCATCGAGGAGGGATTCGGCGTACTCCTCATCGGTCATGCCGAGGACATTGTGGGCGTGCTCGCGCTGCAAGGCAGTCAGATGCACGCCCACACCGCGCGTATGGCCAGTGCGGTAACTCGGCGCTTCCGAGCGCGAAGGAGCCGCGTAGCTGCGCGGTTGCGGTTTGATCCCCGCTTCCATCTGACGCAACCGGGTACCTTCGCGAACTATCTCCTTGCCCCGTTCGCCGCTTTCTGCGCGGTCCAATTCTTCGTCCAGCCGGTCGAAATAGTCGGGCGTTTCCGGGATGAGACCGAGTGTGTTGGTGAGATACGAGTGTACGCCATCGACCTTGTTGATCGCGTCTCGGTCTTTGACCCTTTCTGGATTGGCTCTGATCCACGCGGCACTCTTCGGAAAGCCTGTTCGGTCTAGGTGGCTAGAGAGATTCTGGACGTTGGCCTGCATTTGCTGCGTCGGATCGAGATATTGAGGTGAAGGAGCCTGACGCGGCTGCGGTTGCGGTTGTTGCCGCTGTGGCTCTGGTTGCGCGAGGCCTTCGCGCATCTCCATCAGACGCAAGAGGTTGGCACGGCTATCAGCTATCGCAATCTGCGCCTCGGAAGCCCGTTTGTGGTCGCCCCGGTCCAACGCCGCCTGAAAAGCCACTCTGGCCTGTTCGGAAGCCCTCTGGCCGGCCTCGATGGCTTGGTCGACCATCGATAGATTGGATGTTGCGAGGCCTCTTTCGGCATACACCCGGGCCTGATGCTCATCTTGAGCCACTTGGGCCACCCGGGCAGTAATTTGCTGCTGATTGTTCAGTTGGCGCTTGAGTTCTGTGACGCCCGGGTCCTCTCGCGGAGGTTCCGGCGAGGCACGCATAGGAGAATCGAGGCCGCCTTCGCCGCCCCGCTCCGGTTCGACCTTTTTATCTCCCTTTCGGACAGATTCGCCGCCAATAACGACTGTTTTTGGCTCTAAACGCTCCTCTGGAGGGGTATCATTGTCCTCCGAAAGGCTTCCAAACATGCTCTGCTGTTCGGGATCACTCGACTCTCTGGCCATTTCATCGTCCTCGGAGGCTTAAAACACCGCATCTGGGTGCGCGATTTTCGCTCGAATGTGGACATCGGCGATGAACCGGACCTCGCGGTTGCCAATCATGCCTTTGAGGCCTTCGCTAGCGCGGTAGACGACCCAATCGCCGGGCTCAACGTCCTGCCCATGGAACTGAATGGCCCCTTCGCTCACGAACGCCATCGGACCTTTCTTTAGAACCATCCCGATCTTGCCCTGATAGCGATCCTCGTCGACCGCTTCCTCCGCAATCTCAACGCCGCCCACCGTGTGCGTTGCCGGTCGGACGTAGTTGGCGACCAGAACTTGCTGGTTCATCGGCGTGACCTTCGGGAGGTCTTCTCTCACGTCCTGCCAGATCACAGCGGCGGGGTCTTCGAGGTGAATGGTCAAGATTCTACGATGCGCGGGCAAAGTGGTTTGTCTCCTCCTCGTTGTCGATGTGCTTCAACTCCTCAAGCACATCATCGAGCGCCGACAGGTAGCCAGCGCGGTACTTGTAGTCGGGGAAGTCGGACGCCATGCCCCGCTTGATGACGTGCTCATTCGCCGCCTTCTTCGCGTCGATCCACTCGGTCAGCTTCCGGCCGATGAAGACTGACGTGGCGTCCATCAGGAATGGCGCTCCGGCAATTCGGTTTTGCCATGGCCCTCGCGCTTGGTCTTCTCGATCCGGCCAAGGCCAGACGCGGCGCCGTATTTCTCGTTGATGCGCCCGCCACGCGCGCGGCCAAGCCCCGGAGGCAGGCCACGACCGAGACCCGGTGGCAGTCCGGGCGGCATCCCGCCGGGAGGGGCTCCCATCGGACCCATCGGCGCTCCCGGCGGTCCAGCCATTGGCGGCGGGGGCATCGGAGGACGGGGAGGCGGAGGTGGGGGCGGGGGTGGCGGCGGAGGCGCCATCGGCATGGGAGGCGGCGCCTGCGGCGCTTGCTGCTGATCCCTATCGCGCCCGCCGACGATGACGTTGACGACGGTCTTGCCCTTGGCGCGGCCACCCTTGGCGCGGGAGATTCGGCCTCCGCGCTGCTCATTGGCGTAGGCCTCTTTGTCGGCGCCGCTCATCTTGCTGACACGCGCTTCATCTTCGGCGTCACGCGCGCCCTCGCTGCGGCCTCCATTGGCTCGTCCAACCCGGCCACCGCTAGCACGCGGTTTGAACGGCCTCTTCAGGCCATCATCCTTCACGAACGGCATGTCGCCGTAGCTCAACGGACCCGCGTCAGTGACCTTGGTGATGTCGCGGACTTTCCCGCCTTCGGCGCGGGCGACCCGCCCGCCGGACGCTCTGCCGGCGCGGCCCATGGACGGCTTCTTCGCCGCTCCGCCCAAGGCGAAGCACGACGAGTCGCTCGTTTTGGCGGCTTCCCGCCCGTAATCATCGGCGTGCGCGGCTTTATCGCCGAACGTGCCGCGTGGTCCGGCGCCGGACGCCTCCATTTTTCCAAGTTTGGAGGTCGTGAACGCCTTCGAAGAGTGTTCGCCCATGGCGGGGGACCTTTCATCGGTCCCAGCCTTTCATGGGTGCGAGTTTATGGCACCATTTGCTTCTGGAGCAAAGAGGCTTATATCTTGCATGTAATGCAAGGAGTCGATAATGGCTTTCACCACACAGACACGCTGGTCGGTCTGCATCGACCACTGGGAGATCAGGCTGCTCAATAACGGGATCGAGATCGCCCGCATGAGTTGGCGAGAATGGCAGAATCTGCCCGCCAACTACCCGTTCGCTTCGGGGCCGGAAATGCCTAATGATATTCTGGCTGACGATCTCTTTCTTGCTGCCGTAAGCGAGAATAAACGGCGACGGCGGGCGGCATTGCCGCAAAAGGCCCGATTGACAGTAGTGGATGGCGGCCTCGAATAAAACCTCGCAACGCCTCTTGCGGCGTCTGGCCCGTCTTGGCGGCGGTGTTGGCGATCCGGTCTTCGACGAACTTCATAAAGTCCTT
>Ga0306920_100009832_pt1 | contig 12789 bp, 21 predicted proteins | sample flu12Cox44000170_FD_204666 | JGI IMG/M metagenome (GOLD analysis project Ga0306920, IMG submission 204666) | Lab enrichment of tropical soil microbial communities from Luquillo Experimental Forest, Puerto Rico - flux4day.12C.oxic.44.000.170 (v2)... | ecosystem: Environmental > Terrestrial >...
CACAAGCAATACATCTCCCGGTACGGCGACGATATGCCCGACATCGCTGGCTGGAGGTGGGGACAGGAAGCAACTGCCCCTGCGGTTCGCTCGACAGAGTCCGACAACGTCTGACACCGCCTTGAGCGATGTATCAAAGGATTGCTAACGGAAATGCCTTCGGAGCTGGGTTCGGGGTGAGAAGGCACTCACCTCTGCAAGCTCCTTCGCGACCCTCAAATTGACGAAGAGCTTGATCGCCATCGTTTGTTCCGCTGGTAAATCTCGGGGAGCTGCTCCCCCAAAATTATTTGATCGACATACGTCCAGAGCGTCTTGCAGCAAACAGGCCTTGCGGCCACGAGCGCTGCCACCCAAATTGCGAATTTCTTCAGAGTCAGGAGAACTCCCCCTTTGATAGAGAACGATCAGCTTGGGCCCCGTCTCTGCTGACCGGCTGAGCGCTATCTGCGCATGCCGGGTGCAATATGGCCGCAAGCAGTGAGTGACCTACCTCGACCACACGCGCAATCTTTGCCTCGTCCCTTGATTCCGCCGATCCCGGTTGAGCCACTCGACCGTCGACGTAGTGACCAGACAGGCATCGTCCCTCGGCCTCGGTCATGAGCCACAGCAGATCCGAAGCTGACCTCTTGAGCGAGCGGGCCCCGGGGAGAAGCGGCGTCAACAATGGCAATACGTACTTCCACCCCAGTTGCTGCAAAGTGTGGCGGTCACGAGCAATCTCGGTGCCAGGGACAACGCTCGGATTGAAGGCCAGCACGCTGACGTCGGGCAATGCTCGCGCAAGATGGCGCACGTACATCAGGCCAAGAAGCTTGGATGCACAATATCGAGCCTCGCCACGATCAACCGGCGACGCAATGTGGTTTTGCGAACGCTCGACATCTGCAAGTACCAGGGGATCCTGCCATGTCGCGCGAGTGATACCCATGAGGCAGAAGGCGTCGGGATCGTGCACTTCACTTGACGTGAAGACTATGCGACCTCCCGGACGCAGCAACCGATTCAATCGCTCTACGATGAGGACATGCGCAAGGAAGTTTACCGCAAACGACAGCTCAAGGCCGTCTGCAGAGCTTGCATTGGCGCGAACAATCTGCACTCCAGCATTCAATCCCAATACGTCGATTCGATCTGAGCCGAGTTTGCCCTGGATCTCCTCGCATGCCTTAGCAATTGACCTGAGACTTGCCAGATCTCCATTGACAACTGACAGGCGCTCATAGGCTCCAGGCAGCGCATGCAGCTGATTGATCCGCGGTGACGGGCGCGCAACCACGGTTATCCTGTAATTCTGCCAATCAGCGAGCAACCGCGCGACCACGCCGCGGCCGATGCCGCTCGTCCCGCCGGTAATTACGCATAGCTTCCGAGAACCGTTGGCTTTGCTGTTGTAGGCGTTAGTACCCTGCTTCATAGAAGGCGCGTACCTTTCGGCCGTGGGAGATTCCACAGCGTCGATGGCTATTCCACTACGTGGTCAGGATTTCTGTGTTGTGTTGATTTCTGCGAAAGAGCTTACAAGAGAACAGCGCGCAGGTTCCATTGGCGAAAACCCTGAGCAGCCTGCAGACAATCCCGCGCGTGTGCCTCAATTGGAAGAATGATGAGCAGCTGCTCTGTTTGCGCCATCGGCTAAGGGCGGTCATGCAATCAACGCGCTCGGCACGTCTACCACCCTATCGCTGTCGAAGTTGTTGCGCGGGCGAGATCTTCCGCGTCGTGTCAATTGCTGTGAGCCTCTCCGGCAATGTATGCACAGTAGCTCGATCGACACAGCCGGTCTGCCGATTGCAATGGTTGCGCTTAGCCGCAGGGCGGCCGCAGGGCAAGGGAGGTCACGAATTGTCGATTGCACGCTGGGGTTGAGATGCAGCAGACCACTCCTATCAATCCCCGTCTATGCGCGAAGAACTCCGTAAATTCCCAAAGCCGGTTGTTCCGAGCGGAACTGCGAGAACACACCTCTCATGGAAAGACTAGGCGCTGTTGCCATAACGGCCGGCGATATCGCGGTCGGCGGATGGTGATGTCGATCTACTCGAGCGAAGCGAAGGAGCGCCGTGCGCAAACTTCTAATTCTGCCGATCGTCCTAGCCATCGTTTCGTATGCCGCTTGGCCAGTATGGTCTGCCTGGCAGCTGCGCGCGGCCATCAAGGCACACGACCTGGCCGGCATAGAAAGTCGCGTTGACTGGCCGACCTTACGCAGCAATCTCAAGCAAACGGTTGCCGTCTATCTTGAGGATGAGAGCCACGATGGCGGAGTGCTCAGCACCGTCAAGCGCATGCTCGTGCCCTTAGCCGCCAGCCAGATGGTCGAAATCACAGTGACTCCACGCACGCTTGCGCTTGTGTTGGCCGGTGATCTTGCCGGCAGCGCCACCAAAGTCAGTGCTCCGAGTGGCGTTGAGAGTGATACCGCGGTAGATGCCATCGACGATCAACTCTCGCTGCGGCGCTTGCGCTGGGCATTCTTCGAGACACCCACTCGCTTTCGCATTGAGGTTACTGCTCTAACCGACCCAACAAAGCGTTTGGTCAGCATATTTGCCGCGCAAGGCGGGAGCTGGAAACTCGCCAATGTGTACTACCGAACACCATAGTGCAGCCGGTGGGGAGGCAGATTCCTAAAATTCCTGGTGCCGAATGGCAATGGCGTCATTGCTTATCCAGGCCTGTGGGCTGGACCGACCGACACTTACTTGCAGTCACGGGCGGTCGCCAAAGGTAGAAAGAGATAGGCTCGCGGAGCACATGGTTGCTACGTCAGTATGACCAGCAGCGAGCGGCTTGGGCAGCGCCTGTTTCTGCTCGGAGACGATGCCGGCAGCGTCAACCTCATGAAGCTAGCTGGCAATGTCCTCACCGCGCTTACGCTGCAGGGCATGTGAGAGGCGTTGGCCTTGCTGCGCAAGGGCGGCCTAACGCCCCAAGACCTCCGCGCGACCATCGCATCAGATCGCGCTCAGAAGCTACTCACCCGCCTTATCAGGGAACACGACGCGAGCCCGTCCCCCCAGGGAGTTGGGTGCACTTCACATCAGCGGATGATCGCCACCTCCTCGGTGATGAACGACTTTATGGCGCCGAGGTAGAGTGCGCCGTTGTCCGTGACGGCCTTCATCTGGGGCGACGCGGCGGCGGCCTTCAAGGCGGCCATGTCATCGTACCAGAGTTCCGCCACCGCATCGACGTTCATCGCCTGCGTGGGGACGTCCGGCCGGGTCGGCTCCTCGAGGATGAAGGATAGGACGTAGCGGCGCACCTGCGGCACCGCGCGCACCAACGGCGCGTGCTCGCTGACCCAGATGCGGCGGAACTCCTCCTTCGACAGCGTGCTCTTGCGCGTCAACAGCGACAGGCTCTTGATCACGGGCGTTTCTCCCTGGTGCCCCTGCAGAAAATTTGAGCGTTACGGATCATGCCCGAACCGCAGGGCGTCCGCCGCCGCGCTGCTAAGTGCTCTCTGTCGATGAGGCGCCGTCTGGAGAGGCCGTGGCGCAGACAGCCACGAGAACACAGGCCGCCGAATTTAGAAGCAGCATACACACCTAATCGATCCGATGCACGCCAAAGGCAATAAATAAACGCCCACGCGTCGCCTTCCGTCGCTTTCGCATGGGCGTCCACCATGTCAGCGCGCCCTGCAGCCGGCTGGCTCCTCGCCGAAGGAGGGCGCCATCATGTTCGTCGACCCACGGTCAGGGGTGCACATGAACCGGCTGCCGAACAAACCACCGAATTCAGCATCAGCCCAACGTCGGGCGATGGTGATGTCCCCGCCTACTACGAGGACGCCGTGATCGCGCTCCGCGGGCCTGGCCTGCGCATCTGCATCGCCTGCAACGCCAACATTTGCGGCGTGGTCGCGTCACTGGCTGCCCGCCAGCAGCTTCACGAGGCGGTAAAGATACTCGTTGGCGTCAAAAAACGACTTCACCAGCACGCGCTCGTCCCGGCCATGGGCACGGATCTCCTCGCTCGCCGCTCCGGAGGTGCCGTAGGTCGGGATGCCGGCATTGCGCAGATGGCTACCGTCGGTTCCACCCGTGCTCATGATCGGGATGACCGGGATGCCCGGCCACAGCTCCGCCGTCACCTTCTCGATTGCTTGCATGACGTCCTTGTGCAGCGCAGATGGTGTGCTCAGCACCGGCTCGCCCAGCTGCGTTACGACGATGCGCTCGTCGGCCAGCACACGCACCAGTGTTTCCCGCACCTCGGCCGCCGGCTCGCCGGGCAGAACCCGGCAGTTGACGTGGGCGCGCGCGAACTGCGGCAGCGCGTTGCCGGCATGGCCACCCTCCAGCATGGTGGCGACACAGGTGGTGCGCAATTGCGCGTTGTAAAAGGGGCTGGATGTCAGGCGCACGATGGACAGTGCCTCGAGATCGGAGCTTACTGAGGTGACCGAGCGCATCTCGGCGGCCAACTGCTCGTTCTCCAGCTCGGCGGCGCGGTTAAAAAATGCCCGCGTGGTCTCGTTCAGCTTGACGGGGAAATCGAACTTGCCAAGCCGCACCAGGCCTTCGGCCAGCCGATAGATGGGGTTGTCCTTGCGCGGCACGGAGCTGTGGCCGCCCGGGTCTCGCACCTCCAGGCGGAAATTGATGATGAACTTCTCGCTGGTCTGGATGCCATTGCGAAAGGCCTTGCCGCCCCGCATCGCCACCCCACTGCCCTCGTTCAAGGCGAACTCGGCCTCGATCAGAGGGCGGTGGTTCATGAGCAGCCACTGGATGCCCATGACGTTGCGGTCGAGAATCTCCTCGTCTGTCTCCAGCGCGACGATGATGTCGCGTGCGGGACGGAATCCCTCCTGCCTGTAGCGGATCAGGTTGGCAATGAAGGCTGCCGCCATAGCCTTGTCGTCGCTGGTGCCGCGTCCGTAAAAGTAGCCGTCCTGCTCGATGAGTTTGAAGGGGTCCATCGACCAGTCCTCCCGCCTCGCCTCAACCACGTCGAGGTGGGCGAGTAACAGGATCGGCTTGCGTTCCCCCGTGCCGCGCAGCCGCGCCACAAGGTTGCCCTTGCGTGGCGCCGGCGACAGTACCTGTGCATCCTCTGCACTGAACCCTGCCGCGCGCAGTCGTACAGCCATGGCCTCCGCTGCCCGGTACGTGTCGCCGGTGGCGGTGACAGTATTGATCTCGATCAGCTCCTTGAAGATGTCGAAAGCCAGCTGTTGCTCGGCGTACCGGGGCTGGGCGATGACCGGGCGCGCAGGGCAAATAGCCAGGATGATGGTGGCCATCACAACCGTGAATCTGCGCGCCCGACGCGCCGGCGGTATTGTAGGGGTGAACACAAGGGCCTCGCAGGGTGGAGTGAGCGGGAAACGAGCCATAGCTCTTGCCGACGCCATCCTATTTGATGGTGGCCCATTCGCTGAAGCCGTGACGATGGCTTGTGAAACTGGCCTACAAACGCTCTGGTTGCGTTTTGTGCAGGCAGCTCCAATGCCTCGATGACGGGTTGGGGTCCTGTTCCTGCGAAATTTGCGGTCCTGATCAGCTCGTCTGTGGGCTCTTCCTCCCTCACGCGCCGACGTTCGGCCCTTCTCCTTTGGCGAGCCTAGCCTTGGCTCGCGCGAAACTTAGCGAAACTGACCGTTGGGCATAGGCCCCATCACGGCTCCTCTTTCTTGGGGTGACAAAAGCCTCGAGGCTCTCCCCTCGCGGCCTACCACGGGAAAAGGCACCCTGTTCCCCATGAGACAGTCAGTCCTGCGTCTGATCGACTTTAGTGAAACTGACCAGAAGGAGGAACTGTCCGATGATTACCTGGAGATCAAGTTTCGGGATTTACTTCTACACTAGCAGGCGAGAGCTTCTCGTCGCTGCGATAGCAGTGGCCGCGCTGATAGTTGTTCTTATGCTGGTATACTCGGCAGTGCAAGCCTGGCGGCCATCGCAAAGCTCTAATCTGGGCGACGGCCGCGCCTACTCGGAACATCCACACGCGGCCGTTCATCGACGCTTGCAGCAGGTTGACTAGGTCACCCATGCGCCGACGGGAATGGTCTCACCGGAAAATGCGATCCGGGGATTTCCTGTCTTCTCTAACCCTCGATGGGGGGCGCTGGATGGCGAGCAAGTCGAAGAAGTCGTCGGCTCTGCGGCACGCCAGGGAGCGTATCTACAGAAACCTGCTCAAGCGCTGATGGTTTTTGGTGCCGGACCCTGTGTCGGTTCGCGCGACCAGTCTCCGCGGTGCCGCCGAAACGTGCCATAACAAGGGCGCCAGCGGCACGCGCGATTCGGCGGGGCAGATCCGCGGCTAGTTTGAGTCAAACCCGTGCCTGGGGAATCCTGCAACTATGATCGCCCAGAACGCCTTCGCCGTGGCCTACGCGACCGGCACCGCCGTCATGTGGGTGATTTTGTGGACCTCCGCCTCGAGCGACAGCCGCTCACACCTGGCCCGCCTGGGCAACGCCCTGCTGTGGCCCCTGTTCTGCATCGCGGGCCTGCTGGCAATTCTCAAGCTCATTGTGTGCAAGTTGCTGAGGCTGGACCCCTGATGGCAAGTTCACTCGTCATGACGGTCGTGGGAGCCCAGCGCCGACGAGAGCCAGTGGATGCGCGCCGACGACACAGTTTCTCGAATCACAAAGGGAACAGCCAAACCGCTCACTGATGCCATCAATTCGTGTCTTTATCAGGCTGAGGGGACACAAAATCCGAAGTGGTGGGGGGTGAAATGCAGACGTTTGTGGACACTTTCATCCGCACTATTCGCCTCGCCCTCGCACTAGCCGCCGCTATACCGAGCGCGTTGGCGGCAGACGCGACGATCGGGGGCGTATCAATCAAACTCCCACCGCCGGCTGGATTCTGCGAATTGGCCGATACGGACCCGTCGGACAAACACATGCTCACGGTTTTGACGGACATCGTAGGCAAGTCGGGCAACAAGCTTCTAAGCTTGGCGGTCGACTGTCGTCAGCTCACCGATTGGCGAGCTCACACACGTTCTGTGCTCGACGACTACTTGCAGTACCAGGTGCCAATAGCACAGATGGACAATACGAACCCGGAGCCGGTCAAGAAGACGTGTGCCGCCCTCCGCGCTCAAGGCGACAAGTTGGTGGCAGACCAAGCTCCTGACATCAATTCGCGGATCGAGAGTGCGCTTGCGAAGGTGAAGATAAATGAGACAAGTTTTATAGGCGTGCTTGGTGAAGACGCAACGGCCTGCTACGGGGGACTCATTCAGAAGCTACGAACCGAGGCTGGCACGGATAAAACACAGTTGACCCTGCTTGCCGCGACGATTGTCAAGAACAAATCGATTTTCGCATACCGCAGTGCGATATACGTGAATTCCGACACCGTCACCCAAACGCTCACGAAGTTCAAGACCGACATCGCTGCTTTGCTGGCGGCAAACTAAATGGGTTTTGTTGAGTCTGCTAACCCATAGACATCCGCCGGCCTAACTGCGGGACCAATGACATCGCAACAATCCACGCCTGTGCTTTCCAAAAGCGTTTTGGGATTAACCAGGACCCAAGGAACGTTGTGCCTGTAACATTCCCCCCGGCCGTGAACGGCTGGTGACGAGCCCGCCAAGTACAGGGTCGGCCACGGCGACCTCCGAGTCATGATCGCCTAATCACCCATGCTTGTCCTTGCAAGGACAATCGGTGTACCGTGCGGTGTGGCCCGTGCAGCGTCCTGCCAAGCGCTGGCTGTGTCGAGCAGAGTTTTCTTCCTCGCAAGGCCCTTCTCCACTACCAACCGCTCTAGCGTCTTCAGCCAGTGGCTATAGTAGGTCGTGCCGAGGTCGGGGTCGCCAGCCGCCTGAGCTTTTTTGATCTCTTCAGCTAGCGCTGCGGACCATTCCTTCCAGGTGAAAGCACCGCGCTCGTGCAGCACGAGAGCCATCGCGAACGCCTGTGCCTCCCAAGCCTCGCGGAACACTGGGCCGTCCGCATCGCGCGGCTGGCCAGGCAAAGTGGCTATCTTGGGTATGTTCACAAGATCGGTTCCAAGTAGCTCTCCCAGGCATCGACCGATAGGGTCACGGCTGGATCGGCCGCCTCGCCCCACAACTCGCGTCCTGTAAAGCGGATATTGTAAAGCCACTGCGGAGCCTCGCCGAGGCCAGCGGCATTCGAGTCTGGAAACACGTGAGCGCCGTGCGTGTGCATGACGGTGCCGATGTGGCCGCGCACATAACGCGGCAATCGTGTGTGTCCGGTGGGGTGCATGTTGCGCGCCCGCACGCGGTCGCCAGTCTTAAAGCGAGCCGGCTGCTGGATTGTCCGCTCGTAGGATCGTCCTTTGGCAAGTACTGAGGCCACGTCCTCGGCTTTCAGCAGGCGCGGGACCGGCTTGGCGGGATGGATCGATAGGCCAGCTCTCAGCTCCTCGGCCGTCACAAGGTCGCGATCGAGTAACATTCGCGTAAGTCCAGCAAACCACAGCTCGTAGTATGTCTTGGACAAGTAGTCGGACGGTGATCGATCCTCTCGCGCGAACCGCCCCTGATCGATGTTGCTGCCCATCGGCGCACCCATCGCCATCGTCATCGCGCGCACGCGCCGCTCCCACTCGAAGTGGAAGACCGGCTCGTTCTTCTCAGCGACAACGGGTCCGAATCCCATAACGCCGCCCATATCGTGCGCGCCGTTCATGCAGATGCTCCACTGGTTTGCGGATCGAGTGCAAGTCCCGCGCCGATCATGCTGTCACGCGTGACCAGGGTCGCGAGCTTCTCGACCGTCCATCCCTCCGTGCCGCCGGGACGTTGTGGGATGACCAGGTACCGGATTTCAGCCGTTGAATCCCATACGCGAATCTCTTTGGAGGCGGGCACGTTTAGGCCGAACTCGGAAAGCACGCTACGAGGATCAAGTACGGCTCGGGAGCGATAGGGGGCCGATTTATACCAGACGGGAGGCAATCCCAATACCGGCAACGGATAGCAGGAGCAGAGCGTGCAGACGACGAGGTTGTGCACGACATCCGTGTTCTCCACAGCGACCATGTGCTCACCTTGCATCCCTGCGAAACCCAACTCGGCTATTGCGGCCGTTGCATGCTTCATGAGGCGCGCCTTGTAGGCTGGGTCCGTCCAAGCTCGAGCGACGACCTGTGCACCGTTGCGCGGTCCAATCTTGGTCTCGTAGGTCTCGACGATCAGGTCGAGAGCCTTGGGATCAACATAACCCTTTTCGGTCAGCACGGTTTCCAACGCCCGTACTCGGGCAACCATCGGCGACATCTCTGAGCCGTGGTCATGGTCATGATCATCGTGCATGTGACTTCCCTGCGATGTGCGACGGCCAAGCGTACCGCAAAATCAAATCTGCTTTCTGTTTAATCGCCAGGCGTACCGCGGGCGACAGTAGCACAAGCCTCACTCGCGTCCAGGGCGGATAAGTGTTTATTGTTGCCGGGGTGTGAGCTGAGGTGGAAGTGTACGTCTTTTCCTTGTGTCCCGATGTTGGGAGAGAATGCAGCCGCGAAGCGTTACCCATGCACGAAGGTCGCTGCCTGCGCGAAACTAACGCCCTCGGGGAGGGACAGGACCTCGGATGCCTTGCGCTTTACCTTCTCCGCGTAGCAGCCGGTTAGATCGAAGCTGAGTGCGGTTCTCACGAACACTCGGTCGCCAACTTTGTGCTGCGTGACATCCGCACCGATCGCGGAAATCACACCGCCTGCGTCTCCACCCGGGGTGTAGGGTAATTCCGGCCGAATGGCATAGGTTCCGCTGCGCATGTAGGTGCCGGCAGGGTTGACTCCTGCAGCACGGACCTCGACCACGACCTCGCCGGGCCCCCCACCGGATCCTCAACGGTCTCAGGCCGCCAGCGGAGCGCGGCACGATTCGTTCACGCTTTCAGCTGGCGCGCGATGAAGGCCTTGACGACCTCGCGCGCCTTGTCGGTCTGAGGACCGGGCTCAGCAACCCATTCGTGGACAGAGTTTTCGAACAGGTGATACTCGCAACTCCCTCCGGCAGCCCTGTAAGTCTTGACGAAATTCTCCTGCACTAGCGGCAACACGTTGTCGTCGAGAGCGCCCTGCATGATCAGGAACGGCACCAGATCGATGTTCTCCTTGCGTTCCAGAATCTCCTGAGGGTTGCTTTCGTGAATGCTCTCCCATGGATTGAAGAACAGGGTGTCGCGCTGTTGCGTTTAAGCTCCACCTCACTGACGGAAAGATCGAACTGGGCGTTGGGATCATAAGAATGCATGGCGGCTGCATGAGCAGCGCCGGCCGAGAACAGGCGTGCCAAAGGCATTCCCACGACGCCGGCGGCTGCCATTCCGTGAACAACGTCTCGCCGAGCGAATATGCGTTTCTTCAACACCCCGTCTCCTGTCAGCAGGGTTTTGCTACTGCAATAGCCGATTTCAGCCAGGGCTGCAGAGGTGGGGCTTGAGGTCACCCTCGACCGATTGCTGCATCGCAAATTGCCGAGGGAGGCGAGCACCTGCGGATCAAGCCAATGGCTTGCCAAGTCTCAATCGTTGATCTCCTGCTCCCTCATCAACCGATGGGGGTGACGAAGCGTAACCCACGGTGGCTCGGCCTGGAGCGCGGGATAACGTGGGGGCGGGTTTCCGGCTTCTTGGTTGGGTTACTCCACCATCCGCACCATCCTGTCCATCTGTTTGGCCACAGTGCTAGGTGCGCCAGCTTATTGGCGAACAGAATTGGAAGAGATAGAGGCCGGCCGCCACTCCGGCGTGTCGTGATCTGGATGTTGTCGCGAGGTGTAATCTCCAGGTGCACGCGCTATATTTTGAACGCTCGTAATGCCCTCACCCTGTGTAATCTGGTCGGCAAAGGGGGGCCGATTTTCGAAGCCATATTGCACCTCTGACGGAAAATCGTGGGGCTGATCGAGACTGCCAACGGTGACCGAGATCCGATCGACCGCAAGGCGCCTATAGGTGAGGGGTGTGCCACACTCACGGCAGAAGTCTCGTGCAACAGCAGCGGACGAGTGGAAGGTGCCGGGTTGCCCGCGGGTCCACACGAAATCGGCGCGCGGAACACCGGTGAAGGCCTGGAAGTAATTGCCCGATGCTTTCTGGCACATTCGGCACCAGCAGATGCTGGTATGCGTCGGCTCGGACATGAGAGCGTAACGGAGCGCGCCACACTGGCATCCGCCACTTCTTACGGACTTGTACAGATCAGGCATGAGCGTTGTCCTTGCTAGTGAAGCTGGAGAGGAATGCACGAGAACGGGGTCTAGTTCAATCGCCGTCGGCCCTATTGGGCGGTCTCGAATGCACCCTCGGGCACGCATGCGGGTCACTGGTCGGCGCGATGGCATCCGCACGGTGACGGACTTCGCCAGAGCTAGGTCGGCCCACCAGAACGCAAGCGACCTGAAATTGCGCGCGTTTGGCCCGGAGATACATTACCGCCTCGTCACATATTTGCGACGTGATCGCGCCAAGATTACGTTGGCGACCGTGATCGGCGTCTGATCGGCCTTGATGCTATTGCATTGCCGAGCCTCAAGACCCGACTGTAACCGGGATCGCTCTTTAGCGGAGGTTCGTCGATGCCAACTCGTAAGCTCAATATTGGCGACGTTACACCGTTCGAGTACGCATTCGAGCCGCCGATTAAGGGAAGAATGGCCGATATTGGACGGGCGCTCGGAAGCGCGTCGATCGGGCTAGTCATCCAGACCGTGAAGCCCGGCTGTCGGTCGTCGCGGCGCCACAGGCACGTCTTTCAGGAAGAGATCCTGGTCGTGATGACCGGTAGCGGCACGCTGCACCACGGCGATCAACCCCTGCCGGTCCGGTCAGGCGATGTGGTCTGCTATCTACCGGGCGACCCTGAGCCGCACGCGTTCGAAAACACAGGGAGCGAAGACTTGGTCGTCTGGGCTTTCGGAAACCGCTTTCGCCATGAGGTATGCATTTATCCGGACCAAGACGTCGCCTTCGTCGAGGGCCTCGGAGCTGATGTTCCACTGGCAAGCATAGTTACGAGTCAATGGACAGAGGAGCGGCGCAAGCGGTAGCCGCGATGGGCAAAGGGGTATGAGTTCGGCTGGCGGTGCGGTCGAACAAGCGGTCAGAGCGCGTGCACGCCCAGGCAAATGCCGCGTTGCAACAAGCCCCGCCAGCGGTTCGGGTTAAGGGCGGGCATGGTATCTAGGCGACACAGCGGGGTCGGGTCCGCTGGACTCGGCGTCGGCTGCGACCCTCAGTGGCTCCCGCTCTTACCATGTGATCTACAGCACATGTGTCCTCAATCAATTGTCGCATGATCGGCTCCAGACGCGACAACGTGGGTTGTTCGCATTCCATTGCGAGGAGACATCGTCATGAGGATTATCGTCTCTGCGCTTCTGGCCCTGTCTGTCCTAGCCGGCGTCACTGCGCCGGCGAGCGCCGTCGACGGGAAGGAGTTGTACGAGCAGGACCGCTCGAAGCTCTAACATGAGTACACCGTTGCGCCTGGGGGAGGGTGCCGTACCGGCCCCTCCCGTTCACGTTGAGTAGAGCCTACTCGATCACCTCGTCTGCGCGGGCGATCAGTGAGGGCGGCACAGTGAGGGCCGAGGGCCTTCGCGGTCTTGAGGTTTATGAGTGGTTCAAACGTAGCCGGCACCTGCCCCGGCAGCTCGCCAGCGTCCTGAACAGAGCGTTGTGTGCCGACGAATCAGATCGGGCTGCATCTCGTCGAGTTCTTTGGCGGCATAGGCCGGCGCGCGCCGACATAAATCGCGCGTATCCACGACATCAGGCTACCGTCCCTGACAGAGTAAGTTGAACGGATAGATCGCGGGGAC
>Ga0306920_100009833_pt1 | contig 12788 bp, 15 predicted proteins | sample flu12Cox44000170_FD_204666 | JGI IMG/M metagenome (GOLD analysis project Ga0306920, IMG submission 204666) | Lab enrichment of tropical soil microbial communities from Luquillo Experimental Forest, Puerto Rico - flux4day.12C.oxic.44.000.170 (v2)... | ecosystem: Environmental > Terrestrial >...
CCTGGAACGGATGAGCGAGCGACCCTGGGAGGAATTCTGGATTGCTCTGGCGGGCCCGGCGGTAAATGTGGCCATCGCAATTGTTTTGGCGCTGGTCTTGGGCTTCCTCGGCTCGGACGTTTTTTACCGGTCGCCCTTCCAATCTCCGCAATTGAGTAATTTTTTGGCTCACCTGCTCGGCGCCAACGTGATTCTGGTTTTGTTCAATCTCATTCCGGCCTTCCCAATGGACGGCGGCCGGGTGCTCCGCGCGCTGTTGGCGTCTTGGCTCGGACGGGTTCGCGCAACTCGAATCGCTGCCGCACTGGGCGTCGCCATGGCCTTCGTGTTCTTCGCCATCGGCTTGTTCGACCATACTCCCATGCTGATGCTCATTGCCCTTTTCGTGTACTTCGCCGGCCAGCAGGAATTGGCCGGCGTCCTGCGCCGGCAAGGCCCGGGCGACGACGCTCCGGCCGATTTCTCGGCTCCCGGGGCATATTCGCAACCGGGCGGATACGCTCCTTCTTCCGGCGGGTTTTCCGGCTTCACCTGGGATGACCGAACTCGTCGGTGGACACTCTGGCAAAACGGCCGGCCCGTTCAGACGATCTGGGTGGAATGATTCGATATTTCCATCCCCCTTCCGTGCTTCGGAATTTCGGCGCCGGTTTCTCGAAAGAGTACATCCTCTCCCGCCGATGGAATGAAAGTGGGATACTCGATGACAGAAACCTCCTCCACTGCCGCAGCCCTTCTTCCCTTGATTCGGCTCGAAGGCGTTTCCATCCAATTCGGCAGCCAGAAAGTGCTGCACAACATCACTCTCGACATTCACAAGGGCCAAACCCTGCTGGTCATCGGCGAAAGCGGTTGCGGCAAAACGGTTCTCCTCAAGCTCATGATCGGCCTCCTCCGCCCCACCTCCGGCAAGGTGACATTCGACGGCAAGGTCCTGGGTGACCTTGGCGACCGCGAATTGACCCGCCAGCGCCTCCGTTTCGGCTTCCTGTTTCAGGGGTCCGCCTTGTTCGATAGCTTGACCGTCTTCGATAATGTCGCATTCGGCTTGCGCCAGCAGGGTCAGCGCACCCACGAAAACATCCGCGAAGTCGTTCGCCAGCGCTTGCAGGAAGTCGGCCTACCCGTCTCGGTCGAGTCGAAAAAACCGGCGGAATTGTCGGGCGGGATGAAAAAGCGGGTTGGACTGGCCCGCGCCCTTGCCCTCGACCCCGAAGTCATGCTTTATGACGAACCGACCACCGGCCTTGATCCGATTATGAGTGATGTCATCAACGAATTGATCCGGCAAACTCGGCAAAGGCATCCGGTTACCAGCATCGTCGTCACGCATGACCTGATCACCGTCCGCAAGGTGGCGGACCGCATTGTCATGTTGGCTCCCCTGCCCCGTTTACAGCCGGATGAGCCGCAGATCTTTTTCGACGGCGGCGCAGGCGAACTGGATCAATGCCGCGACCCGCGCGTAGTTCAATTCGTCCAGGGCCAGGGTCGGGATCGGCTGATCGAAATGGGACGCAACGGAGGCTGAAATGCAAGAAAACAGGATGCGCTTTCTGGTCGGCGTTTTCGTCCTGGGGACCCTGTTCCTAGTCGGCGTTCTCAGTGTTCTCTTTGGCACTTTCTCCTCGGTTCTGAAAAGCCACTCGGAATACACCATCGTCTTCAAGGAGGCGCCCGGCGTGAGTCCCGGCACTCCCGTCCGCAAGTCCGGCTTCCGTATCGGCCAGGTCAAGAGCGTCGAGTTGGACGATGAATCCGGCGAAGTCCGCATCCTGGCGTTGATCGAACGGCCTCATCAACTCCGCCATAGTGACATGCCCGTTCTGGTTCGCGGCATGTTCGGCGGCGATCCATCCATCGATTTCCAACCGCGTAAACTTCCCCCGGACCAAGAGCCCGATCGCACTCCGCTGCCCCCCGGCGCGGTGATCGCCGGCGCTGCCGGAACCGATGTCGCCAATCTGCTTGCACAAACTTCCAGCCTCGTGCCGGATGTGCAGCGCACCACCGATGAGCTCCAGGTCGCCGCCCGCAATTGGAGCCGCCTCGGCGAACGCCTCGACGTTCTCGTCCAGACGAATCAGGAAAGTGCCGTCAAGACCCTGGAAAACTTCAACGACGCCGTCGTCAAGGTCAGCAACCTGTTCAGCGATGAAAACCAGCGGAACATGGCGGCCACCCTCAAAAACGTCCGCACCGACAGTGAAGATTTCCAAAAAACCTTGCAGCGCTTCAACAAGTCCCTCGACCGGGCCGATGAGGTTTTGCTCAATATTCAACAAGCCAGCAAACCCATGGCCGAGCGCAGCCCCACCATTGTCAAGAACCTGGAAGAGATCACCGAAAAACTCAACCGTACCCTTGCGGAAACACGCGAACTCGTCAAGGCGCTCGATCAGGGTGACGGCACCGTCGGCCGATTTCTCCACGATCCGGCCGTATACAATAATCTCAACGATGTCACCCTCATGCTGGTGCGCATTCTGCCCCGCCTGGACCGTATCCTCCGCGATGCCGAGGTATTTGCCGACAAGATCGCCCGCCACCCCGAATCCCTCGGCGTTCGCGGCGCCGTCAGCCCCGGCAGCGGCTTGAAGGAGTCCCCCGCCGCCGGCACATCCTGGCCCAGGCACCCATAACACGCGCGATCAGAGGCCTGCCACATTCCGGCCTCCTGCTCCCACTGTCCCCAACCTGCTCGCCCGCCTGGAAACCTGGCTTCGGCTGTGATATCCGTTGTCTTTTAGAGGGAGAGCGGGCCAAACAAATCCAAGTCATCGCCGGGTAGCAAATCCTGCCCATTCCCCTTGTAGGTGTGGAACGGCCCTCGATCATCCCTCACGCCAGGCTGCCCGACCGCCACGCCCGGATGCACCAAACTGTCGCCGGCAAACAAAGCATCGACGACAGCCACTTCAGGCTTGCCTTCGGTGGTAACGGAACGCACCGGCTGCGATGCCGGGCTGCCGAACACGCCGGCCACGTCGAAGCGAATCGCCTTGATCTCCGGCCTGGCAAACCGGCCCGGACGACCGCCACCATCCTGCTGCACCTCAAACGCTCCAATGTCGATCATGGGATCGTCCGGCGTGATACGTGGATAGCCGGGGCCCCGTTGATCCCAATCCGGGGCATCGGTGTTGTCGCCGGCATCGATGGCGGGACTGCCGGGAAGCAAGGCCATCGTCTGCGTTGTGCCGCCGTTGTATTGCAGCGGACCGAGCAGGGGCTCGACATTGAGCAGGTCGGTGTCGTCGAAGCCGGTGCCACCATCGCTGTTGCCGATCAGGTTGTAGCCCGAGGTGGTTAAGCTGCCGAATATGTCGGGGCCCGTTGGCGCCATATTATTGGCCAATATCGTATTCCGGGCGTTAACAATCCCACCAGGCGAGTTGCGCACGCCGCCGCCTTGCCCGGTTGAAGAGTTGCCGGCAATGGTGCTGTTGCTGATGATCAACGTGCGGACGGCACCGTTGTAGATGCTCGGCAACTTGGCTCCTTAGCTGCGTTGGTGTAAAATCACTTTGAGGAAGGGCCAATGAGGGACATGACGATGACTCCCGAGCAAGTCGAAGAGAAGGTGATCGAGCTTATTCATCGCGAGCCTTTTGTGCCATTCATCGTGGAGATGAACGATGGGCAGCTATTGGAGATCCCACACCCGCGGCTGGCGATCAACGGCGGCGGGGCGGGTTTCTTCGGACCTGATGGCGGCCTCGTCGATTTCTGGTTCAAGAATGTCCGTTCCATCCGCGTCCGGGGCATTGAGGCCGTTGCATGACGCAGAACCAATTCGACGCCGCCCTGCGTGGGTTCTGTCGGCGTCGTCCCTTTCGTGCATTCTCCGTGGAGTTTACCAGCGGCGCCCAACTCCTGATCGGCCACCCGGAGGCTGTGCGGAACGAGGCTGGCGTTTACGCGATGCGTTGCCCTGACGGCGGTTACGTGCTGTTCGCGGCGGAAAGCGTGTCGCGATTACTCGATGTGCCCACTCCGCCCGCGACATAATCGGCTAACGGCGAGTCCGACCTCGACGAGCCGCCCGCTCGAGATAGAGCGTCATGACCTCAGAATCCGCGCGACTTCCTCGGGTGGCACGACCTTGAACGTGCCGCCGTAATTGTAGTCGTGATGATTCATGCCGCTCGCTTCCATGAGCTGCTGTTCGCGCTCAAGATCCTAGGCAATTTCCGGCGGATTTTTTTGATAGTGCGATCCTTCCATTTGCGCGTCCGCCGCTCCAGATAGCCTGGCCTCTACCATGCCTCCGCTTCTCCCCAGATAACTTTGATCTTCTCGATTAGCTGCGGGTCGCCGAATAGTACGAAACGGCCGACGGTCCGGACGCACCCACCGGCGCGTTCGTCCGGGTCGGAGGCGATTGTCCCGAAGCGATCGTTGTGAAACGCAACGACGGTATCCTTCCATTGATCGATTTTCATGAGAAGTTTGGACTTCTTTAGCATGTCTTCGCGGCCGGCGTTTGCGTCGGCGGTGATCCAAAACTGTTCCTGTCCACCGGTATCCGCGATGACGCGGTAATCGCCGCCGTCCCGGGCGTTTAGGAAGCCAGCACTGAGATGCGCGAATTCGGCAATATTACCCGGGAAACGGGGATGATTATGTGGCAAGAACAGCATCGTGGCCGTGACAGAGACGCCGGCAACCAACAATACCACGCCACGCGTTTCTCGAAGGCCCATCAATTTGGTTGTAGTGATGTGCATGATTCACCAATGACTAATGACAACGGACCATTGACGCAGGTTCGCTCTTCCGACTGAATAACCGACACCTGCTGCGACATCAGCAGCGTGGCGAACGACACGCCAAAGATGAGACCCAGATACTTATTCCAGTCCCCGGTCAGCATCCGTAATGCGATCCATTTCATGGCGGATTCATTTGTATATACAATTATCTCGGAAAAAAAATCGCAACTATTCGCGCATTCCCAGCTTTTGGGCAGTTTTTTTAAGCAGCGCGACCCCCTCCTCTCCCAGGATGCCTCCGGCTTGAGCTTGCGCCTTACGCCAGGCGGGCTCCGCCCGCTGCAGCAGCGCTTTGCCCAGGGCAGTAATCCGGAACGGTTGCGCCCGCGCATCTTCCCCGGGCACAACTTCCAGCCAGCCCTTGGCTCGCATGCGCTCGACATTGCGGCTCAATGTCGATGGGTCCATGTGCAGTATCTGGCAGACCTTCAAGGGACTGACCAGCCCGAACTTCCACGCGGCCACCAAGATATTGGCCTGACTGACCTTGAGGCGGTACGGTCTCAGCGCATCGTCATATATTTTGGTGATGACGCGATTGAGCAATCGCACGCGCACGGCGATACACTCACGTACAATCGTATCGACCTTTGTTTCTGCTGTTTGCGTACTCATTTCGGCTCCTGACTTGGCTCATTGTATATACAATGAACAAACCAGTCAAGCCCGACGACAGGCCTTCGCAGCCTGCTAATGACCAATGTCCAATGACGAATGACTTTCCGTGCATCGCGCGAGCCGCCGATCAATGAGCTCCCGATCAAAGGGGGAGGTTGTTTTCTGGCGCGCTGCCTCGAGGTGCTGCCGTGCCAGCGCCAGGTCGCCAGCGCGGCGATAGAGCTCGCCCAGCGTGGCATCGAACAGATGATAGCGCCTTAGCGCTGCGTCCACGCCGGCCTCGTCCAGCGCCCGAATTCCCGCCTCCGGTCCTTCGATTTGGGCCACGACGATCGCCCGGTTAAGCAAGTACACTGGGGAGCGCTGGATGCTCAAGAGCGCATCATAGAGCCGCAGAATCGCAGGCCAATCCGTTTCGGCATAACTCTTCGCCGCGCAGTGATAATAAGCGATCCCCGCCTCTAGATGAAACGCCGAGACCAGTGTTCCCTCGGCCGACTGATCGAGAAACTCCTGCGCGCGTTGAATCAGGCGACGGTCCCACTTGCGGCGATCCTGTTCCTCCATGAGCAGGATGGAGCCGCGCTGATCGAGCCGCGCATCCAGCCGCGCTGCGTGAAACAGCATGAGCGCCATGAGCGCGCGCGTGGCCGGCGTGCTGAACCGCGCCTGCGAACAGAGCAGATAACACAGCCGCGCTGCCTCTTCACACAGTTCGACACGAATAGCAGTTTCGCCTTCGCATGAACTGTACCCCTCGTTGAACAGCAAGTAAAGCACCTGGTGCACGCTGTCGAGCCGCTGCGTCAGCTCCGCGGCGGGAGGCGGATCGAGCGCGATCTGCTGCTCGATTAACCCGCGCGCGGCGCGCTGGAGTCGTTTCTTCACCGTCTCTTCGCCGACAAGCAGGGCCCGCGCGATTTCCGAGTTGCCAAAGCCGCACAGCGTCTTCAACGTTAATGCCAACTGATTTTCGCGCGCCAGCTGCGGATGGCAGCATGCGAAGATCATCCGGAGCTGGCTGTCCTCGATCTGGCGGTCGAGAAACAGCTCGTCGAGCCCCTCCTCGTGCACGGGGCGCGTGGCCGCCCACCTCTCCAGGGCGCCTTGTCCGATCTTGTCGCGCCGGAGCGCATCGACGATCTTGTTTTTGGCGACGCGGTGGATCCAGGCCGATGGATTTTCCGGTACGCCGCGCAAGCGCCACGACTGCAAGGCGTCCACAAGGGTCGCCTGCACCATGTCCTCGACGAGGTCGAACTTCTGCCAACCGAAAATCCGGGTCAGTACAGCAACCAATCGCCCCGCCGAATGGCGGAAGAAATGCTCCACCAGTGGAGCGACTGATTCCGGTTGGATCGCGGACATCGCCCGTTCATTTTACTTGTTCATCGTATACCCCGCCATGGGACGGACCTCCACCGTGCCGCCGAACAGCAAGCCCGGGCACCCGTTTGCGAGTTCCGCGGCGGCATCGATTGTCGCCGCCTGGACAATGGAAAACCCGCCGACAATCTCCTTGGACTCCACAAACGGGCCATCCGTGACAACTTTCTTTGCCTTCACGACGCGTCCGTCCGGCATCAACGCGTCGCCGGAGTCCACCATCCAGCCCTGCTGCAACGCCTGCTGGATCCAAGTGCCCCACTTCTGCATGTGCTGCTGCTGCTCCTCGGGCGTCATTCTGGCGTAGGCGTCGTTGCCCCCGCGGTAGACAAACAGGAATTTGGCCATGTGCATGTTCCTTTCGCATAAGTTGCCTTCCAGCCGATCACACGCTGCGGCCGGCTTTTCACAGTTATATCGAACGAAATCTCGCGTAGGGGACAGGATCTTGGATTTTTTTTGTTCTTTGGACTGCGGCGCTTTCACGCCGCTTTCTTTTCGCGGATGGCTACTTTCTTAAGAACTCATTTCGTCTGCCAGCGGTCGGGCTACGGACACGTACAGCTCACCGGGACATACATATTCTGCAATGCTCTGCGATAAAAGCAGTTGCTTACGCTGTCACCTCGACCTCCACTCAGGCCTCTCAGCTGATAGTTCCCGGCCTCGCTCCGGTTAACTCCATTGTTGCGAAATTTCGCTCCATATCAACTAGCTCCCCGAAAGAGACTCGAAACTTCGTCACAGCGGTTAAGACGAGCTCTGAGATTTCCCTGTTTCTATTGGCCCCTGTTATCGAAGACGTGTTCCGGATTTGGCTGCCGTTTCGCCAAGGTTAGCCCGTATATCTTCCGCGCTGAATAAAGCCCGAGGCCTTCTGGGCGCGACCAACGTGATTTGCTCAACCGTCTTCGAACCGACTAACGTCCCGGCCCACACCGCCCGCGCGGGTCCCCATCGCCCAATACGCACGACGGATGAGTCCATCCGTCGTGATACTGCGTATGAAACGCGCCGAGCCATCGGCAAACAAGAGGTTCGCCCCCACCGGTGTGTTTGCTGGAGAGGTCATCCAGCCCGCCGTCCGCATCCGTTTGAGTTTTTTTGCTTGCCAGCCGCTGTATTCACATGTACACTATAACGCGGGCAAAACCATGACTTCATCATTTCCAGAAGGCTTGCCATGTCGAGCATCTATGTTACGTCCGCCGCCACGCCGCAACCACCACGACTGCTCGACCAGCTTCGTCAGTGTGCTTCAGCTCGTTTCGGTCGTCCGGAACCGGGCGAGCGCTATGGGGAGGAAAAGGAGGAGCCTCCAAAAAGAAAAACAGCTAGGCTCATCCCATTTTCGCAGCTGGCGCTCTGGATTAGTTTTTTTAAGATAAAACCCACATACCAGGCGACGGGCACGTTTATTTCGTCGTCTTTCGAGGCCGACCGCGGGGGCACAAAGTGTCGGGGGGAACCGGCCAAATGTCAATATTAAACGTGCCTGTGCCCTCTTTTCTTTTTCAAATTTGGGGTGTCGGGAGCCCCGTTTTTGCCGAGTATAGAAGATGCCCTGACACCGAAGTGCCGGTTCTTACTTGCCGACTGCCTGACAGTAGTATAAATCCGTACCATATCATTAGAGCGGCGACGACCAAATCGTCCGGAGGATCGAAATGACGGTCGCTAAGGCGAATAAATTGCGGGGTGGGTATTATACGCCGGAACCTGTCGCCGCTTGGCTTGTCGCCTGGGCTGTCAGGTCGGGGAAAGATAGGATTCTGGAGCCAAGTTGTGGCGATGGAGTCTTCCTGTCTGCGGCGAGCCGCCGGCTAATGCGATACCGACGGAATTGGGTCAGCGAATCCGCACAGGTGGTCGGTATAGAACTATCGCCAGAGGAAGCAGCGAAAGCCGCCGCAAAAAGTGACGATTACACCGCGGTGATCCCATGTGATTTCTTCGAGTGGGCGCACCGTGGAGAAGCGGGCACATTCGACGCTGTGGTTGGCAATCCACCTTTTATCCGGTACCAGAATTTCCCGCAGAGAAGCCGCAATAGGGCGATGCAATTCATGCAATCTCTCGGGTTGCAACCAAATCGACTTACGAACATTTGGGTTCCTTTCGTTGTCGCAAGCTCCTACTTGCTCAGGGAAGGAGGGCGACTTGCGATGGTGTTGCCTGCGGAACTCTTGCAGGTGTCCTACGCCGCGCAACTTCGGAAATACCTTGCCGATTCCTTTCACCATATCACCATTTATGCATGCAACGAAATGTTCTTTGCGAACGCCGAGCAGGAAGTCGTCCTAGTCCTGGCCGAAGACAAGCTGCCAGAAAGGAATTCCTCGAGCTGCTGCGATATCGATGTTATCGCAACGCAAAGCGTGGCCGAGCTATTGAACGAGCCCGCGACGAGCAATCGCGACGGTACGAACGTCAAGATCGTACAGCACGATACAGAGAAGTGGCTCAAGTATTTTTTGGACGCCCGGGAAATTGCTCTTATGCGCGCCTTCCGGGAGCATCCAAAGCTCGCGAGCCTAAAGGAGCATGCAACAGTCGATGTGGGGGTTGTCACCGGAAAAAACGAATTCTTCGTACTTTCACAGTCCGCCGTTAAGGAATTCCAACTGCATGACTATGTAGTCCCGCTCGTTGCCCGGTCCGCCCATCTTTCCGGTGCCGTCATTGGGGAGGCCGAGCACCGTCGGCTACGCGATGCTGGCAACCGAGTACTTTTGCTCCGACTGCCCGAGAACCTGGAGAGCATCCCTGGCGGCCTGCGCATGCTCATCCGCGAAGGCGAGCGGAAGGGTATGCATTTGGGGTATAAATGTCGTATCCGACACCCGTGGTATTCCGTGCCCGCTGTTTGGGAGCCGGACTGCTTTTTTTTCCGGCAGATTTACGACTTTCCGCGCGTCGTTCTAAATAAGGCCGGCGCTACGTCCACGGATACCATTCATCGAATGCGCTGTAAAGGGCCGGCGGAGCAGGTCGCCGCAAATCTATATACATATCTCACGGCCGCGAGTGCCGAGATCGAGGGGCGCAGCTACGGCGGCGGCGTTCTGGAATTGGAGCCAACGGAAGCTGAGCGCTTGCTCGTGCCGAAGTTGATGAACGGTGCAATGCGTATTGAAGAAGCGGATTCTTTAATTCGCCAAGGCAAGCTTGAGGTTGTTCTTAACTACAACGACAAGGCGGTGCTTAGAAACTCTCTCGGATTAACTGAGCGAGACTGCGCCATGCTAAGACGCATTTGGACCAAGATGCGGGACCGTCGCATGTCTCGACGAAGAGGTAATTAGTTAGTTTCCTCGTCAACTTCTGCCTCGACCGGCTCGATGATCGGCTCGCCAGCCTCTTGCAACGCTTCCTTCTGAGCTTTGGAAGGTTTATCATGCGGAGCCATCCCATCGTACCGCACATGATAGGCCACTTGGACTTGCTCGGAAAAGTTGTCAATGCGCAAGGGCGATGGTGCGGGCGGCCAACTTTGATCAACTGTGCCATTATTTGGGTCCCAGAGAACGAGCGACACGGCTTCGGCTTTGTGCGGCACGTCGATTGGAGAATTTCGGCCCATGAGGCGATCAAGCATGCGCGTAAATCGGTCTCGCGTCTGACCCTGTAGACAAGGAGTAGGAATGACAACCATGAAAGCCACCACAGCGTATGGGAATCTCGTGTGCACGGTTGTCGCTTCGGTTCCGAGATCGTTGACCATGTTTTGGAAATTCTTTCCCACGCTTCCTGTATCGTTGAGTGTCTTACTGTCAGACACAAACCGAACTCCATCAGGGCGGTAGCCGACGTCAAAATTCTGAGGGCGAATGCCACCCACAACTCGGACAGGGCCAACCTCGACCACGTCGGGCTTCGCTGGTAACAGTAATTGCTGGCTTGGGCTAACAACCTCCACGCCACCAAGCATAACGGCCAGCGCCGCGCCGATTTGTTTGTCGAACACCTTGCCGAAATCCATCCCTTCCTTCTTGCCGAATGCTTTGTTAATGAGCCACTTCTGGCCCCAATTGCGCAATTCATCCGGGGGTATCTGGATATTCGGCATTGGAACAAGCAAAGGCATGATTCAATTTCCTTAACCCTAAAAAGACAAGTCTTCAGGCACTAGATCCGCTAACTTGCAATGGAGTGCTCGCGCGATCTTGGCTAATGTCACGGCTGTGACGTTTTTTTCACACCGTTCAATTGCGCCAATGTAGGTTCTGTGGATACGAGCGCGCGCGCCTAGTTGTTCCTGCGACAGGCCAGCCTCTGCTCGTTTCGCCCGAATCTTGGCGGCTACTGCGCTACGGACCAAATTGTCGAAAGATTTGCCCGACTTTGCCACAGTCTAAAGATAGCGTCGGCTGCGAAATGCGCTCAACAGCCTAAAGGTAGCAAGCAAGCCAGATCTGTGACCGGTCAGACCTGACTCGGGGGGTGTACAGTGTATCCACACCGGCTCCCAGACAAGCAGCCAGCAGAAAAGAAAAAGGGACCATCGCAAATTAGTCTGATCAGCGTCAGATTAATTCGGGATGCCCCATTTTCGCTTGTCAGACGCCCCCCCCCGGAACATGAATCCATGGCCACGGCTATGCGTGGCATCGCGACGCGCGCAAGGTCATTTGCATTTCCCAAGCCGGATCGTAGCTTTGCAGCGGCCGGCGGTCTATCCCGGGCGCCGAGTCGGCGGCGTTCGCCCGCCGGAGCGTCGCATTTTAAGTCAAAAAAGGGGACATCGCTAATTACTCTGATGTGCATCAGAGTAATTAGCGATGTCCCCTTTTGTCTGTCCACCACGGTAGAAGAATCGCCGGTGGGCTAAGGCGACTGCTTGGGTTGCGACTTAGTGTCCGGCCTTGTGGCAAAGCCAGTCCTCGAAACGTGTCGGGCCGAGGCGCGGATGATCGCCTGGGGTGAGGCTTTGATCGTTCACCGGGATGCCGAAGTAGAGCGCCTTGGGATCGGTGATTACCGTCCGTGCGTCTCCGGTTGCCTTCAGGAATTGCCGCACGAGGTCGTCTTGCCGAATCCGTTCGGGACCGGCCAGATCGAACGTGACGTTCAACGGCTCAGCGAGGGCCACATCGGCCATGACGGCGGCGACGTCATCCGACACAATGGGCTGCATCAAAACCGGTGGAAGCCGAACCGTCTCCCCTTCAGTCGCCGATTGGGCGACACAGGGCCGGCGCGCTATAACACGACTCATGAGACCAAAGCCCGATGAGGCTGTCAAGGACTCGGCGGCGCTTGTCGCTCATTTGAGTTTTTTTGGTTGCCGCTGCCGTCGGGGCGTATTGCGTTAACTGCATTGTCGCAAAATTTCGCTCCATAGCAACGAGTAGGTCGCCCCGTTGGGGCTCGGGGAAATTGGGGACGGCCCCGCACCCAGGGCTATTCGCCCTGGGCTAGCAGAGGTGGCCCCGTTGGGGCCACAAGACATCGTGGTCGATGTTCGATTGGTCAATCGAAGGTGGGCATAGGTCATCCCGGTGGGGCTACAAGACATCGTGATCAAAGTCCAATTGGTCAATCGAAGGAAATAGGGGTCCAGAGGGCTTCGTTCCAGATGGAGAGCCATTTGCGTTTGGGCGGAGGGGGTTTGCGGGGAGGAGGTTCCGGATGAATGATGTAGCCGGGGCCTGGAGGTTTGGGGGGAGGGATGGCGGGGTTCGGTTGAGAGTCCTTGCGGATTTTGGCCATGCGGCGGAAGTCGATCTTGCTGATGAGATAGGGGAGGGCATCGAGGGCGTGGTCGAATTCTTTGATGGGATTTTCGGAGCGTTTGCCGGATTCGGAGTCGTAACGGTAGAGGCCGGCTTCGGCGATGAGGTTCGGAGTGGCGCCGGTGAGGACCTTCAAGGTGCCATCTTCGAGACGGGCGCGGACGGCGGCAATGCCGGGCCTGATGTCGTTGTCGGCCTTGCGGATGGTGAGGCCGGCGGAGCGGAGTTCGAGGATCTCGCGGGAGCCCTGCGGGTCGGCGTACCAGGTGACGCC
>Ga0306920_100009835_pt1 | contig 12787 bp, 5 predicted proteins | sample flu12Cox44000170_FD_204666 | JGI IMG/M metagenome (GOLD analysis project Ga0306920, IMG submission 204666) | Lab enrichment of tropical soil microbial communities from Luquillo Experimental Forest, Puerto Rico - flux4day.12C.oxic.44.000.170 (v2)... | ecosystem: Environmental > Terrestrial >...
CCGCCTAGTCAGCGCCTGGGAATATACCGACTCGAAGGACACACTCACGCGGCAATTCGAGGATGCGGGTCTTGACCTCAGGCAGCACCGGATTTTGAAGTTTTTCGAGCTTTGCCAGAAAGTCCAGGATCTGCCGCGTCACCTGGGTCAGCATTCGGGCGGAATGGTCGTCTGCCAGGGGCAGCTCGATTCGGTCGTTCCCCTCGAACCGGCCACCATGCCCGGCCGCGTCGTTGTCGAATGGGACAAGGAAGATTGCGCGGATATGGGGATCATCAAGATCGATCTTCTGGGCCTTGGCATGATGGCTGTCCTCGAGGAAACGATCCAGCTCATTCGCGATCACAACCGTGAAGAAATTGACTTGGGGCGTCTTCCCGCGAACGATTCGGCTGTTTATTCCGCGCTCGCGCAGGCCGATACCATCGGATTATTCCAGGTGGAAAGCCGCGCGCAGATGTCGTGCCTTCCCCGGCTGAGGCCGAAATGCTTCTATGACATTGTTGTTCAGGTAGCCATCATCCGTCCCGGGCCGATCGTGGGGAAAATGGTCCATCCCTACTTGAACCGCCGGCTGGGCCGCGAAGCGGTTGAGACGCTGCATCCTCTCCTTGAATCCACGCTGGCGCGAACCTTGGGCGTCCCGCTTTTCCAGGAGCAACTGCTTCGCATTGCCATGATTGCCGCGGGATTTTCCGGTGGAGAGGCCGAAGAACTTCGACGGGCTTTCGGTTTTAAACGCTCTGAAGCGCGCATGAAAGAAGTGGAAGTCAAGCTGCGCGGGGGAATGGAAGCGAAGGGAATCACGGGCGAAACACAGAACAGAATCGTTCAATCCATCACTTCCTTCGCGCTATACGGCTTTCCCGAATCGCACGCCGCGAGTTTTGCCCTAATCGCCTATGCCAGTGCTTTTTTGAAATGCCATTATCTGCCGGCTTTCACCGCCGCCATGCTGAACAACCAGCCCATGGGTTTCTACCAACCCGCAACCTTAATCAAAGACGCCGAACGGCACGGATTGAAATTCAGGCCGATCGACGTCTCGCGCTCCCGGTGGAACTGCACGCTCGAGGAGAGTGCCGACGGCTTGCGGGTTCGGGTAGGTCTTCGCTATGTAAAGGGCCTGCGGCAGGAGGTGGCGGCCGAACTCGTCGAAAAGCGGACGGAGCGTCCTTTTATTTCCATTGACGATTTGAAACGGCGGGTGCCAAACATCCGGGTTGACGAATTGCGCGTTCTCGCGTCCGTCGGGGCCTTGAATTTTATTTCGAAGAAAAAAGGATTTCACCGGCGAGACGCGTTGTGGCAAGTGGAGCGCGCCAGCCGCGAACGAGGCCCTCTGCTCGCATCGGCAGACCTCGATGCGGTCGAGATCGAATCCCGCGAACCATCCCCGCTCGTTCCTATGACCCCGAAGGAACGCCTTTTCGCCGATTTTCACGGTACCGGGCTGACCGTCGGGCCCCATCCTCTGGCGCAATACCGGTCCCAGCTCGCCGAGCGCGGGGTCTCGCCGGCAGCTTATTTGAAACAACTCCCTGACGGCACACTTGTGTCCGTGGCAGGAGCCGTGATTGTTCGCCAGCGGCCGGGTACTGCCAAGGGATTCGTCTTCTTAAGCCTCGAAGATGAAACGGGAATTGCCAACGTGATCATCACGCCCCAGCTCTTCGAACGGGACCACGGCGTTGTTGTACATCATTCTTTTCTGCTTATCCGAGGCGTGTTGCAAAACCAGGATGGCGCGGTTTCCGTGAAAGCTGGAATCATCGAGCCCTTTCCGCTCCTCGATGCCGAAATCGGTTCGCATGACTTCCACTGAATCCGCCCGGGAGCTACCTCACTCCCAGCCACCGCCAAGGGCCTGATAGAGCTGGACCAAAGCGTTCAATTCGTTTCCCTGGGCCTGTGCCAGGGCCAGTTCTGCGGAAAAGGAATTCGTTTCGTTCGTCAGGACTTCGAGATAGTCGGTGGAGCCGGCTTTGAAACGCAGCTCCGAAAGTCGCGCCGCATCCCGAGCCGACTCCACAAGGTTCTGCTGCTGGATCCGGAACTCACGGTTCTTGCGATAAGCGACGAGAGCGTTCGAGACATCGCGAAAAGCGCCCTGAATCGCCTGCTGGTAGGTCAACAGCAACTGTTCGTGCTGCGCCTCGGCCAGGCGAACGCCCGACTTGAGCCGCCCGCCTTCGAAGATCGGCTGTGTCAGTGTTCCCGCCAATGTCCAGAGGCCCGCTGGTCCTGTGAACAGATTTGTCAGCGAAGCGCTTTCGTATCCCGCGTTCGCGGTCAACGAGATTTGCGGAAAGTAAGCCGACCTCGCCACGCCGATCTGCGCATTGGCGGCAACCAGGTTTTGCTCCGCTTCCCGAATGTCCGGGCGCCTTTCGAGAAGGGCCGACGGAAGCCCGACGGGAACCTCGGGCGTGTGCGGTTGCTCGGTGAGCTTCAGGCCGCGGGGAATGTCGTCCGGATTCCGTCCGAGGAGAATGCTGATGGCGTTCTCCTGCTGCGCGATCTGCCGCTCGAGGTCGGGCACTTCCGATGCGGCCGTGTACACCAGTTGCTCCGACTGCCGGACGTCCAGCAGGGTGTTGATTCCGTGTTGCTCGAGCGTTTTGGTCAATTCGAGCGAGTCCTGCCGGGAGCTCAAGGTACGCCTCGATATCTCCAACTGGAGATCCAGCTGCCGGAGCAAAAAGTAGGAAGTAGCCACGTTGGCGACCAAGGTGGCCATCACTTCTTTTTGCGCCCACTCGTTGGCGAGCAGCGTCGCACGCGCCGCTTCCGTCGCCCTCCGGTAACGGCCCCAGAAGTCCAGGTTCCAGGCGGCGGAGGCCGAAACCTGTCCCTGCGTGAGCTCGTAGGCCGGAATCGGTCCGACCGCAGGGTTGCGAACGCTGGTAATGTTGCCGCCCACGCCTAACGAAGGAAGCTGGTCTGCGCGTGTGATCCCGAGCTGCGCCTGGGCTTCGAGAACTCTGGCTGCCGCAATGCGGACGTCGTAATTGTTCTCGAGAGCCGTGCGGATAAGCCCCTGGAGTTCCTTGTCCTCGAAAACTTCCCACCATTTCTCGTCGGCGAGCGATGCGCTCGCGGCATTGGTGTCCGGGCTCGCTGACGCTGCGGGCGCGTTCGCGCCTCGATAGGCGGTCGGAACCGTAACCGCAGGCCGTTTGTAGTCGGGCCCAACGGTGCACGCTTCGAGGCAAGACAAAGCCACCGAGAGCAGCAAGGCCTGAAGAAACACTGAACGCAGGCGCATCGTCGTCTTAGTCTCCGTTGCGCTCTTCGAGAGCATAGGCGGGGGTTCCGGCTGGAACTTCCGGAAAGTGCTTACGCGTCGTCCGGAAGAAGGAAAAGCGGTCCAGCACTTTTTCCTGGAATTCCTCAAGGTACAGGTAAATCGCCGGCGTGACGAAAAGAGTCACGAACTGCGACACAACCAGGCCGCCGATCACGACCAGGCCCAGCGGCCGCCGCGATGAACCGTCGGCACCATAACCAAGAGCGATGGGAAGGGCCCCGAGCAAGGCAGCCATGGTGGTCATCATGATCGGGCGGAATCGCTCCATGCTGGCGTCGTGAATGGCCTGATCATCCTTTATCCCTTGCCGGACCCGCTGTTCGGCAAAGTCCACGATCATGATTCCGTTCTTCTTCACGATGCCCATAAGCATGAACATGCCGATATAGGCGTACAGCGACGCTTCCTCCCGGAACAGCCACAAGGTGAACAATCCCCCGAGCAGCGCCACGGGCAACGAGGAAAGAACCGTAAGCGGATGCAAGTAGCTCTCATAGAGAATCGCGAGAATCACATACATCACAAACACCGCCACCAGCATGAGGACGGCTAAGTCGGTAACCGTGTTCTGAAACACGAGCGCCTCGCCCTGCAGCGATCCTTGAACGCCGGGAGGCAAAATATGCTTGGCTGCCGCGTCCACAAACTGAGTTGCCGGGCCAATGGAATAGCCAGGTTTCAGGTTAAAGAACATGGTTACGCTGGTGAACTGATTAATGTGATTCACCGCCTGAGGACCGATTACTGGATGCGCGCTCGTGACCGCGTTCAGAGGAATCATTCGCTGGCCATCGTCGCTCTTGATGTAGAGTTTGCCGAGATCCTCGGGGCCCGCGCGCTGGTCATCGGCCACTTCCAGAATCACTTGGTACTGATCTGTGGATTTCTTGATTAGATAGCTGTAATTCTGCGAATACGCGTCGTGTAACAGCGTCACAATCCGCGTCTCAGAAACGCCGTAAAGCTTTGCCTGATCCCGCAGGATATCCACCTGCAGATTCGGAGTGTGATTGTAGAGGTCAGAATTCACAAACAGAAATCCCGGATACTCGTGCATCTTTGCCATCAGCTTGCCGGCCGTGTCATACACTTCACCCGGATCGATTCCCGAAAGCGCGAAGGCAAATTGACCCTGCGCGTTGGCGGTGGCGCCCGTGCTTATTTCAAGCGCTGGGTTCGGCTGCAAAAATGCGACCGCACCAGGAATCGTGCCCGCGATTCCGCCCATCAACTCGCCCGCCACTTGCTGGATCGGCGGACGCTGCGACGGAGGCTTCAAAAATGCGATCAGGAATGCCTGGTTCGATCCAAGAAATCCGCTGTTTCCGCTCATCGTGAAAGTGCTGCGCACGGCCGGATTCGCCCTCAGGATCTTTTCCGCTTGCGTTTGATAAGCGTGCATTTGGTCAGGCGACGTGCCCTCCTGCGCGACCAAGACTCCGCGGACAAAGGAACTGTCTCCCACCGGCAGGAACGCTTTGGGCACAACATAGAACAGGTAGCCCGTTCCTAAGAGGCAGAGAACCCAGGCCACTGCGGAAATCCACCGATAACGCAAGAAGAACCAGAGGTACCGCCCATACACGCCAAGCACGCGGTGTTCGATGCCGCCGATTACGCGCTCCACCCACGTTTTCTTTGCACTTGTGCCGCGATTGCTCAGCAACCTCGACGTCATCAGCGGTGTCAGGGTCAGCGAAACGATTCCACTTGCCAGAATCGAAATCACGATGGTGATCGAGAACTCGCGGAAGATACGCCCCATCAAGCCGCCCATAAACACCAGCGGGATGAACACGGCGGCCAGCGAAAGGGTCATCGCCAAAATCGTAAAGCTAATTTCCTTGGCCGACTGAAGGGTGGCATCAAGCGCGTTTCGGCCTTCCTCCATCAGCCGCACGGTGTTCTCGAGAAATACGATGGCATCATCGACCAGGAAGCCGATGGCAAGCGTGAGCGCCATCAAGGAGAGGTTGTCGAGGCTGTAACCGAGGAGGCCCATAGCGACGAATGTCAACAGCAACGACAGCGGCAGCGCCACCGCGGGAATCAATGTATCCGTGGCTCGCCCAAGGAAGACGAAGATCACCATTACGACCAGAACAAAGGCGATATAGAGGGTGGTCTGCACATCCTTAATGCTGTTGACGATGGTCTGCGAGCGGTCGTAGGCTGTGAAAAGCATGACAGAACTGGGAAGTTGCGCTTGAATCGACGGCAACACGTCGCGGACCGACTTGGCCACCTCGACCGCATTTACCCCCGCCCGACGAAAGACACCGATGAAGACGTTTGCCCCCGGCTGAGGGTAGCCACGGATCCAGACACGCATGTCAATGCGTTCGTCTTGCACTCCTTGCTTGGCGGCTGCCACGTCCCTCAAGTAAACCGGAGCGCCGTTGTTCTGTCCGACAATCAGGCTGTTGTATTGATCTGCAGTCATCAGCTGTCCTTGTGGTTGCAACAAGAAGCTGCGATGCGGACCGTCGAATTGCCCGGCTCCGGTATAGGCGGTGCCGTTTTTGACGGCATTGGTCAGATCTTCCAGCGTGATATTGCGGATCGCCATCGTCGATGGATCCGCTTTGATGCGCACCGCCGATTGTGTTCCGAAAATAGAGACCTGGCTCACTCCTGGCAGAATGCTGATCCGCTCGCCGATCTGCGTGTTGGCGTAGTCGTAAAGCTGACCCTCCGTCACTGTGTCGCTCACGATGGCGATGTACATGATCGGCTGATCGTTGGGGTTGGTTTTCGTAAACGTGGGAGGACTGGGAAGATCGACCGGCAACTGCCCTTGCGCCCGGGTGATGGCGGCCTGAACGTCTGTCGCCGCACCGTCGAGGCTCTTGGAAAGAGCAAACTGCAGCACAAAGCTCGAATGGCCCTGTCCATTGTTCGAGGTCACCATCTCGAGCCCAGGGATTTGCATGAACTGGCGTTCCAGCGGCGTGGCCACATTGTTGGCCATCGTTTCCGGAGTCGCGCCTGGATAATTCACCTGCACCTGAATCACCGGGTAGTCGATAGCCGGCAGGTCGCTAACAGGAAGACGGGTATAAGCAAACACGCCAAACAGAAGGACCGAGACGGTCAAAGCCACCGTCATGACCGGGCGCTTGATGAAGAGTTCTGAGATGTTCAAGACGCGCTCCTCCCGGCTGAATCTTGTTTACCGTCCCCATTCGCCGCGGGCGCTGTCACAGGTGCACCGGAGCCAACGTGCACTTTGCCTCCTGGCCGGACTAATAGCTGTCCCGAGACAACGACACGCTCCCCGGCCGCCAGGCCGCTGGTAATCACCACATCATTGCCTTGACGCTGACCCAAAGTAACCGGTCGAAGCTCCGCGGTGTCGTCGCCTTTGACGACATACACGAAGGGTCCCTTCTGGCTGATCTGGGTGGCCTGGCTCGGAACCAGCACCGTGCCTTTTTCCACGTCCAGCACAAGTCGCACGTTCACAAACTGCCCGGGCCAGAAATGGCGGTCGCCGTTCGGAATCGTCGCGCGCAGATTGACCGTTCCCGTAGCGTTCTGCACCGCGTTGTCCAGAAACTCTACCCTTCCAGGCCGCGCCGTTGTTTCCGAATCCGCGGGGATCCGCACCAGCGCCGTCAACATCCCGCGGCTCATCTTTTTCTGTACTTCGGGAAGATCGCGCTCGGTTACGGTGAAGGTTGCGTAGATGGGGTCGAGGCGCTGAATGGAAAGGAGCGACGTGGTGTTGGCCTGCACAACATTCCCGACGTCTACCAGGCGTGCCCCGGCGCGGCCATCGATCGGCGAGTGAATGTAGCAGTAATCCAGGTTGATCTGCGCCGCTTCAACGGCGGCCTGCGCCGCTTCCACCTGCGCCTGGTTCACATCGACGGTATTCTTTTTCGTGTCGTAGTCCTGTTTGGAAATCGCGCGTGAACCGACGAGCTCTTCGTCACGCGCGAACTGGATCTTCGCCAATTCGAGCGCGGCCTTCGCCTGCGCCAGACTGGCCGCGGCCGCGTCAAGCTGCGCCTTGAAGGGCCTCGGATCAATAACAAAAAGCAGCTGACCCTTCTTGAGGTTTTCCCCGTCCTGGAAATGCCGCTCGGTGATTCGTCCCGCGACCTGCGGCATGACGCTCACGGATTCAAAAGCGAAGTTTCGGCCGATTTCGTCGAGGTACCGCGGCACGTCTTGCGCGGTTGCTTTCGCCACCGTAACCAGGGGCGGCGGCAAGGTCGCCGAACTGTCCGCGCGAGCGGCACCCCGGTTGCACGAAGCGGGAATCGAAAGCAGTGGCAGCAGCAAAATCAGGCGGAATACACCGACCACTTCGGCCGCCCTCGGCTCCGTCGTGTGATTCATTGGCCCCATTTCCCCCGACTCCTCCTAGGAAGCTTCGCCGTTCTCCTGAATGCCTACGCCTCCTACCCAGTAGTCGCTTGGGCGATCGCAAAATCGACAACGCGCCCCAATCGCGGACATCTTGCTGTCTTTCGTCACGCCGCGCCCGCGTAATCTTCCGCCCGGCGACTTCCGAGGTTCGCACTGGAATCGCGGCGGGATGGGCTGGAGTCCCTGAGGTAACAGTTTCTTTCCTTCTTCGTATCTCTTGCGTGAATACGCCTGGAGCGCTTGAACCGTTTCGTAATTTTTCGCGCCCTGCCGAAGGAGCGTCTTGTCCTCCGACGAAAGGATGGCGCTCGCTCGACGCGGCTCCGTTGGACCCGCAAGCGAAGTAAGGCCCCGGGTTTTTTGCCTTCATCCCGGGATTATGATTCGATGCCAAGTTCGCTCGGAAGGGTACCCGCGTGGCGTCTTGTGCTTTGTACACTTTAGACTCGAGCCGCACAGCGCCGGCCCGATCCGTCAAACGTCAGCCGCCGCTCACTGCCGGCAGAATAGAAATCTGCGCATCCGCAGGAAGGGGAGTCGCGAATCCGCCTGTGAAGCGGGCATTTTCCACGCCCACGAAAACGTTGATGTGCTCGCGAAGCTCGCCGGTCTCGGTCACCAGACGGTCGCGGACGGCCGGACACTCTCGGTAGAGCGCTTCGAAAGCTTCGCGCAATGTGGCGGGGGAAGACTTGATTTCGACCCGCTCGAATCCGCGGCAGTAGATTCGCAGCGGTCCCGGAATGTGGATCGTGACCGGCACGGCTAGCGTTTGCCTCGTTTTGACTTTTTTCTGCCGGCCTTTCGTTTCGCCTGCGCGGATACCGGGCTCCTTCTGGCCGTTCGCGGCTCGCCCACAACAACTGCCTTTACGCAAACCACGGGAGGCAGGCCGCCTAGAATCATCTTCCAGTTCCTGCCCTCGTCGATCGAGCTGAACAGTTCACCACTGCGAGTCCCAAAATAAATTCCCGCGGGATCGAGTGCGTCGGTGGTCATGGCATCACGCAGAACCGTTTCATACGCCCCCTTTTGCGGCAGACCACGCGTCAGCGGTTCCCAAGATGCGCCGCTATTCCTGGTTCGATAGACGCGCAACCTGCCGTCGGGCGTACACCGGAACTCACCCGACTCGATCGGAAGGATGTAAACACAGTCGGGATCGACCGGATGCATCAGCATGGCAAAACCGAAATCGCTTGGCAGGCCGTTCGAGATGCTCTCCCAGGAGTCCCCGTAATTGTCGGAGCGGTACAACCCGGAATGATTCTGCAGGAAGAGTCTCCCGGGCCGCGTCGCGTGAAGCACCATCTTGTGGACGCATTGTCCGAACTCCGGATACTTTTCCGGCTGAAACTCGACGCGAATGCCGCGGTTACGCGCTTGCCATGTGCCTCCCCGGTCTTCGGACCGGTACACTCCACCCGCCGAAATGGCCACGTACATCCGCTCTGCTGTCGTCGGATCCAGAAGAATGGTGTGGAGAGCGAGCCCGCCATTTCCCGGCATCCAGCGCGGACGGTGGGGATGCTGGAACAGGCTGCGAACGAGCGACCAAGTCTCTCCGGCGTCGTGCGACTCAAAAAGCGCTGCGGGCTCCACGCCGCAATACAGGCTCTCCGGCTCGCTTGGCCGGCCGAGGCAGATCTGCCAGATATTCTTGAGCGAGGTTCCGCAGTCGGGCGGAAATTTGACATTGGCTTCCGGCGGATTTGTCCACGTCTTTCCGAAGTCGTCACTGGAGCGCAAGAACGTTCCCCAGTAGCTGGACGTCGAAGCCCACAGACGATGCCTCCCCACACGCCCGTCGTAAGCAAGGGAATAAATGGCCTGGCCGTGGAAGTATGGCCCTGTGACTTCCCAGCGGGACCGCGTCGCGGAGGCGCGCAGCAAAAACGCTCCCTTCATCGTACCCACGAGCAGGAGAACGTCGCCGTCCTTTACGGCAAGGTGACGCATTCCGCGAAATACCATCGTCAGCGGCCCTCTGGCCTCGCTCGAAGTGCCCGCGGCCGCAACCGATGCGGACTGGACGGCCTCGAGTGCGGCCTGCACCTCGCTGGCGCGTTGATAGCGCAGCTGTGGCTCTTTGGCCAAGCACCGCTGCACGATCGCCCACAGACCGCCCGGTATCCATGAGGGCAACGGCGGGGCCATTTCGCGCAAAATCGCCGAACTGGTCTCGAACGCCGTGCGCCCCCGAAAAGGCAACTGGCCGGACGCGGCTTCGTAGAGAACCACACCGAGCGCCCAGATGTCGCTGCGGTGGTCCGCTTCCTCGCCACGCAGTACTTCCGGTGACATGTAAGGAAGCGTGCCGGTCAGGCCGCCCGTGCTCTCGACGAGCGTCTCGCTGTCGGTTCCGAGGGAATCGATCGTTCGCGCCGATTGCTCGAAAATCCCGGTGGGCAGGCGCCTCGCCAAGCCGAAATCAAGAACCTTCACGAGGCCTTCGGGCGTCACCATTACATTCGAGCTTTTCAGGTCTCGGTGCACGATGTTCCGGCCGTGAGAATGCGCGAGTGCGCGAGCGACCTGCACTCCGTAACGCAACACCGACTCGACCGGCAGGCTGCCCTTTGCGATCAGCCGGCTCAACGGCTCGCCCTCAATCAATTCCATGACAATGTAGAGTTCGCCGCTCGCTTCGCCAACCTGGTGAATGGTGCATATGTTCGGATGGCTTAGCGCCGAAGCCGCGCGCGCTTCATCGAGAAGAAACTCCTTGGCGGACTTTTCGGCGACCGTTCGCGACGTCAAGAGCTTTATCGCAATGTCGCGGTGCAGAACTTCGTCGCGCGCGCGATAAACCACACCCATCCCGCCTTCTCCAACCTTCGACACGATGCGGTAGTGGCCAAGCAAGTCACCGAGCATACGATTCGCCCCAGGCAGCAAGCCTATTGCACCGCGGTCGGCACGGTCAATCGGCGCTCCCGAGTACAAGATTCGATCAGCGCCTTCCGCGCTACACTTCCGACGTCATTTTGTTTTTTTTTCGCGCTGACGGAGGGATGAGAGACCTAGGTGTAGGAATGAATTCCTGGTCTTTCGGCTCGCTGGGATCGCAAGGCCTGGCCTACTTGGCGCACCACCGTTTCGCGGGAAAAGGGCTTCTGCAGGAAAAACGCTTCTTCGAGAAATCCGCGATCACCTTCACTCTGTTCCAGATAACCCGTCATGTAGATGATCTTTAGATTCGGCAATAGACTCTTCAGCCGCATACCGAGTTCTGACCCGCGCATTTTTGGCATCACGATATCCGTTAGCAGGACTTCAATCGATCCGCCGAGCCGCTCCGCCGTGTCGAGCGCTTCTCTTCCATCCTGCGCCGTCAGAACGCTGTAACCGGCCGCAGTCAGGAATTCGCACGCTAGTTCCCGCACTTCCTTTTCATCTTCGACGACCAGCACTATTTTCCTGCGACCAGCCGATGTCCGGCTTTCCCTTGCGGTGTCGCTGAACTCGTCCTCCGTGCGCCCCTCGGTCCTTGGCAGATAGAGTTCGAACCGGCTGCCCTTTCCCGGTTCCGATTCCACCCAGATGAAGCCTCCGCTTTGCTTCACGACTCCATAAACCATCGCGAGCCCGAGCCCCGTTCCTTTGCCCGGCTCTTTGGTCGTGAAAAAAGGCTCGAAAATGCGCGCCTTGGTGGCTGCATCCATTCCGTGTCCGGTGTCGGTAACGCTCACGAGGACGTACCGGCCGGGCTCAAGGGATGGCCGAACCATCGCATATTCCGTGTCCACGACCACGTTCTCGGTCTCGATGGTCAACTTGCCTCCAAGGGGCATGGCGTCCCCCGCGTTGACGGTCAAATTCAAAAGTGCCTGTTCGAGCTGCCCCGGGTCCGCCTTTACGAGCCCCGGCGAATCGCCCAGTTGAAGGCTCAGCTCGATGTCCTCCCGGACCAAACGTCTCAGGAGCTTCCCCATATCGGGGATCAGCACATTGATGTCGACGACCTTGCCCTGGAGCACCTGCCTGCGGCTAAAGGCCAGCAACTGGCGCGTCAAGGAAGCCGCCCGGTCGGCCGTTTTCTGGATCTGCTGAGAGTGACTGTAAAGAGCTTCGCCGGGTGCGAGACGATCGAGCATCAGCTCACTGTGACCCCTGATGACCGTCAGCAGGTTGTTAAAGTCGTGGGCTACTCCACCTGCCAAGCGTCCCAACGCTTCCATCTTTTGTGCCTGGCGGAGCTGTTCCTCGAGTTGCTTCCTCTGAGCCTCGTTCCTTTGCAGGGTAGCGCGCATGGCCTCAAACGCCCGGGTCAACCGCGAAACCTCATCGCGCCCGGCCGCCTTCAGGGGATAGCCGAAATCACCCCGCTCGAGCGCCTGGACTCCTTGGGCGAGAGAAGCGATTGGCCGTGTGATCGTATCCGCGATAAGGAAAATCAGCGCTCCCCCCGCGAATATCGCGAGTAACCCAAGTCCGAACAGCAGGCGATTGAGCCTTTCGAGATAGGCCGCTACCTCGTTGTAGGACTTCAGAACCGTCAGGGTGGTGCTCGGGAACATTCCGGGCGTCAGTTCAATGGCGTTGCCGAAATACCGCTCGCCGCCGAGGTCCAACTGTCTCAGAGAGGGGTGAGCGCGTATTCGCCTTAGGAATTCCGTCTCCTTCAAGGCCGGGAGCGTGCTGATGGTGATTTCCTCCCCATATCGGAAAACAACGTCGCTCGACACCATCTTTCCAAGATCACGCGCGACTTGCCCGTCGATCTGTCGTCCTACCACGACATAGCCTTGCAGATTTTCCTTCTCCCAGACGTCCTCATAGAACGGTTGCACAACGATTTGATACAGATTCTTCCCGCTCGACCACCATCCCGCGGTCTCTCTGCGGCCTAACGAGCGCCACAGCATTTTTTGTGCAGCGGCATCGGGAAACGCGGGACCGGTCGAGTGCACGGCCACAATCCTGGCATTCTTGTCCGCCAGCACGAACAGGTTGCAGTCTTCCGACTGCCACGGGTCGTTACCGGCATCTTCGATGGTGGTGGCGTCTCCATTTCTCATGAACGCCAGCGATGCCAGCAGATCGGCCTTGCGGATCAGGGCCAACTCCTGCTGTCGTTGCGACACCTGAAGAGCCAAA
>Ga0306920_100009836_pt1 | contig 12787 bp, 9 predicted proteins | sample flu12Cox44000170_FD_204666 | JGI IMG/M metagenome (GOLD analysis project Ga0306920, IMG submission 204666) | Lab enrichment of tropical soil microbial communities from Luquillo Experimental Forest, Puerto Rico - flux4day.12C.oxic.44.000.170 (v2)... | ecosystem: Environmental > Terrestrial >...
GGCGGATGGAAGCGCTGCTGCGTGGCATGATGTGGGCGTCCTAGTCGCTCGGTCAGGACATATGGGCATTCTCCTTTGCGTGATCGGCTTTGCGACCAGTTTTGGCTTCGGCCGATTGAACATCGTTGCGGGTGTGGGTTCGGTGCTCACGACGGGGTACTTGTACGGAATTCTCCGCGCCAACTACCTCGACACATACTCCTACTTCATTTTCGACTGCGCCGTTCTGGGGTTCTATCTCTCGTTGCTTGTGAAGCGTCCGGCGTCATCCTCCGACCCACAGGTTCGACAACTTCAGGGCTGGCTCACGATTTTGATTGGCTGGGCGGTCGTCATGTTTCTGATGCCCATCCAACATCCCTTGATCCAGATTGTGGGGCTGCGGGGCAACGCCTTTCTGCTCCCGTTCGTCCTGGTTGGCAGCTGGCTTCAGCGCCGGGACTATGAGCATCTGGCCGTCTGGCTCGCGCTGCTCAACCTCGTCACGCTCGGATTCGCCGGCGCGGAGTACTTCCTAGGCGTGCAGAGCTTCTACCCGCTGAACTCGGCGACTCAGCTCATCTATGACAGCAATCTTGCGGTCGGCGATGCCGCTCTGCGGATTCCGGCCACATTCGTCAACGCTCACTGCTACGCTGGTACCATGGTCACCACCCTCCCCTGGCTGGTGGGGACGTTGGTGCTGCCCGGAAAGCCCGCGTGGCTCCGCTGGATGCTCGCTCTCGGGGTTCTCGCCGCCCTGCTCGGCATGTTCTTGACGGCGACGCGGATGGGCGTCGTCGTACTTTTCGTTCTTGTCGCCGTGGCAACGTTTTCCGGCGACCTGAAGGGAGGCCTGCGCGTTGGCTGGATCCTGTTGTTGGCTCTCGTCGGCTACGTCGTTTCGAACGAGGAGCGCATGCAGCGCTTCCTGACTCTCCAGAACACCGACATCGTACTCGAACGCATCGAAGGCAGCGTGAACCTCGGCTTTCTCGAGCTCCTGCTTCGCTACCCCATGGGCAATGGCATGGGTGCGGGCGGCACCAGCGTACCCTACTTCCTGCGACACTTGGTCGCCGACCCCGTGATGATCGAGAATGAATACGGCCGCATCCTGCTGGAGCAGGGGCTCGTGGGCCTCTGCCTTTGGACGGCTTTCATCCTCTGGCTGCTCACTCGGCCTGCACCGAAACCGGGAGCTTCGTGGCGGCTTGGTTGGCGATTGCTCTGGCATGCTTGTGCAATCCAGTTCGCCCTTGCCGCGCTCGGGACGGGGCTCCTCACGGCGATTCCTCAGTCCCTTCTCTTCTTGATAGGAGTGGGCATGGTGGCGGCGTACCGCGGCGATCCCGTCGCGCGTCGACGCAATCGATCTACAAAGGCAGGCGCCGTGACGCAGCCTGATGAACTGGCCGTGATGGGAGTCTAAAGGCGTTTCAACAAATGCCAGAGCAGCAAGGTAGGAACGGGACGCCGGCCACTGCCGTGCCGTGGGTATTGGTGTCGGCCGATTTCCGTCAACAGGGCGGTCAATCGAAGGCCAATGCCGCCCTGGCCGACTACCTCCTCGCGCGCGGCACGCCGGTCCACCTCGTGGCGCACGAATGGGACGACCGATTCCGTCGCCACCGCGCCTGTGTGGTGCATGCGATTCGACGGCCGTTCGGTGTGTACGTTCTGGATGAGTTCTGGCTTCGGCTGCGGAGTCGCCGGATCGTCCGACGCTTGGTTGCCGCCAACCCCAGTACACGCGTGCTGGTTAACGGCGGCTGCTGCGACTGGAACGATATCAACTGGATCCACTACGTCCACGCCGGCTGGTCATCGGCGTCTGCAAATCAACCCATCCTGGCGCGGCTGAAGGAGACGTACGCGGGGTATGTTTTCCGCCGGCAGGAACGCAGCGCCTTGCGGCATGCCCGGTTAGTCCTTGCAAACTCCCAGACAACGCGGCAGCTCCTGATCGATCGGGTTGGGCTGGTCCCGTCACGGGTCCACACGGTGTATCTGGGTAGCGATCCCACCTGGGGGCCCGTTGACGCCGCCGAGCGCAAGGCGGCGCGCGACTGGCTCGGCCAGCCGGAACATCGCCCGCTGGTCGCCTTTGTCGGCGGCCTCGGCCATGACCAGCGCAAGGGCTTCGACACTCTCTGGGCGGCCTGGCGCGAATTGTGTGCGGCGCCGGACTGGGATGCGGATCTCGTGGTGGCCGGCGGCGGCGCGGCAAGCGCCGTTTGGCAGGCTCGGATCACCGAAGCCGGTCTCGCGGGTCGGGTTCGCTTGCTCGGTTTTACGGACCGTGTTCAAGACTTGCTCGCAACCGCCGACCTTCTGGTGAGTCCCGCTCGCTACGAACCTTACGGGCTCAACGTTCAGGAAGCCGTTTGCTGCGGCGTCCCCGCACTGGTCAGCCGTCGCGCGGGAGTCGTGGAGCAGTATCCGCCCGATCTTGCGGACCTGATCCTCCCCGATCCCGATGACGCTGGTGACCTCGCCGCGCGGCTACGCCGCTGGCGACCCGAGCGGGAGCGGTGGCGGCAGCGGTTTCGGCCTTTGTCGGAGCAGCGACGACGTTATTCCTGGCCGGAAATGGCCGCCGAGATTGTGGGCCTGGTGGAAAGCGAGCAAACGGCGTCGTCGGCCATCGAGTCAGAACTCGTAGCCCAGTCATGAGGAGTGTCTGTGGACGGAACGACGTGTCGGAGCATGAAACTCGAAACGGCGCAGCTACCCGTGAATGGGCAGCGGGCTGAGTCCGCTGAAACGCCCCCGCTGTCCGAATTGCGAAGGCTCACTCCGGCGGCCGACGTGGTACGCATTCGCCCCAGTTCCGGCTGGCGCGCCCTGAATCTCAAAGAGCTATGGCGGTACCGCGAGCTATTGTGGTTTCTGGCACTGCGGGATATCAAGCTTCGCTACAAACAGACAGCGCTCGGGGTGGCGTGGGCTGTCCTCCAGCCACTCTTGACGATGTTCGTTTTCACGATCATCTTTGGACTTCTTGCGAATGTACCCTCCGACGGGCTGCCGTACCCTCTGTTCGTGTTGACAGCGCTCTTGCCGTGGCAGCTTTTTGCCTACGCCTTGACGCAGTCGAGCAACAGCCTGGTCGCCGAGCAGCGCCTGATTACCAAGGTGTACTTCCCTCGCCTTCTTGTGCCCTTGGCGTCGGTGATATCGGGGTTGGCGGATTTCGCCGTGGCGTTCGCGCTGCTTCTCGGCATGATGGCGTGGTATGCCGTCCCGCTGACCTGGGCCCTGCTCGCCGTGCCCCTGCTTGTGGTGTTCGCAGTGGCGACGGCACTCGCGATCGGTGTGTGGCTGGCTGCTCTCAATGTGCAATATCGCGACATCAAATACACGATTCCGTTCCTCACCCAGATCTGGATGTTCGCGACGCCCGTGGGCTATCCCAGCAGCCTCGTTCCCGAGGCGTATCGGCCACTTTACGGCCTAAACCCCATGGCCGGCGTGGTTGAGGGGTTTCGCTGGGCGCTGCTCGGCCAGGGTGAGCCGCCGACAGCGCTGGTGGCGGTGTCGGCACTCACGGTCGTCGCGCTCTTGGTAGGCGGCATGTATTATTTCCGCCGTCTGGAGCGTGTGTTCGCGGATGTGATTTGATCCTTATTTACGTTTAGTGTTCGCTCGCGCTGGGAGAGCGCATTGTGCCCCTCCCGGCTGGCGCGGACGCTAAACGTGAATATTCACAGCAGTTGCCTCATGAACGGTCTGGTCATCCGCGTCGAGAACCTCGGCAAGCAGTACACCCTGGGCAGTTCGGCCGCCTACCACACGCTGGGCGAACGCCTCGGGACGTTGTTTACGCCGTCCCGGCGCGAGCCCCGCACCGGCGCCGCGGATCGCCGCTTCTGGGCGCTGCGTGATGTGTCGTTCAACGTGCGACGCGGCGAGGTCGTCGGTATCATCGGCCGAAACGGCGCCGGCAAGAGCACATTGTTGAAGATTCTGTCCCGGGTCACGGAACCAACCGAGGGCGAAGCCGACCTGTTCGGCCGTGTCGGCAGCCTCCTCGAGGTCGGCACGGGCTTTCATCCGGAATTGACGGGACGCGAAAACATCTTTCTCAACGGTGCCATACTCGGGATGAAGCGTGCGGAAATCGTGCGGAAGTTTGCCGACATCGTCGCTTTCGCTGAGGTGGAAAGGTTTATTGACACCGCCGTCAAGTACTACTCGAGCGGAATGTACACGCGGTTGGCGTTCGCCGTGGCTGCCCACCTCGAGCCGGAGATTCTGGTCGTCGATGAGGTGCTGGCGGTGGGGGATGCGGAGTTCCAGCGGCGGTGCCTGGGCAAGATGAGCGAGGTGGCGCGCGACGGCCGGACAATCCTGTTCGTAAGCCACAACATGGCGGCGGTGCGCAATCTGTGCAGTCGAGTGATGCTGCTCGCCAACGGTGTCGTGGGATTTGACGGTGCGACCGGCGCCGGCATAGACCGCTATTGCGCGCCGCCAGTCGACGCCAAGGCGAAGGGCGAACCACAGGTGCTGTACGAGGCATCCTTCGCTGGGGCCGATGAACGCCACGCCGAGATCGAAGTGACTCGGATCGAGCTACGCGGGCCCGACGGCAAGGCGTTGGCGGACATGCGGACCTGGGGCTGCATGACGTTGCGTCTTGCCTATGTCGTTCGCCGCCCGGTGCGCAATGCGCATTTTGGCGTCGAAGTGATCGACCACTATGGCCGGCGCTTGCTCGCGCTTGAGACGCGGACCCATATGCCCCGCCACGATCTGGGCATGGCGGACGGCGTACTCGATTGCACGATACGCCAGCTGCCGCTGGCGCCCGGCACCTTCGCGCTGGGCGCCAGCGTGTTCGTCCCGGATCAGCGCGTGATCTGGGCGGGCGACCAGCTCGCGCAGCTGACCGTACACCCCGATGATGTCTTTGGGCATGGCCACTTGCCGGCCTCGTCCCATGCCGCTGTGGTGACCCCCCATGACTGGGCGATTCCAAGCTAACGGTCGCACCGGGTCGATGGTGTTCCTGGCGCCGCCGCCGGCGCCGAGCATCCGTGGCGACGCGTTTGCAGACGGCGTTGGCGGCACCTGTGCCGCGACCATTCTGATGGCCGAGACGATGGCGGCGCATGGCTGGGATGTGCTGGTTGCCTCCGGCATAGCGGACGACCTCGTGTTTGCCGGCGTCCGCTACGCGCCGATGGCCGCCGTAGCCGGCATGCAATGTGACGTCCTGGCGCTGATCAATCACTGGGGCGATCTGGCACGAGAGATTTCTGCCCGCCACCGCGTGTTTATTTACCACGATACCCGGCCCGGCGGTCGCCCGGACACGCCGCGCTGCCTGCACTGGGCGGACTGCACGATTGTGGACAGCCCGTTCGGCCGTGAGCAGCTTGCACCGGGTTTGCCGCGCAGCGCGCTGGCGCGTGTGGCGGACATGCCCCTGCCGGTCCGCATCGCCGATTACCGGGACGCGCCGACGGAGCGTGGCCATCTCCTGCTCTATTCGTCGATGCCCGACCGAGGCCTGGCGTGCCTTGCCCGACTATTTCCGGCGATTCGAGCGCGGGTCCCCACGGCCGAGCTGCACGTGACCGGCGATTTCACCCTGTACGGCTGGGCGGCGGGGCGCGCCGATTACGAGCGTTTATTTGCGGCCCATTCCGGAGTGCACTATCACGGCCGCGTGCCGCGGTCCGCGCTCGTGGAATTGCAGAAGCAGGCGAAGATTCTGGCCTTTCCCTGTACGTTCCCCGAAGGGTTCTGCATCGCCGCCGCTGAGGCGATGGCGGCCGGCGCCGTGCCGGTCACGTCGCGGGCATTTGCCTTGACGACGACCGTCGGCGCCGCGGGGGTGCTGATCCCCGGACACCCCGCCCCCGGCCGGCGGAACGTGGTCCAGCGCTGGTTGTACGGGCGGCGGTTCGTGCAGGCCGTTGTGGAGCTGTTGAGCGATGACGAGCACTGGCGCCAGCGCTCGGATGCCTGTCGCCAGTCCGCCGTCGATCGGTTCGCGCCGGACGCCTGGTACCAGCGCTTCACCCGCCTTGTGATCGGCGCTGTGCCAACGATGTACCAGGTTGTGGGCTAAGGGAGTTTATTCCATGCCACGGCGTGCCGGCGTGCCTATCTGCCTGACCGGTGGCAACGCACGACCTGCTGACGCTGTCGCAATGATGTCGTAGCGAACGTCAATCGAAACGCCCGCGGGTTTGGCCGGCCATGCGCATCGCGCTCATCTGGAACGCTCCTTACGTCTTTTCGAAGTCAACCGCTCCGTACGCCGAGTACCAGCGCGGCTTCATGCAGCTTGGGCATGAGGTAAGAACCTATTTCCAGGCAGGCGCCGAGGACGGTTACCCGTTTCCCGTCGAGTTGTTCGACGGCGAACCCGCGCTCTGCGATCCCCGGTTCTGGAGTATCCGGCCGTATGATGTCGCGGTGCTGTTCACCTGGCATCGGATGGCGGGCGTGCTGTCGGCGATGCGGGCAGCGGGCATCCGGTCGGTGGCCTTGGGTGACTCGGACGGATGCGTCAGCTTGCGCGCGCATCCCCGGGCGACGCTGCGTCAGCGGATGGACATGCAGCCGACCTGGCGCTTACGCGCGGGGGCGGCCAAGCTCTGGCTGCTCGATCGTGTGTTACGCGGTCGTGGCTGGGACCGGGGATTGATTGCAGCAACGGAGGCTGCCGACGCCTTCGTGCTTGGCGCGTCGGAGACCGCGGCCATTTACCGCCGGTTCCTGGCGGCGCAAGGCGCGCGGGAGGCAATGGCCAAAGTCGAGGCCGTCCCCTATCCCGTCGCGGAAACCTTTTGCACAGGCCCGGTGACGCAGAGCCGTCCCAACCGAGCGATCGCGGTCGCGCGCTGGGACGCGGCGCAGAAAAACGCCGCCTTGCTCGCTGCTGCCCTGGATCGCGCCATGGCGGCGGGGTGCCAGACCGAATTCCTCATCGTCGGGCGGCACGCCGAGTCGCGTTTTGGCGCCGTCGCGCGGCGGAACCCGCGCGTTCATCTGCTCGGGCTCCAGCCGCGCGATCGCGTCCGGGAACTGATGGCGGAGTCACGGGTTGTCCTGTTCGCATCGCGCTGGGAAAGCGGCCCGATTGCGGCCAACGAGATGCTCGCCCTGGGTGGCACGGTGGTGGGCACTCCGATACCCAGCCTGTGCTCGATTGCGGTCGGCCAGCGATTTGGGCGTGTAAGCCGCAAGCCCGCGGGTGCCGCTCTCGCCGAGGCCATTCAGAGCGAGTTGCGCGACTGGGATGCCGGCCGGCGCGACCCCCAGGCCATTGCCGCCCATTGGCGACCGCTCGTTAGTCCGGCGGGCGTGTGCCGGCGGCTGCTCGAAGTGCTCGAAGCGGCGCCCGTCGCGCCGGCGGCTCCTATAGCGATGCCAGCGCGTACGGCTTGACGGGATCTGACACCTTCCTAGCCCCGCTTGTGCGAACATCTGCGATGCGGACTCTGCTTGTTACCGGCTCCTCGGGTCTGATTGGCTCTGAGGTGGTATCCCACTTCGCCGGCGCTCGTTGGCGCGTGTTCGGCGTGGACAACAACATGCGCGCGGACTTTTTCGGTCTGCAGGGAGACACCCGCTGGAACCAGCGACGGCTCGTCGAATCGTTTCCAAACTTTACCCACATCGGCCTCGATATCCGCAACCGCGACGGCGTGCGCAAATTGATCGCCGAGCTGAGGCCGGACCTGATCGTGCATACCGCCGCCCAGCCCAGTCACGATCTCGCCGCGACCCGCCCCTTCGATGACTTTGACGTCAATGCCGTCGGCACGCTGAACCTGCTGGAAGCGACCCGCCAACATGCGGCCGATGCCGTTTTTGTGCACATGAGCACGAACAAAGTCTACGGTGACCGACCGAACACCATCCGGCTGAAGGAGCTCGCGACGCGGTGGGACTATGACGATCCGACCTATGCGGAGGGGATCCCGGAATCCTTCGCGATCGACCAGAGCAAGCACAGTCTGTTCGGCGCGAGCAAAGTCGCCGGCGATGTGATGGTCCAGGAGTACGGCCGATACTTCGGGCTGAAGACCTGTTGCCTGCGCGGCGGCTGCCTGACCGGCCCGAATCACTCGGGGGTCGAGTTGCACGGTTTCCTCAGCTATCTGGTGAAGTGCAATCTGGAATGTCGAACGTATCGCGTGTTCGGCTACAAGGGCAAGCAAGTTCGGGACAACATCCACTCCGGCGATGTGGTTCGATTTATCGAGGCGTTCTGGGCCGAGCCACGCTGCGCCGAGGTTTACAACATCGGCGGCGGGCGCGCGAACTCTTGCTCCATTCTGGAAGCGTTCGAGCGCGTCGCGGCGATTACGGGTCGGCCGATGCGCTCCGAGTATGTCGAGCAGAGCCGCGAGGGAGATCACATTTGTTACATCAGCGATCTGAGCAAGATGCGGGCGCACTATCCGAGCTGGACGATCACGAAGGGCCTCGACTGCATTTTCGAGGAAATCTGTGCGGCGTGGCGACGGCGGATGGCGGGGTGACCGGCAGCGCGCAGAAGCTTCCTCGCCTGGCCGTGATCGCGGATGTCGCGCCCGAGCAGGTCGACGGCGGGGCGCTGCTGCTGCATCGCCTGCTCAAGGAGTATCCGCCGGAGCGCTTATTCGTCGTGTGCAACCCGGAGTTCGCGACCGGCGATCCAGCCCGCCGCTTGCCGGGAGTCACCTACCGCAACTTCCATTACCGCGTGCCGCGGCTGATTCGCAATCGCTTCAATCCCGCCTGGCCGGTGGTGATGGCGGCGGCGATGCGGCGGCACACCGGGGCGGTGGCGCGGGCCGTGGCAGATTTCGCCCCCGATGCGGTCCTTACGGTGCCGCACTTATTCCTGTGGTTCTCGGCAGCGCGGGTGGCACGAACGCTCCGCGTGCCACTGCACCTGATCGTGCACGATGATTGGCCAAGCTACATCACATTCCGACGGTCCGGTTGGGCGCCGAGAATGGTTCGCTGGGGCTGCCGCAAGATCGTGGGGCCTGTCTACCGCCAGGCCGCCTCGCGTTTGTGTGTGAGCCACGGCATGGAGGAGCATTGCGAGCGCTGGTATGGCGTGGGCGGAACCGTGCTTTATCCGGCACGTGGGGACGACAGCCCTCCGCCGCGCGTCCGAGTCCGACGCGAGGAAAACGGGCCGCCGGTCGTTGCCTTCTGCGGCAACATTCATCAGGACGGGACGGCCGATCTGCTCCGCGAACTTGCCGGCGTTCTGGCTTCCTTGAAAGGCCGATTGGATGTCTATAGCCAGGTGTCCGCCGACCGATTGAGGGCGCTGGGGCTCACGGCGCCCGTGGTGCGTCATTGCGGTTTCTTCCCGGCCGCCGAGATGGGTGAGCGCGTCAGTCGGACGGCCCATGTGCTCTTTTTGCCGACTTCGTTCGAGGCGCGGGAGCGGGAGGATGTCTCGACCTTGTTTCCAAGCAAGCTGGCCGACTACACGGCCGTGGGACTGCCGGTGCTTGCCTGGGCGCCGAGTTACAGTTCGGCTGCCCGCTGGGCAATCGAGAACCCTGGCGCAGTAGCCCTGGTGAGTCAGCGCGAACCGGACACTGTCCGCGAGGTACTGTCACGGCTTGCGAGGGATTCGGCTCGTGCGGAAGAGATCACGGCTGCGGGCATCGAAGCGGGTCGTCGCTGCTTCGAGCCCGCCGCCGCATGGGAGACCTTCGTAACATCCCTGTGCCAGGGCTCGACATCGCACCCGGGCTTTGCAACGCAATGCCGATCTGGATTCCCGGCGATGGCGAGTTCGCCGCCAAGCTAGCTCGCCGCCAACCCCCTTGGCGGCGAGCTTTTCGAACGTAAATCACTTCGCGCGAATAACTTAAGGTGCGGGAAAAAGCTCGCCGCCAAGTGATTGTGCCAGCCGGACGCCCCGCATGTGACTGGCGGAGAGATCGGGTCCCAGGAACCTGCGCGGACCGACGGGCGCCCTTGGAGGTTTCTGCAAAGAAACCTGCATGCACGAAAAAGGCCCAATACGCAAGACACTGCTGCAAAAGGCTTTACGGATTTCGCCTTCACAAACAGGACGCCACCATTTCTTTGCAAAGAGGTGTGGTTGGGCACTGCAATGCAAAGAAATGGCGCTGTGAAACGCGCAGAAACGCGCGATGCCCGGATGAGCCCCATATCACCCGGTTTCGAACCCCGCTGGCTTCCGACTCCGACACGGGTCGTACACCTGACACCCGCCTTGTTCGGAGACGCCGGCGTGTTCGGCGGTGCCGAGCGCTACTCCTTTGAGCTGGCGCGACACATGGCGCGCGTCGTGCCGACGACGCTGGTCACGTTCGGCGATCGGCCGCGACGATTCAGTACGCCGGAAGGATTGAGGGTTTGCGTGCTTGGCCCGGCGTGGCATGTACGGGGTCAGCGCTTCAACCCGTTCCATACCGGACTAGTGCGTGTGGTGGCTGGTGCGGCGGTGATTCACTGCCACCAGCCGCACACCTTGGCGGCCGAGATTGCCGCGCTGCTCGCGCGTGGGTTTGGCCGCCGCGTGGTGGCGTCGGACCTCGGTGGCGGCGGCTGGGGGTTGTCGTCCCGATTTGATACCGACGCATGGTTCCACGCCCATTTGCACATCAGTGAGTACAGCCGCTCCGTCGCCGGTCACGGCGGGCGACCCCGCGCCGCGGTGATCTACGGCGGCGTCGACATCGACCTGTTCACGCCCGATCCCGAGGTGCCGCGCGAGCCACTGGTCGTGTTCGTGGGCCGGCTGCTCCCGCACAAGGGAGTGAATGATCTTATCGATGCGCTGCCGGAGGGCCTGACTCTCGAGTTAATTGGCCGGCCTTACGACGAGCGATTCGGCGCCGATTTGCGGCGACGGGCACGCGGCAAGCGCGTGGTGTTCCGCCATGATTGCGACGACGCCAGCCTGATCCATGCGTACCGCCGGGCCACTTGCGTGGTGCTGCCGAGCGTGTATCGCGACTGCTATGGCAATGAATCCCGCGTGCCCGAATTGCTCGGCCAGACGCTCATCGAAGGAATGGCGTGCGCGGCACCGGCGATTTGCACCGCCGTCGCCAGCATGCCGGAGGTCGTCGTCGACGGCGTGACCGGATTCGTGGTGCCGCCGAACGATCCGACAACGCTGCGTGCCCGACTTGGCTGGCTGCGTGACCATCCCGAGCAGGTCCGGCAGATGGGCGAGGCGGGCCGGCGGCGCGTTCTCGAACGATTCACCTGGAGCGCCGTCGTGGCTCGTTGTCTGAAGGCCTATTCGGCGAGCCTCCCGGCTTCCGCATGCGGGCGATCCGATTTTCCACTTCACCCTTTGCAACCAGGGGCGAACCATTGAAGACTGCATTGATCACCGGCATCACGGGCCAAGATGGGTCCTACCTGGCGGAACTGCTGCTCAGCAAGGGTTACCGCGTGCATGGGATCGTTCGCCGGGTCGCGCTGGAGGACCCGGACCATCGCATGGTGCGCATACGGCACCTGCTGCCACAGCTCGAGCTGCACTCGGCTTCGCTTGAGAGTTTTGCCAGCCTGCTCCAGGTGCTGGCCAGGGTTCATCCGGACGAGTGCTACCACCTGGCAGCGCAGAGTTTCGTGAGTTACTCGTTCGAGGACGAGTTCTCGACGCTGAATACCAACATCAACGGCACGCACTACATGCTCGCCGCGGTGAGAGCGGTGGCCCCCGCCTGTCGATTTTACTTCGCCGCTTCGAGCGAGATGTTCGGCAAGGTGCGGGAGACGCCGCAAGACGAATTGACGCCGTTTCACCCGCGTTCCGCTTACGGAATCTCGAAGGTGGCCGGCTACGAGCTGACCCGCAATTACCGCGAGGCGTACGGGATGCACGCCAGCTCGGGCATCCTGTACAACCACGAATCGCCTCGGCGCGGATTCGAATTCGTTACCCGCAAAATCACCAGCCACGTCGCCAAGATCAAGCACGGATTGGCCGACAAGCTGCCGCTTGGGAACCTCGAAGCGAAGCGCGACTGGGGTCATGCGCAGGACTACGTCAAAGCGATGTGGCTGATGCTTCAGCAGGACGAGCCCGACGATTACGTGGTCGCCACGGGCCGAACCTGGTCGGTGAAGCAATTCGTCGAAGCCGCGTTCGCATATGTCGATCTCGACTGGCGCGACTATGTCGTGATCGATCCGCGTTTCTTCCGACCGGCCGAGGTGCAACTGTTGCTCGGCGACGCCGGCAAGGCGATGCGCTGCCTGGGGTGGGAGCCCACCCACAGCTTCCAGGACCTGGTCGAGGAGATGGTCCAGGAAGATATGGCCCGGCTCTCCGGCGCAAGTGATGGCTCGGAAGCCGCGTCCCGGCTCTCTGCGGTGCGCTGACGGCTGTGTTCACGGTCCCTGGAGTTCCATCGCGGTGGCCGGCATGCAGCCCGTGAAGATCCTGATCGCAACCACCCACCGCGCAGTAGTCGGTGGCACGGAAACCTACCTCCGTGCGGTCCTGCCGGCCTTGCGGGAGCGGGGGTACGAGGTGGGGCTGCTTTACGATGTGCCAGTAGGCGATGCTGCCGCGATCGATGCCGATTGTCCCGGGTTGCCGGCGTGGGCGACAACGACGGATGGCGTGAGGGCGGCCCTGCGCTGGGGCCCCGACGTCTGCTTCTGCCAGGGAATGCTAACGCCGGACCCCGAGGAGCAGCTGGTCCAGCGGGTGCCGACGATTCTGTTCGCCCACGGCTACTTCGCGACCTGCGCTACGGGAACGAAGTGCCACGGGTGGGCCGGGCTACGGCCGTGCGGACGAACGTTTGGCCCCGGGTGCCTCGTGATCAATTACACTGCG
>Ga0306920_100009837_pt1 | contig 12786 bp, 9 predicted proteins | sample flu12Cox44000170_FD_204666 | JGI IMG/M metagenome (GOLD analysis project Ga0306920, IMG submission 204666) | Lab enrichment of tropical soil microbial communities from Luquillo Experimental Forest, Puerto Rico - flux4day.12C.oxic.44.000.170 (v2)... | ecosystem: Environmental > Terrestrial >...
GAGACCGGCGCTGCGACAAGCTCTCGACGGGCATGAAGCAGAAGACCTCCATCGCCCGCACACTGGTGCACGACCCGCAGGTGATGATCTTCGACGAGCCCACTTTGGGGCTCGACATTATGACCGCGCGTACGATTATCGAGTTCATCCGCGAGTGTCGGCAGCGCGGCAAGACGGTGATTTTCTCGACCCATGTGATGAGCGAAGTCGAAAAGCTCTGCGACGTGATCGGCATCATCCATAGCGGCAAACTACTCGCGGAAGGGCCTCTTGCTGAACTGCGGCGGAAACACTCCGAGAACGATCTGGAAGAAATCTTCGTCAAGGTCGTTGGCCCGCACTATGCCAACACGGAGGCGTGAAAACCATGAACCTTCACGCCGTCAGCGTCGTCTACCACAAAGAACTCGCCGAATGGGTCCGCGACCGCCGCACGCTTATTTCCACAGTGGTGGTCCCGCTTTTGCTGTTTCCACTGATCATTCTCGGTTTCAGCTATCTCGCCGTCACCCTGGTGGGCAAGGCCGAAAAAGAAATTCCCAAAATTATGATCATCGGCGGCGAGGACTCACCCCAGATTGTCGCGGCCCTGCAAAAGATCGATACCCTCAAGATCGTGCCGTTTGCGGAGGACTGGAAAAATCAGATCTCCGAAAAGGAGATTCGCGCCGCCGTCGATATTCCCCTTGGGTTTCAGGCGTCACTCGAAAAGACCGAAGAAAAAACGGTCACCATCTACTTTTACGAAGGAGAGATCAAATCCTCATTCGGCGCGGAACACATTGAAAAGTCCTTGAAAGACTACCGCGACCAGGTCGTCAAAGACCGCCTCGCGGCCAAAAGCATTGCCACCTCCGTTCTGACTCCCTTCGCAATCAAACAGCAAAACGTGGCTCCGCCGGAAAAGGTCAGCGGGGCCACAATCGGCGGTTTTATCGGCTACCTGGTGATCCTGCTCTGCATGACCGGGGCCATGTACCCCGCGATCGACCTGACCGCAGGCGAAAAAGAGCGCGGCACGATGGAAACCATTCTGTCGAGTCCGGTTTCTCGCACGGATCTGGTCCTCGGGAAATTTCTTCTGGTTCTTAGCGCCGCCCTGGCCACTGCGGCGCTCTCGGTTTTTTCCATGGGTATCTCATTCACTGCCATGCGGTATTTCAACCCGGCGTCGCAAAGCGGTCGCGGTGAAACCGGCGCGCTCATCTTGCAACTGGGCCCCAAGCCGGTTCTGCTGATTTTTGCCATGGCTCTTCCGCTTGCCGTTTTCTTTGCTGCGGCATTGATGACCATCGCCCTGTTCGCCAAAACCTACAAGGAAGCGCAGAGTTATCTCACTCCCATGACCTTCCTCGTCGTTATTCCCGCAGTGGCATCGCTTCTCCCAGGCGTGGAATTGACACCGAAACTCGCCCTGGTACCGATACTCAGTACCAGCTTGGTTTGCAAGGAAATCATAGCGGGCACGTACCATTGGAGCTCCATCAGCCTCATCTTCGCATCTACATGCGTATACGCCGCGGTGGCGCTGTTCCTGGCGGTGAAGATGTTCCAGCGCGAGGACGTACTGTTCCGCTCGTGAGCCTGTGGCAAAACACGAAAGCCGCCGTTCTCGGCAGCGTGGGGAACAAAGTGGCGGCAAAATCCGTTTCTTCTGGTGTGATAAGGCGGCTCCTGCGGGTCCTGCTTATCCTTTTGCTGTTCCCTCCTTTGATGGCCGGGCTCATGGGCTGGATCGTAGCTCCCTCGTTTCTGCATCCCATTCGCCGCGAACTCACACGTGATCTGGTACGCGAGGCGGATGCTTCATTCGCGCAGGTCCACGGGCGACGCGAGGATTTCACGGTGACGGCGCCCGACGGCATCATTCTGAGAGGCTGGAAGGTGTGGTCGCTCAACTCGAACGGAAGCTGGGTGCTTGCGTTTCACGGCGTGGCTGACAACCGTGTTGGCGTGATCCAGCAGGTGGAACTTCTGCTGCGCGCAGGTTACAACGTGGTCATGATGGACGCGCGGGCGCACGGCGAAAGTGGCGGCGCGATGGCCACATACGGGTGGCTAGAACGCTATGACACCCGCGCCATCATAGATGCGCTCGAAGCCACGGAGCATCCCGCCCATCTTTTCGCCCTCGGTGAATCCATGGGCGCCGGCATCGCACTGCAATCGGCCGCCATAGAGCCGCGCATCGAGGCCGTCGTGGCCGAGGCGCCCTTCGCGAGCTTGCGCGAAGCGTCCTATGACTACGCAGGTTTGCAAGAATATCCGTTGTTGGGCAGAACGCTGTTCGCGCCGGGTGCCTGGGTGATGCTTTACCGCGGCGGGAAGCTCGCGGGCTTTTCAGCTAACGGCGTTTCGGCGGAACGCGCGGTGGCTGTGCGCGGCGTGCCGGTGTTGCTGATATGCGACGGCGCGGACACGACATTGCCGTGCCGCCACGCGCAGCGCATCTATGATGCGGCCAGCGGGCCCAAGTCTTTGTGGAAAGTTCCCGGCGCGTTCCACACCGGGGCGATCGGGCTGGCCCCGGAGGAATTCCGCCGCCGCGTGCTCGACTTCTTCGCGCGGCCTCAAGGTTAGCGGTCCGCGGTGTGCGGCTGGGCATGGCCGAACGATGCATCAGGGCCCGGACAGCCGGCGGTTCGTGTTGGACTCGCCGAGACGGGGAGCAAAACCCTATTTCGAATACTGGGGATCCTGACGCATGGGCGTGCTCCAAAGAAGCAGACCCTCGCTTTGCGAACCAAAAAGAAAGTGGTTTGGCTCAGTCTGCGAAAGACTTGTGATCCGGCTTCGCTCGGCATCCTGGTCCAGGCGAGTCCAGTTTTTGGCTCCGTCCGCGGATCGGTAAATTCCTCCCTGTTCGAACGTGACCAGAAGGCCCCCTCCGGAGCGTAGTCCCTGTTCAAAAACGCCTGCAGGAAGCCCCTCGCGGACCGGGGTCCATCGCGCCCCGGAATCCTGCGAACGGAAAAGACCTTGTTCGGAACCCGATAGCAGATCACTGTTGCCCTGGCCATCCCAGACAATCCAGTGCGCCGTGCGCAAGTCAAACGGCAGATCGTGCCAAACGGCGGATGCGCCCGCATCGCCGGAAAGCCCGAGCTTTCCATCGGCCGCAATCGCCAGACGCTGATCGTCGGCGGAGATCCATATGGCGGAGACCGCCACGATCCGTGTAAAGGCTGGGACCAGCATGCACTGTCCGGAACGACCGCAGCGAAGCAAGCCCTCGGTCGCCGGCAGGTACGCATTAGCGCGGGAAAACTCGAGTATCCCCGTCGAAGGGGTGACACGCCGTTTGGCAGGTTTTGCCGAGGGAGTGCCTCTTGTCGCCGGCCTGGGCGCGGCCGCATAGCTGGCCCTCCACGGCTCCCATACCCGGCGCTGGTCGTCGAACTTCCAGAGGCTTCCGTTATGAAGAGAAGCCATCCAACCCCAGGGACTGCCGTAGACACGCGCAATCTGCTGAACGCGCCACGTGGAGGTTTTTGGCGGAGCACCTGCGGCGGAAAGACCTGCCCATGTTTTGCCTGCATCGTGGCTTTCCAGGAGATCGCCGCCGTGGCGTTCAAGGAGCAGGAGCAGGTGAGAGGAATCGTTGATATCGGACACGAACTGCTTCACGACCGGGTGCGTGAACCCCCGATTCGCGTCCGTAAAGGTCGTACCGGAATCGCTGCTGACCAGTACGCCTTCCGACTCGGTGCCGATCAGCACGCGTGCTGGAAGGGTCGAGGTCGCGGGCAAAACAACCACGCCATTGACCACCCAGTCTCGCAGCGTGGTACGCTGCCAGTTCTCACCAGCATCACGCGTCACCCACAATCCTTCGGTCGTCGCGGCGTAAAGGGCGGCCGGATTGTTCGGGTCCTGCACGATGGCGTGCGTGCGACGGGCTGAGTACGGAATGCCCTGCAGCTTGGTCCATTGTTCGCCGCGGTTATCGCTGCGGTAGATGCCGGAGCAGGCGCTCAAATAAAGCCGTGCGGGATTGCTGGCGTCTACGCGCATGCTCATGATATCTGAGTCGTCGATCAAGCCGGCGGTGACCGGCTTCCAGGTTCTGCCAGCGTCGGTGGTTTTCCACGGAAGGTGGTAGGTGCCTGCGTAGATGGTATTCGGATCCGCGGGGTCGACGGCTACCGAATCCACATTGCGCAATTCCGGATCGCCCGGCGGCGAAATGACCTCCCAGGTTTTGCCGGAATTTGCAGAACGAAACACGCCGCTGCGCGTGCCGGCCACTAACGTTTGTGGCTCCGAAGGCGCAAATTCCAGCGCGCGTACGGCCTCGTCTTGCAATCCGGCCAACACCCAGGAGCGCCCTCCATTGTCGCTACGATAAACGCCTCCTCCGGCTCCCGGTTCCCGAAACCAGACCGCCGCGAAAACCCGGCCAGGCCGAGCTGGATCGGCCGCAAGCTCGGCGACTACCGCATCGGTTCGGTTCCCCGCTCGCCCACGCAATTCCCAACGGTGCAAACCTGTGTCGGCGGCGAAGACATGGCCGTCATTCGTGCCCAGATAAACTTCGCCGTCGACGGATTGGGCAAGTGAGAGAACCATCCCGCCTTCAGGGCCCAATCGTTGCCAGGATTGCGCAGACAGAGGGGCGCCGCAGAGAAGCACAGAAAGCACAAGGAACTGTATTCGAATGATTCCGCTCCGTTGCGAAAAAACCTCATTCTCGACAAAAAGAGCCGGGCTCCCCATTTTCGGAGAGCCCGGCTGATGGTACCTGAGTTCGCCCGTCACAAGCAGACATTCGCCTGTGCTGAGCGGAAGGAATTAGTAGGTTGCGCCTTCCGGCACGAAGATGAAGTCAACGCGGCGGTTGCTCTTCTCCATGCCCTTTTCGGTTGACGGCGTCCCGACGCGGGTCGAAATGCGCGAAACATCAATGCCCTTTTCGCCGAGGTACTTTTTGGCACCATCCGCGCGGGTCTGGGCCAATTTGGCGTGGTTGGGTTCCTTCGGATCTGCGATGCCAACGATAACAAGCTTGGCGTTGGGCTCGCTCGTCAGGCGCAGGGCAACGTCGTCGCCCACGCGCTTGCAAGCGTTGTCGAAACGGCCCGCGCCAACCTTGGTGTAACCGCAATCGCCGACCTTCGAAGCCTGCGGCGGAGGAGCTGGCTGCTGCACATCAACGGTGGTGGTGGCGCTGGTGCGGCCGCCGCGCCCATCGTCGGCTGTGCAGGTGACGGTATAGCTGCCCGCGGCAAGGCCTGTCGAATCAAACTGCGCCGTCGGGCCGTTGCCGGAGATCTGGCCACCGGTGGCCGAGTAGCTGTAGGTCAACGGATCGCCATCGGGATCGCTAGCCGTCGAATTGATGGCCACGCGCTCGCCCGCGATGATTGGATTGCGTTCTGGCGCGCAGGAGATTGTCGGAGGCTGATTTGGACGCTTGGCTACCGCAACATCCACGGCGCAGGTCGCGGTCCCGCCGCGGCCGTCATCCACCTTGACGTTGACGGTGTAGCTGCCGATCGCTAGGCCATTCGAATTCCAACGAACATCCGGACCGGTACCATCCACTGTGCCGCCCGTTGCGGTATAGCTGTAGGTCAGCGGATCGTTGTCGGCATCGGTCGCGTTCACGTGGATCGCGATGGGAGCGTTAGAACCTTCATAGACGGAGGGTTGCGCCGCCGAGCAAGCGGCGACCGGCGGATGGTTCGGCTTCGGCGGGGCGGGAGGATAGGCCCAGCGAAGCACGATACCGGTGCCGATGCGGAAGTTGTTCTGACGCCCGTCCGGGCTCAGCAATGTTCCCGAGAAATTGGTCATCAGGTAGTCGGCCTGGAAGAAGCGCCACGCTATGTACTTGCTGAGGATCACGTCCACGCCACCGCCGACGGCCATGGCAAACGCACCCTGAGACTTGTCGCCGGTAACTTGTTGACTGCCGTGCGCTGCACCGAATAGCACTTCTGCGAAAGGCACGAAGTGATCGAAGCGGCGCAGATTCAGGCGGGGACCAAACAAATAGGTTTGCATATTGCCGCTGATCGTGGCTTCAGTGAAGCTGTTGTCAGGGTTGAGCACGAAGATCTGGCGGTCGAAGCGGTAGCCGCCGACTTCGCCGACAATCCCGAGCCACTTGTTCACGTTGTAGGCAAACGACCCGGTGGCCCCCAATTGATTGAAATTCTTGAACGAGCACGGGCAGAAGTTGATGTAGCTGAACATGCCCGCGACCTCAAATTTCGGAGTCAGCAAACCCCACGCGTGACGGTTCCAGGGATTATTGGCCCAATCCGAGAAGATATCCGCGGGCTTGGCCGCGGGAGCCGGCATCGCGAACAGGCTTGGCGACGCGGGAGCGATACTAAAATCGCTGACTGGAACGGCGTTGGTTGTCTCGGTGGTTTTACTGCTGTTTGCTGTGCTCGCATCCTTCTGCTGCGCACAGAGTGGCAGGGCAAGCAGAGCGCCGAGTGCCACAGTTGCACACCATTTCCGCATTGTTTCCTCCCTAAGTGAAACAAACAATCCCATGAATTCCTAGCGTCGACCCCTCTTCAGATTTATGTGCTGCGCTGGACGGCGACGCAGGATGGCAAGCAACAGACGACTTGCTTCTGCAAAATAGGGGCGGTTCACACCATGCATGCTTGCTTTTGAAGCAGACGGCGGAAAGAAACAAGTTGCTGCGGGTGAAAGCATATTCCACAAGTTCATCATTCTGCAAGTACTTCGTAACGGAGCCGAAAGGTTCGAACAGCGGGAAGTTATAGAACCCTCTCGCCGGAGTGAGCGGGCCTGAGCTACACTGACCAGTCTATGGCCGTAATCACGCCGCTCGATTTGCACTGGACGGGCAAAACGCGCTGCATTGCCACCGCCTTATACAGGTCTGAAGACTTTGTTGGACTCATTGATCCCGGCCCGGCCTCGACGCTCGGCAATTTGCGGGAGCAACTTGAACAGCAGCGACTGCGCGTATCTGATCTGCGCGCCATCCTGCTGACCCACATTCATTTGGACCACGCCGGAGCCACCGGGTCGCTCGTTCAGGAAAACCCAGCCGTCCAGGTCTACGTGCATTCCCGTGGCGCGCCACATCTGGTTGATCCCTCAAAACTTCTCTCGAGCGCGCAGCGCTTGTACGGCCAGGACACGCAAGCGTTATTCGGGGAATTCCTCGCCGTTGCCCAAGGGAATCTGCGAGTGCTCGAGGGCGGGGAAACCTTGACCCTTGGCGGACGGGAATTGTGCGTCCTTTACACGCCTGGGCACGCCTCGCATCACGTGACATATTTTGATCCCACCGAGCGGGTAGCCTTTGTGGGCGACACAGCAGGAATCTGCATCGAAGGAAACCGCTTCATTCTGCCGGCCACGCCTCCACCGGACATTTCTTTGGAGCTTTGGATGGCTTCACTTGATGCCATCTCGCAGCTTCATGCGCGGCGCCTGTTTCTGACGCACTTCGGTTTTTCCAATGATCCCGGGCGCCACCTGGAGGCATACCGCAAGCGCTTGCTACACTGGGGAGAATTAACAGCGGAGATTCAGGCACGCGTGCCGGAAGAGACAGAAGCGGTGCGAACGTTTGCGCGAACTGTGGCGGCCGAAGCGGCTGACTTCTTGTCCCCCGAGGATCTGGCTCTCTACGTGTTCAATGGCGCACTGCAATTGTCGTGGCTTGGCTTGGCGCGGTATCACCGTAAGAAATCCGAGGCCAAAGTCTAACAACGGGCCGTTCAGCTTTCCTTGGTCTGATGCAGGCCGAATTCCCGGTGCGTGGCCAGCAGGGCTTTCTTCACGTCTTTCTCCTCGATCACGAACGAAATATTCGTCTCCGAGGAGCCTTGGGCAATGGCGATGATGTTGACGTTTTCGTTGCCGAGCGCGGAGAATGTGCGCCCCGCGACGCCCGGCGTGCCGCGCATATTCTCTCCCACCACCGCGACGATGGCTATGTTTGGATCCACGTTGATGTGTTCGACTTTCTCGTGCTTTAAGTCGTCTGCAAACTCCCGGCGCAAGGCTTCGATCGTGCGCTCGGCGTCTGCAGAAGCGACGCTGAAACAAATATCGTTCTGCGAAGAAGACTGCGAGATCAGCAGAACATTGGCGCGAACCTCGGCGATCGTCGAGAAGGTTCGGCCCACTACATCCGGCAAACCCACGATTCCCGGCCCACCCAAGCTGATCATGGTGACGTCGCGGATGGCTGTCAGTGCTTTCACACCGCCATTCTTCCCTCCCTTCAGCACGATTTCGGTACCGCGCTTTTCGGGCTCAAAGCTATTGCGGATCCAGACCGGAATGCCCGCTTCGACAACCGGCTTTAGGGTCTTCGGATGCAAAACTTTGGCGCCGAAAAAGGCCAGCTCCGCCGCCTCGCGGTATGTGATGCTCGGGATGGTGCGCGCTTCACTGATCAGACGCGGGTCGGCCGTCAGTACGCCGTCCACGTCAGTCCAGATGATGACCTCGGTCGCATCGAGCGCCGCACCCAGAATGGTCGCCGAATAGTCAGAGCCCCCGCGGCCGAGCGTAGTGAGTTCCCCATCGAGCGTGGCCCCGATAAAGCCTGTAACAATCGGCACGACTCCCTTTTCGAGCAGCGGCTTGATGCGGGCCTGCGATTTGGCCCGCGTCTCCTTCATAAGCGGGTCCGCGCCGCCGTGGTAGTTGTCGGTAACGATTAGTTCGGTGGCTTCGACCGATTCGCTGGCGAGCCCAAGTTCTTTCACGGCTGCCGAGACCATGGGAGCCGAGAGCCGTTCACCGAGGCTCGAAATGGTGTCCAGTGTACGCGGCGAAAGCTCACGGAGCATGGAGGTGCCTTCACAGAAGCGGCGGCCCTCAGAGAAGACCTGGCGCATTTTTTCGCCGACTTTGCCGCGCTCGGCTTCGTTTTTGACGGCGGCCGCGAGCGTGCTTTCGTGTTTGGCGGCGAGTTCATCGAGCATGGCCGACGCTGCACTGGCATTGCCCAACAGCGCCGCCTTGGCCGCCTCGATTAGCTTGTTGGTGACGCCACTCATGGCCGAAACCACGGCCACACATTGCCCGGCCCGGGCACTTTCGGCCACAATCTGCGCGGCGCGCGCAACGCAGGCAGCATCACCGACCGACGTTCCGCCGAATTTCATCACCTGCAGGGCGCACTTCATGAGTTTCTGATCCTGTTCCTGGCCAGCGGGTCTGCTGGTGCTGGTCCAACCCTATCATCTTAAGGGCTCACCGAACTTATCCGCACGGCGCAAAGCATAGATTTTTCTGATTTGATACATTCAATTTTCCGGCCTACTCGCAGGATCAGCGAAGCGGTAAAAGCGGCTTGTGCGGCAACTACGAGGATTTTCGTTGACAATACGAAGCTCTTCGTATTAGTCTCCCGGCATGACCAACGCACCTAAACCTACCTCAGGCGAGCTCGAGATTCTCCGCGTCCTCTGGGAACACGGGCGCTCGACGGTTCGCGATGTCCATCAGGCGCTGCATGAGAAGAAAAAGGACCTCGGCTACACCACGGTGCTCAAATTGATGCAGATCATGACCGCAAAAGGGTTGCTGCGGCGCGACGAGGAGCCGCGCGCGCACGTCTATGAAGCATGCCAGCCGGCCGAGCGCACCAAACAGCAATTCGCCGCGGACATGCTGCAGCGGGTCTTCGATGGCTCGGCCTGCGACCTGATGATGCACGCGCTCGCTGGCCATGCAGCTTCGAAAGAAGAGATGGAAGAACTTCGCCGGCTCTTGGACGAATATGAAAGGAAACTCCGATGATAGCGCTCCCGCACTGGATTTCTCCCGAGGTGCTGCGATGGCTCGGCCTTTCCTTACTTCATTTCCTGTGGCAGGGAGCGGCGCTGGCAGCGCTGGCTACTTTGCTCATGGGACTTTGCAGGAAAGCATCGAACCGTTACGCAGCTGGCGTGCTGTGCCTTGTTGCGATGCTCGCAGCGCCGCTTGTAACCTACATTGCCCTTTCGCAACGCGAGGAACCATCACGAAGTCACACGCTCACAACCATTACGGCCAGTGCAAGGGGTGCTAAATCGGCGGCTCACTCCCCATCGAGCTCAGCCGCATCCGCTCATTTTTCGGGACAGGCAGCCTATCAGTGGCTCGTTCAGGTGTGGTTCCTTGGAGTGTTTTTGTTCAGCCTGCGCACGGCCGGAGGCGTGATCTTGATGGAACGCATGCGGCGACGGGAAACCGGCGCTGTGAGCGGAGAGATTTTTGCAGTATGCACAGAATTGCAGAATCGTCTTGGGATTCGCCGTGCCGTACGCTTTTGCGAAACCTTACAGTTCGATGCGCCTGCAGTCATCGGCTGGTTTCGTCCGGTCGTGTTGTTGCCGGTCTCGGCCGTGACCGGACTTAGCATCTCCCAACTCGAAGCGGTGATCGCGCACGAACTGGCGCACATCCGCCGCTACGACCCCTTTGTGAATCTATTCCAAATTGCCGTTGAGGCGCTGCTCTTCTATCACCCTGGGGTGTGGTGGCTCAACAAACGGATACGCGAGGAGCGCGAAAATTGCTGCGACGATGTGGTCGTCGAAATCTGTGGGAGCCCGCTTGACTATGCTCGTGCGCTAACACTTCTCGAAGAATCGCGCGTAGTGCCGGCGTTTGCGCTCGGAGCGAATCAAGGTTTCCTTCCCGCGCGCATCCGGCGATTGCTGGGCGCTCCAACCGCGACCAGCAGCCTGCGTTCGGCGGGCCTTTCTGCTGGACTTCTCTTTCTTTGCGTCGCCGCCGCGGCTGGACATGCGCTATTCGGCGTTGCAGGACCGGATCGTTCGCCATCGGCGCCACAAAAGATCGAACCGAAGCCCTTTCCCGATCCTGAAGCCAATTTCATGATGCAAGCTGAGCCGTTGCCTCAGCCCGCTCCCCTCCCGCAGCCGGAGCGGGTTCCGGCCTCGACTGCTCTTCCCCCGCAGAATGCTCAGGAACCGGTCAAGCCACAGAGCGTCGCCAAGGAATCCTACATCGACAGCCTGAAGGCCGCCGGTCTGGACAATCTCTCGGTAGACGATCTGATCAGTCTGAAAGTGCAGGGCGTAACGGCTGATTATGTCCGCCAGATGCAATCGGCGGGGCTCAAGCCGAACGCCGACGAACTGGTGGGCATGAAGGTCCAGGGCATCACGCCCGACTATGTGAAGGAAATGCGCGCCAACGGCGTCGAGGTAAACGCAGACGATCTGATCGGCCTCAAAGTGCAGGGCGTAACGCCAGAATACATCCGCCAGATGAAGGATCTTGGACTTGAGACCAACGCAGACTCCCTGATCGGAATGAAAGTCCAGGGGATCACCCCCGATTACGTGCGGGAAGTGCGGGCCCTGGGATTAAAAGTGGACGCCGATGGATTGATTGGAATGAAAGTGCAACAGATAACCCCTGATTACGTGAAACAGATGCAGTCACTGGGACTGCATCCGGACGCGGATGAACTGATTGGCATGAAGGTGCAGGGAATCACTCCAGAGTATGTGAAGCAGCTGCAGACCGCCGGGTTCAAGGTGGACGTGGATGACTGCATCTCGGCGAAAGTTGCCGGAGTGACCCCGGAGTTCATCGAACAGGTTCGCAGCCACGGCTTCAAGGATCTGACGATCGAGCAGCTTGTGGAACTCAAGCTTGCCGGAGTGCTGGAGAAGTAGTTGTGCGCGAACAGGAGGTGAGGGCGATGAACCGCAGACAAGCTTTGACGAGTTACATTTTGCTCGCGTGCACCCTAGTGGCCACACTGCTGGCGCGCGCGACCGAGAATCCCAGCGGCAATTGGACGATGCGTCGGGCAACGCAGCCCGGCAAGGTCGAGTTCGGCCTCATCAGCCGCCAGCACGGGGGCTATTCGCATCACGAAACGGATTGGCCGGTATCCGCTTTTCAAGGGCTGGACACGGCAAAGTCCGGAAAGCAGGAAGTAAAGTTCACTATTACCCGGGATGCGGGGCGATTTGACTGCCAAGGGTACCTCGAAAATGGTGAAGGCGCGGGTGTGTTTCATTTCACCCCCGACGCAAATTTTGCGCCAGCGATGAACTTGCTGGGATTTACCGGAATTGAGAGTGACACCCAATATTCAATGGCGTTGATGGATGTGAGCCTGGATTTCGCTCGAAAGATGAAGGCTGAGAATCTGCAGGGGCTCGATACCGATCGGCTTATCGCGTTCCGGATCCACGGGGTGACTCCAGATTTCATCGAAGCGATTCGCGCCGAGGGTCTGCCGATTTCCGACTGCGACCAACTCGTGGCTTTCCGTATTCACGGCGTGACGCCCGACGTGATTCATGCCCTGCACCAGCAAGGTTACAAACCGGACGCGGACAACCTGATCGCCATGCGCATTCATGGCGCGACCCCCGACTGGATCGAAGCGCTCAAGAAACTCGGCTATGAGCACGTCGACCTGGATGATCTAGTCGCGTTCCGCATTCACGGGGTATCGCCGGACTTTATCCAAAAGCTCGCAGCACTCGGCTACAAACATCCCGATCCGGATCAACTGGTGGCGATGCGCATTCATGGGGTGTCCCCCGAATATATTTCACAGATGAAGGCTCGTGGACTGAAGGATCTGACCATCGATCAATTGGTGGACATGCGGATCCACGGCATCAACTAACTGGCCCGCGTCTGCTTGGCAATGGGCCTTACAAATTCTGTGCGGCCGCATAGGGTCCGACGCCCATACGTCTTTCAAGGAACCGCACAAGTTCTCGACCGCCCGGAGTGCTCTGGTTTCCGACACAGCTGCCTCTAGGCGATTTCCTTCCTTGGCGTGCTTTATAAGGC
>Ga0306920_100009838_pt1 | contig 12786 bp, 11 predicted proteins | sample flu12Cox44000170_FD_204666 | JGI IMG/M metagenome (GOLD analysis project Ga0306920, IMG submission 204666) | Lab enrichment of tropical soil microbial communities from Luquillo Experimental Forest, Puerto Rico - flux4day.12C.oxic.44.000.170 (v2)... | ecosystem: Environmental > Terrestrial >...
CTTCTGCGGCCGCCACCATCGCTCGCGAACTCACCGCGTGGACTTGGACTGTCACACCCACCTTCTTCCCCTCGTCCAGCACGGCGCGGAGATTCTCCATCTCCTTAGCAGTCGGCCCGGGAATCGGAGTCAGGACGATTTCGCCTGTGAATTTGATTCCCATTCCGGCCATCTTCCGGATCTCGCCGCGAGCCGCTTCCTGAGTGAGATTGCCTAACTGGAACAACGCCCCCGACGGGATGATGCGCGGCCCGTTGATCAAGCCCCTTTCGATGTGATCGCGGAGCGTGAGGTTTCCTTCCGCCGGACCGCCTCCGGAAAGAACCGTCGTGTACCCGGCTTCGAGCAGCGCCTGCATCTCCGCCTTCTCGTTGGGTCCGGCGTTAATGTGCCGGTGTCCATCGATGAACCCAGGCATGGCCGTCATGCCTTTGGCGTCGATGATCCGTCCGCTCGTCGTGGAAGGCCCGCCGGCCGCTACGGAAACGATCTTTCCCGCGCGCACCACGATCGATCCCCGCTCGATCACGACGCCGTTAGCACTGATGATCCGGGCATCCGTGATTGTCAGGTCCTGCGCGAAGAGGGAAGCGCATGGCCCCAACGTCAGGCATATCAGTTCTGTCAAGATGTGTCGTTTCACGCCGTTTCTCTCTTCCGCCCATACCCCGGTAGTCAAGCAGAACTTATCATATGCTGCCGCCCTCCCCGGTGGGGACCGAGTTTGGACCACTCCCCCACTTTCCTGGCCTTGATAATCCAGCAGTTGAGGCAGGATTCACTCGGTCCGGCATCTGTTGTGACCTGAGACCGAGTCCAGGCAGAAGGCGGAGGTCGGAGATCCTCGGCGCTGATCAGAAGGCGCAGCGCGGGTTGCCCCCATTTCGGTGCAACTACGCGGTCCGTTTTGACGGCGCGTAATTGGGGGTTGACACGGGAGAAGCGCGTCGCGGCATTTTCCGCCGCCGGAATCGACCGGCTGGCAGGCAATAACCTGACGCCTATCGCAATGGCTAACCGTTTGGAGTGATGCCCCAGAGCCACGACTATCCCGTTTCTGCCATGCCCATCAACCACGCGATTCGTACAGCCCCGGCACATTCGGCCATTCACACTCGGACCACGCTGCCGCGGAATATTCAATTCGGGTTGAGTTTTAATTCTGACTGGTCGCTTGGCAGCAAAATGCCGTCGTTTAGAGACGCAAAATCACGGCCGGCCACTTCCAGCAGTGAATTGAACCAAGTAAATCCGGCTGCTTACCTCCCTGTGAGGGTATCGGCTTGTTCTCCTTGCGAGGATCTTGAATCGTGATCAGAAACTGGAGAGTTTAAAGGCGAAACCTCCCGACTCACAACCCGATTTTGCCGGGTGGAATAACCCGAACGAGCGCTTACCCTCGACGGGTCGCCCGTCCTTGGGAGGTCGATGTCGCAGGCGTCGAAGCAGGATCACGCCGGCTGGCAGAGACCCGCGCCGGCGCGATGGCAGCGGGCCATAATGATCAGAGATGAATCTTGCCCTCGATCTTTCGGTTTCCTCACTGGTGGTGCCCGAAATCGACACCGAAGTCCATGATGACAATAGCATCGGCCCATCCGGCCCTCGGATTCGCTGCCCGCGATGCGGCTGGTCACCAGGTAAAGGCGACCTTTGGTCGTGCACCTGTTCTCATGCCTGGAACACTTTCGATACTGGTGGTGTCTGCCCGGCTTGTTTGCATCAGTGGGAATGGACGCAATGTTTGATGTGCCATAAATGGTCCCGACACTCCGACTGGTATTCGCACTGATCCCCAGCGCCTGCGACTGCCGCCTAAACTGATCTCGCCGCGTCTCGCACGATCGCCCGGGAGGAGCGAGGCTATGCTCCCCGCGCTGCCGACGCCCCTGCAGCCAGCGCGCGAGGCGGCCCCGTGCGACGCGGATGGTCTGGTGGCTCCGCGCCCTTGGCCGGCGCAACGTGCTTGCCGGGAGGCTAGCACAGCTGGTTTCAGGTTCGAGCAGGTCACGAACGGCCGCATACGGCCGCCGTCCGCATTGACACCGCGACTTCCGAGCGTTAAACTTCCTGGCGTAATCACATCTTGCCCCAGGGGGTAATCACATGCAGAAACGAAGCCTGGAAAAAGGAGGGTCTTCACGGAGATCGTTCCTGGCCGGCTCCGCCGCGGGGTTGAGTTCGGCGTGGATGGCGTCAAACTGGGCCGGAATACTTGCGGCTCAAGAACATGCCCGGCGATCCGCGGCATCAGGGTCGCCGGGCAGGTTTGAATTCTTCTCGCCGGAACAGGCCACGGAAGTGGAGAGCCTGGCTGCGCAGATTATCCCCACCGACGACACTCCCGGAGCGCGCGAAGCCGGCGCCGTCTACTTCATCGATCGCGCGCTGACCACTTTCGATCGTCAGCAGCAGGACGTCTACACACAAGGGCTGGGAAATCTCAAGGCCAAAACGCAGGAGGTCTTTCCTGGTGCAACGAAATTCAGCGGTCTGAGCTCGGATCAACAGATTCAGGTGCTCAAGGCAATCGAAAAGACGCCGTTCTTCGCGCAAATCCGGACGCATACCATCACCGGGTTCCTCGCCAACCCCGAATACGGCGGCAACCGCAACGAGATCGGTTGGAAGCTGATCGGATTCGAAGGCAAGTTCCATCATGAGCCGCCATTTGGTTATTACGACGGCGAAGGCAACCCGGCTGCGACCACTAGGAAAGGTTAAGGAGCTTATGGCAAAGTTTAACCCCAACACTCAAGTTGATTTTGTCGTGGTCGGCTCGGGAATCTCTGGCGGCATCATGGCCAAGGAACTCTCCGCCGCGGGTCTTGATGTGGTCGTCCTCGAACAGGGTGATTATCTTTACGACAGGGACTTCCGATACGATCAGTTGAAGCGAACCTCTCATTCGTCACTGCTCTCCGAGGACGCGAATCCGGTTACGTTTCGTCAAACCGATAAGGAGAAGGCAGTTCTGAGCTCGGCGTTTCATTATGGCCGCTGTGTGGGAGGCGGAACCGTTCACTACTCGGGAAGCAGTTGGCGCCATCACGAAAGCGATTTCCACGAGCGCAGTCTGCTTGGTTCGATCGCAGGTACTGGGTTTGACGATTGGCCGGTAACCTATGAGGAGCTGGAGCCGTTTTACACGAAAGTCGAGTGGGAAATCGGCTATTCGGGTTTGGGCGGAGTGAGCCCGTTCGAATCCTTCCGGTCCAAGCCTTACCCACTGCCGCCGATGCCGAATAAATCCTCCGGCGTGCTGATGGAGCGCGCAGCGAAAAAGCTGGGATTTCATCCGGTTCCGGTCCCGGTGGCCATGCTGTCTCAGGCGTATCGTGGCCGGTCGGCATGTATTCATTGCGGCTTCTGTTCGGGATTCGGATGCCAGGTTGGCGCCAAGTCGAGTTCGCTCGTAGCCGTGATCCCGGCGATCGAGAAGAATTCACACTGCGAACTTCGCCCGAATTCCTATGTCCGGGAAATTTCGGTCGACAAAAGCGGGCGGGTAACGGGAGCCGTGTATTTTGACGCGAATAAGAAGGAGATCTTTCAGAAGGCCAAGGCAGTCATCGTGTCCGCCAACGGCCTCGGTTCGCCGCGCTTGCTGCTGATGTCCAAGTCGAGCCTTTTCCCAGACGGTTTGGCGAATTCTAACGGCGTCGTGGGCAAGTACTTTATACCGGGGTGCGGCGCCAGCGTCCATGGAATTTTCGAGCATCCGTTGAACGAATACAAGAGTGTAACGACTACGCGCGCCATTGAGGATTTCTATAACGCCGACCTCAAGAGAGGCTTTTATGGTGGCGGACGGATCGACGCTCGTGGTAACACCCCGCCCATTAGTTTCGCGCTTGGTGCATTGTCGCCCGGCACACCGCGGTGGGGATCCGAGTACAAGAAGGCGTTGCACGAAGAGTTCAATCGCACGCTGACGATGCAGGGCTTTCTCACGTGCCTGCCTTTGGAGAGCAATAACATCACTCTGGATCCGGAGGTCAAAGACGCTTGGGGTCTGCCGGCGATGCGCGTCACCTACAAAGATCATCCGGACGATATGAAGAACAAACAGTTCTTCACAGATCGCATGCTGGAGCTTATGGATGCGGCCGGGCCGATCAAGAAATGGGCATCACTGGTCAGGGAGGAGAGAGCCATGGGGCACACGATGGGTGGGTGCCGCATGGGAAACGATCCGAAAACGTCGGTGGTTGACAGGTTCCACCGAGCGCACGACGTTCCCAATCTGTTCGTCGTAGATGGAAGCAGTTTTGTCACCAGTGCCCGCAACCACCCCACGTGCACGATCTCCGCACTCGCTTATCGTGCCGCTGACTATATCGTCAGGGCCTCAAAGAACGGCAGTATCAAAGTTCCGAGCGCTTAGCGGGGTTAAAAGGTTCGGTGCGGACATGAAGATCCACGAGATGCGCTAGGCCCGCGGTACTCCTGCAGCGGGCCTAGGTAAAATCGGGTCCATACCGCGCGAGTGCCTGGACCGCGTGATCGTCTTCAACGGAAGCCCTCTCGGCCGCACGCTGTCTTCCCTACTATCACGGGAGCCCGCACTCTTGTTGGGCGCGCCAGGATGCACCCGATTCGCGGCCGGCACAGGCGCCGGAGCCGGGAGCGAGTGGGTGGCAGTTCCTGCCGAAGCGGTCGGCCTCATGGATTTCCGGTACAAATCATAGGAGGCCAAAAATATTTCACCTCGCCGCAGTATAAATGCCATCTGTGTCTGGGCGGAAACGGCCCCATGCTGCCCCGAGGAGCCGGGTGGTGCACGACCTGCTCGACCGCGTCGCTATTCGCTGAAACCGGTAGGGGATTTGAATCTAATGCAAAGGCGGTGTGGTCTCGGGCGGCTTCCGATGTTGCGTGTTTTGTTCATAGGAATACGCCAGCTGGATCATCGTCGCATCGCTATACGGCCTGCCGAGAAACGTGATGCCCGTGGGCAGGTTGTCAGAGGTGAATCCTGAAGGCACCGTGATTGATGGGACGTAGACCAGGAATGTATTTAGAGTGGGCACGCCTTTGTTCGTCACGTAGGGTGGATTCATGCCGTCCTTGATAAGCGTGGGCTGGTGCTCCACAGATTTGTGGACGATCGCGTCCAGACGGTTGTCCGCCATGACCTTCATAAGGTTGAGCAGCAGTTGGTGGCGAGCCGTCAGGTACTCGCCCCAGCGGGCAAGGTCCACTGGTTCGGTGGTCCTCTTCCATTGCTGGGCCTTCGTAGGAGGAAAGATCTGATCGACTTGTCGCGAGTTCTGGATATCGGCGCGCGTTTTGATCGGCGAATTCGGGTTGCGCCCCAGCCAGACGCGCAGAGCCTCTTCAGCCGTTGGAGAGTTAACGGCGCGCTGGTCGAGCAACTTCTTGAGGTCCGGAATCACGAGGGGATCGATGAGAACCGCCCCGGCGGCCTTCAACTCCGCGATGTTTTTCTCAAACACGACGTTGACCTTCTTGAAATCCTCAGAAGCGGGCTCGGATGCGGCGCCGATCGATTCGCGAAGAATCCCAAGGCGTGCACCCCGCAGGCTGGTACGGTCCAGCAGCCGGGTGTAGCTCTCTGGAAAATGGCCAACACCCAGAGCGGTTAGCGGGTCCTCAGGATCATAACCCACCATTGCATCCAGTAGTTTGGCCATATCCCTCACTGTTCGAGCCATGGGGCCCATGGTCGCCGGCTCCGAGGGATAACCGTCGTACATACCGGTGCGGCTGATCAGTCCAGCCGTGGTCCTCATCGCGACAATGCCGTTCCAGGCCCCCGGCCTACGAAGGGAAGCGCCGGTTTCTTCTCCCACGGCTACAGTCGAGAAATTGGCTGCAACGCTTGCTCCCGAGCCGCCGGAGGACCCACCCACGGTCCGTTCAAGATCGTACGGATTGCGGGTTGCGCCGAATAAAGAGCCGTAAGTATCGCCGGCGGCGAACTCGCTCAGAGTGGTCTTCCCTAAAATGATCGCTCCCGCCTTCTTCAACCGCGCCACCACGAACGCATCCAGAGGCGGCCGGTAGTCCTTGAACACCACCGAACCTAATGTCGTCGGCATACCGGCGGTGTCGATCTCATCCTTCACCAGAATCGGAATACCATGCAGAGGGCCTAGGAACCCCGATCTCTTGGACAGTGCGTCTAGGCGGTCGGCCTCTTCCAGAGCCTCCGGGTTGAGGGTTATGATCGCGTTAAGGTTAGGTCCCTTTTGATCGTAGGCGCTAATGCGGTCCAGATATCCCTGGACCAATTGGCGGGCGGTTAACTTTCCCAACTTGAAAGCGGCTTGTATCTGCTCGATAGTGGTTTCCTCGATCGCGAACGGCTTGGGTTGCTTGCTGGTCTGACCATGCAACACAACAGTGGAAAGGACCGCCGTGATTACCGTCGACCGGAGCCTCCGCATAGCCATTTTCGATCAGAAGTCGTCCAGGGGTACCCGTCCAATGAGTATAGCCGACCCGAAGCGGACTTTCGAACTGCCTGAACCTGACCCTCACTCTCTGGTGGGCTTCCGGCTTCCGAATTCCTTACGCCTCCGCTGGCCGCCTTAATTCCGACATTTCTGGGAGGCTGGCGATTCCCTTGACGCCGCGGTAGCCGAACCGTAAGCTCAAAACCTGTCGTTCCCGCAAATCCGGATTTAGTTGGTAGATTGAGAGAGGATCTCTTCCATTTTGTTTACCAGCCTCTGTGTTGTGAGCCTTATGGACGTCGGTGCGGGATTACCTCCGGAGCCGTGCTGATATGTCCGGACCTCTTCTTCGCGGATCAGTTCCAGCCAAGCTAGGGACGCTGAGATTCGCTGAGCCGAACCGCTGGCAGTGAAAAGGTAGTCGCACCTCCTGAAAGAAAGCAGTTACAACTCTGCCTCCGTCCTTTGCCAATTCTCTTTTGGAAGGGAACGGATTGGACCCATCAAAGATTAAATCTCGACCAATTAGCTCGAGTTGGAGGGGAATCGTGGCTTGGGCTTGCGTTGCAATGAGATGCACGGTGCGCGGAGTCGTGCGTGACGGAGGTCGAAGTTTTAAACCGTGCCAGTCGCCAAAGCATCGGACCTATGTATTCTCCTTGTCGAAGTGGCGCGGCGTTTCCATCTGCGGGGCGCCGCGTTCTTCTTGAAGGATCACCCGATCACTGACGACCCTGCCTGGCGGTAACATGTTCGCAATATGCGACTTCGCTTCGGCCACGCTCAGCAATACTTGTTTTGTCTGTCCATTAGCGACCAAACCAATTGCCCCCACATCGCGTCATCCGACCGCGCTGACGGATACTGATACTCCTGTTTCGATTTCGCCTCAGGACTACAGGCGCCAGGAGGCAAGGCGGGGCTATCGCGCGCAACAAAGCGCCCGGTGCGCGTAGACGGGATGTTTCGTCGAACTGCCGGAAAACGAAGCTGCTCGATGCCGGCGGTAGAGTTTTCCATCTTCATCTGACGGGGGCGAGTCAGGAGTCCGCCGTTTTGTCTTTCCGAGAGTTAGGACTGGGAGGGCCCAACTGCTTGAAGGAATACAATCGCTACCGTCCAAGCTCTCATCAAAGACTGGAGCACTCTATTGGCGTTGTCTGAAAAGCCCCCGCGGAAGCAGAACAACAGCCAGAGGGTGGTCCAATTCCACCTTAGGTATATTTGTTCATCCCGGAAAAATCCCTGACACCTGAACATGTGGTGCTGCATTTTTCAAGGTCGGTTTCGGGACCGTGCTTTCCTTTCGCCGCTGGATAGGACGGATCGCAGGTGATGAAGTTCCGGCTCGCCATAAGTGCGCATTTCGCAAGCTTGTGCCGCCAACCACCCGGAAGGCTTACTCGCTGCGTGCATAATAACCGGCCCGCCAATATGCGCGGAGACCGGATGTTCCTTTCGGAAGGTTGAGCTTAACTGTAACGCGGCGATACTTTCCGTCATTGTGAGCGTCCTTCGTGTAGTAGCCGAGAACGTATTGATGCCTGAGAGCCATCGTAATCTTCGCTACAGCGGATGACAATTCATCGATTCCGTGAATGCGAAACAGGCGGCCGCCGCTCTGATGCGACAGACTGTTCATGAGAGCGGGTCCAACAATCTCCTCCGGATGGAGCAATAGCTCAGGTGGCGATATGATTCCAATCGAATAAATTTGAGCGTCTGCTTCTCGAACCAACTGCGTAATCTCTCTTCGCGTGTGCAGACTTCGATTGTCGCCGCCATCGGAAATAAGAACTATCGCCTTGCGATGGTTGTGGCCGCGCTTGACTTCCTGCATGCCGAGATAGATGGCATCCAACAGGGCTGTCCATCCACCGGCATAGATACGGTTTATGGCCGCGGCTACTGCTGCCGAGCCGTTGGTAATTCCCACCATGATCTCAGGCCTGTCACTAAAGCGAACAAGGCAGTATTCGTCATCGGAGATGGCGGCGTCCAAGAGTTGATGTATCGCTTCGACTGATTTGTGAAGCTTGTTCACCATACTTCCGCTGGAGTCAAAAACCAGACACACTGAAATGGGTGCTTCCCCCGGTTCAAAATACGCGATCGTTTGTTGCACGCCATTTTCGTAAACCAAGAAGATGTCTTTATTCAAGTCTTCGACTACTTGATCTTTCTTGTTGGTTACCGTTACTGGTATTTGTACTAGATCGCTATTCACTCTTACTCTCAGTGAAGCTTCATCGGCAGGGGTGACGATCGAGGGCGAGGCCTTATGCGACGCTCCCACTACGGCAACGAGTAGTACCGCCAGGGGGACGATCAAAATCGGGGAAAAGAGTGATCGCAGAATAGACTTGCGACGCATTCGCGCTCCTATCGCATCATCGATCTGAATAGGTGACCTCGTGCCAAATTTTTCTCTCACCGGGTGTTTGGCGCACATATCCTCGACCAGGATCATAGGGTAAGCAAACGCCGCCGAATACCGGTTGAAGGAGCGCAGCGAACGGTTCCTAACCGCCGACTCTCTTCATCGGCCCCCTGAATCACAGTAGTTGATCGAATCGGAAGCCGGTCCGGTCTACTTTTTGGGGTTAACGCCAGGATTGCGTTAAAGCCGGCATCTCTTCGGCCGGATTTGCCGCCGGGCGCCGAGGGTTTCTCCGGTTCCCACATCTTGCTTCACACCAAGTCGCCGCTAATACCACGCTGGTGAGGTCCGCCGCCTCGGACCCGTTTCGGCTGCGCTTGCTGATTTCGCGTGTTTAAAATCTCGACCAGGGAGATCTCGTTTTTGGGGTGAAATCGGGCTTCGGCTTGCGGTGCAATGAGATGCGGGGTGCACAGGCCACTGGCCGACACCGGCCGGTAGCAGCACTTGCCCTCGCGGCGGCGGGCCTCCAAAGGAGGGCCGTTAGCGACGCCAGCGACTAACGCCAATGCAACGCTCCCGGTTGAGTTCCTGGCTATAATTCCGTCCGGAGACCCCACTGCCACCATTAACATCCACGATGGGGCGGACAAGAACGGTGCGAAGAACGACACTCTGGCCCGGAATCTCCGGAAATCTTCTGGCCGGCTATCGACGAAAAGCGTGCCGCTGCCCTTGACGATCGCCAACACAATCGCCCGGGGGGGTTTGACCATAACGCGATGGAGGACTTGTGGATCGCGATGACTTGGGCCAAGTTCTAAACTAGGCTTTTGGACGGGAACCGCAAACGGTAGACCCTCGGCGCTGGCTTCGCCGCAGACTCACGAAGCTACCGGAACCCGCTGACCCTCACTTCAGGCCGCAGCACACCGGTGGACCTTAACCCGCTACCAAGAATTCCTGGGGCCCGACGAAGTTGAATCGGAGCGTCTAAAAGGGAAGGGATGAACCTCCTCCGATCAGAAGGACATCGCCTGTCGGCCGTCAGGGTTCTGAACGTGTTCTTTACGGTTCCCGGCATCAGCACCCCACGCGTCGGGGGATAGTCGGACGTCTTCGTCGTTTAGTCCTTCTTCCTTTTCTTTCGGAAAAATCTGCCCTGTACATCCGGCCAAAACTCGGACATTAGGTTTCCCACAACTCCGCCTAAAAGGCTCGTCCCGACCCGGCCCATCATCACGCTGCCAGTTCGGCTTGCTGGAGGATAGTATGCATTGGACGCTGCTATACCCAGCATCATGCCAAATAGACCGGACGCATTAAAAGCATCGTTGCCGGAATCCTGGTGCGTGACGATGATCCGGCTGAGCGAGTACGCGATCCTCGACGCGAATTTGCTCGATGGCCCCCTACGGAAATATCGCGGATCCTGGTGCAGCAGGCAGGCGAGCACACCGTCACTGAATATTTCCTGAGTACCCAAATCAGCAACGGCGGCGGCGAAACGATCGGTGTATGCAATCCCGCCCCGACCGTACTTTGGGGTTTCGCCATCGGCTTGCGAAAGTGCCGCACTAAACGCCGAAGTCGCAATATTGAAAGGGTCGACCGTTTCCTTCCAGGCCAAATGCCACTTTTGGTTCGCCGTCATGGGCACGACGTTACGGCCCGGATCGCGCACCGTCTGATAGTCCGGTATGACGGCGAGAATCCGTTGGTTATTTAGAGGCAAAGTGGCCGCAGAGTCCGTTGCAAGAGGGATTTGTGCGTCCGCACCGTGGCTCAAAAGCAAACCACCCACGACCACGCCAATTGTGTATTTGGCCGCTGCGATGCTCTTGGGGAACACTCAGGGTGGCACCTTCCGCCTCACCCATTCTGGCCTAGGTGCTAAGCCGGTTCCATCGCCCGAAAGGGCCATCTACATTTTGGAACCCGCAGGAAATAGCGGCAAACTAATTGGAGTGCCCGGAGAAAAACTAGAGTCGCCATGGTATACAGCAACCTTATTTCTGTTCCCCGGCGCCAAACTGTGGATGGGGCTGCGCCAAGAAGCCTGATTTCAGCGGCAACCGATTCTGGGGCGGCAGGCAGTCGGCGTCAGGTCAAAGTGTTGGAACGGCCCACTTCATCCAAAACAGAAACATTCGGTGCAACCTGCCGTTGATGCATACATCCGGCGCCTCGTGCGCGTGACGAGGTCGAACGACAAAGCGCTCTGGTGGCCGACCGGCCAGCTAGGGCTCCCCGGGAAGCGGCGGCGTTGTCTGGGGAGGCGTGCGATGATGCGTGGCCTGCTCATATGCGTAGGCCAGCTTGATTATGGTTCCCTCGTCATAGGGCCTTCCCATGAAGGTGAGGCCGGCGGGAAGGTTGTCGGTTGTGAAACCGGCGGGCACCGCGATGGCGGGAACAAACACCAGAAAAGTGTTTAGATGTGGCGCGCCCTTGGTGTTGACAAAGGGCGGGTTCGCGCCATCCTTGATGAGCGTTGGCTGATGCTCGATCGACTTGTGGACGATCGCGTCGAGCCTATTGTCGGCCATCACTTTCAGAACGTCGATCATCAACCGGTCTCGCGCCATTAGATAGCGGTGGTGGCTTTGGACGTCCGAGGTCGCCCGCAGGCGAGTTTGCGCGTAGGGCACGACCAGGCCGAACTGAGGCGAGCTCAACATTTCGGCTTTGGATTGGAAGGGGCGATGGGCGCTCCTTCCAAAGAACAACTGGAAGGCGTCGGCGCTGTCGTTCGGCCCCTCGATTCGCGTTGCCAACGATTCCTTGAGTCTTGGAATGACGATGGGATCCACGACCGTGGCACCCGCAGCCTTCAATTCCTTCACAGCTTGATCGAAGACCGCGCTCACCTTGGCGAAGTCCTGCGACTCGGGCTCTGAGTCGCGACCCATCGGCTCCCGCAAAACGCCGAGGCGCGCCCCCTTCAAACCGTTCTTGTCGAGGAATCTAGTGTAGCTCTCCGGAACATGACCCACGCCCGTGGCGGTCAGCGGGTCTTCCGCATCATAGCCGACCATGACATCCAGGAGCTTCGCGACATCCATCACAGTGCGGGCCATCGGCCCTAGGGAACCGTTGAGTTCCGGCCAGCCGTCAAACATGCCGCTGCGGCTGACCAGACCGGCCGTCGGCCTCATGCCAACAATCGAGTTCCACGTCGAGGGCCGGCGAATCGAGGCGAATCCCTCTTCGCCGACCGCCACCGTCGCAAAGTTTGCGGAAAGACCCGCTCCCGACCCTCCGGATGAGCCGCCAGGGGTTCGATCCAACGCAAACGGATTTCGAGCCGCGCCAAACAGAGAACCGAAGGTGTCGCCTCCGCCCAGTTCGCCCAAAGTCGTTTTGCCCAGGATGATCGCCCCGGCATTACGCAGCTTCTCCGCGACGAACGAATCCCGGTCGGGGTAGTAGTCCTTGAACAGGACCGAGCCGAGCGTGGTGGGCATGCCCTTGGCGTCCATCTGATCCTTCAGTATGACGGGGATTCCGTGCAACGGGCCGACGAAGCCGGAAGTCTTAAGAACCGCATCCAACCGGTCCGCGTCCTCCAGAGCTTTCGGATTGACGGTAATCATGGCGTTGAGGCTTGGGCCCTTCTGGTTGTAAGCTGCAATGCGATTCAGATAGAGTTGGACCAGCTGGTGCACCGTGAGGCGTCCTGACTGGTAGCCGGCACGAACATCCTCGATGGTCGCCTCTGCAAGGTGAAACGGCTTGGTCCGACCCTGACTCCCTAGCGGCCCCAGAAGGAGAGCCCATACGGCGAGAGAAAGCGTGGCGTTGCGATTCACACCTCACCTCCGGGAATTTTCATTGAGGATTCAGACTTCGCTCAGTATAACCGTTTCCCGGGTGGAATCCGTTGCGCGGTGGTGCTGGTGGGGTAAAGTCAATAAAGTCAATACCGATGCCCTCTTCTGCGGGCAGGAGGACCGAAATGAATCGACGAGAGTTTTTCAACGA
>Ga0306920_100009839_pt1 | contig 12785 bp, 13 predicted proteins | sample flu12Cox44000170_FD_204666 | JGI IMG/M metagenome (GOLD analysis project Ga0306920, IMG submission 204666) | Lab enrichment of tropical soil microbial communities from Luquillo Experimental Forest, Puerto Rico - flux4day.12C.oxic.44.000.170 (v2)... | ecosystem: Environmental > Terrestrial >...
TGAAGACATAGGGGAACACCGCGCCATAGCTGGCGTCGGCACGGCCATAGCCCATCGAGACGACCGGGATCTTGTCGGCGGTGGCGCGCTCGATCAGGGCATAGGTGATCCCGGTCGACAGCGGGTCGACAAGGCTGGCGCCGGTCGGTCCCTTGTTCTTGAGCCGCTCGTAACACTCGACACCCTTGTCGTTGTTGTAGCTGGTTTCGCACTCCTCGTAGGTGATCTTGACGCCGCCTACACCGCCGTCGCGGGCGTCGATCATGTCGAGGTAATCGGCATAGCCGTCGGCGAACGGTATACCGTTTGGTGCGTAAGGGCCGGTGCGATAGACCAGGCGCGGTATGAACTGCTCGTTTTGTGCGAACACCGAGCCGGCGCCCAGGCCAAATGTCGCGACCGCGATCGCTGCAACCGCAACCGATGTTTTGAAGACCCTCATCTGTCACTCCCTGTGGCGCCGATTTCGGTCTTCTTAGGCTGCCGCCGCTTCCGCTGCAAGGCTTCTCGCGTCAATGCGGAAATGGCCAGAGCTGCAGCTTCTCCTTGGCGATCGCCCACAAGCGCGCCAATCCGTTCGGCTCGACGATCAGAAAAAAGATAATCAATGCGCCGAACACCATCGATTGCAGATTGCTTACGAGATTGACAGGCAGCTCAAACCCGGCGAGGCGTGGCGCATTGTCGAGCAGGATCGGCAGCAGCACGATGAACCCCGCACCGAGGAACGAGCCGAGAATGCTGCCGAGACCACCGATGATGATCATGAACAGGATCTGGAACGAACGCTCGATCTCAAAGGCGCTGGCCTCGACGGCGCTCGTGTAGATAAAGGCCCACATCGCTCCGGCGATGCCGCAATAGAACGAGCTCAGGGCAAAGGCGAGCAGCTTGGTGCGCAGCGGGCGGATGCCGATGATCTCGGCAGCGACGTCCATGTCGCGGATCGCCATCCAGGCGCGGCCGACACGGCCGCGCACCAAACCCTTCGCGGCGAACGCCAGGAGGACGACGACGGACAGCACGAACAAATACTTCGCCCGCGGGTCCGCCTCGGCGCCGGTGACGTAGACACGGCCAAAGACGGCGCGTGGCGGCGCGCTGATCACCCCGGAGGCACTGTAATTGTAGAACCACGGAAATTTGTTGAACATCCAGATCAGAAAGAACTGCGAGGCGAGCGTTGCGACGGCGAGATAAAAGCCCTTGATCCTGAGGCTCGGGAAGCCGAACAGCAGGCCGACGAGCGCGGTGATTAGGCCGGCGACAAAAAGGGCGAATACGATATTTAGCTCGGGGAAGGCGGTGGTCAGCTTGTAGGTGGCAAAGGCGCCGACCGCCATAAACCCGCCGGTGCCGAGCGACACCTGCCCGGCGTAGCCGGTCAAGAGGTTGAGGCCGAGCGCCGCCAGCGCATATACCAGAAACGGCACCATGATTGTCAGCAGCCAGTATTCCGAGCCGATCAGCGGTATCACGAGATAGGCCGCGGCGAGCGCGCCGAGCGCCAGCCAGCGGTCCTGACTGATCGGAAAGATTGCCTGGTCGGCGGCATAGCTCGCCTTGAACTGCCCGACCTCGCGGTAGATCACTGGATCGTCGCCCCCGCGAAAGCGGGAGCCCAGAGCGGTCGCTGCGGCCCTGGCCCCCTAGATTCCCGCTTTCTCGGGAATGACGGAGAAAATTGGCGATAGTTCATTTCTGATGTCATACCCGCTCGATGATGCGCTCGCCGAACAGGCCATGCGGCCGGAACAGCAGAAATACGAGCGCCAGCGCGTAGGCGAACCAATCCTCAATGGCGCCGCCAAAGGCGGGCCCCCAAAAAACCTCGGCGACCTTCTCGCCGATCCCGACGATCAGGCCGCCGACGATCGCACCGGGTACCGAGGTAAAGCCGCCGAGGATCAGCACCGGTAGCGCCTTCAACGCCACTAGCGAGATCGAAAACTGCACGCCTAGCTTGCTGCCCCACATAATGCCGGCAACTAGCCCGACGACACCGGCGACCGACCAAACGATTACCCAGATCGAGCGCAGCGGGATGCCGACCGATTGGGCTGCCTGGTGGTCATCGGCGACGGCTCTCAGTGCCCGTCCGACCGCGGTATGCTGGAAGAAGAGGGCGAGTGCGGCGACTAGTGAGCCGGCGACCGCTGCAGCGACGAGGTCGAACTCGTTGATCAGCACTCCGCCGATTATCAGCGGCGCCTTTGGGATGCCGATGTCGAGGGGATGCACGTCACCCCCCCAGACGAGCTGGCCAAAGCCTTCGAGAAAAAACGCGAGGCCGATTGTCGCCATGAACAGGATGATCTGCTCCTGATTGACCAGCGGACGCAGCACCAGCCGTTCGATCGCAACAGCGAGCAGGATCATGACCACTATGGCGATTACGAAAGCGGCCCAAATCGGCAGCCCATGCTCGATCAGCCCGACAAAGGTCAAGGCGGCGAACAGCACCATCGTCCCTTGGGCGAAGTTGAATACCCCCGAGGCCTTGTAGATCAGCACGAAGCCGAGGGCTACGAGCGAGTACATGACCCCGCTCAACAGGCCGCCGACGACGACCTCGAGCACGAACTCGGGATTGCTCCACATATTGCCAAACGGAGTCACAAAGACCACCGCAAGGACGTCCATCGCATGGTCCTTCTGCGTTGGTCGCTACTTCGCCGCCGAGCGTCGCGACGGTGACGAAACGGTGCGCACCTCGCCCTGCTCCGGTTCGCCCAAATAGGCGGCGATGACCTCGGGGCTAGCGCGGACCTCATCCGGTGGACCGTCGGCGATCTTGCGACCGTAATCGAGCACGATGACGCGGTCCGAGATGTCCATCACGACACCCATATCGTGCTCGATCAGCGCGATTGTTGTGCCGAACTCGTCGTTGATGTCGAGGATGAAGCGGCACATGTCCTCTTTTTCCTCGACATTCATCCCGGCCATCGGCTCGTCGAGCAGCAGCAGCTCCGGCTCCATGGCCAGCGCGCGGCCGAGCTCGACGCGCTTTTGCAGCCCGTACGGCAGCCGGCCGACCGGGGTTTTGCGGATCGACTGAATTTCGAGAAAATCGATGATCCGCTCGACTTGGGCGCGGTGCGCTAGCTCCTCTTTTTTGGCTGGACCCAGATAGAGCGCCTGCCAAAGAAAGTTGCGGCGCATCCGCAACAAGCGCCCGGTCATGATGTTGTCGAGCGTCGTCATCCCTCTGAATAAAGCGACATTCTGAAAAGTCCGGGCGATGCCTTGCGATGCGGCGTGATACGGTCGCATTCGCGAGCGGGTCTCACCCTTCCACGTTATCGAGCCCGACTGCGGGTAGTAAAAGCCGTTGATCACATTGAGCATCGAGGTCTTGCCGGCGCCGTTCGGGCCGATCATCGCCAGGATCTCGTGGTACCGGATCTGAACGCTGATTGCGTTGAGCGCAGTCACCCCGCCAAAAGTCAGCGTGATCCGATCGGTCGCAAGGACCGGATCGCCGATCCGCTTCACTGTCAGCTCGCCTTTTTGAACTGCAGTGGTTCGGCCATCGGTACGGGAGGCCCGATATCGCGTATCGCGACCTCCGCCCGCATCTGCCCCCTGCGGCCGTCCTCAAAGGTGATCTCTGTTTCGATTCTGCCCGCGGAATGGCCCGCATAGAGCGCATCCACTAAGGGCTGATAGCGCTTCCCGATAATGCGCCGCCGCACCTTGCGGGTGCGGGTCAGCTCGCCGTCATCGGCATCGAGTTCTTTATGGAGGACGAGGAAGCGACGGATCTGTGAGCCGGCGACGGCGGGTGCGGCGGCGAGATCGCGGTTGACCTGCTTGATGCATCCCTGCACCAGATCGTAGACCGCGTCATCGGCGGCAAGCTCCTGATACGAAGCATAGGCGAGGTTGCGCCGCTCCGCCCAGTCGCCAACTGCTTCCAGATCGATATTGACAAAGGCGGTAACAAACGGCCGTCCGTCGCCAAACGCGACGGCTTCTTTGATGTAGGAAAAAAATTTGAGCTTGTTCTCAATGAACTTCGGAGCGAACAGCTCGCCGCTCTCGAGGTGTCCGACATCCCTGGCGCGGTCGAGGATCTTGAGCTGACCGTCACTGTCGAAAAACCCGGAATCGCCGGTGTGAACCCAACCGTCCGGTCGCTTTGCCTCGGCCGTCGCTTCGGGGTTCTTATAATAGCTCTGGAACGCGCCGGGGCTGCGGAACAAGACCTCGCCGCCATCGGCGACACGGATCTCGACATCTTTGATCGGGGCGCCGACGGTGTCGGGTTTTACTGCTCCGTCCTTCTGGATACACAGAAAGACCGAGCTTTCGGTCATCCCATAGAGCTGCTTCAGGTTGACACCCAGTGAGCGGTAGAAAATGAACAGATCGGGCCCGATCGCCTCGCCGGCGGTATAGGCGACGCGGACCCGGCTGAGACCGAGCATATTCTTCAGCGGGCCGTAGACCAGCGCATTGCCGAGCCAATAAAGCGCCCGATCGATGAAGGCTACCGGATGCCGGTCAAGGATCGTTGGGCCGACGCGTTTTGCGACGCCGAGGAAGTAATGGAAAAGCTTCCGTTTCGGCCAGCCGGCGTCTTCGACGCGGATCATGACCTGGGTCAGGATGCTTTCGAAGATGGGGGGCGGCGCGAAAAAAAAGGTGGGGCCGAGCTCACGCAGATCGGCCATGACCGTCGCTTGCGATTCCGGGCAGGAGGCACAGAAGCCCGCGCAATAGGCCTCTGCATAGGAGAAGATGTGCTCGCCGATCCACGCCATTGGCAGATAGGCGAGCACTTCCTCGCGGTCGGTCAGGCCCTCGAATTCTATGGCGTTCTTCGCGGTCGCGATAATGTTGTCAAAGGTCAGCACGACGCCCTTGGGATGCCCCGTCGTCCCCGACGTGTAGAGGATGATCGCGGTGTCGCTGCCCTGCCCCTTGGCAATCTCTTCGCGGAAAAACTCCGGATGGCTGCCGGCAAATTCGCGGCCACGCTGCTGCACGGCGGCGTAATCGTACAGATAGGGCTGGGCGTAGTGGCGCATGCCGCGCGGGTCGGAAAAGATCACGGCCTCGAGCAGCGGACAGCGCTCTTTGATCGCAACCAGCTTGTCGACCTGTTCCTGGTCCTCGGCGACCGCGAAACGCACTTCGGCATGATCGAGGACGAAGGCCATCTCGTCGGCGATCGAGTCCTGATAGATCGGCACCGGCACGCCGCCCAGCGCCTGGGTCGCAGCGATTGCCCAGTAAAGCCGCGGCCGGTTGTCGCCGATGATCGCCAGCTTGTCGCTGCGGCGAAACCCCATTGCAGCGAGGCCGCAGGCGAGCGCCTCGACCTCGGCGGCGACCTCGGCCCAGCTCCAGCTCTGCCAGATTCCGTAATCCTTTTCGCGGTTGGCCGGACGGTCAGGCCGCAGCCGCGCATGCTCGAGCAACAGCTTTGGAAAGGTGTCGGGCGCGCTCGGCGTCATCAATGCTCCTGGAGCGCGCTTGCCTCCCCACAGCCTCCCTGCGCTCGTCGCGTGTCCCTAATCGGATCTTTTCTACCGGTCAAGCGCCGGGGGGTTAGCCGGCGCAGACCGGAGCGCCGGCGATCAGGCGCGGACGGGGACACCCTTCTGTTCGAGGACCTGCTGCAATTCGCCGGTCTCGTACATCTCGCGGATAATGTCGCAGCCGCCGATGAATTCGCCCTTGACGTAGAGCTGGGGGATCGTCGGCCAGTTTGAGAACTCTTTGATCCCCTGGCGGATCCCCGGGTCGGTGAGAACGTCGATGCCTTTGAACTTGACGCCGAGATGGCTCAGGATCTGGACCACCGCCGCGGAGAAGCCGCATTGCGGAAAGACCGGCGTGCCCTTCATGTAGAGCACGACCGGGTTGTCTGTGACTTCTTGGCTGATCCGCTGTTGAACCGTGGTGTCCATCCTGTTGATCCTCGATTGTCGCTGGTCTCGATCCTGATCTCAGTCTTCCGGGGCGCCGGTCTGCAGCGCCAACGCGTGGAGCTCGTTGCCCATTCGGCCGCGCAACGCCTGATACACCATCTGATGCTGCTGCACCCGGGTCTTGCCACGGAAAGCGCCCGAGACGACATGCGCTGCGTAATGATCGCCGTCGCCGCGTAGATCTTCGATTGAAACCTGCGCGTCGGGGAGGCTCTCCTTGATCAGCCGCTCGATCATCGCCGCGTCCATCGCCATCGCCCGGATCCCCTCGCTCAAACCTGCGCCATATAATCCGGCAGCCAAGCCTCGCTTGCAGCCCTGAGTGCGTTAACGGATATGGCACCGGCGCCCGAAAGTGTCAACGCGACCCCGCCAACCGCGCCGATTGCGTGGGCCGAGACGCCGCCGGCTCGCGCCGCCTCGAATATCGACCCGGGATCGGCTGTCTCGACGATATAGCGCGCCTGATCCTCACCAAAGAAGTAGGCGGTGCGCGGGAGATCCAGAGGAGGCGCTTCGAGGATGACGCCACGGCCCCCGGTCATGGCCATTTCGGCGATCGCGACGAGCAGCCCGCCATCCGACACATCATGACAGGCGGCAACATGCTCGGCGCGAATCATGTCGCGGACAAAGTCACCATTGCGTCGCTCGGCGGTGAGGTCGACCGGGGGTGGTGGGCCGGACTCGCTGCCCTCGATCTCACGCAGATAAAGCGAACAGCCGAAATGCCCCCGGGTTTCACCGATCAGGATCAATGCGTCGCCGTCGCGCTTCAGCGCGAGGTCGATCGCATTTCGTACATTCGCGACCAACCCGACTCCGCCGATCACCGGCGTCGGCAGGATCGCGCTGCCGTTTGTCTCGTTGTAAAGCGACACATTGCCCGACACGACCGGATAGTCGAGCGCCAGGCAAGCCTGCCGGATGCCCTCGATCGCCCCGACGAATTCACCCATGATCTCTGGCCGCTCGGGGTTGCCGAAATTCATGTTGTCGGTCAATGCCAGCGGCTCGGCGCCTACCGCGGTCAGGTTGCGCCAGCTCTCGGCGACCGCCTGCGCCCCGCCGCGCACCGGGTCGGCGCGGCAATAGCGCGGCGTGCAATCGGTCGCGAGCGCCAGGGCCTTCCCGCCTGCCGACACCCGAACCACCGCGGCATCGCCGCCCGGCCGCTTGACCGTGTTGCCCATGACCAGATGGTCGTACTGCTCCCAGATCCAGCGCTTCGAGGCGAGCGCCGGTGACGCGAGCAGATGCTGCAGGCATTCGAACGGGTCGCGGTCGGAAAGCGAGGCCGGGTCGATTTCGGGTTCGGGATCACGGCGGCGCCACGGACGCTGATAGACCGGGGCCGCGGTCACCAGCGGTTCCACCGGGATGTCGGCCGCGACCTCGCCATTTCTGCGCAATACCAGCCGACCGGTCTCGGTGACCCGGCCGACCACGGCAAAGTCGAGCTCCCATTTCGTAAAGATGCGGCGGGCTTCGGCCTCGCCGCCCGGCCGCAGGATCACCAGCATCCGCTCCTGGCTTTCGCTGAGCATGATCTCGTAGGCGCTCATGGCGGTCTCGCGCAGCGGCACCCGGTCAAGATCGAGCTCGATGCCGAGCCCGCCCTTGCCGGCCATCTCGACCGCAGAAGACGTCAGTCCGGCGGCGCCCATATCCTGGATCGCGACGATCGCTTCGCCTTCCATCAGCTCGAGGCAGGCTTCGATCAGCAATTTCTCGGTGAACGGGTCGCCGACTTGCACGGTCGGGCGCTTTTGCTCGGCATCCGAGCTGAACTCGGCCGAGGCCATCGTCGCACCGTGGATGCCGTCGCGCCCGGTCTTGGCGCCGACATAGATCACCGGGTTGCCGGGGCCGGCAGCGGCCGAATAGAAGATCCGGTCGGCGCGGGCGATCCCGACGCACATCGCATTGACCAGAATATTGCCGTCGTAGGAAGGATGGAATTCACACTCGCCGCCGACGGTCGGCACACCGACGCAGTTGCCATAGCCGCCGATGCCGGAAACCACGCCGGCCACCAGATGCCGGGTTCGCAGATGGTCCGGGCTGCCAAAGTGCAGTGAATCGAGGATCGCGATCGGCCGCGCCCCCATCGTGAAGACGTCGCGCAGGATCCCGCCGACCCCGGTCGCTGCACCTTGATAGGGCTCGATAAACGAGGGGTGGTTGTGGCTCTCGATCTTGAACACGACGGCATCGCCGTCGCCGATATCGATGACGCCCGCATTCTCGCCCGGGCCGCAGATCACGCGCGGCCCGGTGGTCGGCAAAGTCTTGAGCCAGACCTTGGACGATTTGTACGAGCAGTGCTCGCTCCACATCGCCGCAAAGATCCCGAGCTCGGTCAGGTTCGGTGCCCGCCCGAGGATCGCGACCGCGCGCTCGAACTCTGCCTCGGTCAGCCCGTGTTCGGCGGCGAGGGCAGGGGTGACGTTGCTCCTGCCCCTCACTGCAATGCGCCTACGAGGCCCTCGAAGAACGCTCTGCCGTCGGTGCCGCCGAGCAGCGGGTCGACGGCATTCTCGGGATGCGGCATCAGACCGAGCACCGTGCGGCTGTCGTTGAAGATGCCGGCGATGGCGCGCGCCGAGCCGTTGAAGTTTTCCGCCTCGGAGAACCCGCCATCCGGCCCGCAATAGCGGAAGGCCACCAGGCTGCGATCCTCGAGCCGGTCGAGCGTGTCGGGGTCGGCGGTGTAATTGCCGTCGTGATGGGCCACCGGCACCCGAAGCACCTGTCCCGCCTCGTAGCCGCAAGTAAAGATCGTCTGGGTGTTCTCGACGCGCAGATGAACATCGCGGCAGGTAAAGCGCAGCGAGCGGTTCGGCAACAAGGCGCCGGGGAGCATCCCGGCTTCGGTCAATATCTGAAAGCCGTTGCAGATGCCGAGAACCGGTGTCCCCTTGTCCGCCCGATCGCGTACCTCGCGCATGACCGGCGAGTGCGCGGCCATCGCCCCGCAGCGCAGATAATCGCCATAGGCAAAGCCGCCGGGCAGCACGATCAGATCGCTCTCCGGCATCGCCGCATCGCGATGCCAGACACGGGTCGGCTGATGCCCGGTGACGAGGCTCAGCGCAGCGCAGACATCGCGCTCGCGGTTCGAGCCCGGAAAGATCACGACGACGGCCTTCATCGCGGAACCTGTGCCTATCCTTCGGTCAGATATCCTCGCCCCGGCAGCCGGTCAAGACGACGAGCCTGCGAACGCCGACCCCTGTAATTGGCGGAAAACAGGGCGAATTTTTGTTTTCGCCGTCAAATTGGCCCGGATCGTCGTCGATAATTCAAACTAAATCAGATAGTTAATGGATCCGATGCTGGTTCGACGAGCAGGGTGCGAATCACGCCGAGCAGGGGGCCTAATCGCCCTATCAGGGTGGCAACAGGGTAGGCGCGCGGCGGCGTGTTTCAGGGCTTCACCACGGGACTCGTTACGAATATGATATTACCATATTGACAATACCGCCCGCAATGATATATTGTTTGAAATTCCGCTTCGACAAGCCGGTGATTGACACTAGCCGCGACCCGCGGAGCAAGGACTCGGCCGAAGCGGTCGGCTGAGCGGGGAGGCGGCACGGCGACGCCTATCCGGAGTAGCGCACCGATGCGCGCCGAGGCCTAGTCAGCATTCGAGCTCCACGACGAGGTCGCCATCAGCCCGGCCGCAGTGCTGCTCTGCGCTAGCGCTTTCTCGCTCGGCGTCGACGAGGATCGTGACCTTTTATCGGTGCCGCCTATCCCGACAGCACTTCGACGGTGACGTGGGACAGCATTCGGAAATGTCCGAGCCGAGCGCGATAGAAATCCGGACCACGGCGTTGGCCGGTGACGACAGAAACAATGGCGCCGAGGTGCCCGGGACCGAGTCGCCACAGATGGAGATCGGCTAGCCGGTCGCCTTCGGACTCGATGGTTTTGCGAAGATCCTCCTTCAGGCGCCGGTCGGGGTCATTTCGAGCAGGATCGCGCCCGCATCCCTGATAAGACCGTAGGACCAGTTGGCAATCACAAGCGCGCCGATGATGCCCATGACCGGGTCCATGAACACCCAGCCAAGTAACTTGCCGGCTGCCAGCCCGAGAATGGCGAGGACCGAGACGGCGGCATCGGCCATGACGTGCACGAAAGCCGCACGCATATTGTTGTCGCGATGCGCCGCGGTGCTGGATCCTCCGGCCGCGTCGGCAGCGTGGACGTGCTCGGTGAATGCCACCGTGTAGTCGAGAGAATGACCGGCATGTGCAAGGTGCACACGGGCGATGAACTCATGCGGCTCCGGTATTTCCTCGACCGATTCCAGGTACGCACCTCGATCGGCGAAGGTGAAAACCGAAAACCTGGCCGGCCCCGTCCGGCCGTGCGGTCTCCAAGGCCACCCTGTGGCCACCGAAGACGGTCCGCGGATCGTCGCGACCCTCGAACCGCATGCGAAACCGCGGCAGCACCCCGTCCTCGAAAATTTCGAGCAGGAGCTCGCCGTCACCGGTGTCGATTCGTCGATCACCCTGGCGCCGGCTGCGTCTGCGCCTGTCGCAACGGCCGCGACCGCCGCGGCACCGGACGCCGAGCGTCGCCAGCTGACCGTGATGTCTTGCGACCAGGTGGGATTGTCCTGGTCAATTGCTATCGACCAGCACGGCCGCGCGATCATCTTCTGGGCTGACGTCCGGGTCGCAACGGCTGGTCAACCGCTCGCGGTGCATTCCGGAGACAACGTGACGTAGAACAACAGGGCTAATCAAGAGAGATCATGCTGAAATCGATCCGACCAGAGGGTGTTTTCCTGTGCGATCCGATTCCGGCTGGAGAAGTCTCTAGCCCGCTCTTCAATGTCACCAAGACCATCGGATATTCTTGGGCTTGGCAGAGCGGCGCACCAACACCCGCCCAGCCGGACGCTTGGATTGTGGTGTTCCCCGTCACAGAGTGAAGTCCTAGGCGGTGCCTGCGCCGGCTGCCACGGCGCCTCGAATTGGATGCGCAACGGCGCAGATCTCACCGGCTCAGATTCTTCTTCTTCATCAAATGTGCGGCCAACCTGGGACAATGGGATAAGCCTTGGCCCATCGAGGTATTCGCAAAGATTTTCCACCGAAACGCATAAATAGCAGGGTAGCTTGCTGCTAGACTACTATATTCCAGGTTCTATGGGGCCAAACAAGCCCTTCGTGTTGCCGTAACACAAGCGAAGGCCCTCCGCTTTACAACAGGGGTGGTAACACCGCGGTGCTTTTGTACCTATCTTGTACAATGATAAAACCCTATCGGATGAGTGGCCTCTTTCCGTTGCAAAAGGCCTGAGGGTGCCAATGTCGGCTGATCTGCTAGATGGGCCGCTTTGTGAGCACTTGAGCTCTCTGCGCTTTGGCGTAGACTTCCAGACGTTGTCGCTTGGGGGAAGCATGGTCGAACTGGTTGTCGTGGCCGCTGACATCACAAAAAGACCCTGCGATCTCCTCCTTCTGAAGCACGCGAATGGCTTCCACGGCGTCGATCGCATTGTATCGAAGCGTCTCGGTTTCGGAGCGGAAGTGCCCGAAGGAGAGGCGGCTTTCGTGGCCGGGCGGAACATAGGTGCGCGCGAAGTCCTCTACATCGGAGTCGGTCCTCTAGGCGAATTTCGCTACCCCCAGATTCGAACCTTCGGGCGTAGGGCACTAGAGCTTGCGGCTCGCGGTTCGGGGCGCACTCAAATACTCTGCACACCCCTTCACGGCCCAGGCTATGGCTTGGACGAACGGGAGGCGTTCCTTTCGCTTGTCGGTGGATTTTTGGATGGAATTGAAAGAGGCGCATTTCCCGCGGACTTGGAGCGCGTCGAAATTGTGGAGTTGAATCCGAGGAGAGCGGAGCGACTCAACAATATCCTATCCGAATTTATCGTGCCGTCGTCGCGGTCTAAAGACAAGCGAGTCCCATTTCAGGACACGCAAACCTTCAGCCTCGCTGCAGCGTCACACGAAGGTCTTTCGTCGTTTGGAGTTCAGAGCGAACGGAAAACAAAGCTTTTCGTCGCCATGCCCTTCGCACCTGAACATAGCGATGTGTGGGAAATCGCAATCCAGGAGTCCTGCCAGACCGCAGGGATTGTTTGCGAGCGTGTGGACGAGCAAGCCTATACGGGCGACATACTTACCCAAATCATGTCTCGACTTCGAAATGCTAGCGGCGTGTTGGCGCTTCTCAATGATGCCAACCCCAACGTCTTCCTTGAGATCGGTTTTGCGTGGGGAACGGGGAAGCCAACTGTCTTAATTGCCAAAAAGGGCATTTCGCTTCCGTTCGATGTGCTGGGCCAAAAGTGCATCCAATACACTTCGATTGCAAACCTCCGTTCTCTCCTGACAGCGGAACTGACCTCGCTAAAATCTCAGGGCGTGTTCGGCTCATAGGTGGCCGTCCTTCTCACTAGGCGGCCGCCTAGTGAGGGCTTAGATGGACGGATCTGCCTCTCTCCTCCCGATCCGTCTGTTCACCTCAGTCGTCTTGAAGGAGCCGCTTTGGGTCGAACCTCCTCGTTCCGGGGCGACGACAGGAAGGCCTGCTTTCGGCGCATCCTGGTCGTTCGAGCGCGGGCTGAGGACCGACCGCTCCCTACCACTAAGCCGACCGCGGGGGCAGGTTCAAAGCGTCAGATTTTCATCGATTAGGCGGCGAGGCGTTCGGGGGCGAATGGCTTGTCCTGTGGCGTTGCCCCGGTATCCGCCGGCGGCGCGGCGCGTTTTTTCGCGATCTGGGCGAGCAGCCAGGTCTTGACCGCAGCACCGGCCCGCTCTTGCTCCGCCTGATCGTCGGCAAGACGGCGGGCCTTGAGGATGA
>Ga0306920_100009840_pt1 | contig 12785 bp, 9 predicted proteins | sample flu12Cox44000170_FD_204666 | JGI IMG/M metagenome (GOLD analysis project Ga0306920, IMG submission 204666) | Lab enrichment of tropical soil microbial communities from Luquillo Experimental Forest, Puerto Rico - flux4day.12C.oxic.44.000.170 (v2)... | ecosystem: Environmental > Terrestrial >...
TCTTTTCCATCCACGCTGTCCGCATGTGCTTGAGGCGTGCCGGACCGAGATGCAGTTGATGCGGCCTTTGGCCGGAAGGTCGGTTCGCTGCTGGCGCGCTGGTTCGTTGCCTCACAAGGCACCCGCTCTTAACGCGGCCTCGTTGGATGGCGCTGAGAAAGGCGCGCCGCTCCTGACTGTTCGCGACCTGCACAAGGCCTACCCTCTGGCGAGCCGTGTCGTTCTCGGTGGGCCCAACCTCCTTCGCCTGAAGCGCCGCGAGATCAGGGCGGTCAATGGCGTGTCGCTGACGATCAGGGCCGGAGAGGTGCTTGGCCTGGTCGGGGAAAGCGGTAGCGGCAAGTCCACGCTCGCCCAATGCATCGCGCGTTTGTCCGAGGCTTCTTCCGGCAAGATCAGCTTTTTGGGTCACGACGTGACCGACGCGCGCGGAGCTGCGCTTCGAGGTTTCCGTCGCGACGTGCAGGCCATCTTCCAGAACCCAATGTCGTCGCTCAATCCGCGCCGGCGAGTGGGCGCGACCATCGGACGTTCGCTCGAGCTGCTAGGGAGCGAGCTCAGCGAGCGCCAGGCGAAGATCGGCAAATTGTTGGAATCGGTCGGTCTGCCTGTCGAATATGCGCGCCGCTATCCCCACCAGCTCAGCGGGGGCGAGCGGCAGCGCGTCAGCATTGCGCGGGCGCTGGCGAGCGAGCCGAAATTTATTGTTTGCGACGAGCCTATCTCCGCGCTCGATGTCTCGGTGCAGGCGACGGTGCTCAATTTGCTCGCCGAACTGCGCGATCGATTAAAACTTGCCTATCTGTTCATATCCCACGATCTTTCGGCCGTTGCACATATCGCTGACCGCATCGCTGTCATGTATGCCGGCGTGCTCCTCGAAGAAGGCCCAACCGCAGAGGTGCTGGCGCCTCCCTTCCATCCCTATACGGAAGCCTTACTGTCCGCAGTTCCTTCCATCGACCCTGCCAACCGAAGCGACAGGATCAGGCTGCGCGGCGATACCGGCGAGACGGGCCAAGCCATGAAGGGCTGTCCCTTTCACCGACGCTGCCCGCGCAAGATCGGCGCAATCTGCGAAGCGGTTGAGCCGCCGATCGTACGTCCCACACAGGAGCATTGGATCCGCTGCCATCTCCCGCCCGAAGAATTACGCCGTCCCACGCCGGCTCACATGATGCTTGCGGCGAGCTAAGTGCCGATATCGTTTCCCAAGAAAGGATCGATAAGAATTAAGAATGATGAGGGAGCCCAGTTCACTTGTCCCACCGCAGGCCCACCAACTCGGACACCCCGTTTCTGTAGGCCTCAAGGACCATCGCCGATCGCGCTAACGGCTGATGTAGATTGCTGCAGTGCATGAGTCCGCCTTTGGCACAAAGCGGACATGCCGGTCACACTCAGTGATGTCCGCTTTCGGGGGCGAAGCGGACATTCCATTACCTCCGAGAATACGCGTTATCGGAGGTAATTCGACTTCGGTTTTGGTCCGCATTTCGGACTCTTGGACGTCGCGCGAGGTCGCAGAAATGCCAAGAGGCGACTTGCGCTATGAAAAGCAGAAAGACCGTCTCGGCGGTCTTCCTGCTTCCTGTAGCCTGTTCAGGCGACCGCGAGCGCGGCAGCCTTCCAATGAGCTGTGCCGGCATTGGAACATTCCTTCGTTCGCCGTTGGCTTAGCGAATCGTTTCGGTCACATGGATCCCGAATTCGGCGCCCGCCGCATGCATCGCGTGCCAGAAGCACTGCGCAAAGCCGCGAAACACCATCAACTCATAGGACGGCGCATCGTCAATCTGGGTGATCTGGCCGGTGAGGTGGCCGAACAAAGTCAAGGCAGTCTGCGACGGAGCAAAGGCCCGCGGGTGCAAATCAATTGGTGTCAGCTTCGCCAATGTGTCGCGGACTTTCGGTCCGGACGCCATGACGGCGAACCGCGCATCGGATTGATCGGATAATGAAGCGGCGCCTCCGACGGAGGTTTGCAGCTCGGCTATCAGATTCGCCCGAACCTCGTCCGCGGCAAGCGCCAGCCATTGATGATGCCCGGCCCAAAGAAGCGAGACCCTGTTGCCGCGGGCCAGTATGGGCGCGTCAGGCAGCACGACAGCGAACCGGGTCTGCACGGTACGGCCAAGCTCGGCGAGCCTGTTGCGCCGCGCGATGACGTGAACCGTGGCGCGCGGCATGAGTACCTGAAGCCGGAGACCGGGCGCCGGCAGGTCGCGGCCATGGCGCCCGGCAATGACGGGGAAAGGCGGCGTGGCGGCAAGAACGAATTCAGGCATGGAGGCGCTCTCCCTGAGGATCGACGAAGGCGGGGCTGCAGACATCCACCTCGACATCGCCGTTCCGCACCGGGTCATAGGCGCGCACGCGCTCGCCGATGCGCTGCGGCCCGCGCCGCAACAACCCGAGGCCGATCCAGGTGTCGAGCGTCGGCGAATGGGCGACCGAGGTCATGTAGCCTTCATCGTTGTCAGGGCGCGCCGGGGCGCCGACCGGTACGAAGTGCGCGCCCGCACGGAGACTTTGCGTGCGATCGACCGGCTTGAAGCCGACGAGCGCCGGCCGGTCGAGGGCGGACAGCCCCGGGCGCTGCGCCATGACCTTGCCGATGAAGGATTTTTTCTTGGACATCAGCTTGCCGAGACCAAGGTCCCCGGCCGTCGTCTGCCCGTTGAGCTCGTTGCCGGCGGGATGACCCTTTTCGATGCGCATGACGCCGAGAGCCTCGGTGCCATATGGAATGGCGCCTAATGACGCGCCGGCTTCAAGCAATCGCCTCATCAGTGCATCGCCATAGCGGGACGGCACCGCGAGTTCATAGGCGAGCTCTCCCGAGTATGAAATGCGGAAAACACGGGCTTCGATACCGCCGCATACTGTCACTAGGCGCACGCCGAGATAAGGCAGCACCGCATCGAGGAGATCGAATTGCGCATCGACCACGTTGCGCAGCAAGGCGCGCGCCTGCGGGCCGGCAATTGAATATTGCGCCCACTGTTCGCCGACCGAAGCTATCTGAACGTCAAGCTCGGGCCACAGCACCTGATGGCAGAATTCGAGATGCTGCATGACCTTCGCTGCATTGGCGGTGGTCGTGGTCATGTAGAAGTGATCATCCGCCAGCCGCGAGGTGGTACCATCGTCCATGACGAAGCCGTCTTCGCGCAGCATCACGCCGTAGCGCGCCTTGCCGACTGGCAACGTCGAGAAGGTGTTGATGTAAACGCGATCTAGGAGAATCCCGGCGTCCGTGCCCTGAATATCGATCTTGCCGAGGGTCGAGACATCGCAGACGCCGACGGCGGAGCGTACCGTCCGCACCTCTCGGTCGATGCACGCGAGCCAATCGCGCTCGCCGCGCTGCGGAAACCGTGACGCCCGCAACCACGGGCCGGCCTCGACGAAATCGGCACCTTGCTCGACCGCCCAATTGTGCGATGGCGGCAAGCGGACCGGGCGGAAACCCTTGCCGCGATGCGGCCCCGCCAGCGCGCCGATCTCGACCGGCGCGTATGGCGGACGAAAGACAGTGGTGCCGGTCTGCGGGATGGTTCGCTTGTCGAGCGCGGCAAGAATGGCAAGCCCGTTCACATTGCTCGACTTGCCCTGGTCCGTCGCCATGCCGAGCGTCGTGTAACGCTTCAAGTGCTCGACTGAACGGAAGCCTTCCTGTTGTGCGATCGTTATGTCCTTGACGGTGACGTCGTTCTGTTGATCGACGAAGGCCAGACCCTTGCTGTCGGCGACGCGCCATAGCGGCGTGATGGCAAAAGGTTCGTCCGCGGCCCGCGGTATTACAATCGGCACGGACGAAAAGCCGAGATCGCGAACAACTGTTTCACCAGCGCGCGCGCCCTCGCGCAACGCGCCGGCAAGCGAGAAGATGCCCGCTGCCGCGCCGGCAACAATAATGTCGGCGGGGCTGCCCGGCGTAGGAACGAAGGCGGCAATGTCGTCGCTCCAGGCCGGCTTGGCGCCCTTGTGCGACGCCAGCGCCGTCACCGGATCCCAGCCGCCGGACACCGCGAGCGTATCGACGACGATGCTCTCTTGGCCACCCGATGCGTCCGCGACGCTGATCCGCCGCAAGCCGATACCGCCGCGTGTCGCCGTCACCCGCCCGCCGAGCAGGACGCGGCAGCCTTTCGGCGCGCGCAAGTTCGGCGACACCGCTGTGCGGCTGTCGATAACCGCAACGACAGTTTGCCCCGCCGCGTGCAAATCGGCCGCCGTGCGCCAGCCGTCGTCGTTGTTGGTGAACACCGCAAAGGTCGCACCCGGCACGACCGCGAAACGATTGACGTAAGCACGCACCGCGGAGGCCTGCATGATGCCGGGCCGGTCGTTGTCGTCAAAGACAAGAGGCCGCTCGAGCGCGCCCGCCCCCAGCACTGTGCGCCGCGCGGCGATGCGCCAATAGCGTTGGCGCGGAGCGAAGGGCTCCGCACGCGCGAGATGATCGGAGACGCGCTCGAGCGCGCCGAACACGCCGCCATCATAGTGTCCGAACACGGTCGTGCGCCTCATGATGCGCACGTCCGGCATGGCTTTAAGCTCCGCTTCGGCCCTCTCGACCCATTGCATCGCCGCCTGGCCGTCGATCTCGGCGTGCTCGGCCAACAGGCGACCGCCGAGACAGAAATCGTCCTCGCAGAGAATGACGCGCGCGCTCGCGCGCCCTGCGGCCAGCGCCGCCATAAGGCCGCAGGGACCGCCGCCGACGACTAGCACGTCGCAGAAAGCATAAGCCTGCTCATACGAATCCGGATCGGCGGCGCCGGACAAGCGGCCGAGCCCCGCCGTGCGGCGGATGAGCGGCTCATAGACTTTCTCCCAGAAGCTCGCGGGCCACATGAAAGTCTTATAGTAGAAGCCAGCACCGAGAAGCGGCGCTAACAATCCGCCCGCGGAGTTCACGTCGAAGCGCAGCGACGGCCAGCGGTTCTGGCTCGACGCCGACAGGCCGGCATAGAGCTCCGTCGTGGTTGCCCGCGTGTTCGGCGTGCGCTGCGCGCCTTCGCCAATCTCAACCAATGCGTTGGGCTCGTGCGATCCCGCCGTCACGATGCCGCGCGGCCGGTGATATTTGAACGATCGGCCCACAAGGCGCACGCCGTTTGCCAGCAGGGCCGAGGCCAGCGTGTCGCCGCGATAGCCTGCGTATTCGCGCCCGTCGAAACGAAACGGCAACGGCTCGTCGCGGTCGATAAGACCGCCGCACGCAAAGCGCTTCCGTTGCGGCGACGCGGTCATTGTGTTTGCCGATCCGCCGCACGCACCACGGACGCAATCTCGTGCGTGACCGTGTTGCGCGTTACAACCAGCCAAGAATGGCAGCCGGCGGCGTGATACCAGAGCTCGTTGTGCAGGCCGGCAGGGTTTGTGCGCAGATAGACGTAATCGAAAAACGCAGCCTCATCGTCGGCAACCGGACGCTGCGGTCCGCCATCGCCGAGACAGGAGAACTCGCGGACATCGCGCTCACCACAACACGGACAAGGAATGCGCATGCCGCAACGGCCTCAATGCAGGTTGGGCTGGGCGCCCGCGCCCTTTTCGTCGATGATGTAGCCGCGGGCGAAACGATCGAGACGAAATTCGCTGGCGCTCGGATGCGCCTCGTCACAAGCGATGAGATGGGCGAAGCAGTAACCGGAAGCTGGCGTCGCTTTGAAGCCGCCGTAGCACCAGCCGGCATTGAGATAGAGGCCCGCAACCGGCGTCCTGTCGATGATCGGTGAGCCGTCCATCGACATGTCCATGACGCCGCCCCAGTTGCGCAACACGCGCGCGCGGCCGATCATCGGCAGGATCGCCATCGCGCTTTCGCACACGTCTTCGACCGTGGAAAGATTTCCGCGCTGGGCGTACGAGTTGTAGCCGTCAATGTCGCCGCCGAAGACGAGTCCGCCTTTGTCGGACTGGCTGATGTAGAAATGGCCAGCGCCGAAAGTGATGACGTGATCGATGGCCGGCTTAAGGGCCTCGCTGACGAAGGCCTGCAACACCTGACTTTCGATCGGCAGCCGCAGGCCGGCCATGGCGGCAACGCGTGAGGAATTTCCGGCGCAGGCGAGCGCCACCTTTTTCGCTTCGATGCTGCCGCGCGTCGTCTCGACGCCGAGCACGCGACCAGCGTGGATTTTAAACCCGGTCACCTCGCAGTTCTGAATGAGATCGGCGCCGCGCTGATCGGCCGCGCGTGCATAGCCCCAGGCGACCGCATCGTGCCGCACCGTGCCGCCACGCCGCTGCAGCAGCGCGCCCCGGATCGGAAAGCGGGCGTCATCGAATGCAAGGCAAGGCAGCGCCTGGCGTACCTGCTCGCGGTCAAGCAGTTCGGCGTCGACACCGTGGATCCGCATCGCATTGCCGCGGCGCGCGAAGGCGTCACGCTGCGCATCGGAATGATAGAGATTGTAGACGCCGCGCTGGCTGACCATAGCGTTGTAGTTGATCGTCTGCTCCAGCGCCTCCCAGAGCTTGAGCGACATTTCGTAGAAGCGCGTGTTCGGCGGCAGCAGATAGTTCGAACGGATGATCGTGGTGTTACGGCCGACATTACCGCTGCCGAGATAGCCCTTCTCGAGCACCGCGACATTGGTGACGCCGTGCTGCGCGGCGAGATAGAACGCGGTGGCCAGGCCATGCCCGCCACCGCCGACGACGATCACGTCGTAGGCGGGCTTGGGCTCCGGCGTACGCCATACCGGCTCCCAGGAGCGATTGCCGCGCAGCGCGTTGGCGAAAACGCTGAAGGCGGAATATCGCATCAGCGATCTCCTTTGTCCGCGGACCTTGCCTCCGGGGCAATCCGCCGTTTGACAAAAAGCAACATTGACATGACATTTTGCGCGCAGCTGAGCCTACGACATCAGCCGCGCCTGGACAGCCCCCCGCCCGCCTCCCTTTCCGTAGCGAATGGACCCGCGCTTCCGTCATGGTGTCGGCGACGACAATTTGCTGCGCGTGCTCAAAGCGATGGAAAACAATCTCGAACGGCCGCCGCCGCGCGCCCGCCTCGCCAAGACGCGGTCGCGACCGGATTTGCCTCGGGGAGTCAGTTTTCCCGCACCTACCGCCGGGAGTTCGGACGCGCGCCCAGCGCGGTCCGGGCAACCCGCTGACCCGCGTAAGGGCCCTATCCTGGCGAAGGGTTGCCCTGTTCTGAAAGCCATCGCTAAGATGCGACCAACAGCCGACCTTTCTTAGCTCTCTCTGCGTCACAACGGGCGGACTCCTCATGATGACACATCGGACTTTCCTGACGGCACTGGCAGGCCTCGCGGCGCTTTCGGTGACGGCGGCAATACCGGCCAATGCTCAAACCTTGGACACGATCAAACAGCGCGGCGTGCTGATCGTCGGCTCCAAGGCCGACTACAAGCCGTTCGGCTTCCGGGATCCGAGCGGCGCGATCGTCGGTTTCGAGCCTGATATGGCCAAGGACGTCGCCGATAAACTCGGCGTTGAGCTGCAGCTCGAGCCGGTAGTCTCCTCCAACCGCATGCAGTTTCTGCAGCAGGGCAAGATCGACCTAATGATTGCGACGATGAACGACACGCCGGAGCGGCAGAAGGTCGTCGGCATCGTTCAGCCCGACTACTACGCGTCCGGCGTCAACGTGATGTCGAACAAGAAAGCGGCGCTGAAGAAATGGGAAGACGTCACGGGCCAGAAGATCTGCGGCATCCAGGGCGCCTGGTATAATAAGTACGTCGCCGAGACCTACGGCGCGGAGATCGTCGCCTTCACCGGCACGACGGAAGCGCAATCGGCGCTACTGCAGGGCAACTGCATCGGCTGGGTTTATGACGATACCGCCTTCGCCGGCCTGCTCACCGAGCCGAAATGGGCCGACTTCGAGATGGCGCTGCCGACGATCAAGGAAGAGCCCTGGGGCCTTGCCGTGAAGCTTGAAGAGCTGGATGGCCCCTGGGGCAAGTTCATGCACGACATGCTGGTGAATTGGCACAAGAGCGGACGATTGATCGCGCTCGAAAAGAAGTGGGGTATACCGCCATCCCCTTATCTACAGCAGCTGCATGACAAGTATAAGTAGCTGGATCGAAGTAATGCAGCGCGGGCGCTCTTGACGCGTGCGCGCGCATTTCATCGAAGGCTCTGATGGACCTTCAGCCGATCTGGAATTGGTTCCGGACGCTTCACGACACGACCGGAATCAATCTAACCATATTCTATGACTCGTTCGACCGCGCCCGCTTCTTCAACGGATTCCTGACCTCGGTCCGCCTGATGGCGGTCTGCATCATCTGCAGCGTCATCATCGGCGTTATCGGCGCCTGGATCCAGGGTTCGCGCTTGCGCATGCTGCGGCTGACGACGCAGGGCTACATCCAGTTCTTCCGTAACACGCCGCCACTCGTTCAGCTTTATTTCTTTTACTTTGCTGTAGGCGCGTACTTGCGCGTTTCGGCAGGCAACGGCTTGAGTACGCCGCTGGTGTCGAATTTTACCTGGGCGGCGATCTGCCTGTCGTTCTGGGCAGGCGCATTCAACGTCGAGATCTTCCGCTCCGGCATCGAAGCGGTGCCGCGCGAGACGCTCGAAGCCGCAGAGAGTCTCGGCTACAGCCGGCTCAAGGCCTACGTTTATGTGATCCTGCCGCTCGCCTTCCGCATCAGCCTGCCGGCTCTCAACAATAATCTCGTCAACCTCATTAAGACGACGACGATCGCGTACGCGATCGCCGTGCCGGAAATGCTCTACATCGCCAATCAGATCTGGTCCGACGAATTGAACGTGCCGGAAATGATGAATGTGCTGCTGCTGATCTATGTGGGTCTGGTCGGCGTGCTCGTTCTCATCATGACGCGCCTCGAGCGCGCCCTGCGTGTTCCGGGGTACATGCCGTGACGACCGCGAAGTCTACCGACCTCCCCGTCCTGCTGGCCGTCCGCAAGCCAGAGCCAAGCTCATCGGGCGGATTCCGGCTTTCGCTGTGGCACGGCTTTGTGCTCGCCGCCGCGCTGCTGCTCTCGGTTGCCGCGGCGGACGCTGCCGCGGGACCAGCGGTCGCATCCATCCCGGCGACGATCTGGAAATGGACGCCGCTGATTGCCCAGGGCTTTGCCCTCAATATCGCCATCAGCTTCCTAGCCATGGCGATCGGCACGGTGGCGGGCGTGCCGCTCGGGCTCGCGCAAATTTCGTTGCTGCCGCCGATTCGCACATCGTCATGGTTTGTCACGCAATTCTTCCGCAACTCGCCGTGGCTGGTGCTGCTTTTCTACTGCATGCTGCTGCTGCCGTTTCAAATCCAGATCGGCGGCACTACGATCCCGCTGCCGGGCTGGTTCAAATCGACCATTGGTCTTTCGCTGCCGGTGATGGCTAACGTCTCGGAGCTGGTGCGCGGCGCCGTCCTGTCGATTCCCTACGGTCAATGGGAGGCGGCCGAATCGCTCGCCTATACACGCCGACAAACGCTTTGGCACATTATCCTTCCGCAATGCGTCAAGCGCATCACGCCGCCGTGGATGAACCTTTATGCAATCCTCACCACGTCGACGCCGCTGTGCGCGGTCGTCGGCGTCAACGAAGCCATGACCTTGACCGGCAATATCCTCAATGCTGAAGGCCGCACCGATCTGCTCATCCCAATGTATCTTTATCTGCTGACGTGGTTTTTCCTCTATTGCTACCCGATCGCGCGGGCCACGCTCGCGCTCGAGACGCGATTTCAGGTTCGATGATGGCGACGTGGACCCCCGATCAGCCGCTCGTTGAGATGCGCGACGTGCACAAGGCCTTCGGCGCCCTCGAAGTGCTCAAGGGCATTTCGCTCAACGTGATGAAGCGCGAGGTGATCTGCATCATCGGCCCGTCTGGCTCCGGCAAGTCGACACTGCTTCGCTGTGTGAACGCGCTCGTGCCGATCGACAGCGGTTCCATCCTTGTCGAGGGCCAGGAAGTCAACGATCCAAGACTCGATAAGCTGGCACTGCGCCGCAAGGTCGGCATGGTCTTCCAGCAGTACAACCTGTTTCCGCACAGGACCGCGCTGGACAACATTATGATGGCGCCGATCCATGTGCTCAAGCGCGACAAGGCTGAGGTTGAGGAGCAGGCACGTGCGCTCATCCGCAAGGTGCGGCTCGAAGGAAAGGAGCAGTCCTACCCAGGCGAACTATCGGGCGGACAGCAGCAGCGGATCGCAATCGCCCGCAGCCTGGCGATGAATCCGGACATCATGTTGTTTGACGAGGTGACGGCCGCACTCGATCCGGAAACGGTCAAGGACGTCCTGCTGACTATCCGCCAGCTCACAGAGGAAGGTATGACCTGCGTGATTGTCACCCACGAAATGGGCTTCGCTCGTGAGGTCGCCGATCGGGTCTATTTCACTGACAGAGGAATTCTGGTGGAACACGGTCCACCCAAGGAATTTTTCGCTAATCCGCGCGATCCGCGGACCCGCCAGTTTCTGGACCAAATCCTTTGATCGACTGGAGCTGCACGCACTGCCGCCACCAGCAGTAGATGCTTGCCAGAAAAGAATCCGCTTTGTCCCAAAAGGAGACCTGACACACCGCTTTCGAGGGCGGGGCCGCATCAGGCTAAAACGGAAGTTTAATTACCGCCGAGAAGAGCGGTTATCGGAGGCAAAGTATCGACTTAGCACCGTGATGACTGACCTCGAAACTGACTACGTCAGGTCTTTGGTGTCTTCCAAAGGAATTGTGGAATTTGGACGCATACGGCGGTCTCATCAGCAACAATTTGTGAACACTAGCTAGAATATTTTGAGAACAGTTTGGGCGGGAGTTCTTCTGTTAAATTTTTTTGAGTCTGATTTTGGAATTTTGGCAAATGAACTGGGAGAGGGGAGGAAAATCTTTCGCGTGACTCCGGTTTCATTAGCGGATGCGCGGCCGTATGGACCGGACCCAGTTTTCGAGATCGCGCAAATGCGCTCGACCGCGCGCAATGACTCAGAGAAGCCCGTGGATTCGTTTTGCGCTGCCGGCGCTGGTTCGGGAACCCAGGGGCTTCGGACTCACCAGCGGCCTTCTGTGGCCCGATGCAGCGCTAGAACAATCGAGTAACAGATCGCCCCAACTCGGCAGCGCCGCGGCATCGCCGGTGGGCGTTAGCCGTCATTTAGTAAGCACGAGCGTTCAATTCGGCCAATTGGCCGCGGGGAAAACCGAGTCGGATCAATGGCCGTTAGTCGCCGAGCTGTCAGGCAATCAGAGCGGCAGCACGTCACGCGCCAAGATCGCTGAGACAATTCTGAGACGATTATGAGACTGCACAGCTGTTAGACCTAACAGTCTAACAAGATTGGCTCGGTCACTCCGACATTAGGCACACGGCCGCTTATTCGCAGCTGAGTGCCCGACCGTTCAAAGACTTTTGGCGCTAAGACCATATTGAGACTGCCCGGCAGTGCCATGTGAGGAACTTTTTCCAGCGCATTGACGCAGACAACCCCTCAAACACGACCTAACGACCCATTATCACGCTGTTCAATAATTCCAGCCTGTTAGGTCACGACGCTCTCTTCCTCATTCGCTTCGCAAAGTCCGTCAGTCCGACAATTGATTGCGCTTGCGCTGCATCATGCACCCGGCACAGGCGCTCGTAGGTCCGCCAATGCATACCTTTCGGCTTTTCTGGGAAATCGTCGAGCATGTTAGCCGTCCCGCCCAGCCGCATCCGGACTCTCTGCGCTTTCAGTAAACCTCGTTCATGGGCAGATTCCTGCTGGCTCGCGTAGGCAAGCCGACAACACTGACGGCAGGCAAACAAACGACCGGCATGGTACAGCTTAGTGACTTGGCGGCCGCAATAAGTGCCGTTCGCGGATACCGAACAGATAAACCATGGCCTGTCGCCACCAAAGCGGCATGACGTCCACACAACAGGGAACTGCTGCTTCGCACCAGCCCAGTCCCCACCGTACCGGCGAGTTCGGTATTTCAGGGTTACGCAATGTCGTTCCGTCTCGACATTGATGGACGCTACCCGCTCGCCATCCTGCGTCCAAGCCCATGAGAATCGCCGCGGCGATCGAAAACAGCCGCGCCTGTGCCAGTCCAGCACATCAATGCATCGGCAGCTCTCAACGGTGGATTTTCCGCCGCCCGCATAGCGCGCCATCTATTGCTCCGTTTTTCGTCGCCGAATAATCGAAATCGCTTGGCAATTTTGCAAGCAACCCATTTTCCATGACGTTGCCGACCAGTTCTGGTCACGAATTGCCCTCTCACCCGAAATACCAGCAGTAAGCCGCCCGCCAGCGATTTTTAATCGACTCGCCGCCGAACGAAAAGTCCGCGCCGAATATTCCGAAAATTGAGATCGGCTCACTCTGAAGAAGACCGCCGTACCGCGGGGCGACATCAGTCCGCTGAGCAATGTGCGTCGCTGGCGAGCCGCTGCCGGGCACGATAACAGCCAGCCGGGGCCGCACGGCGGAGCCTTGGCGGGAGAGGGCAGGCAAGGTTCGATAATCTCCGGCCCGGCGCGAGTACGCTCACGTAACGACATGGGTGGTTATTAGAAACAGCGGCCCCAAGAGTCGGGTCACGCGCACTGGCGCGCTCCTTCGACAGTTGCGCCATGTCGCGTTCATGTCGCGTGGAGTCGCCGAGTGAGATCGGGAGCCATTGAAATCATTAGGGAAAGATTTGCAACATGCGCGACACAAAAACCGACATTTTTGGTGGCCGGAAATTAAGTTTCTTTTTCAATTTCAACGCGGTGGGGACGTAGAACTTGAGTCTAAGAAAGCATGGGGCAGCGGATTT
>Ga0306920_100009841_pt1 | contig 12785 bp, 13 predicted proteins | sample flu12Cox44000170_FD_204666 | JGI IMG/M metagenome (GOLD analysis project Ga0306920, IMG submission 204666) | Lab enrichment of tropical soil microbial communities from Luquillo Experimental Forest, Puerto Rico - flux4day.12C.oxic.44.000.170 (v2)... | ecosystem: Environmental > Terrestrial >...
TATTCGCCGGTCTTCGGATCGGGTTTTAGTTTAGGCATGGTGGTCGGGTCGTGCGGCGCGGCTTTGGCCCGCATCTCATCAAGCTCGGCATTGACCCGGCGTACCTCTTTGACGCACCAGCGCGCCAGCACCGTGGCGCCGATAACGCCGAGGGCAAAAACCACCAGTGGCGGCATTGTTCTTTCTCTCCTGCCAGACTGTGCACGATCCTAGCGCAGGCGGCCAGCCGAATTATGGCCGCAGATCCTACAAGCCGTAGCGGGCCCAGATGGCGCGGGCTTCAAGCGCCGAGATAACATCTTCGGCAACGGCCAGCCCCGCCGGCGTGGCCAAAGCCGCTTCGCCGGTGCCCAGCAGACGGCGGCCCAACCAGCCGCGCTCGGCTGACACCAGGGGCGTAACGACCCTGTCGCCGAATCGTTCGCGCAAGACGCTGCGAAGATCGCCGATGGCATCGATCAGCCCCAATTCCAGTGCCCGCCGGCCGGTCCAATAGGCGCCGGAGAACAGATCGTCTTCCGCGCCAGTGAGCTTGCCGGCGCGGCGCGATTTCACCAGCGCGATGAAGTCGTCGTGGATTTCGCGCTGGAGTTTTTTCAACCGTTCTACGTCGTCGGGATTTTCCGGCAGAAACGGATCGAGCATGGCTTTGTGCTCGCCGGACGTGTACAGCCGCCGCTCGATGCCGAGCTTGCCGATCATCTTGTCAAATCCAAACGAGCCGCCGACCACGCCGATCGAGCCGACGATGGAATGCTGATCGGCCACGATTTCGTCCGCGGCGCAGGCGATCATATAACCGCCCGATGCTCCGGCATCCTCGATGAAGGCGATCACCCGGCGCTGATGCTGCTCGGCCAATTGGCGGATGCGGCGGAAAATCAGATGCGACTGTACCGGCGATCCGCCCGGCGAATTCACAAGAACCGCAACCGTGGCGGCCTGACGGATCGCGAAGGCGCGCTCGAGGGTGCGGGCAAGACCGGCCAGCGTGAGCCCGGGGCGCAACGGCGTCGAAAACCCGACAATGCCGGTCAATCGCACCACTGGCACCACCGGACGATCGCGCCGAAATCGCCGCGGCACGAGGCCGCGCAAACCGCCAAGCGCGCGCGCGGAAAGCTCGCGAATCGATGGGCCAGTCGGGCTGTCGCTCATCCTTTTTGCAAATAAGCAGGGTTTCGTCAGCGCTCAAGTAACGGTTTCTTAAGCCGGTGGAACGCTTCTTGCTTGAACGGATGGTGCCGGTCACCTGACCGCAGAGGCGAAGGGCCAATGAAGATCTACTTCCTCCTGATGATTGTCAGCGTCTTTGTTGCTCTTTCGTATGTTCCGATCCGGGCCGAAGCGAAGCAAAACCCGACCGCGCCGCCCGATTCAGTCCCGGCGTAGTGCCTAAGGCTTAAGCAGTCCCGCGCTGAATCCCTGACCCGACAGGGCTTAAGATCACGCGTTCAGAGTACGAAAACGAGTGCCGCGCCGTCGCGCAGTATCGCTTGCGCCTGTGCAATCGGTTTATTGTCGACGTCGGCGAGCATCAATCCGGGCAGCACCGATAGTGGCGCGTGACTGTCTTTGGTTGCGCGCATCAGCACCCGGATCGCGGCGGTTCCGGGCTTCGGATAAACCGGCATGATCGCGATGGCGCCGAAGCCGGCTGTCAGCGCCACAAGCACATCGGCCAGCCGGTCGGCGCGCCAGATCAAGGTCAAAGAGCCGTGGGGCCGCAACAGCCGCCTCGCGGCGTCGAGCCATCGCCCAAGACTGTCGGGCGACGCGGCACGAGCGAGCTGCCGTCCGGGATCCGGCGACGGATTCTGCGGCGTGTTGAACGGCGGGTTCATCAAGACGCGATCGGCGGAGTCAGGGCCAAGGCCGGCGGCAAAGAATTCCGCGGGCGCTGCCGCGACATCGAGGCAGACCGCGCGCACGCGATTGCCGAGCGAATTGCGCGCGGCGTTTTCGTGCGCCAGCGCGGCGAGGTTCGGATCGAGTTCCACGAGCGTGACCGCGAGCCCTTCGACCCGGCGAGCGAGCGCGAGCCCGGCCGCGCCGACGCCGGCACCGAGCTCGATCGCATGCTCGCCGGCCCGCGCTGGCGTTGCCGCCGCGAGCAGCACTGCGTCATGGCCAAAGCGGTGACCGCGAACGGGCTGCCGCAACACCAGCCTGCCGCCGAGAAGCGCGTCTTCGCTGGTCGGGTCCGCTGCAGCGGCCATATGGGGAACTATCTCAGGCATCATCTCAGCAGCGGTCGGAACGCAGCTCGTGGCCGAAGCCGGCATCGGTAAGCAGACGCCGTGCCATATGCAGTTCGTCTTCGCCGACCAGGATACGGCGGGGAAAAATGCCGATCGAGCCTTCAAGCACGCTCATATTCTGATCGACAACCAAATGCTTGATGCGGGCGCTATTGAGCAGCGCCTCAATTGCCGAAATCAGCACGGCATCGCTGGTGCGCACGAGTTCACGCATAATCAGCCCTGCCGCGGCGCTGCGTCGATGACAAGGATGCCGGACCCAGTGGCGCAGCTTTCAGCCACATAGCGGAATGTCCTCCCCTCCCTGACCAAGCCGGCCGGCGCTGGCACTCGAGCGCATGCGATTCTATATACGCGCGCATTGGCTGCGTCTTATGATACGACCTTAGCCGTTCTGCCTGTCCGGTCCTATCGGAGAATGAGTTCAGTGGCGGTTATCGTACCATTCGAAAGTGCGCGCGAGCCATCGATCGATCCGTTGGTCGATCTGGTCGCGGCGGATATGGATCGCGTCAACTCAACCATCATCGCGCGCACCGGATCGGAAGTGACGATGATCCCCGAAGTGGCCAATCATCTGATCAATTCCGGCGGCAAAAGACTGCGGCCAATGCTCACTCTGGCCTTGGCGCGGCTCGCCGGCTATGGCGGCGACGGTCATATCAAGCTCGCCGCCGCGGTCGAATTCATGCACACCGCGACGCTGTTGCACGACGACGTCGTCGATGAAAGCGAGCTCCGGCGCGGCCGGTTGGCGGCGCGCATGCTGTGGGGCAACGAGGCGAGCGTGTTGGTCGGCGATTTTCTGCTCGGCCAGGCCTTCAAGATGATGGTCGAGGTCGGCAGCCTCAAAACTTTGGAAATCCTGTCGGCCGCCGCAGCGGTCATCGCCGAAGGCGAGGTCATGCAGCTTGCCGCGGCGAAGAACACCGCCACCACCGAGGACGAATATATCGCCGTGATCCGCGCCAAGACCGCGGAACTGTTCGCCGCCGCGTGCGAGGTCGGTCCCGCAATATCCGGGCGGCAGAAGGCCGAGCAGGCGGCAAGCCGCTCGTATGGGATGAATCTCGGCATCACATTTCAGCTCATCGACGATGCGCTCGACTATGGCGGGGTGTCGTCGCGACTAGGCAAGAACATCGGCGACGATTTTCGCGAAGGTAAAATTACTCTGCCGGTGGTGCTCGCCTTCCGCCGCGGCAGCGATGCCGAACGCGAATTCTGGCGGCGCACGCTCGAGCGCGGCGAAGGGATCGATGCCGATCTCGATCACGCCATCGGCTTGATGGTCAAGCATCGCGCGATCGAGGACACGATCGGACGCGCCCATCACTATGGCGCAATCGCGCGCGACGCGCTGGCGCTGTTTCCCGATTCAAAAATGAAAGCGGCGCTGGCCGAGACGGTCGACTTCTGCATCGCGCGCACGCATTAGCAAAGTCCCAGGCGTCGCGTCCTGTGGCGGGTTACCCCGTCTCAGGCATTTTACAGCGCTAGCAGAACGCCGCCGATCGCGCTCACGATAACGACTACGAGCGGCGGCGCGCGCCAAGCCGTGAGCAGCACAAAGCCGACAAGCGCGACGGCGAAGTCGCCGGGCGCTTGCACCGAACTGGTCCAGACCGGATTGTAGAGCGCGGCGCCAAGGAGACCGACGACCGCGGCATTCACGCCGCGCATCACGGCTTGCGCGCCGGTTTTCCGGCGCAGCGAATCCCAGAACGGCAGCGTGCCCAACAGCACCAGAATTCCGGGAAGAAAAATGCCGATCATGCCCAGAGCCGCTCCCGCTATGCCGTGTGGCGATGGTTTGGCCGCGGCGCCGAGATAAGCGGCGAAAGTGAACAGCGGCCCGGGAACCGCTTGCGCCGCGCCATAGCCGGCAAGAAATGCATCGTCGCTGACCCAGCCCGGCGTCACGAATGCTTCGCGCAACAGCGGCAGCACCACATGGCCGCCGCCGAACACCAGCGCGCCAGAACGGTAAAACGCTTCGAACAATGCGGCGCCAGAGCCGAGATTGCGCAGGAGCGGCAGGCCGGCCAACAAGGCGAGAAAGACGATCAGCGCCGCCACTCCCGCTCGCCGCGAGATCGGAACCACGAGGTGGCCCGGCGTGCTCGGCGCCGCGGAGCGGCAGAGCCACAAGCCGGCGACGGCGCCGAATGCGATGGCCGCGATCTGAGCGAGCGAGGTGCCGCTGAACAGGATGATCAAGGCCGCGATCGCTGCGATCGAGGCGCGCTCGCGGTCCGGACAGAGCGTTCGCGCCATGCCCCACACCGCTTGCGCCACGATGGCCACGGCGACGAGCTTGAGCCCGTGCAGCAAGCCCGAGCCGATTGCGCCGTGAAGATTGCCGGCGCCATAGGCGAACAAGACGAGCAGGATCGCCGAAGGTAGCGTAAAGCCGGTCCACGCCGCCGCGGCGCCGAGATAGCCGGCGCGCATGAGACCGATGGAAAAACCGACCTGGCTCGATGCCGGACCGGGCAGAAATTGGCAAAGCGCCACGAGATCGGCATAGGCGCTTTCGTCGAGCCAGCGCCGGCGCTCGACGAACTCATCGCGAAAATATCCGATATGCGCGATCGGCCCGCCGAAACAGCTTAGTCCGAGTTTTAGATAGATGAGCAGGACCTCGAACGGCGAGCCTGCCTGCTTGGCGACATGCATCGCGAGCCAATATGTTCTGCGAAATATCGGTCCTTATGTAACCGAGATTCGGTGCGCGACGACAGGACAAAAAAAGCGCCGCCCGAGCGGGCGGCGCTGTTGAGCTTCAGCGAAGAAGACTAGCACGGTGGATAGGGAGAATACCCGCACCGGCGGCCATAGTAGTTGTAATAGCCGTAACCGGCGGCTCCAGCCGCCGCCGCGCCATAGTACGCGCGCCGATTGACGCGACGATTGACGCCGGCGACGCTCATTGGCGTGAGCGGTCGGCCAACGCGCGCTTGGGCGGTATCAAGTGATAACGACGGCACGTTCGTGGCGGACCAATCAAAGGTGACAGGCAACACAACAGCCCCGGTGGCAACAACGAAACCGAGTGCGCTGAGCTTTTTCATGACCGTTACTCCTCCACACCCTCAATGGCCAAGATGAAAACTTCGCGCGGCAAGACTTTGATTTCGGTCAAACTGGGTTTTACGGATCGACGGCGGACAAGCGTTTCTTTAGCGAAGCGGCCAGCTTAAGCTTGGGCGGCGACACATTCACGCCCTTCGAGGTCGCAAAAAACACAAGAGAGCCATCCGATGCGTGAGGACCGGTTTGTACCGCCCAGTGGGGCCTTTACGCGCAGCGTGCCGATTCGCTTCTCGCATTGCGATCCTGCGGGCATCGTCTACTTCCCGCATTACTTTGACATGTTCAACGGCCTGATCGAGGACTGGTACGGTCAAGAGCTCGGTTACGATTATGCCGAGCTCATTACCGGCAGCCGATACGGATTTCCGTTCGTTCACATTGAATGCGATTTCAAGATTCCAAGCCGCATCGGCGAAGTGATCGACCTGACCTTGCTGATCGAGGATCTCGGCCGATCCTCGCTGGCGATCGCCATCATCTGTCATCGCGACAACGTCGTGCGGCTGCGCGCGCGCATGGTGACGGCGATGATGTCGCTGGAGACCAAGAAGGCGGTCGCGATGCCGGATGGCTTGCGCGAGGCGATCGAGTCCTACCGACAACGAACGGCAGCCGTGACCGGATAGAAGCGCCCGGTGGGTTACGCGCTTTCGGCGTTAACCCGCCCTACGCGACCCCGCCATGCCGACAAGCGGCAAGGAAGAAGGCGACCCGGCCCGCCACATGCGCCACAATTTCAGTGCGGAGCGTTTCTACTTTCTCGCCAAACAGCGCCCGGAAGATCATCGGCTTGAACACCAGATCCATGAAGAATTGTACGGTCATCGCCAGCCGCTCCGGCGCGAAGGCAGGCAAGGTGCCGAGGCCGTCCGAGCGCGCCACCTCGCTCAACAACCGGCCGACCGCTCCCTCGCCGCACTGGCGCGCCATGCCGTGAACGCTGTCTGCCAAATGTGGAAACCGATGCGCCTCGGAAATCCCGACGCGCATTAGATCGACGGTGTCGCCAGCCAAAGCCCAATGCAGCAGTGTGACACCGAGCTGTGTGAGCCGCTCCTCGATTGTTTTCCCGGCCGGAATGTGGCCTTCGAACGCTCCGACAATTGCGGAGACGTTCCGCATCACCACCGCAGTGAACAGCGCCTCCTTGCTGGGAAAGCGCGCATAGATCGTCGGTTTGCCGGCGCGAGCCCTGGCCGCGATTTCGTCGATGCTGGCACCAGCTAAACCGCGCTCGAGAAACGCGCGGCGCGCGGCATCGAGGATGCGCTCGTCCACCTCGCCGGCGAGTTCCCGGCGCGGGCGGCCGCTGCGTACTGCCCCGCGCTTGTGCAAAGGCTTTGCCGTTGCCGCAACTTTGCCCATTGCTTCATCCTCCTAAGCCATTCGGCCCCGTCCCGGTCTCCCTAACGCCCGCTGATTACTAGGTAATTTAGCGTGTCGCAGACCAAAAGTAAAGAAACGAAACGGTGCCGTATAAATCCCTTGACAGCAGCCGGTCCTTCGCTATATGAAACGAAACAGTGCCGTTCTATTTGGAGACTGCAATGCCAGGATGGGATGAAGCCTCGGTCGACGACTTACTGGCCGATCCAATCATTCGCGACCTGATGGCCGCAGATGGGGTCGATCCCGGTGAATTGAGAGCGTTGCTGTACGGGGTGCAGTGCACGCTCGACTGCTACGCCGCAAAGCAAGGCCGACCCACCTCCTTGGCCGGCTTTGTGGAGCGCCACAGCACGATCGCAAATGCGGACGCCAGGCGGCCAATGCTTCCGGCCAATGCTGGCCGGCCCGACGCTCGGAAATCCCCAATAGTGCTTGCGGACTATTCAAGATCATCGACCGCGCCGTTTGGCTGCACGCTCGCCGACGCAGCGTGGTGCACTGCCAGGAGCTGATCCATGACCTTGCAGGCAGAACTCGATCGCGACGAATCGCGCTTCGATTATTCGGAACTACGATCTGAACCAGCCTGGCCTCGGCTCGCTACCGCCAATCGCGCTTTATCGGTTGACGCCGGAACTGAATTTGTACGTGCCCGCATGCCGGCGCGGCAACCGGAGCCGCACAACGAGTCTCCCGCCCAACGCCGCGTCATCGATTTGCCGTGGCGGCACGGCGATAACCGTCCGGAGCAGGACGATCGCCGACAAAGTCGCCGCGCCGGATTGCTCAGGCGCGGCCCACTGGCTTTCGCACTGGTGCTACCCCTCGTCCTGGCGACAGCAGTCGGCGGCTACCTCTATTGGGATTATTCGGGCCGTTTCCAATCCACCGACGATGCCTTCATTGCGGCGCGCAACTTTTCCATCGCACCGAAGGTTTCCGGTTACATCACCGCCGTTCCGGTCACCGATAACCAGCATGTCGCCGCCGGCGACGTGATCGCGCGGATCGACGATCGTGATTACCGCGTCGCGCTCGATCAGGCCAAGGCGCAACTGGCGCATGACCAGTCGCTGCTCCAGCAGTCAAAGACTAATCTTAGCCGCTATCAATACCTCGTGCAGCGCAACGCCATCGCCCAGCAACAAGCCGACGACCAGGGTTTTCTGGTCGCGCAGAACGAGAGCACGGTGGCGTTCGATCAAGCCAGAGTGAACGCCGCACAGCTGGATCTCGACCACACCACGATCAGCGCGGCAGAACCCGGGCGCGTCGTCAGCCTCACCGCAGGGGTCGGCCAATACGCCCAAGCCGGCACGGCTTTGACCATATTCGTGCCGGACGAGATCTGGGTCACGGCGAATTTCAAGGAGACACAGCTCGATGCGATGCGGACCGGACAAGCGGTGACGCTTGCGATCGATGCCTATCCGGAACGCGCCATCCGCGGCCACATCGCCAGCGTGCAGCCGGGATCGGGCACCGCCTTTTCGCTGCTGCCGGCGCAGAATGCCACCGGCAATTACGTCAAGATCGTGCAGCGCGTGCCAGTAAAGATCGTCATCGACGCGCCGCCGGCCGACCTCCCCCTCGGCCCGGGCATGTCGGTGGTCCCGACCGTGCGCATCGACGCCACGCCGTCGCTCTATGAGCGGCTGAGGGCCTGGCTGTGAGCGCAGCCGGCAGCCGAGCTTCTGGCGCGCACGATGCCGGCGCCAATCCGTGGCTGATCGCGCTCCTGGTTGCATTCGCAGCCTTCATGGAAGTGCTCGACACCACCATCGCCAACGTGGCGTTGCCCTATATCGCGGGCGGGCTCGGAGTGAGCGAAGACGAAGCATCTTGGGTGGTGACTACCTACCTCGTCGCCAACGCCGTCAGCCTGACCGGATCCAGCTATTTTGCGCGGCGGCTTGGCCGCAAATCGTTCTTCCTCATTTGCCTGGCGCTGTTCACCGTAAGCTCGGTGCTGTGCGGCTTCGCCCCCAACCTGCAATCGTTGCTGATGTTTCGCATCATGCAAGGACTCGGTGGCGGCGGCATGGTTCCAGTGTCGCAGTCGATCCTCGCCGGCGCGTTTCCACCGGAAAAGCGCGGCCAAGGGTTTGCGCTGTTCGGCATCGCGGTTGTGGTGGCGCCGGTGGTCGGACCGACCCTCGGCGGCTGGATCGCAGACAATATCTCCTGGCAGTGGTGCTTCCTCATCAATGGTCCGGTCGGCCTGGTTGCGCTCGGCGCGATTGGCACCTTGCTGCGCGAGTCAAAGGGCGCGCTCGCCGAACGGCAGCGTTTTCTGCAACAAGGCCGTGGCTTCGACCTGATCGGTTTCGTCCTGGTGGCAACCTTTCTCGGCGCGCTCGAGATCGCGCTTGACCGCGGCCTCGAGGACGACTGGTTTTCGTCGAGCTTTATTGTGACGGCGGCGATCGTTTGCGCGCTGGCTTTCGTCGCGATGATCCCCTGGGAACTGAGCCGACGCAATCCGATGATCGACGTGCGCATGGTGGCGACGCGGCAATTCGGCACGTCGTTCGTGGTCATGCTGGCGGCCGGGGCCATCCTGCTCGCCACCACGCAATACCTGCCGCAGCTGGTGCAGCAGAACTTCGGCTATACCGCCACCTGGGCAGGTCTCGTGCTCACGCCCGGCGGCATCGTTACCGTCTTCATGATGCCGCTGGTCGGGCAACTGACCGGCAGAGTGCAGCCGCGCTATCTGATCGCAGCCGGCGCGGCGATCTGCGCCTACGCGATGTACGACATGACCAAGATCAATGGCGACTTGGGGTTCTGGTTCTTCGCCATGTCGCGCATTTATGTCGGCATCGGTTTGCCGCTGGTTTTCCTGCCGATAATCGCTGCTTCTTACGATGGCGTTGCGCCGGACAAGACCGACATGGCCTCGGCCCTGATCAACGTCGCGCGCAATACCGGCGGTTCGATCGGAATTTCGCTCGCCAACAATGTGCTCGCGCACCGCGAGCAGTTTCATCAGAGCCGGCTGGTCGAGCTCACGAACCCGTCGACCAGCCAATATCAGAGCACGTTGAAGCAGTTGATGGATTACTTCATCGCGCATGGCAGTTCGCTCGCGCAAGCCCAGCAGCAGGCCTTCGCCTGGATCGGCCAGCAGGTTCAAATCCAGGCGAGCAATCTCGCTTATGTCGACGTGTTCTGGACCCTGACCCTGATCTCGCTTGCCGCCGTGCCGCTCGCGCTCATCCTGCGCAAGGTCAAGCTCGGTCGATCGGCAGCGATGGCGCATTGAGGCAGAGGGGAATGAGATGGGCTACCGCTTAGTCGTTTGGAGTACGGTCGCCTGGATCGCCGTCTGCGTTGCGCCGTATGTTTACGCGCTCAACGATCTGATTACCTGGCGCTAGCAGTCTTGCGGGGCGCTTCGCACGCTGGCTAGCCCAGCACCGTCTCGCTTATCCACCAACCGGGAAACTGCGCCCGCAGGTTCTTGCCTGCCGCCGCGGTTTGCGCTGCCGATGCAAACAGCGCAAAGCATGTGGCGCCCGAGCCGGACATCCTGGCGAGGCAGCAGCCGGCCGAGCCGCGCAGCGACGCCAGCACATCCGCGATCGTCGGAGCCAGCGCGATTGCCGGCGCTTCCAGATCGTTGGCCTGGCATGCCAGCCAATCGATCAGCTGCCGCTCGTCCTGCATCTTTGCCGTCGCGGCAAAATCGGCAGCGGCCGCGCGATCTCGGGCGGAATTTGCAGCCGGCGTCCAGCCGGCAAAAACCAGTTTGGTCGGCACCGCGACGCCGGGATTGACCAGAACCGCATACAGGCGCGGCAGGGGCAGCGGCGCAGAGATAATGTCGCCAATGCCGCGCATGAGCCGCGGTTGTGGGTCGAGGCAGACCGGCACGTCGGCGCCGGTTGCGCGCGCTGCGTCATGAAGGCGCGGATCGTCGGGTGCGATTTTATTGGCTCGCGCCAGCAATCGTAGCGCTGCCGCGGCATCGGCCGAGCCGCCACCCAGCCCAGCGGCGACCGGTATGCTTTTTTCCAGACCAAACGCGCCGGCGCGCAAGTTGGCGACCCGCGCCGCCAGAGCGCGCGCGGCTTTGATGACGAGATTGTCGGCGTCCGCTCCGGTCTGCGCCGCGCTTGGTCCCGACACTGTGAGCGTCAGCGCGCCGCCGAGCGCGAGCGTCAGCCGATCGCAAACGTCGGCAAACACCGCCAGGCTTTCGATGTCATGATAACCGTCGGCGCGGCGGCCAAGCACGCGCAGGCTCAGGTTGATTTTGGCCGGCGCGTTCTCGACGAGATCGATGGACAAGGAGCCGCTTTAGCCCCCGTCACCGGACTTTTTCGTCTTCTCGACGTCGGCCGGCTTGTCGGCGGCCGCGGCGGAGGCCGAGGATGACGTGTCGGCGTGCAGGCCGTCCTTGAGCTTGGCCTCGATCTTCGGCAGCTCTTCCGGATCGGGATTGAGATCCTTGGCGTGCGACCACTGGAAATGTGCCTCCAAGGTGCGCCCGACCCGCCAATAAGCGTCGCCGAGATGATCGTTGATGGTTGGATCCTCGGGCTTTAGCTCGACCGCGCGCTCGAGGTTCTTCACCGCCTCGTCGTAATTGCCTATTCGGTAATAGGCCCAGCCGAGCGAGTCGACGATGTAGCCGTCATCCGGTCGCTGCTCGACGGCGCGGCGGATCATGTCCATGCCTTCATCGAGATGGATGCCCTGGTCGACCCAGGAATAGCCGAGATAGTTGAGCACGAGCGGCTGATCCGGATAGAGGCCGAGCGCCTTTTTCATGTCGGCTTCGGCCGCTGGCCACTGATGTGAGCGCTCGTTGCAAATGCCGCGGAAGTAGAACATTACCCAGTTCGCCTTCTCCGGATTCGGCACATTGTCGATCGCCTTGTCGTAGGTCTGCGCGCAATCGGTGAAATTCTTGCGAGCGCGCTCGATGTTGCCGAGTTCGACGATGGCTTCGGTGTCCTTAGGATGGTCGGCGATGATGCGCTCGAGCAGCTTCTTGGCTTCGTCGGTGCGGTCGAGCGCGTCGAGATCCACCGCCATTTGAATCTGGGCGTTGCGCGCGAGCGCCGAGCTTGGCGGAATCCGCTCATAGGCCTTGATCGCCAGATCTGGCTTTTTCAGCTGCTCATAAAGATCGCCGAGCGAAAGCAGCGCCATCGGGTGCGCCGGCTCCAGATAAAGCGCAAGCTGCAGATAGATCAGCGCGAGGTCTTCGCCGCCGCGGCGGCCAATTGAAGCACCGAGACCGTAAAGCGCTTCGGCCGCGCCGGCTTGGGGCGTTTCGACCAAAGGCGGCAGCTTGGCGCCGGAAGAAACGTCCCTGATCTCCTGGTTGATCACCGGATGATCGGGAAGGAGTTTGGCGAAATCCGTGTAGACCTTGAGCGCGTCGTCCTTGTTGCCAGCGCGCGACAGATAGCGGCCATAGGCCTGCACCGTCCGCAGCGCCTGGGGATCGGCTTTGTACGCGTTGGCGAAGCGCTTGCCGGCGCCTTTCTTGTCATTGGCGAGATCAAGGATCAGCCCGGCATGCAGATCCTTGAAGATGCCGTACCAATCCGGGCCGGACAGCTTGTCCAGCGTGTCGACCGCAGCACGGCTGTCGCCCGCGCCGGCTTGCGCCCAAGCCGACAGCAACGCGGCCGTCAGGTCAGTGACCGGACCGCGAACCGATTGCGTGAGATTTTGCCGCGCCGAGCCATAGCGTTTCTGTTTGAGATCGCGCACGCCCAGCACCAGCCGGGAAATGCGATCGCTGCGATCCATGCCGAGCAGGCGCTCGCCGAGCTTGCTCGCCTCGTCGACATTGCCCTCCGTCAGCACCGAAAGAAAAGTGCGGCTGAGCAGGTCGGGATTGCGCGGATCGAGCTTGAGAACGTCGCGGTAAAAGGCCGCGGCGCGGGCGGAATCCCGTTCAGCGCCGGCATGGCGGGCGGCCAAATAGCTGCCGGCCGCGTTTTCGGGCGAAAGCTGTTCTTGCGCCGGTACCTGCGCGGCAAAGGAAGGAAAGCTCAAAGCTAGGGCAATGCCGAG
>Ga0306920_100009842_pt1 | contig 12784 bp, 10 predicted proteins | sample flu12Cox44000170_FD_204666 | JGI IMG/M metagenome (GOLD analysis project Ga0306920, IMG submission 204666) | Lab enrichment of tropical soil microbial communities from Luquillo Experimental Forest, Puerto Rico - flux4day.12C.oxic.44.000.170 (v2)... | ecosystem: Environmental > Terrestrial >...
TATCATCCGGCGAACGCTTCGATCGCGATCGCGGGCGATGTCGATCCGGGCGACGCGCTCGCGCTCGTGGATCGGTACTTCGGTGAGATCCCGCCGGGAGAGCTCGTCCCTGCCGTGAATGCCCCGTCGTCCCGGCCGCGCGAGGGCCGGTACTCGCTCGAGGATCGGGTGGAGCTGCCGCGGATATACATGGCGTGGCCGACGCCCGCAATGTTCGCGGAGGGCGACGCGGACCTCGACCTGGCAAACGATCTCCTCGCCAATGGCAAGACATCGAGGCTGTACCGCCGCCTGGTTTTCGAGGAGCGAAGCGCGACCGACGTGTCCGCCGCGCAGAATTCACGGGAGATCGGGGGCTATACACAGGTCGTGGCTACCGCGGCGCCAGGCCACGGGCTCGACGAGCTTGAAGCGGCCGTGCTCGACGAGATCCGTCGTCTCGTCACAGATGGACCCACAGATGATGAGATGGACCGCGGGCACACTCAAGCCGAGTCGCAGTTCATCTTCCGCCTCCAGACAGTGGGCGGCTTTGGCGGAAAATCCGACCAGCTCAACGCTTACAATGTCTTTAAAGGCGACCCGTCGTATTTCGATCGCGACCTGGCGCGCTATCGCGATGTCACGCCCGGCTCCATGCGCCAGGCTGCTTCACGCTATCTCGATCCCTCCGCGCGCGTAACCCTCAGCATCGTCCCGCGCGGCCGAAACGATCTTGCGGCCGCGGGATGCGAGCCGATCGCGGTGTCCTGATGGCTCGCGCCCTGACGGCCGATCGCTCGAAGTTGCCGGAACCGGGACCCGCCCGGACGTTCAAGTTCCCGCCGGTCGAGAAGTCCGTCTTGCCGAGCGGCCTGCGCGTTTGGACCGTTCGCCATCCGCAAGTCCCTGTGGTTTCGCTCATCCTCCTCGTCACGCGCGGCGCTGCGGCGGATCCCCCGGGGCAGGACGGCCTGGCAGCGATCACCGCCGACATGCTGGATGAGGGGAGCGGAGGTCGGTCGGCTATCCAGATGCACGAGGCGCTCGCCCGCCTCGGCGCGCAGTTCGATACCGATATCGGCTCCGATGCCACCGCCATCAGCGTGACGGCACTTAGCCGCGTCACCGATCGCGTCCTGCCTCTCGTGGGCGACATCGTCGCTCGACCGTCGCTCGGCGAATCCGATTTCGAGCGCGTGCGGCAACTCAGGTTGCATCGGTTGAAACAATTGCGTGATTCCCCCGCCGCGGTTGCTGATCGCGCATTCCTCTCGCTCGTGTACGGCGACGATCCATACGGTCATTCCCCGATAGGCAACGAGGCCTCACTCACGTCGCTGACGATCGACGACGTGCGGTCGTTTCATGGGCGCGAGCTTGTGCCCGCCGCCGCGACGCTCATCGCCGTCGGAGACTGCGATCACTCGGCGATGGCCCGGCTCGCCGCCCACGCCTTCGCCGATTGGGGCGAGGATCACGGACGACGGACCCAGCGCCCAGCGCCAGCGAGCAGGGACCAAGGACGGACCACGCGCCAAGCACCAAACGCAAAGGGCCAAGCGCCGAGCGCCCCTCCGCGCCTTGCCGTCGTGCCGCGATTGCGCGCCCCCCAGTCCGAGCTTCGCATCGGCCAGGTTGCTGCCGCGCGACACACGCCTGACTACCACGCCCTCGCGCTCGCGAATGCGATCCTTGGCGGGCAGTTCGTCAGCCGCGTCAATCTCAATCTGCGGGAAGACAAAGGATTCACCTACGGCGCGCGAACGGCGTTCGAGTTCCGCCGTCGCCCGGGGCCCTTCGTGCTGCAGGTCAGCGTGCAAACGGCCGCGACCGTGCAGGCCATCCATGAGTCACTCGCCGAGATCGAAGGGATCCGCGGCACGCGTCCTGTGACCCCCGAGGAGCTGTCATTCGGGGTTGCCGCGCTCACCCGGGGGTACGCGCGAAATTTCGAGACGGCCGATCAGATCGGCCGTGCGGTGATGCAGCTCGCGCTCTACGATCTGCCCGATGATTATTACGCGCAGTTTGTTCCGCGCATCGAAGCCGTCAGCCGGGACGAGGTCTCGCGGGTCATGACGCGTTACATTGACCCCGCCCGCCTGACGACACTCATCGTCGGCGACATCGACGTGTTCGGGGCCGAGCTCGGCGGCCTCGGTGTGGGCGATCCGCTGGTCCTGCCGCCAGACGCCTTCTGATAGATACCTTCACAAATGAGAGCGATCCGCTTCCACGCTCACGGCGGCGTGGACGTGCTCCGCTACGAGAACGCGCCAGATCCGGAGCCCGCGGCCGGCGAAGTGTTGGTGCGGGTGCGCGCGTGCGCGCTCAATCACCTCGACCTCTGGGAGCGGCGCGGTCTGCCGCGCGTGACGATTCCGATGCCGCATATCTCAGGCAGCGACGTGGCCGGCGAAGTCGTGGAGACCGGGCAACGCGTCATGTTGCAAGCCGGCATCAGCTGTGGCCGGTGCGCCGCGTGCCTGTCGGGCCGTGACAACGATTGCCCGCTGTACGAGGTGCTCGGTTATCGCAATCATCAGGGCGGTTACGCAGAGTTCGTCAAGGTGCCAGTCCAGAACCTCATCGGCATCCCCGATCACATCGATTTTGTTCATGCCGCCGCCTTTCCGTTGACGTTCGTGACGGCATGGCACATGCTCGTGACAAAGGCGCAAATCGCGCGCGGAGAAGACGTGCTGATTCTGGCGGCCGGAAGCGGCGTCGGCCAAGCGGCGATTCAGATTGCGCGGCTTCATGGCGCGCGCGTGTTTGCGACGGCGGGATCTCACGAGAAGCTCGAGCGGGCGCGCGCGCTTGGCGCCTTTTTCGCGATCCACCATCATGAGCAAGACATCGCCGAAGAAATCAAGGTCCACACGAACAACAGGGGCGTGGATGTCGTCATAGAACATGTTGGCGAATCAACCTGGGCGAAGAGTGTCCGCGCCCTCGCGCGCCGTGGTCGCCTCGTGACCTGTGGGGCCACGACGGGCCCGAAGGGGAGCCTCGATCTGACCGCGGTCTTCTCGAAGCAGCTCTCAATCCTGGGTTCCTACATGGGTACGAAAGGCGAGCTCTGGCAGGCCGCGCGGTACTTCTTCAGCGGTCAGCTGGCGCCGGCCATCGACCGCACGTTCCCGCTGGCCGACGCCGCGCGCGCTCAAGACCGGCTCGAAGCGTCCGCCCAGTTCGGTAAGATCGTCCTCGAAGTGTGACGGAACTGTCATGTCGCTGATGGCTCGCCGTGTGATATTTGAGACGTGATGCGATTGCAGCGCCTCAGCGTCAGCCTGTTCGCGTGCGTCGCCATCGTGAGCATCGCGCTGGCCGGGGCGACGATCTGGCTTTTCCTCACCAACCCCGTCACCGTCGCCAATGCCGTCAATGAAGGTGAGATCTCGCCGCTCGTCCGGAATCTCGCGCAGGTCCTCTATCAGGCGCTCAGCGGCATCCTGAAATACCTCTGACGCCGGCTCAACAACCAAGGCCCATGCTATACTGTCGGTCCCGATGCGCGCGAAGCGAACCAGTGTGACCAAGCGGTCGAAGTCGACCAAGCGGATGAAACAGTCCGCTGTCGGAGTTTGTATGCTCGCGCGCTAGTCATCGCCACAACCGAGCCAACACACAGCCGACACGGTTCACGCCGCGTCGGCTTTTTTTTTAATTCTTTCGAGTCACGAGTCATGACACGAATCGAGGTCGGCATTCTTGGAGCGACCGGCGCCGTTGGCCAACAGTTCATCGCGCTGCTCGCGAAGCATCCGTGGTTCAAGGTCGCATGGCTGGGCGCCAGTCAACGATCGGAAGGGAAACCATACCGCGACGCCACACCATGGCGCCTTCAGGCCCCGCTGCCCGACGACGTGGCGGGCCGCCAGGTCGATGCGGCGACGCCGGGCCGCGCGCCGAAGCTCGTGTTCTCCGGGCTCGACTCGTCGGTCGCGGGAGACATCGAGGCTGCCTTCGCACAGGCCGGCCACGTTATCGTCAGCAACTCGCGCAACTACCGTATGGAACCTGACGTGCCGCTCCTCATTCCGGAAGTGAACGCGGATCACCTGGCGCTGCTGAAGGCTCAGACGGCCGCCCGCGGATGGAAGGGCGCCATTGTGACGAACCCGAACTGTGCGACGGTTGTGCTGGCGATGGCGCTCGCGCCGCTTCGCCAGTTCGGCCTCGAGAAAGCGATGATCACGACCTTGCAGGCGATCTCCGGTGCCGGCTATCCAGGCGTGCCCTCGTGGGACATCCTGTCCAACGTCATTCCATACATCGGCGGCGGCGAGGAGGAGAAGATCCAGACCGAGACGAACAAGATTCTCGGCACGCTTCGAGGCGGTCTCGTCGAGCATCATCCCGTGACGATCAGCGCGACCACCACTCGCGTGCCGGTTCATGATGGGCACACAGCATCCATCTCGATCGCCTTCGGCGGCGGAGCGCGTGGCGTCGACGCCGGCGCGTTGATCGACGCCTGGAATGCATTCAGAGGCCGGCCACAGGAGATGGCGCTGCCGTCGGCTCCGCGCCAGCCAGTCGTCTACTTGTCAGAGCCGAACCGTCCGCAACCCGCGCTCGATGCGCACCGCGACGGCGGGATGGCGGTCACTGTCGGACGCCTTCGTTCGTGCGCCGTCCTCGACCATAAATTTGTCGCCCTCGGACACAATACGATTCGCGGCGCGGCGGGTGCGGCGATCCTCAATGCGGAGCTGATGCACCGGGAGTGTCTCCTGTGAGCATCGTGATGAAGTTCGGCGGCACGTCGGTGGCGGACCCTGACGCGATCGACCGGTTGATCGGCATCGTTCGTCGCCAGAAAGCCAAAGATGCCGCGGCGCCCATTGTGGTCGTCTCCGCGCTCGCCGGCGTCACGGATACGCTCGTCGCCGTCGTGGCGCTCGCGGAAGAGGGCGAGGGTGACAGGGCGGCCGCCGACCTGCGCGCGCTTCTCGACCGCCACATTGACGTCGCGAGCCGAGTGACGACCGGCAGCCGCGACGCTGTCCTTGCCCACGTCAAGAAAGAGTTTGACGAGCTGACCGGCCTCGTGCACGCGCTCGCCGTCCTGCGCGAGGTCTCGCCGCGCTCGCTCGACGCCGTGCTGGCCGCCGGTGAGCTCGCCAGCAGCCGTATCGTCTCCGCCGCAATGAACGACCATCAGCTGCCAAGCGCGTGGGTCGATGCGCGCCGCGTCCTGGTCACCGATGACGAGCACGGGGGCGCGTCGCCCGACATCGCGCGGACCGAACACTGCTGTCGCGGGCGGATCGCGCCTGTGGTGGCGTCAGGGCAGGTACCGGTTCTCGGGGGATTCATCGGCGCGACTGTCAGCGGCGTTACGACCACCCTGGGGCGCGGGGGGTCGGACTACTCAGCGGCCGTCTTCGGTGCCTCCCTCGATGCCGCTGAAATACAAATCTGGACCGACGTCGACGGCATGCTGACCGCCGATCCTCGAATCGTGCCGAGGCCACACGTCGTGCCGCGGTTATCGTTCGCCGAGGCATCCGAGCTCGCCTACTTCGGCGCGAAGGTCCTGCACCCCAGTACGATCCTTCCGGCCGTCGCGAAGAACATCCCGGTCAGGATTCTCAACGCGCGCCGCCCCGAAAATACCGGCACGCTCATCACCGCCGACGGGGCGCAGAGTAAAGACTCATCCCGCCAACTGACCGCCATTGCGTGCAAGCGCGAGGTCACGGTGATCGACATCACGTCCTCGCGCATGCTGATGGCGCACGGTTTCCTCCGTCGCTTATTCGAAGTCTTCGAGCGCTTCAAAACGCCGGTGGACGTCGTCACGACCTCGGAGGTCAGCGTCTCGGTGACGATCGACGACACGCGTCGCCTGGACGCGATCGTCGACAACCTCGGCAATTTCGCTGAAGTCAGCTGCGAGCGTGATATGGCTATCATCTGTGCAGTCGGCGAGAATTTGCGCACTGATGCCGGCTTGTTCGGACGCGCGGTGACAGCGTTGGATCGGATTCCGTTGCGCCTCGTCTCCCAAGCCGCGTCACGACGCAATATCACGTTCGTCCTGCGGAATTCGGATGTGCGCCATGCGATGACCCGGCTTCACGAAACCTTCTTTCGATGAGAATCCTCCTGGTGGGCTACGGCAAGATGGGCAGGCTCGTTGGCGAACTGGCGCCCCAGTACGGCTGCGAGGTCGTGGGCGTGATGGATCCGCAATCGCCGTCGCACGGTGGCGGGCCCGACGCGCCGCAGTGGAACGGCGTGGACGTCGCGATCGATTTCTCGATCCCGGCGGTCGTCGTCGGCAACGCCGCCGCGCTCGCGCGCCGCGGCATCAATCTTGTCATCGGGACCACCGGTTGGCAGAATGACGAATCATCGGTACGTCAAGCCGTGCGGGATGGCGGCGTCGGCGCTGTCGTCGCGCCCAACTTCTCGGCGGGAGCCGTCCTGTTCGAGGCGCTGGCGGCGCAAGCCGCCAGGCTGTTCGCGGGGCAGACCGAATTCGGTGCGTTCCTGCACGAAGCCCATCACGCCACGAAGAAAGACGCGCCGTCGGGGACCGCCTTGCTGCTGAAGCAGACGATGGAGCGTGCAGGCTTCCCTCGGCTCATCGACATCTCATCGACGCGCGCGGGATTCATCCCGGGCACCCACACCGTCGGATTCGACGGTCCGGCTGAGACGGTCACGCTCTCGCACACGGCGCGCGATCGTACGGCATTCGCGCGAGGCGCCATCGCTGCGGCAAAATGGGTCACGGGAAAGCGCGGATGGTTCAACATGCGAGACGTCCTTGGGATAGGACCTATATGAGAACGCCATTTACCGGAGTCGGGACCGCACTCGTCACGCCGTTCACGCAGTCAGGCGCGCTCGACGAGGTCGGCGTCAGGCGCCTCGGCCGCCGGCAAATTGACGCAGGCGTCCACTTTCTGTGCCCCTGCGGCACCACCGGTGAAAGCCCTACCCTCACCGACGGCGAGCGCACGCGGATCGTCGAGATTCTGGTGGACGAGGCCAACGGCGCCGTCCCCGTGCTGGCCGGCGCAGGCGGGAACAACACGACCGAAGTCATTCACCAGGCCGACGCGATGCGCCACGCTGGCGCCTCGGGTCTCCTGTCGGTCACGCCGTATTACAACAAGCCCACACAGGAAGGCCTTTACCAGCATTACAGAGCCATCGCTGAGAGCACGTCGCTCCTGATCATCGTCTACAATGTCCCCGGCCGCACCGGCGTGAACGTCGAGGTCGCCACGCTCGCTCGCCTCGCGCAGATCCCGAACATCGTTGGCGTCAAGGAAGCTTCAGGCAACGTCACCCAGATGTGCGAGATCTGCCGCGCGTTGCCGCACGACTTCATCGTGCTGTCGGGAGATGACGCGCTGACGCTGCCGCTGATGGCTGTCGGCGGCCGCGGGATTATTTCCGTCGCGTCGAACGAAATCCCGTTCGAGATGGCGCAGATGGTCGAGGCGGCAGAGCGCGGCGATTTTGCGGCCGCCCGTGGCATTCATGCGCGCATCCTTCCGCTGATGCTCGGCAACTTCATCGAATCGAACCCGATTCCGGTCAAAGCCGCCATGGCCGCGATGGGTCTGCTCGACGAGCACTATCGCCTCCCGATGTGTGCCCCGAAGCCCGAATCGCGCCAGAAGATCGCCGACGTGCTGAAAGAGCTGGGGCTTCTGAAGGCGGCTGTCGCATAAATGCGCCCGCACGATCCGAGCGCGGGAGCCGGCAGCCTCCAAACCGAAATCGAGTCCCTCGTGTCCGCGGGCGCGGCTGCCGACAGCCGCGCGGCGCGACACGCTTTCGCCACCCTGAGAGACGCGCTGTCCACCGGCGACATCCGCGCGGCCGAACCCGATCCGTCGAGCCCAAGTGGCTGGCGTGTCAACGCGTGGGTCAAACAAGGCATCCTGCTCGGATTCCGGTTTGGCGAGACGATCGACATGTCTCCGACGCATGCTGAGCGTTACGAGCAATTCTTCGACAAAGATACGCTCCCCGTACGTCAGTTCCGCGCAGGCGCGCAATCCGGCATCCGCCTCGTGCCCGGCGGCTCGTCGGTGCGCGACGGTGCGTACCTGGCGCGCGGCGTCATCTGCATGCCGCCGATGTTCGTGAACATCGGCGCCTGGATCGGCGAAAACACGTTGATCGATTCGCACGCGCTCGTCGGCTCGTGCGCGCAAGTCGGCGCCCGCGTCCACGTCAGCGCCGGCGCCCAGCTAGGCGGCGTCATCGAGCCGATCGGCGCGCTGCCGGTCATCGTCGAGGACGACGCGCTCGTGGGCGGAAACACCGGGATCTACGAAGGCGCGGTCATCAAGACGCGAGCCGTCGTGGGCGCCGGCACGGTGCTGACGGGATCAACGCCTGTCTACGATCTCGTGCGCGGCGAAATCATCAAGCCGACAGCCACGTGTCCGCTCGTCATTCCCGAGGGGGCGGTGGTCGTGCCCGGCGCGCGCGCAGTAACTGGCGGGAAAGGCCCGGAGTGGGGCCTGTCTCTGTCGACACCCGTGATCGTGAAGTACCGCGACCTGAGGACAGATACGCGCACGGAGCTCGAGGCGTGGATTCGGTGAATCCCGTCGATCTCGTCGCCTTGACGCGCGCGCTCGTCGACATCGACTCGACGACGGGGCAGGAAGGGGACGCGGGCCGCTGGCTGGCCGGCTACCTGCGGGGCTTGGGATTTTCAGTCACCGAACAGCGTGTCGACGCGTCGCGCTTCAACGTCATCGCGCGCGATACGACCCCCGTCGTCGTCTTCTCGACCCACTTGGACTGCGTGCCGCCGTTCTTTCCGAGCCGCGTGGCAGGAGATCGACTGCACGGCCGCGGCGCATGTGACGCGAAAGGCATCCTGGCCGCTCAAGTTGCCGCCGCCGATCGGCTGCGCCGCGAGGGCGAGACGCGCGTCGGGCTCGTGTTCGTGGTGGGGGAAGAGCGCGGCAGCGACGGCGCGCACGCGGCGAACACCGTTCCCAACGAGAGCCGGTTCCTGATCAACGGGGAGCCCACCGACAATCGGCTGGGTAAGGCGACGCGCGGCATCCTCCGACTGAAATTCCGGGCGAGCGGCCGCGCGGCGCATTCCTCGTTTCCCGAGCTTGGGGAGTCTGCGATCGACAAGCTGCTCGACGCGTTGATCGACCTGCGATCGATCCCTTTGCCGGCGGATCCCGAGCTCGGTCGCACGCATTACACGATCGGCCTCATCTCGGGTGGTCTGGCGCCTAACGTGGTCTCGCCGGCCGCCGAGGCCGAGGTCATGTTTCGCACTGTCAGCGACGCCAGCCTCGTGCGACGCGCCGTGGCCCCGCTCGAATCGCGCGTGACGATCGACGACGTGATCGAAGTCCCTCCCGTGCGTATGAAGACTCTTCCAGGGTTCGACGCCGCTGTGTTCCCGTTCACGACCGACATTCCGTTCCTCTCGGCATGGGGCGAGCCGTTGCTGTTTGGCCCGGGCTCCATCCATTCCGCCCACACCGCGGACGAGTTCGTGTCGATCACGGAGCTGAACGATGCCGTCGATCACTATGTCGCGCTGGCGCGCGCCCTGGCGAAGACGCTGGAAATCTCCCTGACCCCGTGAGCCACCCTCGCGAGGAACGCCGAGGAGCCGGGGAAGTCACCCCCCAAGCGATTTATGCCAAGCGGCTGCAGATGTGGCGCGATCGACTTGTGGCCCTCGATCGCTCCCACCTGTTCATCTCCAACAGCCGTCTCATCGTGGCTGCCGGCGGCGCCGTGACCCTCTGGTTGGCCCTCGTGCGCAATGCCATCTCGCCCGCGTGGAGTCTCGCGCTGGGCGCGGTGTTCGTGGGCTTGATTGTCTGGCATGCGCGCGTCCTTCAGCGCCGTGAGCGAGCGCTGCGAGCCGAGCAGTGGTACCTGCGCGGCATCGAGCGGTTAACCGGTCAGCCGAGGCCACCGGCGCGCGTCCAGGCCAAGGCGATCGGTGGCGCGTTCCCCGTCGCCCCGGCCCGCGGCCGCGACGGCGCTCGGTTCCTGGATGCTCATCCCTATGCGCGTGACCTGGATCTCTTCGGTCGCGGATCCCTGTTCGAGCTCATGAATACCGTCGCCACTGAAGCCGGGGAGGAGACCCTCGCAGATTGGCTGCGCTCCGGCATGACGCTTGCGCCAATCCAGCAAGTCATCGATCGTCAGGCAGCCGTCGCGGAGCTGCGAGACAAGATCGAGTTTCGCGAGGACTTGGCGGTTCTGTCCGGCGAAGCCGAAGTCAGCCGCACCGGCACGCTCGCCGCCTGGGCCATCGCGCCACCCGCAGGTCTGACGCGTCTCGTGTCAGCCGTCGTGACGATCTGCGGCGTCACCATGGTCGTCTTCACAGCTCTGGTGTTCGCTGAACGGATATCCAGCCGGTGGCTCCTCATCTGGGTCTTCCTTGAATCGCTCGTCGCCTTCACCTTGTGGCGCCGGATCCAACTGGTTCTCGGCAGAGTGGCGACACCAGATCGCGATCTCGCGCTCCTGAGCGATCTGCTGTCGCGAATCGAAATCGAGCCGATGGCGGCCTTGCCCCTGGAAGGGATCAAAGCCGCGCTGGTGACCGACGGCGTGCCGCCTTCGCGCCGAATCGCCCAGCTCAGACGGCTCGTGTCGTGGCTCGATTCAACACGCAATCAGATGTTCGCGCCCATTGCGTTTGCGCTGCTCTTGCCCCAGCAGCTGGCCATCGCCATCGATCGATGGCACGCCGCGTACGGCCCTGGCGTGGTCGACTGGCTCCGGGCCATCGGAGAACTCGAGGCGCTCTCGGCAATCGGAACGTACGCGTACGAGCATCCACGAGATCCGTTCCCAACCTTTGCGGAGATCGGTCCGGTCTTCGACGCCACCGGCCTCGCGCATCCGCTGATGCGAGAGGAGACGTCGGTGCCGAACGACGTCGCTCTCGGCGGCGTCTCGCCTCGCGTGATCGTCCTCAGCGGCTCGAACATGTCAGGCAAGAGCACGTTGCTGCGCTCGGTCGGCGTCAATATCGTCCTTGCGCTCGCCGGCGCGCCCGTCCGCGCAACGCGCCTTCATCTCTCACCGCTCCAGCTCGGCGCGACGCTCAGGATCGAAGATTCCCTGCAGGCCGGCCATTCACGCTTCTATGCAGAGATCCTGCGCATTCGCGATATCGTGAATCGCGCGCGCGACGCGTCGGGAGTGTCGACGCTCTTTCTCCTCGACGAGATCCTGCACGGGACGAACTCTTACGACCGCCGCATCGGCGCCGAAGCCATCGTGCGCGCTCTCGCGAGGCTCGGCGCCATCGGTCTCGTCACCACCCACGACCTGGCGCTGACCGAGCTCCCGCTCACACTCGGGCCCGTCGCGGTCAACATGCATTTCGAGGATCGCCTTGAGGGAGACACCATGACGTTCGACTACCGCATGCGCCCCGGCATCGTCGAGCACAGCAACGCGCTCGCGCTCATGCGCGCCGTCGGCCTCGACGTATGAAGTCGCGCGCGCCGAGTCACGCCCCCGTGATCGCCCCCTCGCACGCCAGTGCCACTCTCAGCAACGCATCCGTTTCGTGCCGTTCGCCCACAAGCTGCACCCCGCAGGGCAACCCGGCCCGCGTCTTCCCCGACGGAATCGAGATCGCCGGATGCCCCGTGAGATTGAACAACTGTGTCAGACGCAGCATGATGTTGCGGACAGGCTCTTTCCTCCCCGCGACCTCGACTGACGGGGTGCCGAGTGGCGGCGCCGGAATCGCCAGCGACGGCAGGATGAGCGCGTCATGCTGCGCGAGCGCCGCGTCCACTTCCCGCGTCAGCACGGCTCGGCCGGCCATCGCCCGCACGTAATCCTCTGCGAGCACATAGCGTCCCATCTCGAGCCGCAGTCGCACAGGAAGCGTGTACCGCTCTGGCACCGCCTCGAGCGAGGTCGCGTGATACGCCGCCGCTTCGCTGAGCACGATGTGCAGGTACACCGCTCCGATGTCCGGCGCATGATGAATCTCGATGTCATCGACGTGTGCGCCGTCCGCGCGCAGGCGATCGAGAGCGCCCTCGAACGTGGCGCGCACCCCGTCATCCAGAAGGTCGCAGAAGTACGGACGCGGAACCGCGAGCCGCAGACCTGTCAGGGGCATCGGCGCGGGCAGCGTCGCCGCCGGATCGCCGAGGAGCGCGTGATAGACCCGCGACGCGTCCGCCACGTTGAGCGCCAGCGGGCCCACGTGGTCCATCGTTCGCGACAACGGCACAACGCCCTCCAACGACACGTCGCCGAGGGCCGGCTTCAAGCCGACGAGGCCGCACGCAGCGGCCGGGATGCGAATCGATCCGCCCGTGTCGGTCCCGATCGTCGCCAGCCCGACGCCTGCGGCCAGGCTCGCTGCCGAACCGCCACTCGATCCGCCTGGCGACCGCGTGGCATCGAGCGGATGGCGCGCCGGCCCGAACGCCGAGTCCTCGTTCGTCGTGCCGAACGCAAACTCGTGCAGGTTGGTCTTGCCGAGGAACACGGCGCCCGCCTGTCGAAGGTGCGCGATCGCCGGGCAGTCGCGCCGGGCGGGGCGGCCGTCCCGAACGCGGGACGCTGCGGTCGTGGCGGTGCCCCGGATGTCCAGGATGTCTTTGACCGTGATCGGGACGCCATGCAACGCGCCCCGGTCGCGACCCGCAGCCAGCTCCTTGTCGAGCTCGCGGGCCTGCCGCCGCGCCTCGTCGGCCATCACGAGGATGAACGCGTTCAGCGCGGCAATGTTTTCGATCCGGTGCAGGCTCTCTTCCGTCGCTTTCTCGACGGTCGTCTCTCGGGT
>Ga0306920_100009843_pt1 | contig 12784 bp, 11 predicted proteins | sample flu12Cox44000170_FD_204666 | JGI IMG/M metagenome (GOLD analysis project Ga0306920, IMG submission 204666) | Lab enrichment of tropical soil microbial communities from Luquillo Experimental Forest, Puerto Rico - flux4day.12C.oxic.44.000.170 (v2)... | ecosystem: Environmental > Terrestrial >...
CAATACCTGGTCCATCTCGCGGGCATTCTCGCGCATCGCCTGGGCGAATTGGTCCCATTGCTGCTGTTCCGCCGGCGTGATGCGCAGCTGCGCGTGCAGCTCGTTGATCCGGTTTTCGACGCGCTCCTCGGCAGTTTTGCCGGCCACCGGGTGGCCAGCCATCGGCGAGCCTGCGGCGGCGGGTGGTACCGCTCGCTGCGGCGCCGGAGCCGGGGCTTGCGCCGACTGCGCAAGGGCCGCCGCGGGCAAGGACAACAGAGCGGCGAATGCCGCGAGAGCGAAACGGTTTGGCTGGGTCTTGGTCATCGGAAGCGTTCCAACCTTAGCTGTTACGAAGAGTCCCGGCGTCATCAATAACCATAGTAGACGGGCGGTGGCGGATAGTAGTAACCGGGCGGCGCTCCGTAATATACCGGTGGCGGTGCGTAGTAGTAGCCACCACCCGACGCGATCGCCGCGCCGACGCCCAGGCCGATCAAACCGCCGACGATCGCGGCCCCGGCATTGTTGCCGTGGTGGTTGTGATGCTCGTGGCCGTGCCAGTTTTGCGCCTGAGCAACGGGGGCTATTGCAAGACCCGAGACAATTACTGCCGTAGGCAGCAAGCGTGCGCGAAAAGCCATAATCGGCTCCTACGTAGAGACAAATAGTCAAACACCCTCGGCGCCCAGTTGGTTCCGAGGCGGCCGCAGCCCAAGAGCGGCTGCCGATCGGCGGCGGTAGATGCGTATATTAAAGCATGGTCTCGGGAACTGCCGCCGGGACGTGGGATCCTTCACCGATAGTGATCGAAGGGCTGAAAATTCCTGAAGGCCGTGCTGCGAACGTCAATGACAGTGAACTTGTTCTTCGGTTCCGCTATACGGATGTCAGATCACCCCCTCCTCGGCGAGCTTTTCCACCTCGCTCTTGGAGCGACCGAGCAACTCGGTCAACACCCACATGTTGTCCTCGCCGTAGCACGGCGCGCCACGATTGGTCGGACCGCCGATATAGGCCGGGGTCTTGCTGAGCTTCATCGGGATCTCGTAGACCGGCCAGGTGCCGATCTTGGTGCCGGTGACCTCGGTCAGCCACTTGAGGTGACGGAGCTGCGGGTCGTAATCGACGCGGTCTTCGGCGTTCTGGCATACCCCGGCCGGCACGCCGGCATTTTGCAGCTTCATCATGCAGTCGTAACGCTGTTGGGTGGAAGTCCAGACCTCGACCGCTGTGTCGAGTGCGTCCTGGTGCTGCAGTCGGGTTTCGAGCGTCGCGAAGCGGCGGTCGTCGAGCCATGCCCCCTGCCCCGCGACCTGCGCCAGCGCCTGCCACTCGGCGTCGGTAAAGCAGGCAATCGCGATCCACCGGTCCTTGCCCTCGCAACGATAGGCGCCGTGCGGCGCCGCCGGTTTGTAGGGCGAGCGATTGCCGTAGCGACGGAACGCACGCTCGTTGGCCGCCCAGTCGAGAATCGTCGCACCGGTCAGGAAAATGCCGGACTCGCATTGCGAGGCGTCGATCCACTGGCCTTCGCCGGTGCGCTCACGGTGGTAGATCGCGCCGAGCAATGCCAGCGCGTAACCGTAGGCGCCCATCCAGTCGAGATAGGAATAGCCCCAGCTCACCGGCATCGCCGGCTCGGGCAGGCCCGACATCTCCGCCTGCCCGCCGAACGCCGCCGCCACCGGCCCGACTGTGCGCATGCGGCCATAAGTGCCGTGTGCGCCCATGCCCGATTGCTGGATGTAGATGATGTCTGGCCGGATGCTCTTCATGACATCGTAGCCCAGACCCAAGCGCTGCAGCACGCCGGGCGAAAAACCCTCGGCTACGACGTCGCAGATGCGGATCATGTCCTTGGCGATTTCGAGACCCTTGGGATGGCGGATGTTGAGCGAGATACCGCGCTTGCCCGAGTTCTTGTTGAGAAAATTGCCGCCCATGTCGGGATCCTTGACCCCGGGCAGCGGCCCTGTCGCCACATCGCGCGCGGCACGGCCGCCGACCGGCGCCATTCCCGCCAGCCGCGTGTCGGGATTGTCCTTCCATTCCACCTTGAAGCTCTCGGCACCCATCGCGGCGAGAAAGCGGGTGCCACCCGCCGAGGCGAGAAACCAGGCGAAATCGAAGATCTTGATGCCTTGCAGCGGAAACGGCTTGTTGTGCAGCGCCGAGAGGCGCGGGTTTTCGACCTTGCGCGGCTGCGCCGGCACACTTGGCTGGCGGGCGGCTTCACCGAGCACCGCCTCGGTGTCTTCGCCTAGCAGCGGCGCGCGGCGGCCGACCTGCCAGCTCGTCTTGTTGCTGAGCCATTTGCTGGTCGGGTAGGAAAACGAGCGACCGAGCTCGGGGTGCTCGATCTCGGCAAAGGTCTTGCGCGCCCACCAATGCTCGTCGAGCACGTTCTCGTGCGGTTTGCGCAACGGCGCCCAGAGGAGGCCCGCTTCCTGCGCCTCCAGCCATGGCATGTCCTTGTAGGTCCAGGCGCGCACAAAGCGCTGGACGATGTCGAGCATGTGGCTGCGCGCCTCGTCGGCGCCCGCCGTTCCCGGCACTTGCCGCGCCCGCAGGTCGGTCTCGGGCGGGGGTGGCTGCAGGTCGGCCTGCGCGTTGTATTTGCTCAGTAGCGGCACCAGGTTCTTCAGGTCACGCGCGCCCATCCCGTGGGTGATGAACCAGCGCCCGTCCTTAGTGTGGCAGATGCTCGGCGAGTGGTTCGGGCCCTCGGACGCGTGGCGACAGGTCAGCCGCCACAGCGGCACCCGCCGACAGACCCAGTACATCAAATCCTGCTCGGGGTTCTTCGACACCGCCTCGTGGATCGCAACCGAGACGTCCTGTCCCTCGCCGCTGCGGTGACGGTGGATCAGCGCGGCGATGATTCCGGTCGCCATCTGCTCGCCGGCTATGTGATAGGCGTGCCAGATTTGCGGCGCGATCGGCGGCGTGTCGTATTCGAAATTGGGGTCTGGGTCGTAGCCGCAATTCATCATCGGCCCGCCGAGCGCGAGGTGGATGAGGTCCGAGCCCTTGAAATCCTTCCACGGCCCGTCATCGCCAAACGGCGTCATCCGCGCGGTGACGAGTTGCGGAAAGCGCGCGTTCAGCGCCGCATGGTCGAGCCCCAGCACCTCATTGAGCGCGCCGCAGCTGGCGTCGAGGAGAATGTCGGCGCCGCCGAGCAGCCGCATCAGCTGATCGCGCCCCGCCGGCGTCAGCAGGTCTAGCACGACCGATTTCTTGTTGCGGTTGTAGTTCCAGAAAAACAGCGAGCGCTCCGGGCCCGGCTGATCGTCCAAGAAGGGGCCGATGCGCCGGGTCGCGTTGCCTTCCGGCGGCTCGATCTTGACGACTTCGGCGCCGAGCCCGGCGAGCAGTAGCCCGCAATATTCGGCGCGCTCGTCGGCCAGCTCGATGACCCGCAAACCGGCCAGCATGCTGGGACCGGCATTGCCCATCATCTCGCCTGGCCCGTGCGCCTGGGTGCCGGCCTCCGTCATCGCTTCATCCTCTCGAAGTTATGCCCGTGCTGCCGCGAGGCACTCTGGCACGCGAAGTGGCGGCCCGACAAGCGGCGGCTGCCGGCCTTTTTCAAGGCCTCCAGATCGTCGAATGCCATGGCGGGCTATGAGATTTTGCTGTTAATCTCGACTGCTGCGGGAGCCGCCATGTGAACGATCGTCGCGCTTTCCGAGCGTCGAGCACAGCCCTCGCCATCGTCCCCCGCCCGTCACCGCCGAAGGTCTGAGAGTCCTCGGCTACCAAGTCGTGACCGCAGTCAACGCCGCGCGAGCGCTCGAGATATTGAGCGGTGATCAGCCGATCGACCTGTTGTTTTCGGACGTGATCAGCCCCGGAGGCACCAATGGCGCGCAGCTTGCCGTCAAGGCCCGACGCGTCCGGCCGGAGCTCAAGGTGCTGCTGACTTCCGGGTACACCGCGGCCTGCACTCAGCCTCGAGCATCGGCCGCCAGACAATCTGAACGTCGTCGGCAAACCTATCAGCGCGAGGAACTCGCACGGAAACTGAGATTGGCGCTCAGCGGATAGCCTGCGAGGCTAGCTCGCGTCCCACAGCGCCCGGATCTGCTGCCGCTGGCGCGCATCGGGCAGCCTGCCCGATCCGGCGGCGAGGTTGTCCTCGATGTGCTCGGGGCTGCCGGTCGCCGGGATCACGCAAGTGACCGCGGGCTCGGCGAGGATATATTTGAGGAACAGCTGCGCCCAGCTGGTGCAGTCGAATTCGCCCGCCCAGTCGGGCAGCGCGCGCCCGCGCACCCGACGGAACATGTCGCCGCGCTCGAGTGGCTGGTTGGCGATAACCGCCACACCCTGGCCCGCAGCAATCGGCAGGATCTCGGTCTCAGCCGCGCGCGTTGCCAGCGAATAGCCGAGCTGCACAAAGTCGATGCCGGGCTCGCGGCCGAGGATGTGTGCCAGTTCCGGCAATGCTCCGGTCGTGTAATGGGTGATGCCGATATAGCGGATATGGCCTTCTTCCTTCATCCGCCGCAGGCTCGCCAGATGCGTGCGCCAATCGACCAGATTGTGGATCTGCATCAGGTCGATCACATCGGCCCGCAGCAGCTGGGCCGAGCGGCGCATCTGGTCGGCGCCCCGCTCGCGGCCCGTCGTCCACACCTTTGTCGCTAAAAACGCGCGCGGATGCCGCGGCAGTTCGGCCATTAGATCTCCCGTCACACCTTCGGCGCGGCCATACATCGGCGAGCTGTCGATCAGTCGCCCGCCGGCATCGAGAAACCGGCGCAACACCTCGCGCAACGGCCGCCGCGTCGCCTCGTCCGCCCCGACATCGAAGGCCCGCCAGGTGCCGAGGCCGATGACCGGTATCTCCTCGCCGGTCGACGGGATCGGGCGCGTCAGCATTGCGGCGCGGGCATCTCAGCGTCCGGCTGCACCCTCTCCCGGGGCAGAAGCCACGCCGAATTCCTGTATCAGCGCATCGCGTACGGTGTCGAGGTCGAGCCCGTGCTCGGCGATCAGCGGGCTCGTCTCGACGATGATGTCGTCGATGTCGCCGATCAGCTTGAGCCCCTTGTAGAGATCCTCGCTCCTCAGACCCAGCCCCTCGCCGAGGATTTCCATAAAGTTGACCACCTCAAAGCTGCGCCCGTCGCCGACATGACACAGCTCGCGGTGGCAGGCGTGATAGATCGTCGCCAGGGTCGTCACCCCGGCATCGGCGACTGCGGCGAGCTCGCGCTGGACCAGCTCGCGCTTGAAGGCTGGCAATACCGCAAGGCTGTTGGCCTGGGTCCCGACACGCGGCACATCGATCTCAATAAGCTCGACACCGGGGATGATCGAAAGGAGCTTGCGCACTCCCGCCTGCACCGCCGGCAGTACCGGCCGCTCGTGCAGGGCCACCCGCTTGTCAACGCGCTGTGTCATCAGCGGAGCAAGCGCCTCGGCATGGTCGGCGAGAAACACCAGAAACGGGTTCAGGTCGAACGGCCGCGCGCCAAAGCGGCCCTCATAGCTCGGCAGGGCCACTTCGCCGATCTGCACCTGGCAGCTCGGACACCACGACAGCACCGTCGAGGTCCCGGCCGCGGCGAGCCCGTCGATCGTCGAGTAGCCGACCCGCGCAGTATTGGCGAAATCGCCCTCGCGGAACTGGTAGACGCCGCAGCACTGGCCGGGGCCGCCCATGACCTCGTAATCGATGCCGAGAAGATCGAGCGTGTCGAGACACAACAGCGCGATGTGCGGCGTCTTCAAGATGTTGCAGCCGGTGTAGAAGACGACATCGGGAGGGCTCTCACGCGGTCCCTCCGACAGTCCCCGCACACGCGCCAACGTCTCGGGCGGCAATTGCAGCCGCGACAGGATCCGCACGCCGCGGCTCATCGTCTGAAAGCCTTGCCGCCAGCGCGTATTGAGCGGCTTGTCGCCGGCTCGCGCGCGGGCAAAGCCGCGGGCGAGCTGCACCATGAAACGCGTGTTGATGCCCTCGGGGCAGGCCGGGATGCAGTTGCCACTGCCGCTGCACACCGAGGCCCAGCGCACCGCATCGGCGTTCCCCGAACCGCCGGTGATCAGATCGACGATGCCGGCGGTGGTCCGGGCCGCATCGGCGTCGCCGAGCCCGGCCGGCACCACCATCGGGCAGGCGCGAAAGCAGGCGCCGCAACGCGTGCAGGCGTCCGCGATCGCCTCGACTCGCGTCCTGAAATCCTCGAGATACCCGGCCGTTTCGGCGCTGTTGTTCATGCCGTCACCACGCTTGTTGCCGGCCCAGGTTACCGCAAGGCCTTACCCGAGCAAAGCCGAACCGAACGCTCAGGCGGGGTAAGCCTCGGCTCATACGCCATTCGATGATTCCGACGCTGGTGGGTACCGGCACGGACACCAGCGGATCAAATTGTTCCCGCCCGGTAATGCACCCAACACTCAAAGGTGGAACCGCCCGACTTGGATGTGCGCTCGTATACCGCTGCGAGCCGCCCAGCGACGTGTTTCGATGAAAAATTGTCGGGCCGAATAAAGCTCGCAGCCCGGGCCAACGGAAAATGCTGGAACAGCCAGTCGCGCGCTGCTCTCGCCGCTTCGGTCGCGAAGCCCCGGCGCCAAAGGGGTCGGTCGAGTGAATAGATGATCTCCGGTTCCAGCCAGTCGAGCGCGTGGAAAATGCCGACGGCGCCGATAAAGGCCCCGCCGTCGATCTTTTCGCAGACCCACACGCCATAGCCGCGCAGCGCCCACTGGCCAATGAACGCCGAACCTCGATTGGAGTAGAGGTACGGCCGGTGCCCAGATAGCGCACCACCTCGGGGTTCGCGCGCATCGCGGCATACGCATCGAGATCGCCGGCGCGAAACGCGCGGAGGTCTCAGCCGATTGGTTGTCAGCGTCGGAATTTCAAATGCGGTCGTCTTCTTGCCTCAGAACTCAGGACCGGTGAGCGAAACTCCGTCGTTTTGTGTGGTAAAAATCAACATTCTCGGGAATTACGCTGGGGTGGGAGCCCCAGTTTCAGAACGCATTTGAGGGCGTGTCCGAATGTGGGGGGATGCGCCATCGTGAAAGGGTTGCCGAAGTGGATCAAGCTGCCCTCCGGAAGCGCGGAGGACCGCCCTCCACAGCATCTCGGGAGAGGCCCTTCGCCACTGGGAGCACATGAAATGAGTCAATCAAAGGCTTTGAGAAGACTTGGCAAGCTGGCCCCCGCCATGATGATTCTGTTCGCACTTTGCGTGCGCGACGCCACCCGAGCGGGCGCCGACTACAAACCACCGGGCTGTATCACCACCCCGCCCTATGACACCACCCGCTATAAGGCTGAGAGATTTGTCAGGGTCGCGCCTGGCGTCAAACTGGAGGTGCTGGACTGGGGCGGTTCAGGAGAGGCGATGGTGTTGTTGACCGGATCGGGCGACAACGCGCACGTATTCGATTATTTTGCATTCCAGTTCATCGATTTCTTCCACGTCATTGGGATCACCCGCCGTGGATCGCTGCCGTCGAGCCAGCCCACAAACGGCTATGATGTCGGGACAAGGGCGGCTGACGATATCAAGGTCCTCGATGCCTTAGGCATAAAGAAGGCCGTTTTTGTGGGACATTCCATCGCCGGCGCGGAATTGAGCAAGATAGCTATAAAATATCCAGATTATGTAGACAAATTTGTCTATCTCGACGCTTCCGACCTGTCAGAGCGGAACACGTTCCCCGATATACCTAGTCCGTTTTCGCTGTTTACCGACGCGGACACTCGATCTTTATTCTCTTTTCAAGCCGCCTATGCGCGGTTGCTGGCAGTCCGCGAACCAATCCCGGCGATCTGCCTGTCCTTTAAGTTTGACAAAAATGGAAGGGTTACGGGTACCTCGACACCGGCCTCCATCCAGGCCAAACTTTCCGCGGGTGTGAATATTCCGGCAAATCCACCAACGAATTGGGCGGATATCAAGGTTCCGCGGCTCGGCATTTTCGCCCCGCCGACGGCTGAGAACAAGGTACCCTGGTATTGGTACTTGAGCCCCGCCGACCAAGCAGTATTCGATGCACGGTTTCCCCGCCTTCTTCAGTGGTTCAACGACGTAATCGATAAATTTGCCGAGAAACATCCAGAAAACCCCACCCCCAACGTATACTTACTGCCCGGCGCTCCACACTATGTGTACATCAACAACGAGGCGGAGGTCGTTCGGCAGATGCGGAACTTTCTAGGGATACCCTTGGCTGGAAACTGATAAACAAAAATGGTTTTTTCTCCCCTGACTATAGGACTTTGAGCGTCTGGAACGGGAACCCGTGACCAACACGCCAAACTGGGTTTCAAAAATTGATGAGAGCATTGTTGCGCACATTGGGGAACCAGATCGGCTCTATTCTTGGATATCAGTGATGGCTCGGCCGCTCGCTCGTGAGAGGGCGCGAACTCGTTTGGGGGCGGCGACAGGTCAACGTTTGTTTGTCATGCTCGCGCTGGAACTTGCTGCCGTGGTCACCGCGGGACATTACGGCGAGCCCATGCAGGCCTGGCTCCCACTTGTTATCTTCAATCTCTACGTGCTACCGGCAGTCAAATAGGCCTGACGTTATGCATCACTAGATGCGGTGTGATTAAGCGAGCGTCGGCTCAGGACCAAACCCAGGGGGGAGCGATGAGCACAAATTTCGGGGCCGGCTTCCACATAGCGCCCGGCCGAGCTGTCGACGCTTCTGCATATGACCGTTTTACTGGGCGGTGGTCCAGGCTTTTTGTCCCGTCGGCGCTTCGCACAGCCGAGGTTGCATCGGGATCCCGAGTGCTCGACGTCTCGACTGGGACGGGCGAGGCCGCGCTCATGGCGCTCCCTATCGTCGGCACATCGGGCTTTGTGATCGGGGCGGATATTTCACCCGCAATGCTCGAAGGTGCGCGTGCCCGGTTGAACGAACCGGTATTTTGGCCAGTCGCCGCTGACGGCCAAGCGTTGCCGTTCAGGGACGCCAGCGTCGATTGTGTATGCCAGCTTGGCATGCAGTTCTTTCGGAATCCGGCTCTGGGACTAGCGGAGTTCCGACGGGTCCTTCAGTGCGGGGGCAGCATGGCAGTCTGTGTCATCTCTACGCCTGACAAGGCGCCCATGTGGGGAATTCTTGCCGACGCAATCAGTCGCTTTCGTCCGGCTCTGCGGAACACGCTCTATCTATCGTTCTCGTTAGGCGATCCCGTACTGCTTGAAGGTTTGCTTGCTGACGCAGGGTTCCGCGATGTCTGTGTTGAGCGCGAGACACGGGAGGCCATTACGGAGAGCTTTGACGAATACTGGGATCCGATTGAAGCTGGAATTGGGTCTATACCGCAGTCGTACCTAACGCTTTCCGACGTCGACCGTCGCTCTGTCCGTGAGGAGGTCAGAGAGCGACTTTTGCGGTTCGAGTCGGACGGGAAGCTACCCATGAGCCTCGAGATGTTGATCGGCAAAGGCCGAGTTGTGGGAGACCCATGATTGGTCACTGCTCTTGCATCATCGCCCAGCAGCCAGAGCCGATGTGATCGCCGACAACGACAGCCGCTGGACCCCGTCGGCATCGAAGTTCGTTGGATCGAGCCAATCGATGATCGCAGCCCTGATAGCAGGCCACTCGGTATCGAGGATCGAATACCATGCCGTGTCGCGGTTTCGGCCTTTGACGATCATGTGATTGTACCAGATGCCTTCAAAGCGGAAGCCCAGCCGCTTGGCGGCATTTCGACTTGCGGTATTCAATGCGTTACACCGCCACTGCATCCGGCGGTAGCCAAGATTGTCCATCGCGTATGCAAGCATCAGGAAGAGCGACTCGGTTGCGCCTCGGCTGCGCATGAAACCTGGAGCAAACCAGATGCCTCCAATCTCGATCACTCCGGCGAGGGGCTGAATGTCCAGATAAGTAGCCATTCCGACGGCCTCGCCCGTAACCAAATCGCAGATCGCGTAGAAGATACGATCGAGATCCGCGGCAAAATTCCGCAGTTGACCGTGCAATGCCGGCTCGTCGGAAAACGGACCCCAGGGGAGATACTTCCAGCTCTGAAGCGCCTCTTCCGTGCCATGTCCGGCTCGATAGAGGGGTGCCGTATCGCGCGCAGGATCAAGGGGTTCCAGCTTGACCTCGGTGCCTGTCAACACCGTGCGGACAGGAACTTTAGCGGGGGGACTTTCGACCAGTTCTTCGTTTATGTCACGCCAGAACAGAGCTTCATGCATGGTCATCATGGCATCCAGTAGCCGCATCGCCTGCGAGCGAAAGGTATGTCAAGGGAGGCGTTTGTGCCAAACGCATGTTCTGCGCGTGGCGCCCTGTGGCCTCCAACCGAACATCGCTTCCGTCCGTCAACGCGCAAGTCAAGAATTCTGAGTTATCCGATTACTCCTGTTCCGATTACTTCTGTAGCGTGCGAGCCGGCCTAGCGCTCTTGGTGGAAACGTGTCGATGAAGAGAGCAGACGAGGACTACAAACATTGGTCCGGGGTCGCCGATGAGTGGGTGGCGTGGGCGCGCAAGCCGAACCATGATGCATTTTGGGCCTATCGGGATTCGCTGGTCGGATTCATTGGTCGTGGGAACGGCACGGCGTTAGACGCGGGTTGCGGAGAGGGGCGCATCTCCCGCGAGTTGACGGCTTGCGGCTTCCAGGTGACTGCGGTCGACCCCGTCGGGCAGCTCGTCAGAGCTGCCATCGAAGCTCGGTCTGCTCGGAATTACGCAGTGGCATCGGCGACTGAACTTCCATTCGTAAATGCTCAGTTTGATCTCGTTGTAGCCTACAACGTCCTGATGGACGTCGAGGACGTTCCGACGGCCTTGAAGGAATTCAAGCGTGTCCTACGTCCGACGGGACAGCTGATCATTTCCATTGTTCATCCATTTGTGGACCACGGGCGCTTCGCGCGCGACGAGATGAACTCTCCCTTTGTCGTCGAAGGGAGTTACTTCGACAGGCAACGCTTTGAAGGCGTGGAGGAGCGCGACGGCCTGCGCATGCATTTTTCTGGCTGGAGTCAACCTCTCGAAGCCTACGGGATCGCGCTGGAGGAAGCAGGACTCGCGATCACGTCACTTCGCGAACCTGTCCCTGACCTGGATCATGGAAGGAACCACATGGCGCGTTGGATTCGCATGCCGCTGTTCCTTTGGCTAAAGGCGCGGCCGCTGGCATTCTGAGCAGCTCGGTCAAAAGCGTCCACAGGCGCGCAAAATCCGAGAATTTCGAACATTTGCTTGAGTTCAGCCGGATCAATGGATTGCGGGTGCATACGATATGAGCGAAACTCAACGTACCCTCCGCGCCAGCCCTTACAGGCAGACGCTCGACGCGCAGCTTGAGCAGTTGCGCGCCGCCGGATGCAGCACCCAGCACATCTACCGGGAGAAGGTGACCGGCGCGCGAGCGGACCGGCGCGAGCTCCTGCGCATGCTCAACGGCCTCGCCCCGGCGACGTGGTGATGGTGACGCGCATCGATCGCCTCGCGCACTGTACCTTCGATTTGTTCGGCATCGTCAAGCGCATCGTGGACGCCAAGGCGCAATTCCGGTCAACTCGAGGAACCGTGGGCCGACACCGAAGCCAGCACCGGACGCTCGATGCTCGCGGTCTTGGGCGGACTAGCGGACGTAGAGCGCGATCTAATCCACACCCGTACCGCCGATGGCAGAAGCCACGCCAAGGGTCAGGGAAAGCATATGGGTCGGCCCCTTCCCTGACACTGGCGCAGCAGAAAGAGGCAAACCGACGCCATGCACAGGGTGCTACCCTTGCAAGAATTGGCACACAGCTACAATGTCGGTATCGACTATTCGCCGCTACACGCGCGCTGCCTAACCTATGCCTTGCGCCGGCCCAGCAAAGCTCTCGCCCCACTTTTCCCTCCGAACAATGCTAGGCTCGCGAGACCGGCGCATAGAACAAGTAACGAGCTTGGCTCAGGAACAGGCTCTGTAAAGCCGAGTGTCGTTGTTGAGGCTATAAAAACGCCGTTTACCCCAAAAGGGCCATCTATCCCAGTAGAGTAGGCAAGCTCAGATATAAACGGGTTTGGTGTTGCGGCACCAAAGATGTCAACGAATACATTATCGTTTCCGGCTCCGGCACTGCATCCTATCATATCGCAGTGTCCTGCCCCTAACTCTCCAAAATTCTGTCCGGGACGAAAAATAAAGTCATACGGTCCAGGAAAATTTAGGTTAGAAGTAAACGATGGCAGGCTTCCAAAATTTGTTACAGCGGGATCAAATGAGATAGTAAAGCTCCCGAATATAGGGTCGACAGGGGCTCTAGGACCAAATGTCGAGCCCGTAAAAGAGAAAGTTCTTGTTATCAAAGCTGCCGAAGCAACTCCTGGTCCAGCGCACACTCCGAAGAGAACGAGCGCAATCAAGATTGGTGCAAATTGACTACTCTTCGGTTGGTTCATTGAGGTCACGCCCCCGTGTCTATATCGGGATTGGGGGCCTACGCTTACCTCAGCAGTGATCGGGTCGCGCATGGCCGCTCTCTCCGCTAAGCGACCATACACCTCGTGCGGATTGTTTACTAATTTTGCAGACTGAAGAGCGTTTTTGGCGCAGCGTCGCGGCGCAATATCTCTGGGGAGAGTTCGGGAATGAGGTTCCGCGGCGGTGCGCAAAAAAAATTCTGAAGGTGATCAGGGCGTGTTGCCGGAGCGCCTTTATTACCCGCCGTCGCCGGGCGTTTTAACAGCACCCTTGACGAGAACATAACAAGAACTTATACTGTGGGCATTTCCCCGCAATTGTGCCACTGGAACGCCGCCGATGCCGGAAATTGCTTCCGCTTCACCTGCT
>Ga0306920_100009844_pt1 | contig 12783 bp, 11 predicted proteins | sample flu12Cox44000170_FD_204666 | JGI IMG/M metagenome (GOLD analysis project Ga0306920, IMG submission 204666) | Lab enrichment of tropical soil microbial communities from Luquillo Experimental Forest, Puerto Rico - flux4day.12C.oxic.44.000.170 (v2)... | ecosystem: Environmental > Terrestrial >...
GCGCACTCAATATCCGGCAAATACAGAAATTTCCAGCCCTTGAGCTGCGCGCGGTAGGAGAGGTCGGTATCTTCCGTCAGCGTGTCGTGCTCCCACCCGCCCGCAGCATCGATTGCGGACCGACGCCAAACCCCTGCGGTACCGTTGAAATTGAAAAAGGTGCCCCGCCGTGAACGGCCCCCGTGCTCGATCACGAAATGGCCGTCGAGCAGAATGGTTTCCACGCGCGTCAGCAGGGAATAGTCGCTATTGAGATACGTCCAGCGCGCTTGCACCATGCCGATTCCCGCGCCGCCATTCGGATCGAGGAAATAGGGAATCGTCCGCCGCAGAAAATCCGGCTGCGGGATGAAATCCGCATCGAAAATGGCGACAAATTCCCCGCGCGCCGTATGCAGACCATTCTCGAGTGCCCCAGCTTTAAAGCCTTGCCGATTCGTGCGATGAATGTACACGATTGGCAAACCCTCGGTAGCGTGGCGTTCCACGCAGGCCCGTGCCACCTGCTGCGTCTCATCGGTGGAATCGTCCAGTACCTGGATGTCGAGCAATTCGCGCGGGTAGTCGAACTGCGCAACGGCATCGACGAGGCGTTCGATCACATACCGCTCGTTAAAGATGGGAAGCTGTATGGTAACCTTTGGCCAATTGGCGACCGCGGGAGGTAGAGCGGGGATATTCTTGCGGTAAACGAAATAATTGTAGAGCAGGGCGTAGCGATGCATGCCGTACATCGCCAGAACGAGCAGCACAATAAAGTACGGAATCATCATCGCCATGTCGAAAGCATTGGCATGATACACCCCGCTGAATGTTCTATCGGTGATCTTGTGCCAGTAATGCACCAGCGGGTTCAGCTGCGCTGCCGCGATCAGGAATGGAGCAAAGGTCGACACGTCCGAAGTTTCTCCGAATGACTTCCGAACCTACGCGAAAACGATGGATCTGGATCGGGCTACTCGCCGCAGGAGTCCTGCTGGAAACGCTGTTCCTGCGGATGCACAGCTTGTATTACCTGAAAAATCATGCGATCGGCTTTATCGAACTGGCGCTAAGCGCCGGGATCACCTATCTCTTCGCGTTGTACGGATTCTCCCGAACCCAAGCCACGCGCACATCTACCATTTTACTGATTTTCGCCGCGATTGTATTCCGCGCAACGCTCTGGCCTATGGAACCCACGCTTTCCGACGACCTGCAAAGATACCGCTGGGAAGCCAAAGTCCAGGCGCATGGCTGGAATCCCTATGCCGTTGCCCCGAGAGATCCGCGACTTGCGGATCTACGCGATAAAGTTTACGAAATCATACCAGGCCGCGAGATCCCCGCCATTTATCCGCCTGCTTCGGAATTGGCGTTTCGCTGGACGTGGAAGCTTTTCCCGGGGCCAATCTCATTCAAGACGACCTTTGCGGCGGCCGATGTGCTGGTCATGCTTATTCTTGCCGGGATTTTCTGGCGCAAGAAGGGGGAGCGCGATTTCCGCATTGCCGTTTACGCCTGGAATCCGCTGGTGATCATCGAATTCGCCGGTAGCGGGCACAACGACGTTCTCGCGGTACTCGGTGTTGTCTGTGGAATCGCGATGATCAAGAAATGGCCGGTGTCGTCGAGCGTTCCGATCACCTTGGCCACGATGGCAAAAGTGTTCCCCGCGCCGTTGTTGCCGGTGTGGATCCGTGGAGCAGGATGGCCTTCGAAAAAGGGCTGGTCGGCCGTCGCGCTGGTGGTCATGACAGGTTTCGCCGTACTGTTTCCCTATTGGAGTGGCCTCGGCATGCTGCGTTCGAACCTGACCTATTACGAGGCCACCTGGAAGAATTATCACGCCAGCTTGTATAGCGTGATTGACTGGCTCACCGGCGGCAAAACTAAAATTCCCGCGCTCATCGCAGCGTTCGCCACCTGGGGACTGTCGTTTTGGTTGGCTTGGAAAAAGGCCGATCCCGTGCGTGCCGCATACCTGCTCATGGGGACGGTTCTTGCGTTCGGGCCAAACGGGTATTCCTGGTATTTCACCTGGATTGTGCCGCTGCTCTGTTTCTTTCCCAATCCGGCATGGCTGATGCTGACGGTTTTGCAGTTCCTCTCGTACAACGTGCTCATCGGTTACGGGATTTTAGGTGTGTTCAAGTTTGATCCGTTTCTGCAATGGCTCGTCTACGTTCCGTTTTATCTGACGCTGGTCGCCTATTGGCTTTACACGCGCACGCACTCGGTCCAAAAAGAATCTATCGTTTTTCACGCTTCCGAAGCGCTTCCTGAGCGATAATGACCGCCGCACACATGGCGGGTACCGGCACAACACAAACGAAAACTCGCGGTGCACTCTCCGAAATCGCCAAAGAATTCTTACGACTGGGTTTTGTCGCTTACGGTGGCCCCGCGGCGCACATCGCCATGATGGAAGAACGATTCGTGCGCCGCCTGGCCTGGATCAGCCGAGATCGCTTCCTTGATTTGCTTGCGGCGGTGAGCTTGTTGCCCGGCCCCAGTTCTACCGAACTCGCCATTTATCTTGGCGAGCTTCGTGGTGGCCTCGGGGGATTGGTCGTCGCCGGATCCTGTTTCATTCTGCCTGCGGCCGTGCTGGTTGTGGCACTCGCGTGGGCGTACGGCACATACGGCACCGTGCCTCAAGTCGCCGGATTGCTCTTCGGGATCAAGCCTGTCGTGGTCGCGCTGATCGCCCAAGCCGTCTGGAACCTCGCGACGACGGCGCTGAAGAATGCCGCCTTGGCAGCGTTAGCTGTTTCCGTTGTTATCTTGGCTACCCTTGGAATACCTGTGCTCGGGCTGCTGATCGGCGCGGGAGTTTTGTGGATTCTGATTTATGAGGGACGCAGGTTGGCGAAGCCGGCAGCCTGCTCGGCCGGTGTTCTTGGATTTTTGTCCGCAGGAACGGCTACCGCCGTGGGAATTGTGCCGCTGTGTTTATATTTTTTAAAAATCGGTGCGGTTCTCTTTGGCAGCGGTTACGTCTTGCTCGCGGTGCTTCGCGCAGATCTCGTGGTTCGACTGCACTGGCTTACCGATGCGCAACTGCTCGATGCCATCGCGGTCAGCCAAGCCACGCCGGGTCCATTTTTCACCGTAGCCACCTTCATAGGCTACCTCCTCGCGGGATGGAAAGGCGCCGCGCTCGCGACCCTCGGAATGTTCTTGCCAGCTTTCGTCTACGTGGCCGTCACCGCCGGCTTCCTGCCCAAATTGCGGCAATCTCCCGTCGCGAGTGCGTTTCTCGATGGCGTCAACGCCACTGCCGTCGCCTTGATGGGTTTTGTCGGCTGGCAATTCGCGCGCGCAGCAATGGTGAATGTGCCGGCGGTCATCCTAGCGCTTGTCAGCCTGGTGCTGGTCTTCCGCTACAAAGCGAATTCCGTTTGGCTCGTTCTTGGCGGCGCGCTCCTCGGCATGCTGTTGCGCGCCGTCGGCCGAATTTGAAGTTTACGCCACCAGGACAATCTTGCCGAAGGCACCCGAGGCCAGCACATCTTGATGCGCTTGCGCCGCGTCCTTGAGCGGCAGTTCCTTACCCACAATAGGCCGCAACGTGCCATTCTGCAGTCCTGCCGCGATTGCAGCGTGGATCTCCGTGGATTCGGCTTCCGTCGCTGCCCATAAGGTAAAGGCGCGAATCGACGCTCGCCGCGACATCAGCTCCCGTGGATTGATCAGGATTTCGCCGCGGTTCCCGATTACGATCACCCGGCCGCGCATCGCCAGCATTTTCAAATCGTTTGCCAGATTGACATTAGCCAGCATCTCCAAAATCACGTCCAGCCCCTTGCCGCCGGTGACCTTCATGATTTCTTCGGTGTAGCCCGCCTTCGTGTGATCGAAGGCGTAGTGCGCGCCTTCCTTTTTTACCAGATCCAGCCCGCGCTGCGAGCCCGCGGTTCCGATGATCATTAAACCTTGCGCCCGCGCCAACTGCACTGCGGCAACCCCCACACCGCCGCTCGCGCCGTGAATCAGCACCGTCTCTCCGGCGCGCGCGTCCGCATGATGATGTAGCGCAGTGTATGCGGTTCCGTAGGGAACCCACAAGCCAGCACCTTGCGTGAACGAAATTTTTTGCGGCAACGGATAAATTTGCGATTCGTCGGTCAACGCGTACTCGGCGTAGGCGCCGGTGATGGTTTTCGCGGTATACACGCGGTCGCCCGCCTTGACCTTTTTCACACCCTCGCCGACTGCCTCCACCGATCCCGCTGCATCCGAGCCGGGAATATACGGCAGAGGTGGTTTGATCGGATACATTCCGTTGCGCATGTAGGTATCGTACGGATTCACTCCGGCTGCGTGGACGCGAACCAGAATCTGTCCGGGGCCGGGTTTCGGAGTGGGGATGTCATGGAGTTCAAGAACTTCCGGGCCGCCGAACCGCGGAACTTGAATCGCTTTCATGTGCATTCTCCCTGCTGTGTGCTTGATGAGCCGAGCGCTAGCCTATCATTGGATGCCGCCGGTCAGAAATCGTCGTGCCAAGGACCACTCAGAAGTGATCGTCGTGGAGTACGTAGGCAGGGTCCTTTTCCATAGCTCCACTCGTTTGCGCCCACGCCGTCGTCTGCCAGTTGTCTTTTCCTTTTTTGTCAGGAATCCACGGAGGCAGCTTTTGCTTCAAGTGGATGGCGAGCGCGTAGACATACGGTTCGTACATCTGCCGTAACTCCGCCAGCTTTTGGTCAGCCTCCGGACTCGCCAGCAGCACCATGCCATGCTCGCGCAGCTTCATCCGCATCTTCTCCAGTATCTGCGGTGGCAAGCGGTCGGATTCCGGCGGACGGGGGGCGGTGCTAAACACCTGGGAAAGATCGACCACGGCATGCCGGGCAATCGCAAACGTTAGCTCCGCTTGTTTCTCGCACGCGCACGAGCCTTCGATGCCCGCAATCGCCAGGGCGCAGGTGTCCAGAATGGCCGTCAGGGCGCCGATCCACGACTGGTTGTCATGCTGAGAACGAAAGTACGCGAGCAGGGGGTACGATAAATGCGATTCCAGGAGCTCGGCACACCACCGCTCCCACTCCTTCAGTAACTCCTGCAGCGCCTGCTGGCCACCAGAATAACTGTGACGGCGCAACAACTCGCCCGCGGTCGGCGGCGTGCCTGCACGCGCATCCAGGAGAGAGATGTTCGTTTCGCGCCGGCCAAACGCGCCGTAAATAAACGGCAAATAGCCAATCACCGCCGCCAGAAAACCGAAACCGAAACCGCCTTCTGCGACCACCAGAAAGCGCGCGACCCCCGAGCGCGGAACCACGTCACCTAATCCCAACGTGAAAAAGGTTGTCCCACTCAAATACAAATCGGTCAGCAAGCTCGGATTCGTTGTGCCACTCACATTCACGGCCGAACCTGCGCCATACTGCATCATTCCGAACGCCACGACCAGACCGACCGCCCACACGCCGATCAAGAACAGTAGAGAAATCGGCCCGTAGAATCCCAGGAAGGCATCGCGGGCCTTGGGATGCGGAATCATTCGCGCATAGAGCTTCCAACTCCTCCAGGTAAACAGGTAATAGATGCGGGTCAGCCGGAACCGACGCGTAACCCGCCGGGGCAGGATGATAGACTCGAACGCATCCCACACCACCACCAGGAAAACAGCGACACCGGCAATGAAGATACCCGGAACGGGAATCATGCGCAGCATTGTACTCGGAATGGCGGTCCTTCGGAATCAGGCGGACTTGGAGGTCACCAGCTGCGAACTGACGGTGATTTGCGCCTTAAACAGCTTCGACACCGGGCAGCCCGTTTCTGCGGCCTTCACTGCCGCGTCAAACCTGTCCTTGTCGGCATTGGGAACGTGGGCCACAAGATCGAGATGGCTCTTGGTAATCGAAAAGCCGTCGCCGACTTTTTCGAGCGAGATGGTGCAGGTGGTTTCGAGTTTGGTCGCGGTCAGGCCCGCGCCACCAAGTTGTGCCGAAAGAGCCATGGTGAAACAGCCGGCGTGCGCGGCAGCCAGCAATTCTTCCGGGTTGGTGCCGACGCCGCTTTCGAAACGCGAGCTGAACGAATACTGCGTATTCTTCAGTGTCCCGCTGTCGGTCGAAATATCTCCTTTGCCGGATTTCAAATCGCCCTGCCAAACTGCCGAAGCTTTGCGTTGCATGGATTTCTCCTTTTCGTCCGCTTCCTGTCGCCCGGAGAGGTACTCCGAAGAGTTGGATATCGCTGGCCGTAGGCGGGTTACATGCGAGCGACCGTTGATTCTACCATCGGTGAAAGACGAAAAAAGCGCCAACGCTGATAAAGAAAAAGCCCACACCATAGTTCCAGCGAAAACGGTCGCCAAGGTATGGAGAACACCGAAAACACGGTCAGGGTAATCACCTCCTGAATCGTCTTGAGCTGCGCGCTGCTGAATTCGTACGAGCCGATGCGGTTTGCGGGCACCTGGAAGCAGTACTCGAAAAACGCGATGCCCCAACTCACGATCACCACCTTCCATAGTGGCTTGTTGCGGTATTTCAGATGCCCATACCACGCAAAGGTCATAAAAATGCTGGAAATCGTGAGTAGAAGGATCGTTCGCAAGCTTTGCTCCTCGAGGGACTAGGTTTGGGCATCCAAGCCAGTGGCTACTACGTGTTTTATGCCGCTGGCACGTCGCCGCAGTCTATACGCTTCGGCGCCCAGAGTTGGGGAAGCCTAAACGTCGAGGCTGAGCGAGATGAGACCTCGGGGAGTGGCGGGGACAATCGGCGGAAGCTTGCTGCGGTCGATGGGGTTATAAAGCGTGTCGCGCTCGACTGGGACGCGGCCCGCTGCGCGGATCAGTCGCTCGAGTTCGGCACGCGGCGTAAACTCAGCGGTTTGTGCACCGGCGTCGTGATAAATCTTCTCTTCAACGACCGTGCCGTCCATATCGTTGGCGCCGAAACGCAGCGCGATCTGTGCCATGCTGGTGCTGAGCATCACCCAATAGGCTTTGATGTGCTCAAAATTGTCGAGCAGCAGTCGTGAAACCGCTATATTTCGCAGGTCGTCGTAGCCGGTGGGCTTCGGAATGTGCGCCAGCGGAGTATTGTCCGGATGAAACGCCAAGGGAATAAATGCCACGAATCCTTGGGTCTCATCCTGGGCTTCGCGCAAAAGTACCAGATGATCCACGCGCTCTTCTACCGTTTCGACGTGGCCGTATAGCATCGTGGCGTTCGAACGCAGCCCGATCCGGTGCGCCTTCTTCGCCATGCTCAGCCACATGCGCCCGCTGACTTTGTGGTCGCAGATAATCCGCCGCACGCGTGGGTGGAAAATTTCCGCGCCACCCCCCGGACAGGAATCCACGCCCGCTTGCTTCATTTTGCTTAGCACTTCGTCTACGGTCAGCTTCGCGATGCGCGCGAAATAGTGCACTTCAACCATCGTGAACGCCTTCAAGTGCACGTAGGGGTGCCGTTGCTTGATGCCGCGAATCAGTTCCAGGAAATATTCGAACGGCAGATCAGGATGCAGGCCGCCGACGATGTGAATTTCGGTTGCACCTTCACGCACACCCTGGGCCGCGCGCTGATACATCTCTTCGAGTGAAAATTGGTAGGCGCCAGGCGCACCGGGATCGCGGCCAAACGCGCACAGCTTGCAGTGGGCCACGCAAATGTTAGTCGGATTAATGTGCCGGTTGACGTTGTAATACGTGACGTTGCCGTGGCGCTTTTCGCGCACGTGGTTGGCGAGCCAGCCAACGGCGAGCAAATCGGGTGATTTGTACAACGCCAAGCCGTCATCGAACGCGAGCCGTTCGCCCGCGAGAACTTTGTCGGCAATCGGCCGCAGACTAGCGTCGGTAATGGTCAGTTGGGCCAAGGTTTGTACGCTTCTATTATCTCAGGTCGCAGCCACGCCGCCACAGTTCTCTCTTTTCGAATGCTTCAAACGCGCCAAACGGCAGCCGCCGCGCCCCAGAACAAAAGAAACAAGATACTAATATAGCCGTTCACGGTAAAAAACGCAGCGTTTAGCTTGCTCAGGTCATCCGCCTTGACCAGCGTATGTTCGTAGCCTAGCAGTCCCGCGACTACCACAATTCCCGCCCACGCCAGCCATGGCAATCCGAAACTGGCTGCCAGCCAGCTCAACAGGATCACCACGCCGAGGTGCATCACACGCGCGATCCAAAGCGCATTTGCGATGCCAAACCGCCTCGGAACCGAGTACAGCCCTGCTTCCTTGTCGAACTCGACATCCTGACATGCGTACAGCACATCAAATCCGCCCACCCACAGGGTCACCGCAGTGCACAAAATCAGCATCCGCCAATCAAGACTCCCGGTAATCGCGATCCATGCTGCCGCCGGCGATATCCCCAGCGCGAATCCGAGAAACAAATGCGACCAGCTCGTGAACCGCTTGGTGTACGAATAAAAAAACAACGCCGCCAAGGCGACTGGCGCCAGTTTCAGCGCCAATAAATTCAGTTGCCAAGCCGCCAAAAAAAACAGTGCGACCGCTGCGGTGGTGAACATCCGCGCAAACGAAATCGAAAGCGCGCCGGTGGCGAGCGCCCGCATCTTGGTCCGCGGATTTTCCTTGTCGTAGCGCAGATCTGCGATACGGTTCATGGTCATCGCCGCCGTTCGGGCCGCCACCATCGCCACGATGATCCATACAATTTGCCGCAACGTCGGCCAGCCATGTGCCGAAGCCCGTGCCGCGAGCAACGCGCCTGTGAGCGCAAACGGCAATGCAAAAACCGAGTGCTCGAACTTGATCATTTCCAGTACGGTGCCCATACGTCCAGACACGGCCTTACGCTCCCGCCTTGCGCCCGGCCGCACTGCCGACCCACCGATACATTTTATCTTGCGGCAAACCGGCCTGCGCCAGCACGCGGCAGACATACTGCGTAACCATCTCGTCGACCGACTTTGGCTTGAAGTAAAACGCCGGCACCACCGGCATAATCACCGCGCCGGCCTGTCGCGCGTGAAGCATATTCTGGAGGTGAATCCGGTGAAACGGCGTATCACGCACACAAAGTATCAGTTTGCGGCCTTCCTTCAGCATTACATCCGCAGCTCGCGCCACCAGGTCGTCGCTCATCCCATTGGCGATCGAAGCCAGCGCACCCATGGTGCAGGGAATGACGACCATCGCGTCCACGGGATAACTGCCCGAAGCGATCGCTGCGCCAACATCTTTGTTGGGAGTGACCTCGATTTTCTTGGGGCTGCGTCCGAGTAGCCGCTGCGGCAGCTTTTTCAAATCGCCCGAGGTGATCTCCAATTCCTCGGAAAACAGACGCTGCCCCGTTTCCGTGACCACCAGATGGATGCGCGAAACGCGCACATCTTCGTCCAACAACGCCAGCGTTTTCTGCGCCAGGACCGCCCCGCTTGCCCCAGTCACACCAATCGTGATGATTTTTCCTTGCGTGGCTAGCATAGATGTTGCGCGGAGAATTCAGTCTCGCAGCGGCCGCGCGGCAAGTCAAGCATAGGCGCTCTGCGGCAGGAATGCTAAGATTTTCGCGGTCAAACAAAATGCGATCCGAAGAAATTTTGAAACTGCTGAAGTCCGTGGAACAGGGAAAGCTTTCGTCCGACGCGGCCATCGAACGCCTGAGACATTTGCCTTTCGAAGACATCGGATTCGCAAAAGTCGATCATCACCGCGCCCTTCGCCAGGGTTACGCCGAGGTGATCTTCGGCAAGGGAAAAACGCCGTCGCAGGTTGCGGAAATCGTCCGCACCATGCTGCGACAGCAAGGTTCGCAGCAGAACATATTGGTTACGCGCGCCGATGCAAAGACCTATTCGGCCGTCAAACGCACAAATCGCCGTGCGAAATTCCATTCCCTCTCCGGGGTCATCACCATCGACCGCAATCACGACATCATCGGCAAGGGCACCATTCTCGTGATTTCGGCGGGTACCAGCGATATTCCCGTCGCCGAAGAAGCGCTACTCACGGCGCGCGTCATGGGGAATCGCGTCGAGCATCTTTACGACGTGGGCGTCGCAGGTATCCACCGTTTGCTCGACCATCGCACGATGCTCACCGATGCGCGGGTGATCATTTGCATCGCCGGCATGGAAGGCGCGCTGCCGAGCGTCGTCGGCGGCTTGGTCGCCGTGCCGGTGATCGCAGTGCCTACCAGTACCGGCTACGGCGCAAGCTTCGGGGGCGTGACGGCGCTGCTGGGGATGTTGAATTCTTGCGCTTCGAACGTCACGGTCGTCAATATCGACAATGGCTTCGGCGCCGCCTGCGTCGCTTCTTGCATCAACCGGCTATGATTTCTCATTCCTGAACAGATTCCAACTCCAACCTTCTTGGTTTTCAGATCACGATCGTACAGGGGGCAACGCAATCACCACGGGTTGGCCCCTCAGTCCTGGGGAATCCTGCGGAACACCCCTCGGAGCGCCCGAACAGGTCCGGAAACACGCACCACTACCGCTGCCGGGATCGCAGGGGTTTTCTTCTGTTGATAGCCGGAACCTGTTCGTGGAACTGGTTGAGTCGTAGGTCAAAAGGTTAAACTGAGCCCGCGTTTTTGAGGAGCACCTTCATCGCGCCGGGTTGCTGCGCGTAGCGGATCGCCTTCGAGGCCTCGCCCAAGGGAAAGGCACGCGTGATGAGCGGGGTAGGATCGACCTTGCCGGACCGCAATAGCGCAATCGCTTTGCGAAACGGTCCGCAGCGCGAACCCACCACGGTGATTTCCTTTACCACGAGAGGCCAAGTCTCCACAGGCGCGGCGTCATGAAATGTGGACTTCAGCACCAGCGTCCCGCGTGGTTCGCTCATCTGTTGCGCCAACCGCAATCCGCTCGCTGATCCCGTCGCTTCCACAATCAGGCGATACGATTCTTTGATCCGATGGTGGTCTCGCGCGTCGCCAAAGACCTTGCGAGGCAAGACTCCTGCCTGCTGCGCCAGCTTCAATTTCGATTCGTGCTTCCCGTACATCGTGAGCGGCAGGCCTGCTGCCCACAGGACGCGGGCGATCAGTTGAGCCAATTTCCCATCGCCAAGGACAGCGGCGTTCGGAAATTCGCGAATCGAAATCTGGTCCAGAATTTCGCAAGCCGCGGCCAGCGGCTCGATGAAAACTGCCTGTTGGTCGCTCAGTTTTGCGGGAATCAGATGCAGATTCTCGAGCGGCAGAGTCAAAAATTCTGCGAACGCACCGTCATGTGCCACAATGCCGAGCACCGTGCGGCGCGCGCAGTGCGTTTTCAATCCGCGCTGGCAGAACGAGCACACGGGTTTATACTGGTACGCCGAACACGATACGTTAATCTCGCCTGCCACGCGCTTGCCGACCCAGCGCTTTCTTTCTGTCGCCGAGACGCCAGCGACCTCCGCTACTTCGCCCACGAATTCGTGCCCCGGGACGCCTCGAAACTGGTGATACCCGCGCAAAATCTCGACGTCCGTGTTGCAAATCCCGGCCATGCGTACACGAATCAGTGCCCATCGCGGCCGCAGTTTGGGGATTGCTTTCTGCGTGCGTTTCAGTCGTTTTTGGGAAACGTAGAAGGCCAGCATAGGTGAAGTATGGAGATACTCAGCCCAGAGCGGCAATCAATGCTTCCGCGAGCGCGTTTTCCTGCTCCGGAAAAACCGTGCGCAATTCGAGAATCAGTCGATCGTCTTCGATTCGCGCGATCACCGGGGTGCCCCCGGGCGCCGCGCGCAGTCGCGATTCCAGTTGCGATGCGGAGCATCGTGCGCTCGTCACACGCAAAACAAAAGTAGGCAACGATTGCGCCGGGGTCGAGCCGCCTCCGACCAGCGAATTGCCCTCGACGACTTCGATTTTCGCGCCAAGACGATCGACTTTCCCTGCCAGCGAATTCACAAATGCCGCGCTGCGCTTTCGAATGCTCTCCGCCGACGCGCGAATCATCCGCTGCGTCGGGATTTCGTTCCAGTCGGCGCGCACATACGCCCGCAACGTCGCTTCCATCGAGGCAATCGTCAGCTTGTCAACCCTCAGCGCGCGAAACAGCGGATGGCGCCGCACTTTCGTCACCAGCTCCGTTTTGCCGGCAATAATTCCCGCTTGCGGTCCCCCGAGCATTTTGTCTCCGCTGAACAGCACCAGCGAAAACCCTGCCTCGACACTCTCCCGCGCCGTCGGTTCCGCAATTCCCGCATCCGACAGATCGACCAGGCAGCCGGACCCCAGGTCCTCGATCACCGGCAACCCCCTCTGCTTGCCGAGCGCGATCAGCTCCGCGACCTCCGGCTTTTCGGTGAAACCGGTAACGGTGAAATTTGAAGGATGCACCCGCAATAACAGCCGGCTGTTCTCGCCAATCGCGTTTTCGTAATCGGCGATGCGCGTGCGGTTCGTGGTGCCAACTTCGCGCAGCCGCGCCCCGCTCTGCTCCATGATTTCCGGGATGCGGAAACCGTCGCCAATCTCAATCAGTTCACCGCGCGATACGATTACTTCACCACCACGCGCCAGAGCCGCTAGGGAAAGCAACACCGCCGCAGCACAGTTATTCACTACGATCGCCGCTTCTGCACCTGTCAGCCTTTCGATCAGTCGCGATAAATGTACATCGCGTTTTCCTCGCGCACCGACCGCGAGATTGTATTCCAGATTCGAATACTGCGTGGCGGACCGCTGAAATTCCGAGATGACCGCGGGCGAAAGCGGCGCGCGCCCCAAATTCGTGTGCAAAATCACTCCGGACGCATTGATGACCGCGCGCAACGAGGGCGCAAGCGCGCTCTCGATTGCGGAAACCACGCTCTTTTCGATGTTTTCCAATGTCACAGCCGTCTCATCCTTCAATTCCC
>Ga0306920_100009845_pt1 | contig 12781 bp, 13 predicted proteins | sample flu12Cox44000170_FD_204666 | JGI IMG/M metagenome (GOLD analysis project Ga0306920, IMG submission 204666) | Lab enrichment of tropical soil microbial communities from Luquillo Experimental Forest, Puerto Rico - flux4day.12C.oxic.44.000.170 (v2)... | ecosystem: Environmental > Terrestrial >...
GTATCAGTGTGGCTCGCCTATACGATCGTCTGGCTCTCCTACGGCACACAGCTCATCTCGAGCGCAGCTCGCAAAGTCAATCGGCAGTTTGAGGACATTGCTCGCACCGTTGGCGCAACAGAGGCCCGCATGAAGCTCAACATCACGCTCCCCCTGATGCGAAATGACTTGCTGGCAGGCTGGCTGCTTATTTTTCTGCTCTTTGTGCAAGACTATTCGACTGGAATCTACCTGGTTGGTTCGGGGAATGAGGTCATCGGGCCGCTTCTGGTATCGCTTTGGGGGTCGGGCACGATCGATGTGGTTTCGGCGCTTTCGGTTATCATTGTGATCATGATCGGCAGGGGGCTTTTCATTGCCGCCCGGCTCGGAGCGCGTCTCCATGCTTGACCTCAATACCGCCGATCTACGTTCCCATAATGCAGTGCTTCGGAAGGAGGACCATAAATGACAGACGAGCCCAAAGGCCCTGTGGCGGCTGAGCTTGCCCGGACGCGTCATCTTCCATACGAGAGTGCGCGTATGCTGGCGATTCTGCCGCGCGTCAAATACTACAATGAAAGCACCGCGGCCGCATTTGCCGGTACGATAGCCGCGCTTCCAAGCGCCGCAAATGCCGTCCTTCACGCCTCGCAACGCAATCCGTTCGGGTTGGAAATTTTCGAGACAATTCAACTTTTGATTTTTTTCGGTTTTCTGGTCTGGCTGGTTGCGTCGCTGATGTATTCTCGTGAAGAGAAGACCTCTACCGAGTATCTCGAAGAGGTTTATGGACCATCAGCGAATGTCGTCAACGCAACGGCTGCGCCCGGCAACCAGTGATGCGGGGAAGCCCCTCATGTCGAGAAGCGGCGTTTCCCCAACTTTCGCAGTGGCAGCCGCGTTTGCCGTGGCCTGTGCAATCGCCTATGCGGCCATCCCCGAGCCGGGTGGCGTCATTTACGGCTGCTACCTCAAGACCAACGGCTCGCTGAGGGTCATCGATTCCTCCTCGACAAGGTGCTCGCCCCTCGAAATTGCCATCAGCTGGAACCAGGCAGGACGGGACGGGCCTGCAGGACCTACCGGACCAGCGGGACCGGCAGGTCCTCCGAGCGCAGCGGCAACGTCGGGCGGACAGACATCCTCGAGCGCGGCAAGCAATACGATCTCCTACAAGCTCGTCGCGCCCGTTGCCATTGGAGATCTGGCCGGCCAGAACGAGGACAAGGGTGACCACCAAATCATCCTTCCATCCGCCGGGCGAATTTTCGCGATGGCGCAGGTACACATCTCGTCAGTCCAGCCCGCCTCTCGACCAGCCTTCTGCCGTCTTCTGATCAGCGACGGCACGGGGCCTCAGAACGGGTTGATCGCCATGGGACAGGACGCGGTCTGGGGGTGGCAGACGGCCGGCTCTGTTTTCCCGTTCCAGCATACGGTCCCGGTTATCGGCGAGATGGTAAAGTCGGCGGCGACCTACAACGTTGTAGTTCAATGCGGACTTCAATCACCCCTGTTCGATACCGGCATGACAGGAGAAATGAACAAGCTCATCGTCTGGTCAGCGGGCTAACGCGGACGCATCGGCGCCGCGACGCACCGTCTGGAGAACCTCGAAGCCTTCAAACTGCGGGTGGTCGAGGTAAAGCGGCTTGTTCTGGCCTGCATCGCGATGGGCAAGACGAAAGGCTTCCGATTTGGTCCAGGCTTCGAACTGAGCCTTGCTCTGCCAGACCGAATGTGAGGAATACAGCGTGTAGCCCTCATGCTCGGGGCCCTTGAGCAAATGGAACTCGACAAATCCGGGCACCGCGGTCAGGTGGGTGTCACGGCTCAGCCAAACCTGCTCGAAATGCTTCTCAGAGCCTTTTTTCACACGAAACCGATTCATGGCTATGAACATGTTCCCTGTCCCGGTTACCACACCAGCTGAGGGTGTGCCTATTTGCCTTCATTCCAGATGTCGGTTGCGAGCTTCCACTCGCTGCCGATCTTCTCCCACACTACGACATATTTGCCGGTGACCTCCTTCGGGTTCGGCCCCTTGGTCTTGAGACTGAAAGTTCCGATCTCGCGCGCGGCAGACGGCCCAAGGGACTTGACGTCGAGGGTGGCGAGCCTGGGATCGCCGACTTTTTCCGCAAGGCCCTTCCACATTGCCTCGATCCCGACCCTGCCCTTCACCATGCCCGATCCCGGCGGAAAGGCGGTCGCGTCGTCGGTATAGAGCGACGCGACACCGGCGAAATCACCCTTATTGAACAAATCTATCCATTTCGCATTCATTGCCTCGATCTCGGCCATCTGAGCGAACGCCGATGCCACCAGGCCGGCCAAGAAAGCCATCGCCACTCCAATGCTGCGCATGCCCATGGCTCCTATCGGACGTCGAATGTTTGCGCTTCCTCGCATTTTCCACAAGAGCGATGTGAAACCGGATTGAGCGGCCTGTCCGCCCCGGCCCACGGTAGTCCATTGGACCAAAATCGAACCCGGATCGTCGCACGAAAGGGTTCCCCCCGTTCAGGTGGCAGTCAGGAGAGCCGATTACGATTTGTTCTCGCGAGTGCCTCCGAGGTAAAATGATTGTCTAAAATGATTCGCGGCTCCGAAGTCCGCTATGATGATGCCCATGCCAGCACAAAAGCCGCCATCTAAAATCTTTCATGCGACGATGCTGGTCACGCGCGCCGAGGAGTGGTGGATAGAAGCTGCCACTGCCGACGAAGCACAAGCGCTGTTGGCGGCCGGGGCAGGACATCGCACAGGGGTCGGCGAGCGCGTGCATGTCCAGGTGCAAGCGGTACTTGAAGAGGCCGATGTCTGAGCGCCGTACGCGAATCGCTGCCGGCACTCGACACTGTTGCTCGACACATTGATCTGACCGCTTGAATCTCGAGGGGGTCACGCTCGCGGCGAAGTCGAAGCCGATGCAGGCTTTTCCAGGGTCGCGATCCCGCGCAGCAGCCGACCCAGAAGGTCGGCTCCCGTGATGATCCGCTTCTGCCTCCCCCATACCAGGATGATATCGGTATCGATGACGTCGTCCTCGGGATGCTCAGCCTTCACCTTCATGCGTCCGATCACATCACCCAGCTTGGCGCTCACGTCCTCGACAATGATCGGGTGGTGCCAATAGTCTTCGTCCCCTGCCAATCGCTTATCGAACAGCACATCGCGCAGAAAGTGATGGGCGTCGAGCACCAGCTGCGGATCGCCGGCAGGATTGGTGAAGATCACCCATTTCCTGCCGGAAGCATCTATCTTCCGCAGAAATGGGTCGTCTGCTGAGAAGTCGAACCTCGGCAAAACAGGCCGTCCGTTTTCACACGGAATGGCGACTATGCTGCGGGGGTCGACGGGCTCGCCTTCTTCGAGCACTGCGATGTCATCAAGATCAAGAAAGTTGAGTGCTCCAATCGCCTCCAGCTTGCCGAGCTCGGTCCCGGTGCTCTCGACATGCTTCATCATCAAAGCCCGGAAATCGCGCTCCCGGAGCAAATTGATGCCCTCCGGTCCGAGCCACCAATTGAGAAATATCGCCGTAGGCTTGGTGATGGGAAGGAGGAGCATGGCATAAAACTGCACGAATGGCGCAAACCTACCTGCCACGCGAAGAGCGTTTCGAGAAAAGTAGGCCTGTGGAATGATCTCGCAGATGAAGGTGATCACAAAGGTGGAGAAGGCAAATGCCGCTACGCCCGCCAGCACCGAATCGGAAAGCAGTGTCAGAAGCACGTTGGTGGCAACGTTCCCCCATAAAATGGTCGCCAGTGTCAGGTTGGAATCCCTGCGCAGCCCGAGCAGCCTGGCTGCATTGGGGTTCCCCGCAGCTTCAACCTCGAGCCGGAGCCGGCTGATGCTGAAAACGGCGAGGTTGAGGCCGGAAAAGAATGCAGACTGAGCGATGCAGAGTGCGATGCCGAACCATATAAGAAATTCGCTTCGCATGAGAGACCTGTTTGTACATAAAGGCCAGCAGGATACCCCGTCGCCCTCAGGCGAGGTCGAGGTCCACTCGCGAGTGCGTGCAAGCAAGCGCACTTCTAATCCACCTACAGGGTTGGGCGCCCCGCGTTGCTCCGCCGAACGAGGAGCGCACGCAAGTCGCCGACCCACGTGACTGCCCGATGTGACCGGGACCGCTAGTCGCTGTAGCGCAATGGAAGCCGGGTGCCATCAAGTCCGGGTTGCCGCAATCAGCGCGCCGACCTGCGGCTCGCTCTCGATCCGCCAGAGCAGGCGAAGCAGATTGTCCACGCGATCAGTGCGCAAGTGCTTTTCCGCCATCAGGCGAAACTTCTCTTCCAGCTCGGCATCGGTCATCGGATTCTTGAAATGCCCGCGGTGATATTCGACGCGAATGGTCTTGCGGGCACCCGATTTCAGGACAATCTCGAGCTCGCACAGATTGAGCTCGTTCTCCCTCCTGTCGGCCTCGTCCGAAGGCAGGCATCTGACGCGGCTGATCAGATCAAGCAAGCGCGGGTCGTGCAGATAAGGGGCCTCGTAGTGCTCAGGCTCAATCCTGCCGTACATGAGCACCAGGCCGGCCGCATACGGGATGCTGTGATCGGCAGTCTCGTGCGTCTGCGGCCGCCACTTGTCCGGCCCATCCGCCATGATCTTGATGGCAGAGCGCGAGACGTGAATGTTGACCTCCGCAATATCGTCCGCGCTGGTGACAAACGGCCGCGCTTCCACGGCGGCTTGCGCCACGGTCTGCGAGAATTGCCCAAGCGGAAAGCGCTTGGTGAAGGCGCGGCGGATGCCGAACGGCTCGCCAAGCTGCGGCGGCGCGACCGCCATGCGTGCCATCACCTTGAAGAAGCCATAGCGGCCCTCGAAGACGCTGCCGGGCCCGGTCATCCCGTTCTGCGCGAGCTGCACCGAGAACATCGCCTTGCGGCAGGCATCGGCGGCCGCGAACGCCTTCCAGTTCGACAGCGCATCGGCACGACCCTGGCGGGTCGCCGTGTTGCCGCCGACCGTGATCCCGATCGCATGCACCATCTCCTCCGCCGTGAGCCCCATCAGGTGCCCGGCGCCGATAACCGCGGCAATGCCGGTGATGGTCGAATGGTCGATACCGTTGCCGAGATAGTCGAAGACATCTGCGATCTTGCAGAACACCTCGTAGGCGAGCACGGTCGCAGTGAGGAGATCGCGGCCACTGCGCACCTTGAGTTCGGCCGCGGTCAGCAAGGCCGCAAGCATATCGCTCGGGTGCCCGCCGCCATGGGTCAAGCTGACGAAGGCATCGTTGAAATCGAGATAGCGGATCATCACGCCGTTGGCGAAAACCGCGAGCTCCGGGCTGGTCGCGATGCCGCCGATCAGGACGGTTGCAGCGGGCCTCGCGGTGACGTCGCCAGCGAGCTTGATCGCGATCCGGGTCGGTCCTGCTGAGTAGCCTCCGAATGCGCAGCCGAAGGTGTCGAGAATGGTCCGTTTGGCAATCCGGATGACGTCTTCCGGGAGTTGCTCGTAGCTCAAGCGTGCCGCATAGCGGGCAAGGGTTTGCGCCAAAGCCTCACCGCCCCCAACCGTCGAAGGACCTCGCAGGTTCATTTCTTGCGCCATCAGCGGAGAGTTCGGCGCAGCAGCCAATCCGGCCGCCGCCAGCTGTTTGAGAAAACGGCGACGGCCAGTGTGCGGCGAACCGTTGTGCTCAGGCTCTGCAACAAAGAATCTCTCCGCCGCAGACATTGAGAACTCCTTGCCGGCTGCGATCTCGGCGCGCCCTCCGCGTGCATCATCCGTCATTCCGCGGGCCATGCCAACGGGTCCGCTCGCCGCACAAATCGGCGTCAGGTCCGCTGCGCCGGTTTGTGACGCAGGCAGCACAACCCTGGCTCGCTTTCGAAGTGGGTGTGGTATTGTCAGGGCATTCTGTGGGTTCATCACCGAGCCAAAATGCTCAAGCGGGAGAGCCAGGCCATGTCGAAGCGCATGCTCGCCGCCTGCGGCGGCATACTCGCATTCGTTGCGACGCCGACCGTTCGGGCGCAGGTTACGATCGATATGGCGAAGATCACATGCGACCAATACCTGGGATACAAGATCATCAATCCCAACGATGTCGCCATGTGGCTGAGCGGCTACTACAATGCGCAGCGCGGCAACACGATCATCGACAGCGAGACGTTGTCTGCTCAGAAGCGAGAGCTGCAAGAGTACTGTCTTCGCAATCACACGGTTCCGGTCATGCAGGCCATCGAGAAGCTGTTCCATACCCCCCCGCCGAGAAGGTGATGGCTGATTCGTTCTCGAGATGAGCTCGGCGATTGCGTCGCAATCCCTCACTGCGGCTTGATGCCGGCGGCTTGAATCACCTTGCCCCATTTCGCGCTTTGCTCGGCAATGAAGGCGGCAAACTCCGTCGGGGTATCCCATTGCGCAACGATTCCGAGCGCCCGGAAGCGCGCGGCGGTCTCCGGTCGCTTGAAGCCTGCGGCCAGCGCCGCATTGAGCCTGTCGATGATCGGGGCCGGCGTGCCGGCGCGGGCAAAAAACCCCTGCCAGCTGCTGGCGTCGTAGCCCGGCACCGTATCGGCAAGCGCAGCGACGCCTGGCAGCTCCGAATTGCCCCTGGCCGAGAGCGTGGCGAGCGCTTTCAATTTGCCCGCCTGGATCAGCGGCAATGCGGGCGGGATGTCGACGAACTCCATGTCGACGTTGCCGGCGGCGATGTCGGTGAGGCTGGGAACGGCGCCCTTGTACGGGACCTCGCGAATATCGGTACCAGTGCTGATCTTGAACTGCTCGGCGAAGATTTGATGCGGGCTGCCGAGTCCGACCGAGGCGTATGTCAGCTCGCCGGGTCTGGCCTTGGCGAGCGCAATGAGGTCCTTGACCGAGCTCACCGGCAGCTCCGGCGAGACGACCAGCGCGAACTGCGTCAGCCCGGTGAGCATGACTGGCGCGAAATCCCGTGCAAAGTCATAGCCGATCGACTTCATCACATGGGGGAGCAGGATGATCACCGAGGGCGCATGCAGCAGCGTGTAGCCGTCGGGCGCAGCCTTGGCGGCATAGGAGATGCCGATGGCGCCGCCGGCGCCAGGCCGGTTCTCGACCACAAAGCTTTGACCGAGCGCATGCTGCAGGATCTCCGCTTCGTAACGTCCCATGATGTCAGTCGATCCGCCGGGCGTGAACGGCACGACGACCGTCACCGGCCGGCTCGGATAATCATCAGCGGCGATGGCGCGCCCAGGCACAATGCCGATGAGCGTGCACAGGAGGGCTGCGAACGCCACGAGCCGATGGCCTTTCATCGTTTTCTCCGCTGCTGCTCACCTGACCGCTAAAGCGGCAGGCTGCCAGAAAACCTAGGTTTCGCGCCAGCGCCCGTGATGGTGACAAACGCCGGGACGGAAGCTAATCCGAGTGAGGTCCATGCTGACAGCCAGCCCGCGCCTTGCCGCAATCGACCCGCCGGAGGAGCCGCTACCCGTATGGCGGTGCCTGCGAACCATGGTCGACAACCCGCTCAAGGCCTGGCCCGCCGCGTTTTATCGCGAACCTCTCTACCGATCGCGCATCCTGGGACATCCGACCGTCTATGTGATGGCTCCGGATCTCGTGCGCGCTGTGCTGCTCGACGAGAGCGACAGTTTCGAAAAGGGCGAGGTCGCACGCCGTGCGCTCGGATCGGCGCTCGGCGACGCAATCCTGCTTGCGGACGGGCCTAGATGGCTTTGGCAACGCCGCGCGGTTGCTCCCATCTTTCGTCCGGAGCGGACCCGGGACTTCCTGCCCGCCATGATCGCAGCCGCGGAACGCACGCGCGATCGCTGGCGCGCCTTGCCGCCGGGGTCCGAGATCGACCTCGCGCAGGAGATGGCCCACACGACCTTCGACATCATCTTAAGCAGCATGCTCCCAGGACCCGGCAGCATCGATGCAGAAGTGATGCAGCGCTGCATGAGCCGCTACCTCGAGCCCATCTCCTGGGTGATGGCGCTCGCCATGATCGGTGCTCCTCGCTGGCTGCCCTACCCAGGCATGTTTCGCGCGCGGCGCGCGAGAGACAACTTGCATCGGATGCTGGAAGCACTCATCGCCGAGACGAGCCAGGCGCCCGAGAGTGCCAGCAACCTCCTCTCGCTGCTGGTGCATGCCAGCGATCCGCAAACTGGCAAGCCAATGAATGCGGTCGATGTTCGGAACAATCTTTTGACGTTCATTAGCGCCGGTCACGAAACAACCGCTCTGGCGCTCACCTGGACATTCTACCTTTTGAGCCTTCACCCAGAAGCCGAGTGGCGGGCGAAGCGGGAGATTGCGGCGGTGACCCATGGCGGCCGCTTGCTTCCGGAGCATATCGAGGCGCTCACCTACACGAGCCAAGTGATCCAGGAAGCGATGCGCCTCTATCCGCCAGCAGCGGCGATCGTCCGCGCAACGCGCCGTGACGTTGAGATCGGCAGCGAGCGCATCGGCGCCGGGACGACGGTGTACGTCCCCGTCTACGCCATTCACCGTCACGAGGCGCTTTGGCAGGAGCCCGGTCGGTTCGATCCCGCCCGTTTCGAGCCGGAAGCCGCGAAAGCACGCGATCGCTACGCCTACCTGCCGTTCGGCGCCGGACCGCGCGTCTGCATCGGACAGAACTTTGCGCAGCGCGAAGCAATCGCAATCCTGGCGACGCTCCTGAGCGCGTTCCAGTTGCGGCTGCGACCGGGGCATCACCCGGAGCCCCGGTTGCGGGTGACGCTGCGGCCCGCAGGCGGCATGCCGATGCGGATTATTGCGTCCTCTTAGCGATCGCCTGGGCCCACGATTGATGCTTTGCAGAATGGGCGGCGAGCGCCTCATTCAGCCTTCACGTTCGCGGATCTGATGATCGGCCACCATTTCTCGGTTTCCGCCTTGTGGAAAGCGGCAAGCGCCTCTGCGCTTTGCTGCTCGGGCGCGGCAATATCGAGTCCAAGCTCGGTGAAGCGCGCGCGCACGGCTTGTTCCCTGAGCGCCTGCCTCATTGCGCCGTTAAGGGCGGTGATGGCGGCTTTTGGCGTGCCCCTGGGGGCGAAAAATCCAAACCATCCCGAGGCGTAAAGGCCGGCCACGCCGCTTTCGTCGGAGGTCGCAATGTCGGGGAGCGCCTCGGAGCGACGCGGCGAGAGGTTGGCGATTGCTTTGACCGCTCCCGCCCGGACGTGCGGCATCAGGACGGCCGCCTGCGCCACCATGAGATCGACCTGCCCGGAAAGCAGATCGGTGAGGGCCGGGCCCGCCCCGCGATAAGGGATGAGCGCAACCTCGGCCCCGGTGAGCCGCTGCAGCATGAGACCACTCAGCTGCGCCGCAGCAGTCTGGCTGACGAGCGTGACCTTGCCCGGGTTCGCGCGTATGAAGGCGACGAGACCCTTGAGATCATCCGCGGGCAGAGTCTTGCGGCCGACCATCAGCTGCGGATTGATGGAAATGAGCCCGATGGGCTCGAAGTCCCTCTCGAGGTCGACATTGAGCGCGTAGATGATGCCGCCGACATGCGTGTCCCATTGCCCGAGGTCGATGGTATAGCCATCGGGCGACGCGCGGGCGACGCGGCCGAGCGCAATGCTGCCGCCCGCGCCGCCAACGTTCTCGATGACGATAGCCTGGCCAAGCAGGGGCCGCATATGCTCGGCCATGATGCGTGCCACAACGTCGGTCGACCCACCGGGCGGGAACGGCACCACGATGGTGATGGAGCGCGAGGGATAGGCTTGCGCGTGCGCGCGGCGCGCTGCAGCCGGCATCGCAGTCGCCGCTGCCGTGAGCTGCAGGAAGTTGCGGCGGGCAAGATACATCTTCATGCGAGAAACCTAATCGCCCGCCTTGGCGGATGGCAACGTGACCCCGTAGTCCTCCTCGGCGCTCTCCCGCGAGATCAAGCCATCGGCGACGTCGGCCGCCACGAGCGCAGGCTCGCGCCGGCGCGGGTCGCCATGCCCGCCGCCGCCGGGCAGCTCGAGCCGGATCATGTCGCCGCCCGGCACGGTCTGCCGGCCCTTCGGCCCGATCGGCCGGCCTGACAGAAGCGAGACCCGCCCCGCCGCGCCCGGCCTTCCACCGCCACGCCCGCGGGCGGGATGGCGAACGCGCTCGAAATTGCAGAGCAGGCTGATGGGCATTCCCTCCGCGCCTCCAATCTCGATCACCTGCCCGAGCCCACCGCGAAAACGACCGGGGCCGCCCGAGCCGTCGCGAAACTCGCGGCGGCCGAAGACGACCGGGGCAATGGTCTCAGTCGCCTCGATTGGGATCGTGCGGACGCCGCTCGGAAAGGCAGTGGCGCTGAGCCCGTCCTTGTCAGGACGCGCACCCGCGCCGCCGCAATGGAAGATCACCGTGCTCCAGCTCGGCAGGCTTGCGGGATCAATTCCCTCCGGCAATTCATCGACGATCGAGCCGCCGCCATTGATCTGTGGATTCCACAGGGAAGAAGCGCCCTCCGCCGGCACTCCGCCGGAGAGGCACTGCTCCAGGCAGCCGAACACGAGATCGGGGAGCATGTGGCCGACGGTGTGGCGCGCAGCGACCGGAAACGGGCGGCACACGTTGAGCAGGCAGCCCTCGGGCGCACTCACGGTGATGGGCGCAAGCGAGCCTGCGTTGTTGGGGACCTCGGGCGCGATCAGACATTTCACGCCGAAGGCGGTGTAGGCGAGCGTATAGTTGAGGACGACATTGATGCCGTGCGAGCTCGCAGGCGAGGTGCCGGTGAAATCGACGTGGATACCGTCGGCGCAAACACGCAGTTCAGCGGCGAGCCTGATCGGCCGGTCGTAACCGTCGATGACGAGCTCGTTGCGGTAGCGGCCCTCGGGCAGGCGACGGATGGTATCCAACATGGCCTCGCGCGAGGTCTCGACGATGTCATCGCTGAGGTTCTCGAGATGCGACAGCTCAAACTCACGCATCATCTCGATCAGACGACGTCCGCCTTCGTCGTTGCAGGCGGCAAGCGCGTAGATGTCGCCTTCCACCTGCAGCGGCTCGCGCACGTTGGCGCGCACGATGCCCAGCAGGTCGTCGTTCATTTTGCCCCTGCGCGCGAGCGGCATGATGGGAACCGAAAGCCCCTCCTCGAACACCTGACGGCCATCCGGCCCCATGCCGAGCCCGCCGATGTCGACGACGTGCACAGTGCAGGCGAACAGCCCAACCGCGTGGCCATCGAGAAACGTGGGCGACACCACCGTGAGATCGTGCAGGTGGCCGCAAGTCAGCCAGGGGTCATTGGTAATGTAATGATCGCCCGGCGCCATGGTCTCGAGCGGATAGACGGCAAGAAAATGCCGCACCGCGTTGGCCATGGAATTGACGTGCCCGGGCGTGCCGGTGACCGCCTGCGCAAGCATGCGGCCCTGCGCGTCGAACACGCCGGCGGAGAGGTCGCCGGCCTCGCGCACCGAGGTGCTGAATGCGGTGCGCACGAGCGTCTGCGCCTGCTCCTCCACCACCGCGATCAGGCGGCTCCACATGATCTGGGTGTGGAGCTGCGCCAGCTCGGCATTCGGGCGTGCGACCATGCTCTCACCGCTTTCGGCGTGTGGCGGAGCTGAGCTCCTCGATCAGCGGGTCCTCCTGTGCAAAACGCTGCAGCTTCTCACGCTCCTTGATCACAATAGCGCGGGCCTCTGTCTTGACCCCATGCGATGTAAGCGAGTTGAAACTGCGCGAAAGATTCTCCGGGGTCATGCCCAGGAGGGAAGCGAGCAGACGCTTCTCAAACGGCAGCATAACGTGCCCGGTACGGCCGGTACGTGCGTCGGTCTGCAGGATCCAGTTGGCAAGCCGTTCGGTGCCGGTGCGCAGCTTCTGGTTCTTGAGCGCGCGCACGAGATCGCGAAAGCGCAAGGCAAGCTCGACCACAACCGCGCGTGCAAACGCAGTGTCACGACCGAATATCTCGCGCACGGCATCTGCCGGGATCATCAGCACGCGGCTTTTCTCCAGCGTGCGCGCCGACATCAGCGGCACCTCCTCGCGCACCACCGGGACCAGGATGAACGTGGTCGTCGGCACGATCACCTGCAGCGTCGTCTCCCGCCCGCCGTGGGACGCATACATTTCAACGGCGCCCCCGACCAGCACGTGCAGGAAATCCGGCAGCTCCCCTTCCCGGATCAACACCACGTGCGGCGGAAAGCTTTGCAGGAGGGCCGCGCTCATCAGCGAGCGGAAATGCGCCTCCTGCATCTCCGCGAACAGGTGCAGGGCGCGAACCACTTGCTGATCGTTAGCGCGCATGGACAGGGCGCGCTCTTAGACCAGCTAATTGATCAATGTCAATTAACTCGCCGCAATATCCCAGAACAGCCAGGCGGCTGCGGCCACGGTTTTCGGCGCGTGCTCAATCCGATTGGCTTGCCGACGCGTCGAGTTCAGCATTGATCGGCGGCCGCTTCGCCGGTAAGAGCGCGTCTGTCCGCATGCCAATTCTCGTCCTGCCATTCCCGGCGATCGATCCGGTTGCATTCAGCGTCGGTCCGTTTTCCGTGCGCTGGTATGCGCTCGCGTACATTGCGGGGTTTCTCGCCGGCTGGGCCTATGCCAGTGCACTGGTGCGCAGCGATCGGCTGTGGGGCGAGGCGCCGCATCCGAAGCCTGAGACTCTGATTGACCTTCTGCTCTACTGCATGGTCGGGACGGTCGTCGGGGGCCGCCTCGGCCAGGTCTTTTTCTATGAGTTCGGCTACTATGCCGCGCACCCGCTCGAGATCCTCGAGATCTGGAATGGGGGCATGGCGTTCCATGGCGGGTTCCTCGGCGTGCTGCTGGGTGCCTGGTACTACGCGCGCCG
>Ga0306920_100009846_pt1 | contig 12781 bp, 12 predicted proteins | sample flu12Cox44000170_FD_204666 | JGI IMG/M metagenome (GOLD analysis project Ga0306920, IMG submission 204666) | Lab enrichment of tropical soil microbial communities from Luquillo Experimental Forest, Puerto Rico - flux4day.12C.oxic.44.000.170 (v2)... | ecosystem: Environmental > Terrestrial >...
AGATCCCGAGAGCCTCGCTGCCGAAGCCAGGAGACGGCCCTACCATTGCCTCGAAGTAGAATCAACCGCTTACGGGGATTTTGGTTGGATTTTGACCGAATGCGTGCCGGTGCGGATCTGCTGCACGCTTGCTTTAGGTGGGCCGTCGAATAAACAGATTGCTGGTTCAGATGACGACCTACAACCACCCAAACCTTGACTTCATCTCAGGGCAGACAGATCGAATCAACTGCTCGCTCCGAGGTGTCTCGGTTGAAAATTGCTCTGGTCGCTGCTCCCTTTATTCCCGTGCCTCCTCCCGGTTATGGCGGAACCGAATTGTTTGTGGGTCACTTGGCTGAAGGTCTTCGTCGAGAGGGTGTTGGTGTGGTGGTGTACACGAACGGTGAATCGACGGTGAACGTGGAGCGCCGCTCACTCTATCCAGGTGCACAATGGCCGATTAAAGAGCCGGAGCAGGCGTGGATACGTGAGCTCAACCACTCCGCCTGGTCCATTCATGATGGCGAGAAGGATTGTGACATCATCCATGTGCAATCGGCGGCAGGAATTTCCTTCACCCGTTTTGTGAAGCCGCCCATGGTCCTGACACTGCACGGTCCACATGAATCTTACCTGAGCGAATACTACTCCCACTATCCCCAGGTGCAATATGTGTGCATCAGCGACGCCCAACGACAAACTGAGTCCATGCCCAAAATGCACACCATTCATCATGGGATCGATGTATCGAAGTATCATCTGGTGACGAAGAAGCAATCGTATTTTAGTTTCATTGGCCGAATCGCTCCGATTAAGGGAACACACCTGGCCATTGATGTAGCCAAGCGTACGGGAATTCCGCTCAAAATTGCCGGGGACGTGCAACCGATCTATCGCGAGTACTTCGAAAGGAAGATCCGGCCGCAAATTGATGGCAAGCTGGTGGAATACATAGGGCTGGCTGACCTCGATGCGAAAAACGAATTATTGGGAAACTCGATGGCCATGCTGTTCCCCATTTTGTGGAACGAACCGTTTGGGTTGGTAATGGTGGAGGCTATGGCCTGTGGCACACCCGTGCTCGCCATGCCGGGCGGATCTGTTCCTGAGGTGGTACGCGATGGGGTTTCTGGATTTCTCTGCCGGTCGGTGCGGGAGATGAGCAACCGGGTGCGAGACCTAAATCTGGATCCGGCATCGGTGCGGCGTTACGTTGAAGAGAATTTCTCGGTCGAGCGCATGGTCAAGCGCTATATCGAGTTGTACCAGCGCGTGCTCAGCGATGCTAGGTGGGAAGCCGACGAGAGCAATCTTGCCAAGGCAGGATAGGGCCGCGGGAAATTCTCTCGAAGCTTTCTCGATTCAGTCGATCACCGAGGGACGCGGCATCCCTATAAATGACGATTCTCAAGAGAAGACCGCGGTAACCATCACCTCGGCCAGCTAGTGCTTTGGTTAGGCTCCCCCGGCAAACGGCGCCCGTTTAGAATACCTTTCATGACGGTGGTTTCTCGCAGATACATCCCGGCGCCGCCTCTATCATCATTCGAAAGTGCTTTTGGTATTGGGAAGGTGCGCCACAAACCCACAGCAAAGAACGGCTCATGCCAAATGGCGAGGCGAGCATGGTCTTCAATCTGCGCGATGACTGGATGCGAATTTACGATCCGGACGACCTGAACCGCTACCAGGTGTATGGCCAAGCGGTTCTCTCCGGCGCGCGCACCAAATCCTTCGTCATTGACACTGTACAAGAAGAGCGGGTATTCGGCATTCAGTTTCAACCGGGCGGCACCTTTCCCTTTTCCGTCTTCCCGCCTCGGAAATGGAAAACCAGACGATTGACCTACTGTGCCTATGGGGAAGGGCCGGCGATGAGCTACGGGAGCGGCTGCTGGCTGCGCCGACCATCGCTCACATGTTTCTTCTCAGCGAAAAGTTTCTGCTACTACAACTGGTCCGCCCCCTCGGCTTGCATCGCGCCGTGGCCTTTGCGCAACAACAATTCTGCCGCTACCCGCATCGGGTCAGTGTGGGATCAGTGGTTGCAGACATAGGAATAAGCCAGCGCCGTTTTATCCAGTTGTTCCATGAACAGGTAGGGCTGACCAAGAAAGCTTTCTGTAGGGTGCGGCGGTTCCAACGCATTCTGCACAAAGTGCACAAAACCCGCGAAGTCGATTGGGCTGACGTCGCTTTAACCTGTGGATACTACGATCAGGCCCACTTCATCCATGATTTTCGCGATTACTCGGGAATTACTCGCAGCCAATATCTGGTGCGCGCCACCGAGCACTTAAACCACGTTCCCGAAGTTTGAGCTCCCAGTCTCGGCGGTCAAATTTCTACAATCGTTAGCTGAGGCGGCTCGGCGAAAATCGGTCTCGTGAAGAGAACGGCGACCGACCAGTGGTCTTGAGACTCCTTGTCCTCTGATCCTGCGAGGAAACAAATGACACCAGCTCAGTTTCGTAATTTGGCGCTAAGCCTACCCGAAACCGTCGAGAAGGCGCACATGGGCCACCCCCAGATTTCCGGGTGCGAGAGAAGATCTTTGCCACTCTAGGTTATCCCGACTCCGGTTGGGGCATGGCCAAACTGACACCAGAACAGCAAACAGCAATTTGTCGAGCGCTACTCGGTGGCTTTTACTCCTGTCAAGGAGTCTGGGGGGCCGGGGATGTACGAGCATCCGACTGCGGGCGGCTTCGCCAGGCCAGGTAAAAGCCGCGTTACATGCGGCTTGGCGGAATGTCGCGTCGAAAGGCTGGATCGAAAAGGGCGATGGAGGGCATGAGTAAATGGCCGGTACTCTAGGACGAGCATCGCACTTAGTCTCGTACCTGCCTCTTGGGGCTGTGGCGCAAACTGCGCCCCTCAATTAAGCGAAAGAGTTCTTCCGCCAGATTGGTGGCGTGATCGCCTGCTCGTTCGAGGGCCTGCGCCATCAACAGCACGTCTGCCCCATGCTGTTTTTTTTGTTGATCGTCAGTTTCCAGGTGACGGCGAAACATCGACCGGTAAACCCGGTCGATTTCACGATCGGCCCGCAATACGTAGCTGGCTGGTTCGAGCTCCCGTTGCGTGAAACTTTCGCGTATCTGACGGAGCATCTCTTCGACGATGCCCAGCATTTCCAGCAGCGGTTGCGAATCCGCTTTCGCCAGCCGGGTCTCGAATGACTGCGTGCGCTGGCCTACCCACCATAGCAGGTCACCGATCCGTTCCAGCTCGTTACTAAATCGCAAGCAGGCAAGCAACTCGCGCGCCTCCGGTTCTGTGACTTGGGTGATCGCCGCCGGCAACTGTTCATCAATCTCGCGCTCGATTCGATCGAGCTCCTTTTCGCAGTCCCGTACCGCCAACAGCGCCATGCGAGAGGAGTTAATCAAGAAATCTTTGACGTTGAATGCCGCATCGCTCGCAACCAGACAGGCCCGCAGTGCCAACTCTGTCAAGCCGTGGGTCTCGCGGCTGCGAACGCTCACTGGTTTCCTGCGTAGCACCTTTCTGCTCCGCGCCTCACGCAACATGCGGAAATCACCTTTTCGGCTATCGTGGAATGGGCTGTTAACCGTAGTGACGCCTGGGACTACCGGTTGATCAAGCGACGTGAATCTCGCTCCCGCCATTGGCCGGCAATATGAAAACCGGCCGGTGGCAGGCCAGCTCCAGCAAATGTCTTGCACCCGCCAGATGCTCGGCCAGAGCAGTATACTCGCTGTACCCTTCGGCGCGAATCCTCAACACAGGATCGGGCGCTTCGACGCTGATACGCCGTATCCGATTGTCGTGTTGCCAGTCACAGGCGCAGGCAAGACGTAAGATGCCCCCCAGGAGTTCCACTACGCGCTGTTTCACTGCTGGGAGCGCGGCAAATCTGCTGTGGGTTTCTCTCGGTAACGCCCCTCGATGATACCTGGCCACGGCTGCAGCCGTGTACATCTCATCGCTGCTCCAGCCAAGTGGCGGACCCATTTTTCGGATCAAGCGGGCTGAGGCCTTGTGGTGCCCCTTGTTGGTCTTCGAGCGGCCCACGTCATGAAGATAGGCGGCGGCACACAGAATATCCCGAAAGATTTCCCGCTTCGGAGGGCGGAGAATCCCTTCCGGCGGCAAGCCGTCGAAGAGTTGGCTGGCGAGCTGCGCTACGTGCTCGGCGTGCGAAATCCTGGGATCGAGGAATGAGGCCCAAACCTGAAGTCGTTCAAGGGCGAGGGAGCGAAGCTGGTCGGCCGGCGGCAGGCTACTGCGCCAGACCGGCCATAGCGATTGTTTGCCGACCATCTTTCCCCGATACGAGTCCAGCCGCTCTCGGCGCTCTTCGATTATCCGGCCGCGCCAATGTTTGCGGGAGCTGGCATCGGGAAATACTTTCATGCGAACCGCGGTTTGCCACAGCACATCCAGATCGTGCACGTCGCCTAACAGGTCCTGGAGTTTTTTTAAATCCTCCCCCCAGCGGCCGTACCAACCGGGTAGAAAATTTTCCAGGGTGTAACGAAAACGCTTCAGCCCGATTCGCAAGCGATGAAAGGCGACCTGGGAGCGGTTGCGTAAAGCCTGGCGGTGAAGTTCGTAAGCCTCTTGCCACCGCTCCAGGGCAAGATGGGCCAATAATGGGCTATCGACCGGAATCCGCGCCGACCGACGGGGCAGCTCACTAGCCCAAAATCTCCATTGCTTGCGATCAAAATGCTCGAGCGCGATCGCTGCCGCTGCTTTTGCTTTCTCCTCCTGAGCGGCCAAGAATGCATCGAGTGCCTTGCCTGACGTATCCCCAGAGGGCGCAAGCCTCTCCACCCATTCCCGCATAACATGGATATCGCGCAGCTCGCCCAGGCTGCTAAATAGCAGTTTTCCCGACCGGCGCATCTTCTTCCATCCCGGATCGGGATCAAAAACCCGGATGCCATCGGCCAGCGAGCGACAACGGCGAAGCGCGGTTCTGAGATCGTGGACCGGGTCGGAGGCGAAATTCGCGGCCACTTTTTCCGACAGATCCAAGGCCGCCTGCATCCAGTAGGCGAGCCCGATACCTTTTTCTGTAATAGCCGCAAGATGGGCCATGATGTTTTTAAGCTTATCAGCGATCCAAGCGCAACGCAGTTGCGACAAGGAAAAGCGGCTCCAAAGACCCTAGCAGCAAACCATTCCGTCGCTCTTCAGTTCGTGAAAACCGTAGCATAGGCTCGGCCACCGATTAGGTGTTCCTCTGATTGCCGTCAGAACTCGAGGTAACCACCGACCACTTTCCTACCGTTAGCGTCACCGTTGTCGGAAGTCAAGACTCCGGCAATTCGCCGCAGGGCCTCCCAGGCTGCGTGGTTCAGCGAGGGATCCGAACTGACCAGGTCGCGAATCATCTGCCAGGCGGCTACATTGAGGGCGCCTTCAGGGGGAGGGCCCATGGCCAGCGAAACCGAGCACTGGGGGCAGAACGAGATCCGCTGCGCTGTTGACTTCTGGCGAGGCCGAATTCCAACGGTCTGCGCAAACATATACATGGTAACTGACTTCTGTCCTAAATCGAGTTCCCTATTACAGCGAAGGCAGTATGAGTTTTCCAAAGTCGTTCCCCGATGGCCGGTACAGGCAGATAAAGGCAGAATCAACATGCTGTCCTGAATACCATTCAGACACAAGTATGTAGAAAGATGCGGGACCAAAATCATGCTTCAAGCAATCCCGCCCAGAGTAAGGTTTCATTCGGGTAACTTCTTCGAGCCATCGATAAGGAAGGAGCCCGTTCCCCTGAACCAAATTGTGCTCTAGCTATCGTCCATCACATCGTGCACTCTGCTTCCATGTGTGCTCGCAGTCTCGACCTGGACGGATCTCGGGCAAGTTCACGACACTTACCCGCTAAAACTCGTATCGCCAGCCAATCTAAGAAACCGCGGCAGCAGGTCGCCGCAGTTTGTTATCGCATCCGCAACTCGGGTGTCGAATTTCTTTTGGTCCGCACCCGCAAAGGACGCTGGACTTTCCCTAAAGGTGGACTCGAACCAGGCCTGACGCGTGCGCAAACCGCTGCCCTAGAGGCGTTTGAGGAGGCCGGCGTCCACGGGCGCATTGAGGAAGATTCGTTTGCCGAATATACGCTCGACAAGCGGGAGGTCGAGACAAACTCAAGGCGCGCTGAGACACGAATTCAAGCCCACCTATGTGAAGTATTGCAGCTTGGCAGGCCACAAGAATCCAATCGAAATCCGACGTGGTGCTCCCCGGCCAAGGCAAAGCGGCGTCTACAGGAGGAACGCCGGGCTGAAATCGGCATTGAGCTTGCTTCGGTGATCGATCGAGCTGTGATTCGCATCGAGCGTTTACAGACCGGATCCGACAGCCCCACTGACCCGTTACAAAGGGTTTTTTTCGAGTCTCGTCAGGCGGCACTGCGCCTGCTCATGGAGCCGGCGGCGTTTCAGGAATACGTCTCCCGGAAACAATTTGCTGGCGTGAGCTTGCCCAATCGCCGGCGCGGAAAGATCTTGCGTCTGGTCCCAGCCCCACAGTTGGAGTCCTAGCAGCTGGCGAGCTCCAGCGCCCGACGGCATTTGCCAGGTCGCAAACGAAAAGGGCCGGGAATGAGCAGCAAACAGCCGCCTTCCCGGCCAGGGTATCTAGAGCCTCGGCTCTGTGGTTGCGTTCACTGCGATGCCAGCGTACGCACTACGTCGAGCAATCCTTCGGCCTCTAAGTCCAAAGCTCTTTCCTCCGATTCGCTAATGGGTGTGCCGTGAAATTCGGCGTCGTCCAGCCGCTGAGGGGATGCGCGTTTTCCCCAGTGGGATTGTCGTGGACATCCGAGATATACGCATATGTAATCGGCACACCGTGCTCTTACTGGCGGCTACGTATGCCAGCGTCTGAGCGGCATCGATTCCGCCGAAGCCGCTGAACAAACTTGGCTGTTGGCCGCTCAGTGGACCGAAATTCCCTCATAGTCGGCTATGGCCTTGTTGTGGTTCGCCTTGGCCTCGGCGAGTGCCTCCCCCAGCTTTGGCGGATCGGATGCAAGAACCGTCTGCACGTCACCAGCGACATTTTCCAGTTCCATGTTGGCAATCGAGACCGCACCCACATTGCATCCGGCGCGCGTCCACGAAACCCAGGGGGGGCAGGCGTGTTCTTTCCCTCCGGAGTGATCAAGAAATAACGTGGGTCGGTGGTGGCGCTCACGATGTCTGTCCAATACTGAAACGCCGATGCAAATCCATCGAAGGAGGAACTGCCTGGTGGCGTAAACCAGACGAAACTGTTAGCCACCGGGTGGCCGTGAGCGGAGGTGCAAATCGATGGAATCCCCCAGGAGACCGTGCCCTTGGCGTTAAAAAACTTCCCTACACTCCCAGGAGTCACGGTCTTTCAGAAGACTGGAATGCCGCGTACGCACCATACGCTCAAAAATCATTGCTGCAGGAAATGGCCCGGTGAATATCCAAACCATCAAAGTTTATCGCTAGAGGTAAAGAACCGAATGCTCCCCATCATGGAAACTGCAGCGGGGTGCAATCATGGGCTGGCGGCACGGCATGCCCCACTGGTGTTCTCAGTGACGGCGAATCATCGAACTCGAATAGATCTTCGAGCGAATTCGCATTAGTGTCGCGAGCGGTGAGATGAAGGGTAACGCCCTTAAAAGTTAAAAACCGGTGCTCGATCAAGGCTAATAAAGAGGTATGGTCGGCAATCGTGTGCGAGACATACTGAGGTTTCGAAAAGGGGGATACGGCGATGAAGCGGACTCGGATACCTAATTGATTGAAATTCGGGCACTCGTCGGGATAGGAACCGGTCGGATTCATGGCCAATCGAGGGCACAACGCCTCGGCATCGGCAACGCGAGTATCGGAACTGCTGACCGGATTCGACGAACACTCTGCACCCCCACCGGGTTGCTTGCTCGCGGGAGGATTGGAGAGATCCGCGCATTGTCCCGGCGCAATACCGTCGGGGGTCGCAGCCCCACTCTGGGAGGCTGACGGCGATTTCACGTGGTCATAAAAGCCGCCGTGCTCATCATAAGCTATAAAGATGATGGAATTCTTCCAGTAAGGGCCGTTCCGCACAGCATTTACCACCTGGGAAACATAGGCCTGTCCACGTTGAATATCGGTAGGCGGATGTTCGTCATTCTCGATCGCGGTCCCTTCCAAACCAAAATCGGGGTCGATAAGGGAGACATCGGGGAGGATGCCGAGCCCCGCCGCCTGGGCTAGGAAAACAACCAAGGGTAAAAAGTGTGATGGGTTGAGAGCAAAGCTGACCAACTCGCACGAACCGCCATTTTGGGTCACAATATGGTTCGAGCTAGCCCATGACCGATCCGAACAGCTCAGAATCTCGAGACTCCTCTGAAGCGAGTGAATCTTTCGGGGAAATTCTCTCGCAGTTTGAGAGAAAACCGGCCGGCAAAGAACCAGAAAAGAGCCGCGAGGGGACGATTGTTTCTATCACCGCCGATTCGGTGATCCTCGACATCGGGCTCAAGACCGAGGGCAGCTTGCCTTTGTCAGAACTTCCCAACCAGATCCAAGTGAAACCCGGCAACAAACTGCAGGTCACCATAAAAGGCCGGGATCCTGAGGGCTATTATGAGCTGACCCTTAGCAGAACTGGACGACCTACCGACTGGCCTTCGCTCGAAAAGGCCTTCGCAGAAAAAACTACAATTGTTGGACAAGTCATGGGAGTCGTGAAAGGCGGCTTGAGCGTAGACGTTGGCGTACGTGCCTTCCTGCCCGCCTCGCGTTCTGGTGCGCGCGATACGGCGGAAATGGAAAAGCTCATAGGCCAGGAGATCTCGTGCCGCATTATCAAGCTGGAAGCTACAGAAGAAGACGTCGTCGTCGACCGTCGTGCCGTGCTCGATGAGGAAACGCAGGCGGCGAAACAGCGTCGCTATTCTGAGCTAAAGGAAGGTGATCGAGTGCGAGGCACGGTGCGCAGCCTCACCGAATATGGAGCTTTTGTCGATATTGGGGGCGTCGACGCGCTCTTGCACGTGGGGGATATCTCCTGGAGCCGGATTCATAAGCCTTCCGATGCGCTATCGCTGGGGCAGGAAATCCATGCCCGGGTTCTAAAGATGGACCCCGAGTCACGGCGCGTCTCGATCGGCATCAAGCAGCTCGAGCCCAATCCCTGGGATTCGGTCGTGGATAAGTACAAAATTGGCTCCGCCGTGAAAGGCACGGTGACCCGCCTGACTGACTTTGGGGCTTTTGTCGAACTGGAGCCGGGAGTGGAGGGACTGATCCACATCTCCGAGATGTCGTGGGCCAAGAAAGCACGAAAGGCGAGCGATTTGTTGAAGGTGGGTGAAACTGTGGTGGCCGTCGTACTGAGCGTCAGTAGCGGCAGTCGACGCATTTCCCTAGGGTTGAAGCAGGCTCTGGGGGACCCGTGGCGGGAGGTGCCGAGGCAGTTTCCGGTTGGTTCAGTCGTAAGCGGACCGATAACCAGCATCACCAATTTCGGGGCATTTGTCGAGGTTGCCGAAGGTGTCGAGGGCATGATTCATGTCAGCGACATAAGTGGCGACAGGCATATTCATCACCCCCGGGATGTACTGCGCCTCGAGCAGATCGTAAAGGCCCAGGTCCTTGAATGCGATGTGGAACGGCGAAGATTGAAGCTCGGCATCAAGCAGCTGGCGCCGACCACCATCGACGAATATCGCGCCGAACACCGTGAAGGCGATGTGGTGACGGGACGGGTTGTCGAGCTTCTTTCGGGGACAGCGCGGGTAGAACTGGGAGAAGGTATCGTGGCGAACTGTCGGCTTCTCGCCAGCGCCCTTAGCTCCACCTCGGGCCAGGAGTCGGTCGGAACGAAAGCTGACTTGACCTCCATGACCTCCATGCTCCAAGCGCGCTGGAAAACGGGCGCTCGAGAGTCCTCCAACCTATCGGAAGTCCGCACAGGCCAGGTTCGCAGTTTTCGAATCGCACGACTCCGCCGATCGGGCGAAGAAATCGAACTCGAGCTCGCCTAAAGCGGCGTGACATCACGACCCTTGCAACAGCGGCAGCTCAGGAGCGACCTAACTGGCGAACGCTCTGGCTAATAATAGAACTGGCTGTGATGTACATGACAAAGCATTCCAGGGCAAAGGGGAGGAATCCGACATAGCCCGGCACCGGCATTTCAAAAATCTTATGTTTTTGGAAGATGGGAAAGATGTAGTGCCACTTGGCTGCCGCCCAGTAGTTCCAAAATTCCCAGAACCAGCCGCAGATCCAGCCGGAGAGAAGTAATGAGTAGAATCGACCTCGATATCCCACTCTCAGGTCGCCTAGAAGCGATGGCCATCCTAACCGGTAATTGATCGGATCCAGCAGGAAAACAAACCCAACCCACACCAATACAAACAAGTAAGAGGCGACCTGCCGTGGCAGTAGTAAAGGGATGGTTAGGCACGCGCCTCCAAACAGCACCATGGCATTCTTTGCCCCGGACGAGAACGTGATCGGCCGCGACGGGGTGAAACCGCACAATGCCTCGAGCAAATCTGCAGTCTCGAAAATTGCTGGGGTGATGGTGGCAAATGACCAGCCGTAACCCAACAAAGCCCCGGCGGGGCCTGTGGGAACGCCGACATAGGTCCAATTCGCTAGGCGGAAGTTGTAAGCTTCGAAAATTACCCAAAGGGCGATGGATAGCAGCGCGACTTCAAAAAATTTGTGCGGCCGATTCGTCAAGCGCGACTTTCCTGTAAGCGCCCGCACCATCGCATCCACGATCAGGAGATAGGCAGTCCACGCAATTGGGGTAAAGTAGACCGTAACCGGCCAGACGCGAGCGAACAGCAAGCATTCCGCGGCGGCGAGCAATCCCACGCCGATCCAGCCGAATGCTGGAAAACGAGTACGTCGCCGCAGCGCGAATCCGAAGGTAAGTAGAAAAGCATCGAGTAGGGTAATGGCGATTCCCAGGTTCGTCATTTCATTGTGATGAACCGGCGGTTTTAAAGTTGATCCCGGTAGTGTTCGAGCACGCTGCGCACCAACTGGCTGCGCGTACGTACCCCCGTCTTTGAAAAGAGTTGCTGAAGGGTGGCCTTAATTGCACTTTCTGAGACTCCAATTCGGACCGCAATTTCCTTATTGGCCAAGCCTTCAAAGACAAACGAGAGCACTTGACGTTCCCGTTCCGTGAATGGCCTGGCTTGTTTCTTCGGCGACTCCAGGTCGTGCTTAAGAGCTATTTCCAATTGTTCCTGATCTAGCCACACCTTGCCGCCGACCACATCGTGAATTCCTTGTGCCAGCAAAGCGGCAGAATCGTGTTTACGAAAAATTCCCGCCACTCCCGAACGGATGAGCTCGCTCAGGGCTCTCTGATCGAGGCCGGCAGTTACCACCAGAATTTTTCCTTTGAATCCTTGGGCCCTTGCCAGACGGATAAACTCCCGACCGTCACTCTGGCCTAAATCGAAGTCCAGCAGCACGATGTCGATCGATTTTTGCTGCAGCGCCTCCAGGGCCTCAGCGATGGTGCCGCAGTGGGCAACCACATCGAACCTCGCCTCGGCGCTCAGTAGACGACTTATGCTTTCCCGAAACAAGGCGTGATCGTCTAGCAGCAAAATATGGATCGTCCGGCCCGCGATTTCAGGCACTCACCGCCTCCTCTAGGGCAGCGCGAACGGGCAAACTCACGGCGAAGCAGCACCCTTCACGCCTGGGTTCAAAACAAAGGTCGCCACCAAAGCTGCGCATAATGGCGCGAGAAACGTATAGTCCAAGACCGCTTGATTTCGCGCCCGGCTGGAATCGGCGAAAAAGATTCCCTGGCGAAGACACTCCGATTCCCGTGTCTTCAAATCGAATCACCACCGTCCCGCTCTCCGGCCGGGCCGTGATGCGAAGCTGTTTCGTCGGAGTCGAAGCCATAGCCCGCTGGCTATTCTTAGCCAGATTCAGGAACACTTGCACCAGACCATGGCGATCAGCCCAAACGAGGGGCAACGGTTCCTCGATATCCCATTGCACGTCGATGTCGTATTCGTGGCATGCGGTCTCAATCAGCACGCGCAACTCATCGAGCACGGAGGTCAGTTCCACCATTTCTCCATTCTGCGCCGCGGCAGAGCCTAACTCCAGGGCGGAGACCCGCTCTAGGCTTTGAATCAAATTACCCAAAGCACGGAAATCTTCGTTCGACTCAAGGCCCTTCACCTTTGCCAAATTCTTGTGGACCACTACCACCGCACTGGACAGGTTCCGGATCTCATGAGCCACCGCACTCATCAGAATCCGCGAATTTTTCAGTAACGAGTCCAGACTCAAGTCCTCGCGATTGCGCAGGTCTTCTGATAGGTCCACGATAATGGCGGCTAGCCGCGGACCGGACTCTGTGTGGTAGGTGGAAAACCAAATTCCGGCGAGAAATACCTCCCCGTCCTTGCGATGCCCGGTGCACTGCAGTGTGGTACGAAACGATCGCGAGCTCTGCGTCTTCAATACCGTCTCGAGCGCCGGGAGGTAGGAGCGGATCGGGCACCCTGGCAGCGGTGGCATCGGCCCAGAGGCAAGTAATTGTTGCGCGGCCTCATTGGCCAGCAGGACCTTACCATCGGAGTCGACGGTAACGATAGCCGCCGGACTGCTCTCTACCAGCGTGCGCAACTGTCCCTCGGCATCCTCACGCAGCTTCACCTGCCGCTCCAGCTCTTCCAACTGCTGGAACACAATGCGGCGATTACGAATCAATTCCGAGATCAATAGGCCGGTAGCGGCAAAGCCAAAGGAACTGAGTATCAGGCGGATAAGGGCTTCACTCTCGGTGGGCA
>Ga0306920_100009847_pt1 | contig 12780 bp, 9 predicted proteins | sample flu12Cox44000170_FD_204666 | JGI IMG/M metagenome (GOLD analysis project Ga0306920, IMG submission 204666) | Lab enrichment of tropical soil microbial communities from Luquillo Experimental Forest, Puerto Rico - flux4day.12C.oxic.44.000.170 (v2)... | ecosystem: Environmental > Terrestrial >...
ATCTTGCGGTCGTAGCTAGGGCGTATAACGCGAAATTAATCTGCTGTCAATCAGGAATTGGCCTCAGCTAAATTTTTGATACTTTTAGATCGTTCAGTTGGCAGTAACAGTACTCCCGGTAGGCAAAGGTCCTTCGTTGTTGCGCACGCAGTTACCTGAAGAAGCCGTCGGAACCTGTACGGTCATGACCGACCTGGAAATCGAGTTTGCCGGTCAGACCGTTCACTACCGGCACGTTCTCGGTATCCCGTTTGACCAAGACCCTGGCGTTGACTGAAGGTCGTGTAAGGCAGAGGGTAGGTAACGGATGCGCCTGGACCAACCAGCACCTCCTAGACTCGAAGTGCGCCTGACAGGCACTTAGACAAAAAGGCAAGGAGCTTCTGGACGCACAATCAGTCCGCCTACAAGCGTCAGTATTCCCAGCAGGAACGCTCGTTCCTCCGCCAACCCTGTGGCGCTTTAACGGAGCAGGAATAGGCGTTCCACGAAGCGGGCTGGGGAACACCGAAGGCCCGCAGCATAACGCCGGAGCGAATGGCAAGGCTGCAGGGCTCTCACCCTGGTGTCCGGTTCCGCAATAATCGCATCCCACAACCGCACACACGAGGGCTATTCATAAACGAAATACTTGCTGCTAAGTCCCGCCAAGCAACTAGTTGAATCGTCTATCCTTTTGGAGTTCAACTTGATATTGTCCACCGTACTAAGCGCGGAGGACGCGGGTTCATGGAGATCCTGAACGACCTGCGTTATGGCTGGCGCATGCTCGCCAAAGCGCCGGGATTTACTGCCATCGCAATCCTCACGTTGGCGCTGGGCATCGGCGCGAACACGACGATTTTTTCCTGGATTAACTCCACACTGCTCAACCCAATCCCTGGCGTCGGCAAAACTGGCGAACTGGTTTCAGTGTCCCTCGGACCGACGGCGCTAAACAGCTTTCCACTGACCTATCCAGACTTCGCCCACTTGCGCGAACAATCACGAAGCTTTTCCGGGCTGGCTGGCTTTTCGTTCACCAATACGATGAACCTGACCGGCTCCGGCAAGCCCGAGCGCATCTGGGGTGCGGTGGTCTCGACAAACTATTTTGATGTGCTGGGCGTGAAACCCGTCCTGGGACGTGCTTTCCTCCCCACCGAAGACCAAATCCCTGGTGGCGCGCCAGTCGCGATTATCAGCTATCGTTTGTGGCAGACGCGTTTTGGTGGCAACACGTCGATTCTCGGTCAATTGATAAACATCAATCGGCACGTCTATACAATTGTGGGTGTTGCGCCGCCGCTGTTTCAAGGCAGCCAAACAGGCCTGCGTTGTGATCTTTGGATTCCTGTAACAATGGAAGAGCAGTTGCTCCCGAACGGCGACCTGCTCCACGACAATCACTATTTTTGGTTCTTGTCCCTCGGACGCCTGAAGCCCGGAATTTCTCTCGAGCAAGCTCAGCAAGAACTCGCCGTCTTGATGCAGCCGATGGTGCGGCAATACCCGGAGGAACACAAGGGACATGAAACCGTCACGCTCTTCCCGCTGTGGCGAGGGCCGTTCAGCGCCAACGCCTTCTTTTCCATGTTGCTGCCGCTGTTGATGGCGATTTCCGGGGTGGTGCTCCTGCTGACATGCGCCAACGTCGCGAACTTGCTTTTGGTGCGTTCGGTGGCGCGGCGCCGCGAAATCGCCATTCGCCTATCGATGGGCGCCAGCCGCTGGCGCTTGCTGCGGCAGCTTCTGATCGAGAGCTTGCTTCTGTCGCTTGCCGGGGGATTCGTCGCACTGGTGGTCACGTTGTGGACTTCCGGCAGTCTGATGCTCTTCATCCCTGAGACGAGTATGCCCATCGACTTGGCAGTGCGCACCGATCGCGTTGTGCTGCTGGCAACCCTGGTGATTTCCGTCAGCACCGGATTGGTTTTCGGTTTGTTGCCGGCCTTACGCAGCTCCAGGATTAGCCCGGCAGCTGTGCTCAAGGAAGAAACATTGACTTCGGTAGGCGGGAAGCGGCGCGCCCGATTGGCCAGCGTCCTGGTCGTAGCGCAAATCTCTATGTCCTTGCTGCTTTTGATCTGCGCAGGGTTGTTCATTCGAAGCTTCGTCAGCGCGCAGCAATTCAATCCCGGCTTCAACTCCGAGCACGTCCTGCTCACCTCCTACGATCTCTTTCCCGCGGGGTATGAACCAGCCGCCGGCATCCAGTTCGATCGCCAACTGCTGAGCCGCATTTCCACATTGCCGGGAGTGGAAGCGGCAACCCTCGCAAGCCGCGTGCCGCTCGGCATCGGCGGCGGCTCAACCAGCATCAAGCCGGAGGGCTACACTTGGCAGCCGCACGAGTCCATGGAGATACCGGAGATCTTCGTCGGCCCGGATTATCTGCGCACCATGCAGATTTCTCTCTCGGTCGGCCGTGATTTCACTGCACAAGACACGGAGACATCGCAGCCTGTCGCGGTCATCAACCAGTCTTTTGTGGACCGCTTCTGGCCCAAACAAGACCCGCTCGGCAAGCGAATCGTCACCGACATCTCGGACAAGACATTCGTCGTCGTGGGTGTCACGCGTAACACTCACTTTGTCGACCTCAATAATGACCCCGGGCCTCTTCTGTATTTGCCGGTGTACCAGGTCTATCGCCCGGACATGACCATTCACGTGCGCGTCTCCGGCGATCCGCTCGCGTCCGCGACGGCGGTCGGAAAGTCGATTCACGAACTCAATGCGGACCTGCCTCTCTACAACGTGACCACTCTCAAGTCCACCATTCAGCTTGCCAGCATCGGCACGCGCATTGCTGGAACCTTTGTTGGCGCTTTTGGCCTGCTGGCTTTGGTGCTCGCCGCTGTGGGGATCTACGGCGTGGTTTCCTACGCGACCCGCCAGCGTACGCGTGAGCTGGCTATTCGTCTCGCGCTTGGAGCCGAACCGCAACAAGTCTTCCGCCTGGTGCTAGGGGAGGGTCTGCAGTTGGCACTTGTCGGCATCTCGATTGGTCTCCTGTTCGCGGTACTGCTGACCCGCTTCCTCAAGTTTTTCCTCCTCGGGGTCAGCGCTACCGATGTGCTGACTTTTACGGCAGTAGGGGTGCTGCTCTGCCTTGTAGCGCTCCTCGCTTGCTTTATCCCAGCGTGCCGCGCCACGCGCGTCGACCCCATGGCCGCCCTTCGCTACGAATAGTGCGCCGTTTTCAACTTACGGTTCTCGTGAGCGGCGAGCGATAGATTGGCGCTCGGATGTATTAAGTTAACTGCTTATCTGCCAACAACTTCCCGCATGACACGCAAGAAGTTCTCCCCCAGGATCTTCTTGATATCTGCTTCGCTGTAGCTACGCTTTAGCAATGCAGCTATGAGAGCAGGCATTTTGGAGACATCTTCCAACCCCTGCGGCACTCTGTCGATGCCATCCCAGTCGCTGCCGATACCTACGTGATCGATGCCCGCTATTTTCACGACATGATCAATATGCGCCGCTACGTCCTCTACCGTCGCTGCCCCTATCGCCGCATGACTCCAGTTCCGCGTGAAATAATCCTTGGCGGCAAATTCGTCTAACATCCTGCCTTGTAGATTGGGCTCGGTAGCTCTCATTTGTGCGATGTTCTGCTTCAATCCCTGAGCATCTTTGGGATTCAGAAAACGCGCTCCAAAGTTGATGCCTACCACTCCTCCATTACGGGCCAGTGCCCTTAACATGTCGTCGCTCATGTTCCGCGGAACATCGCACAGCGCACGGCAGGAGGAGTGTGACGCGATCACCGGCTTCCTGGTCACTTCAAGCGCATCGTAAAAGGTCTTATCGGAAACGTGCGAGATGTCGATGATCATCCCGATGCGATTCATCTCACGCACGACCTCTTTCCCGAACTCCGTTAGACCGTTGTGTGCGGGATTGTCTGTCGATGAATCGGCCCAATCGGTGTTGCGGAAGTGCGTCAGAGTCATCGAGCGAATGCCCAGGCGGCCATACATTCGAAGCACTGCTAGATCGCTGGTGATCTGATGGCCGCCCTCGACCGTCAATACGACGGCGATTTTCTTCTCCTTGATAATCCGTTCCACATCGCTGGCGCTAGCTGCTAACTCAATCTGATCAGGATATTTGTCGAAAACGGTTTGCATGGCATCGCGCAGTTCCAAAGTCCGGCGCACCGCTTCTGAGCCTTTGTAGTAGGTGGGCGCCCACAGAGCGAAGAACGGCGCGTGGATGCCGCCGTCTCGCAAGCGGGGAAGGTCCACTTGGCCGTCCGGAAGGTGGTTACCAATATCCGCATGCTCAATGAGAATCCGCTGCAGCGTATCGTTGTGGCTATCTATTCCTATGACTCGCGCTTGCATCTCACGTGCTTTCTCTAGCAGATCCTGCCCACAAATTGGCGGCGAAGCGACAAAAAGAAGAACGGCGAGTAGACGCACGAATAAAGCCATCGGCGGCCTCCGCTGAACTCACTCAGCGAACAGAGATTCTCGGCCGTTATCGGTTTTACACCAAGTCGGAACCGAAATGTACGTAAGTTCTACTGCGAGGTTGCATTTGACGTCTCTTCGGGCCCCGGCAACGGATCAGCCCTAGGCTAAAATTGGTGAGCAAGTGGCTTGGCGGTCGGCACCCAGGATCTGGTGGACGAGAGGGGATTCAAACCCCCGGCCTCCTCATTGCGAACGAGGCAGAAAAGTCAACAAGACGCGGTGTTGCAACCACTTACGTCAGACGAGGCTGCTCTCAGTTGAAGTACTTGGAGAACGCGTGGCAGTTCAACGCCACATGCTTGTGGAAGCTTGCTGAATCTGCGCCGCGAAAGTTGTTGAACTGCTAGCCTGCCTTCGGGGAGCTTGTTCGCGGCAAATCGGATGTCTCAGAACGTGATGGCTCGCAAAAGGTTTAATCCTTATTGAGAATGCGGTGGGAGGACTCTTGTGAAGAAAGACGACTTGTCCAGGAGGAAGCTACTTCAAGTCATGGGAGCGACGACCTTTGCTGCTTCGTTTCCCATACCCGAAGTGCCGAGCTCCTTTACCAGGGATCCCGATGCATCCGAGATGTCGGGCATTCCCAAGATCGCACTAGAACTCTCAAGGGTCGGATCGTATTTCGCTACAGGCACTGTCGATGACGCCGGGATGCGGCGCGTGAAGCAGCTCGGTGTTAATGACGTCCTGATGGGCGGCCCTCCCATCCCTTGGCTGGAACCCGATCTCCGAGCGCTTCTAGATAAACTGAAGACAGGGGGACTGTCGCTTGGCAACATGATGATCACCGGGTTTCCAAAGACTCTCTATGGGAAACCCGGCCGTGATGAAGAGATTGAGAAGGTTCAGCAGTCCATTCGTGCGGCGGGAAGAGTGGGACTGCCCGTGGTCGAATACAACTTTTATGCGCACCGGCTTGTCGAGGGCTACTATGGGGAAACGGGACGAGGCGGAGCAGGTCTGACGGCGTTTGATTACGACCGCGTCCAGGACCTGCCGCCGCTGCCTGAAGAAGGCGCCCATAAGCTCGAAGAAATGTGGAGCAACATAACCTATTTTCTAAGAGCAGTGATCCCGGTTGCGGAGGAATCTGGAGTTCGTCTGGCTCTTCATCCCAACGATCCCCCCGCGCCTCTGAGCCGCGGCTCGCAACAGATCATGGGGAGTGTCGAAGGATGGAAGCGCCTCATCAACATTGTGCCGAGCAAGTGCAACGGAATCACCTTTGACTGCGGGGTGACACGCGAGATGGGCCAAGACCCGGTAGAAGTTTGCCGCTATTTCGCAAGCAAGGACGTGATAAATCATGTTCACTATCGCAATGTTCGCGTGCAGAGGCCCAACGAAAAGTACACTGAAGTCTTCATCGACGAAGGCGTCAACGACATGTTCGCAGTGATGAAAGAACTGGTGCGTCAGAAGTATTCGCGACTAATCTACCCCGAGCACCCCCGCGCGCTCGATTACGACCGCGAAAAGCCTGATTTCAAACCATATTACCCGGGTGGCGGCGGGTACGCGGCCTATGCGTATAATGTCGGTTATACCAAGGCGATGCTACAGGCATCGTTAGCATCCTGAGCGTTTCAGAAAGCACAGCAACATGGGAATCGCGGATCGCGACCCTAACCGAACGTCGAAACAGAGATGGGTCGCGCGAATTCTGTGGCCGTGCCGGTGAGAGGCTCTTATCCGATGCGGCGAGGACGACCACGTGTATCGGCCGGATGAGTGGCAACAGAGCGTACGTCTGCGCCAAGCTAGGAAAATCCTTGTACGCCCATTCAACACGGAAGTAGCATATCGAACCACCATGAACCGTCGTGAAGCAATAGGCTCTCTTTCTTTCGCTGGCGGCGCCTCCCTGTTCGCTCCTACATCGTTACTGACGGACGTTCTTACGGCGAAATGTGACTCCAGTTACGCCCAGGCTGTGGCGGGCACAGCGACCGTGAAGATCCGAGATATCAAAACCATTCTGACAGCGCCGAACGGCATCCGGTTGGCCATCGTGAAGGTCGAAACGACGGAGCCCGGCCTTGTCGGTTGGGGGTGCGCGACCTTTACGCAGCGCGCGCTTGTCGTTCAGATGGCGGTCGAGCAGTATCTGAAGCCCTTTCTGCTTGGGCGCAATGTAGACGAAATCGAGGATATCTGGCAGTCGAGTTACGTGAGCTCGTATTGGCGCAATGGGCCGGTGCTGTTCAATGCAATGAGCGGCGTCGACATCGCCCTCTGGGACATCAAAGCCAAGCGCGCCGGCATGCCGCTCTATCAACTGCTCGGCGGCAAGGTGCGTCACGGCGCGGACTGTTATTTTCATGCGAGCGGTAGCAGTTTTTCCGAGGTGGAAGAAAATGCCCTGCGGGCGATGGAGCAGGGCTTCCGCCACGTGCGCGTGCAGGTCGCAACACCCGGTTATGCTGGCTACGGAGCGCATCGCCCAACGCCCACCCCTAGCGGCACGCCGGGCGAAGTGATCGGTCCGACCAACCCGAGAGAGATCTGGGAGTCGGCGCCGTACGTACAGATGGTGCCTAAGTTATTCGAGTACTTGCGCGTCAAGTTGGGCGACGAGGTGGAGCTCCTCCACGACGTGCATGAGCGTGTGACGTTGAATCAGGCAATCAACTTGGGCAAGGCGCTCGAACCCTATCGCTTGTTTTTTCTGGAAGATCCGCTGCCGCCCGAAGACAACGATCACTTCCGCTTGCTGAGGCAGCAGACCAGCACCCCGCTTGCGATGGGCGAGCTGTTCAACACGCAACACGAATATGTGCCGCTCATCAAAGAGCGGCTCATTGACTTCATCCGTATCCACATTTCGCAAATCGGAGGTTTGAGTCCGGCGCGCAAGGTTGCGGCCCTAAGTGAATTTTTCGGCGTGCGCACGGCTTGGCATGGACCGGGCGATGCGTCGCCGGTGGCGCACGCCGCGCAGCTCGCACTTGAGTTGGCGAGTTACAACTTCGGTGTCCACGAAGGCAGCGGCTTCCCCAAGGAGACGCAGGAAGTATTTGTGGGCTGCCCGGAGGTGAAGAACGGCTACATGCTGGCGCAGGAGAAGCCGGGCCTGGGCATCGAGGTTGACGAAAAACTCGCGACGAAATTTCCCTTCCCAGCCGGTCCGCCAAATTTTGATTATTCCTGGGGGACCACGCGGAGGCGGGACGGCACGGTCATCAGGCCTTAGCGTGTATCGGAGTCATTGAAAGAACGTAAATCGATGGTACGGAACACCGGATGATCCTCATCATTCAAGACCTCCAACCCAGCAAGCAGATTGGGCGGAACTGAGATCCATGCTGCTGTGGCTCCTTATGATAGTTTCGGGGCTTGCCGTACAAGATATCGAAGCCGTCGATGTCGGGCGCCAGGCTTTCGAGGCCCGCTGCGCCCCATGCCACGGGGCAGACGGCAACGGCGGTGACATCGGCCCGCCAATTGGGTTGCGTCTGCGGGCTTACAACGACCGGGAGTTGGGGAGTTTGGTCCGAAACGGCCTGCCCGCACGAGGCATGCCTCCAAGCCGCGTCCCAGCTCCTGAAATGGCGCAACTGCTGAATTTTCTGCGTACGATTCAGCATCGCGCTGCAGCTAGTCCGATGGGTGGCAGGAAGCTGCAGGTTCAGACCACGGAAGGCAAGACCATCGAAGGACACGTCCTCGGCGAGGGTTTTGACGACCTGCAGTTGCGGACCGCTGACCACCGCGTACTCTTGCTGCGCCGCGCCGGGGGCCGCTTTCGCGAAGTGACCTCCGACACGGACTGGCCTACCTACAACGGCGATCCCGGCGGGAACCGCTACACCAAACTTACGCAAATCAGTGAGGACAACATTGCACATCTAGCGATGACGTGGATGTTCACGCTTCCCGGTGCAGGCAGCCTCGAGGTTACACCTGTCGTTGTAGGCGGAATGATGTACGTCACTGGTCCTGATGAGTGCTTCGCGCTCGATGCGGGAAGTGGCCGGGAGATCTGGCATTACAAACAGCGGCACACACCGGCAAGGTCGGTAGGCGGCGGTGCAAACCGTGGCGTTGCGGTGGCGAGCGACCGCGTCTTCATGGAAACCAACAATGCGCACATCATTGCGCTCAACCGTTTCACCGGCGAATTGCTGTGGGATTCGAGACTTGCGGACTGGCGCAAAAACTACTTTGCAACATCGGCGCCTCTTCCGGCAGGGGCCTTGGTCATCTCGGGCGTCGGTGGGGGCGAGCACGGCGCGAACGGATTCGTCGCAGCTCACGATCAGAAGACTGGCAAGGAGATCTGGCGATTTTCAACCGTCCCGAGGCCAGGGGAACCAGCATCAGAGACATGGCAAGGGAAGGATATCGAGCATGGCGGCGCTCCGACCTGGTTTACCGGGAGTTACGACCCCGAGCTTGACATAGTCTATTGGCCCACTGGCAATCCTAGCCGGGAGTATAACGGAGACCTTCGCCGGGGGGACAATCTCTATTCCGACTGCATTCTGGCGCTAGAGCGCAAGACCGGACGACTGAAGTGGTACTATCAATTCACACCTCACGATTCGTGGGATTGGGATGCCACGGAAACGCCAGTGTTGGTGGATGCCGAATGGCAGGGCCAGCCTCGTAAGCTAATGCTGCATGCCGATCGCAACGGATTCTTCTACGTGTTCGATCGCCGCGAGGGCACCCTCCTTCTGGCCAAACAGTTTGTGAAGTATCTGACCTGGTCAAGCGGGATCGGCCCCGACGGGCGTCCCATCAAGCTTCCCGGCCAGGAACCCACCCCCGAGGGCACGAAAGTGTGCCCGTCTCAGGATGGGGCGACGAATTGGTTCTCCCCTTCGTTTAATCCCGCAACCAGCCTCTACTATGTCCAGACTTTTGAAAAATGCAGCCTTTACACAAAGAGCGACTCGGGCGATTGGAAGCCCGGGAAGGCTTATTTGGGCGGGTCGCAGCGTACTACACCGGACCCCGAGCCGCAGCGGATTCTGAAAGCGATAAACATCTTTACGGGCGACATTGCTTGGACGCTGCGGGAGCCAGGACCCGCCAACTCGTGGGGCGGCACGCTCACCACTGCCAGCAGACTGGTGATTTTTGGCGAGGAGGGCGGAAGCCTGATGGCGGCGGATGCGGCCAACGGGCACCCACTGTGGAGGTTTCAAACCAATCAGACCTGGAAAGCGTCGCCTATGACCTATATGTTCGATGGCAAACAATTCATCGCCGTGGCTGCGGGGCCTAACATTATCGCGTTCGCGATTCAAGATTAGTGTACGACGTCGTGAAATCGCAAAGCGGGCGGAATACGCAAACATTCGTGCAAGCGCTGCGGAGCCTGTTTGAACAGACTTCACATGTGCTTCGCGTGGCACAAGCGCATGGCAAACTCGGGACTGCTTGCCGGGGATGCGGTGCTGTGACGTCGTGACCCACGACAGAACTCTGAGGTCGAAATTCATTCCTTAGCGACCCTTCGCTAATTGGATTCCGTGCAGAAAGTTGGCAGGACGCCTGTTCCTCAAGGTCGCCGCTGCGAGACTTTCTTCCGCGAATGGTGTTTTTCCAACTAAGTGCGGAGTCTCACTCGTTGTGACCAGCCCGGCCGACGACGCGCCGCTGGGTGCAGGAAATACGCCCAGTTCTTGCATCAGAGTCTTCAGGAGAGAAGACCATGAAAAAGCTACTTGCAATGTTGGTTTTTGCGGGGTTCCTATTCGCCGCCGCGCCTGCCGCCTTGCGGGCGCAGGACGACGACCACGGCAGACACAGGGGCTGGCACAAGCACGGCGATGACGACGATGACCAGGGCTATCGCCATGACAACGGCTGGCACAGAGGCTGGTACGAGCACGGCGATGACGATAATTACTACGGCTATCGCCACGACAACGGCTGGCACAAAGGTTGGTACAAGCACCACGACCGTGACGATGACGATTGGGATGATGATGGCGGGCGCATTCGCTACTACTATCCGCGCGGCCGTTACCCGTATGTCCGTCACGTCATTGTTGTCCGCGGCTTCGATCCGCGCACGCGGCATATCATTCTGTACGACGATTCCGATTGGGTCGTCGCGCCCTACGACGTTCCTCGCTGCCGCGACTGGGAATGGGATCGCGACCGCGTCTATGTCTATGACGACTACGGCCATCCTGGCTGGTACGTGCTTTTCAATTCTCGACTCGGCCGCTCCGTTCACGTCGAGTTCTTCGGCATGTAACCGCGCCCTCACAACTCCGGCGACACAGTAGCGGTTTGATGAAATCGCAGCAGCATGTGCCTCGTCATGGCCGCGGTAGGCTTCGCAGGTGCCGGGAACAGGCGGTTTTAGTGAAAAAGGCGCAAAAAAGCCGGGGGTCACCTGCATGGCCGGTTTTGCCGGTGCTCGGTGTCTCCACCCAGGTAGGTGCACCTCCACTCCAGCGCTCTTGAGACATGCGCTCGCCGTTTCCCTACCCACACCAGTAGCCTGCTCAATGCGCCGCAAGGACCATCCGAGCTTTCCTAATGCGATGACTTGCTGATTTTTTTCCCTCGCTCAAGACGTTGCTCATGCCGAGGGAGCCTATAAGGGCTCCTCTCCGAGTCAATGTCCCGGGCTTTTCCTATGGCCGGTTTTCACCCGACCCTACATGGCCGGTTTTGGGTGACCCCTGAGAACCTCTCCAAAGATCCTGTCATCAACGGGCAGCGGCTTTAGAGGGTTGTCGATGAGGCTCATGCACCGTGTCGGAGCTTCGACCATTTTCCCGATGTCCACCATGAAGAGTACTCCTGGCACATGAGGCATGCATATACGCGTTGGGGGAGCCGCACGCCCCAAGAAATACGCAAAGCAATCGAGGACGAAGGGAAAAGCGGGGTACAAGCGACGGCAGGTGCAGCCGCACGGCCAATAAATCGTCGATGAATACACAGCTCGAGTTTAGGAGGAAATAGGAACATCGATGGAACTGACTCGAGATCAAATCGAAACGGCAATTTGGCGAAAGTACCTGACGATCATGGCCTTGCTTTTTTGCGCACAGGTCGCTTTTGCTATTCCGCGTACCTTTGCTCATTCCACGGCATACTTGCATCCAACTGTACGAGATCCGGCCCCACCAACTTGACTGTGCTGACGTTCAGCGCGAATGCATTGTGACTGTGGAGCGGATCATTTGACGGCAACCATTTGGATTATTGCTGCCATACTGATCGGGCCAAAACAGACGGCCCCACTCACTAAGTCTGCGCACGGGACGCTGATAATAGTCAGCGCTACAAAATCTTCAATCGTTATAGCCGCGGACAGCGGGTTAGTACAGAACGGCAAAATAATCTCAACCAAGCAGCAAAAGATTATCCCAGCAGGCCATGATTCGGCGTGTTTTCTTGTGGGTTTGGTATCTGGAGCAGTTGCGGGCCATACTGAGCGCGAGAACTTGCCAGGTACCGTGGGTGCATGGGTAGCCAAACATCCGCATGCTGGCGTTCGACAGACACATCAGGGCTTAACCGACGCCATTGCAACTGAGCTGGCAGATGCTAGAGTTCCTGGTCTTCAAGCTCTCTCTACGGTATCGGTTGGCTGTATCGGATTTGATGGCGGCACGCCTGTCATAGTCAATAGCGACATTTACATGCAAACCGATTCTCGACCGCATGTCATCAAAACCGACCATGTTCTGCTACCTGGACTGGTGATTCCTGTAGGTTGGGCAAGCACGGCGGCAGAAATGTTGCGGGGTAATGGGGCCGCGCTAGAGTCCTTTAAGAGCGAACCAATTGTGCGCAAGTATCGAGAAGCGAGCCGAAACGGCAGGTTAGCTTCGCTCACAGAGCGCGACTTGCTATCCGTTAGTTCGGCATGTCTCAAGGCAACGGAAACACGTGCAGCGCAGAACTTTGACCCAGATGCATCCGAAGTTTCAGCACCAAACCATTTTGCGGTTATCGACAAGCAGAAGGGGTTCCGATGGGTACAAGTACGGTGAAGGATCGTCATCATTGCTCCGCATAGGTTACTTCATATGCCCATGCCGACCAGATGGACGCGAACCCGCTAAGATCGGCTTTGCAGGACTTACAAGAGGGGCCGTTGGGGACTTTCGCAAGCCCCTGATCAATTCGCGATCCTCACCCGATCGATATGGCCTTTCCGGCCTCACGGATGATCGACCGTAACCAAATGTGCGCCGCATCAGTATTCATCCGAGGATGCCAGGCCATCAGGTACTTGAATGTCCCGAGTGCGGCAGGGGCCTCGACGATCCTGAGTGACGGATTCGAAGCCTCCAATTCCGCAATGCGTCGAGGGACCGTTGCGACCAGGTCAGTT